>OGXX01000158.1_pt1 | contig 69356 bp, 56 predicted proteins | sample 1576301 | NCBI WGS metagenome assembly OGXX01 (sample SAMEA3541469, study PRJEB24748) | human gut metagenome | biome: human gut; feature: human-associated habitat; material: faeces | place: China | collected 2012
TTTTCTATTATATTTATAAAGATATTTTGATTTTTATTTACCTTTAACGTCTAGCTACTAAACGAAGTTATCTCCCTTATACGTCATCTCGACCGGAGTGGAGTAAAGCTAATGTAGTGAATCTAGCCCTAACTTTGCTTGTTTACAAGCAAATATAAATGTATCGTAGATACATAAAATATGAAACTCTCATACTAAATAGGACTTTGAGAGATTTACATAATAACTTTATCTAATTATTTTTTATTTCTTTCAGAAATACTATTGCTTGCCAGCAATAGTTGAGATCTCCAGAGTCATTGTATCAAATGCTACAACGACTCCGTCAGACCTACTTTTGTTTACAAGTAAACAAAGTTAGGGCTAGATTCACTACTCTCGAGATGACGTGTTTAGAACTTTTCTTTGCCAACTACTATGACGTGAATTAGTTTGTAAAACGACAAAAAAGAGAGCTTATGCCCTCTTTTTTATTACCTATTTGTTTCTTTTCTTTCTAGAAATTTGTAGAAGTCCAAGACTTAATCCAGCCATTGCAACATATCCGAAGATTTGTGTTCCCACTGCTGTTTTTGGAATTCTAGGTTTCTTTGGAATTTCCTTATTAGTAATTACAAAGCCGTCTTTTGCGTTTCCTTCTATCTTGCTTTCGTATCCTTCTACTTTTGTTTCCTTAACTGTATAAGTTATTTCTTTTCCATTGTCATCATATACAGGTAAGTCTTTGAATGTATGTTTCCAAGAATTTCCTTCGTTCAACTTAACATTTTGAATTTCTTTTCCATTTGCTAAAAGTTGTACTTCAATTTCTTTTAATACCTTTCCAATCCATTTCTTTTCTACTGGAATTTCAATTTTTTCTACATTCCTATTTGTAATTATAAAGCCGTCTTTTGCATTTCCTTCTATCTTGCTTTCGTAACCTTCTACTTTTGCTTCCTTGATTGTATAAACTATTTCTTTTCCATTTTTGTATTTATCAAGGTTTGTAAATTTACCTTTCCAATTTTCACTTTTCTTTAAAGTTAAAGTTTTTCCGGTATCTACACCATCAGCAAATAATTTTACAATTACTTGTTCAACGCTTTGTGGTCCAATCCATTTCTTTTCTACTGGAATTTCAGTTTTTTCAACATTATGTTTGTTTTTGATTATATATCCTAAAGCTCCGTCTACCTGTCCTGCAATTATTTCAGTATCGTATCCTTCTACTACTGTTTCTTCTTTAACAGTATACTTGATTTCATTCCCTTGAGCGTTATACTTATCAAGGTCTGTAAATTCACCTTTCCAATTATTTTGTTCGTTCAATTTTAATACCTTAGTTGTAGGAATTCCGTCTTGCAATAATCTTACAACTATTTCTTTTACTCTTTTACCGTCTTGGTTATTATTATCTTCCCATTTCTTTTCTACAGGAATTTTTACTTTTTCAGTATTTTTGTTCGTAATTGTAAATCCATCTTGCATTGTTCCGGTAATTTCTGAAGTATATCCTTCAGGTACATTCTTTTCAACTACTTCATATTTGATTTCTGAACCATCTGCTTCATACTTATTTAGTCCTGTAAATGTATATGTCCAATTTTCACTTGCTTTTAGTTCATGTTCTTGAATTACATCATTACTTCCTACTTTTTTAAGTTGTACAGTTACTGAATCTTTTGCAGGACCAATCCATTTTTTAATTACTGGAATAGAAATTTTTTCATTAAGTTTATTTTCTATGGTTTTTAATGCAATTCTGCTATTTTCATCAAAATCTTTCTCTTCAACATAAACCGGATCTTTTAAAGGTAGATAATTGTCAGGTGCTTTTGTTTCAACGAGTTTATATCTATCCAAAACTAAATTTCCAAGTTCACCTTTTCCATCAGTACCGGTAGTAATAGTTCCAACTTTTTGGTTGTTACGCACACGAATGACATCAAACATTGCTCCGGATAATGATGATCCGTCATTTCCTTTTTTATGCACTTTAATTTTATATACATATCCTGCGCCACCACCACTGGCATCTATAATTTTATAAGACGTATTATGCTTAAAAGTTTTTCCGGCATCTATAAGTTCCACTTTGTTTTTAAATTCTTCACCAACCACAGGTTCATAGGATATTTTAACTTTATATCTAATCATCAATCCTTTACCTTCTGGTCTATTTCCAATATCAAGTGTAAACTTATTGCCCTCAATCTTAAGTTTGTCTTTATATTTTGCAGTTACATCTACCTCATTAGTAAATAAAATATCTGTTCCTGTTGCATTTTTAACCCATTTACCTTCAAGTATCTGGAATGAATTTTCAACATATTGAACTCCCGGATTCAAAAGTTCATCAGTTACCTTTGCATTTACCATTTCCTTATTGGATTGATTAATACTTATTTTATAATGACCTATAGTTTTATCTTTACTATCCATCCAGCCACCTTTTATTACTTGTACAGGTGAAACTTGTTGCGGATTATAAGTAACAGTGCCTGCAGGAACAACTGTTCCATCTCCCTTTGCAGTAAGTGTTACCGGAATAACACCTGTTTGAGTTTGCGTGTTACTATTAATTTGAATATTAAAATAAAATGATCCTTTAACATGAGAATGTTCTTGGGCATATTTTGTATAGGTAATAACCACTTTTGCAGGATTACCATCAACTATTTTTCCATTTGCAACAACATCATTTCCAGCTTTAATCTCAAAATCAAATGGAGATGCCGGCGAAAAGCCTTTAGGCAATGTCAATGTTGTAGTGTCCCCCTCTTTTACCTGATTATTTGGCAATGCATACTCCGCATTTATCCTAAATGCTTTCCAAGCAGGCATTGGCTCCGTAATCGGTTTACCCTCCAAATCTGTAATATATGCCTTTGTTATTACATTTGAATGCACTTCATCAGCATGTGCTGTAATCTTTGCATGTAATATAATTGAAAAAACCATCGTAACTACGAGAAAAATACTTAAACTTCTTTTAATTAAATCTCTTTTCAAATTTTTCTTCCCCTTTCTAGTACCTTTTCAAACTTTATTATTTTGTTTCATAATAAACTCAGACTTTAAATTATATGTAAAATTTACAAATTAGACGTTCCCCAACATTTATAAAAATTCAAAAATCCATAACAAATTTATACTAATTCCAGTTTTTACATAAAATATAAAGTCATAGGCTATTATACCATAAAATGACAGTAAAGTCTAATATTTTAATTGTTATAATTATGTTATAATATAATCTAAGATTAAGTCCACAAAAAAAGAATCCCACTGAACAATCAGAAAAGAACTCTCTTTTATAAATACTATTTAAAATCGACAAAAAATTTAATTATAAATATTATATTTTAATATAACAACATTTATTCATATATATATCACATAATACGTTTAAATATGTTCAATTTTTTCAAATCAAAAGGTGCATATCTAAATGGTAAATCAAAAATTGTTTTATTTTTTACAATTCCTTTTTTATGACTTAATAAATCAAAACCATGTTTCCCATGATAAGAGCCCATACCGCTATTTCCTACTCCACCAAAAGGAACATGACTATTTGCAAGTTGCATTATAGTATCATTAACACAACCTCCTCCATAGGAAAGACTGTTAATAATATTCTCGGCGTTTTCTTTTCTTTGAGAAAAAATATAACATGCTAATGGCTTTTCTATTTCTTTAATTATATTAATAACTTTATCTATATCATCATACTCAATAATCGGTAATAAAGGTCCAAAAATTTCACCTTTCATAATCTCGTGATTAAAATCTACATCAGGAAATATTGTAGGTTCAATCTTTCTTTCGTTATCATTACTTTTTCCGCCAATTACTTTTGACTCAGTCTTTATTAAATTTAAAAGACGTTCATAATGACGAGTATTAATAATTTTTGGATAAGATTTGTTATTTACAGCATCAGGATATCTCAATCCAATTTCTTTTTGCAAGCATTTAATAAGTTCTTCTTTTACATTTTTATGAACAACAATATAGTCTATTGAAACACATGTCTGTCCCGCATTTAATAGTTTCCCCCATACGATACGTTTTGCTGAAAGTTTAATATCAGCTGTTTCGTCAATAATACAAGGACTCTTTCCTCCTAATTCCAAAGATACAGGAATTAAATTTTCACTCGCTACACGCATTATAATTTTCCCGACTCTTGCACTTCCGGTAAAGAATATAAAATCATATCTTTGATGAAGAATTTCATCATAATCAAGTTCAGAATCTACACAGTAAATATATTCTTCTTCAAATGTTTTATTTATTATATCTCTAATTATTTTTGATGTATTTTTGCTCTCTTTTGAGCATTTTATAACAGCACAATTTCCTGAGGCTATAGCAGCAACCAGTGGAGAAAGCGACAAATTAAAAGGATAATTCCAAGGAGATATTATTAATACAACTCCATAAGGTTCTGAATAGACATAGCTTTTAGCAGGAAATGTCCCAAGACTTCCTCTCACTCTTTTAGGCTTACTCCATTTCTTTACATTTTTCAATGCCTCACGAATTTCACCATATACTATTCCAATTTCAGTAAGATAACCTTCTACCTCTGATTTTGAAAGGTCATTATTTAATGCAGATAGTATTTGCTTTTCATTCTCTTTAATTACATTCTCAAGTTTTCGTAACATACTAATTCTATATTCAACAGATTTTGTAGCATCTGTGTTAAAAAATTCTTTTTGCTTTTCAACTACACTTTTTAATTCCATTTTGTACTCCTCATAATATGCTCTATATTTTATTATAATTTGCCCTAAATATAATCCTTAAAACATATTTTGAATTTCTTAAAAGGCTCCTAGCAGTAATTCAGGAGCCTATTTAATTTTATATTAATTAAGATAGAATATATAATTATCTTCATACTAAACTTTTCATTTATAACTAATATTTCATACAGTCATCAGGAGCATCTTCATCAAAATGATTTTTCCTGCCAAAGTCTGCAGTCTCGCCAATATGAGCAAAAGTATTATCATCAAATTTTCTATATCCGCTATGACCGGTGCAGACTGCTTCAATGTTATATCTCTTAACTTTTTCTTTTAATTTAATTAAGGATTTTTTATTCATTTCCGGAAATTGTGTGAAAAAGTCAAAGAATGGATAACCACCTTTTTTATTAATAGCTAAACAATCTCCACTTATAAGAATTTTGCCATCAACAATATAACACATATGTCCAATTGTATGTCCAGGAATATGAATAGCAATTATTTTTATCCCTTCAACATCAAAAACTTGTCCGTCTTGGATAAGCTTGTATCCAGGAGATAAACTTACACCAATATTAAGCTTTAAAAATCCTAATTTCTTTATTCTATAAAGTTGTCCTGTTAAATATTGTTCGTCATTTTCGCCAATATACACTTGAGCATTTGGGAAAATATTCTTTCCATTCTTATCAATTCCACCGGCATGATCTACATCAACATGAGTTAAAAAAACATGTTTAATATTATCCGGATTTATATTAATTTTTTCAAACTCAAGATTGACATTCGGAAAATTCATATGTCCTGAATCAAAGGCAATAGTATTACCATCTTTAGTATAAAACCACATATTCACATCCGCTTCCCTAACACATGAAATTCCATTTGGAAAAATACCGGTATCAGATGGACTAAGTGCTTTTGTACCCTTCAAAAGATACCTTTTAAAATGCCTGTCAAAGAAATAAATTACTCCCATTATCTTCTCCCTTACAATTAAGCCACTAAAAACATTATAAATATGCAAAAATCGACCTCTAGAAATAGCTCAGTCGTATCCAAAGGTCGATTTATTTATGTTTTATTATGAAATTAACAGTTATTAATTTTCATTTTTTCTTCTTTTTAATCCAACAATTAAAGCTCCTGATATTCCAACTAGAACTGTATATAAAGCTATACTTGTTCCTGCACCTGTTCTTGGTAATTTATTATTTGGTTTCTCATTACTAGGTGTTGTTGGATTTGTTGGATTAACCGGTGGCTTTTTAGCTACATATTTTAATGTAAATGTGATGTCTTTACTTGTAGGATTAATTGCATCAGCTCCTTCCGGTAGTTGTTCTGCATACCAGTTTAGCTTAAAATTAATCACATTTCCAGTTGCTGTTTCTCTAGCTTTTGCCTTAAGTTCTCCGGTCATTGTTCCTTTAACTGTATAATTTGTATTTTCTAATGCTTTATTATTGAATCTAGCACCATTAACTACAACATTAAGCTTATCTTCCATTCCGTTTACAGCATCTTTTAATTCAGCAAATGATTTTACTTCTTTATTTACTGTCATCACTACCTTTATAGTTTTTCCGCTCACACTTGAACTAACTATCCTGTATTTTCCATTATCATTCAATAATGATACTTGCGGATTTCCTTCGAAATCCATTTCTTCAGGCAATGTTAATGTAGCTGTAAAAGTTGAACTATAATCAGAAATTTTAATAGTTGAAGGGTCTGTGTTTGTCTTTTTGAATTGTTCTTCTATATCTTTCATTTGTTTTTTAACCGGTGATACATCTAAAGAACCGGTAAAAGCAACTTTTGTTCCCTTTTCAACTTCATAAACTTTATCATGTTCTGTATTATCTCCTACTAAGATATCTCCTAATAATTTTTGAGTTGCTTCGAATGTATTTTCAGCAGTTTCTACATATTTAAGTGTTAATTTTATATCTTTAGTAGTAGGATCAGTTGAATCTTCTCCTCCGGCAAGTTGAACACCTTCCCAAATATAATCAAAATTGATTACATTTCCTGTAAGAATGTTTGTAGCCTTTGCTGTGAATTTACCAGAAACCATTCCGTTAATTGTATAATTTGTATTAGCTTTAGCCTTATCTGTATCAAATTTAACACCTTTTACATTAACTTTTAAATCATTTTCTACTCCATATACAGCTTCTTTAACTTCTTTAAAAGTTTTGATGTTATCTGCAACAGTAAGAGTAACAGTAATTGTTTTGCCTGTTACTTTTTGTTCGGTAATCTTAAACTTACCATTTGCTCCGGCTAATTCAACTGTATAACCATCTGCAAATTTCATTTCTTCCGGCAAAGTCATTTTAGCTGTAAAGCTGGTATTTACATTTTCTACTTTAATATCTGTTGCAACACCGGAAGAAGGATATTTATCTTCAAGTTCTTTCAATTGTTTCTTGATAGGAGAAACATTTAAAAGTCCGGTCATAGTCAATGAATCGTTTTTGTTAGCTTCATACACCTTATCGTGTTGTGTATTTCCATTAACCAATAAATCTCCGTCTAAATTTCCTTTTTGTGAAATATCTTGTTCTGTAGATTTAACGAATACATCAGACTTTGAAAAATCAGATGCTAATGGTTTTGTACTAACATCTGTATTGTAAACCTTCTTAGAAAACCAATAAAGTGTACCACTGGGATGTGTTTCAAAGTCACCTTTTGCAGTTATATTTTTAGATTCTAAGGCTTTGGCTTCATTAAGACTGTTTGCTTTTACAGTATATGGAATACTGATATCTAAAGTTTTATTTGAAGCAGCTCCGCCATCGTCCTTATAGTGTTTATATATACCTGCCCAATTCTCATCACGTAATGGGAATTTAAATGTAACAACTTGTCCGTTTACAGTATGAGTAAATGCCGCCTTATTAAACATGCTAGTTGAATTGGCAGTCGAAATTTTAGTACTGTCAATAGTTACGCCTTCAGGGAATGTAACTTTGTATTCAACATATGCTATCTTGTTTTTTCCGTCTTTACCATGTGGGTACAAATTTTTTGCTGCAGCTTGTTTCATGTCGCTTTCAATTTCTGACATCACTTTTCCCATTGGAATCTTTGCATCCCACTTTCCTTCATAAGTTCCGGAATTGCTACCTTTTACTCCTTTTACAACTCCACTAGTTTTTGTATATTGTGCTACATTTAATGTATTTGCAGCATGAACAGAAGACGCTCCGGGTATTATTACACCCAAAGCTATCACTAACGCTGTAAAAAAAGAAAGGAACTTTTTAATTTTGTTCTTCATCTTTTCATCTCCTTTTTTATTTTCCTCCATATCAAAATGACAAATTCATTTATCCGTATAAAAATAAATAAACAACTTTCATCTTTCGACATTTGTCAATACTTTTGACAACCTTTCAGTGCAATTATACCACAAAGTTATTTAGAATACAACTATCTATAACCGTTGTAATCACACAAAAATCCACAAGTCAACATTTTTGACATTATATGATATATTCTGTATTATTTTAATCAAACATTTTTAAAAAAACTAATAGTAGTATATATTTTACCTATATTTTTCATTATATTTAAGCAATTTTCTTCTTCCTTTTTGTTTTAATATGCTACCAACAATTACAAAAGGAAATAATAAAATCATATAAAGGTAGTAATAACTATATTTTACAGTTGCTGTATATTGAACTTCTCCTGATACAACTTGCATTTTTTCTTCTTTTATTATTTCTCTAATTCTATCGACAGTTATTTTGCCTTCATCTGATAATAATTCGTTTAATACTTCTTTGTCAGTAATTTCAAATACAGTATCTTTTATAAGCTGACTATTCCCTAAATTGTCAAAATAATAGTATTTCCCATTTTTTGTCCAAACGGAGCCTATTACATTACTTTGTATGTCTTTTACTTTTTCCCAACCTTCTTTTTTATCAAAGCTAACTATTTGAGAATTTCTTGAATACAATCGTCTAATATGTGGAACTCTAAATCTAACAATATACGTTTCATAAGAATTTAAAAAATACATATTTTCTTCATCACAAAATACATTTTCATCTAAAAATTCAATATTACCTTTAAAATTATTTTCTCCAATTTTTACTTGCTTATTTTTTCTTTGATTATAAAAATATACTCCATCTTTTGAAGCAAAAAATAGATTATGAATATGAGAACTACTATTTCCAATTACTTTATAAGGGGCGGAACTTTCATCAAATCTAAAATTACCTTTAAAAACTTCTCCACTCTTTTTATCATAAAGCAAATCCTCTCCCTGCTCAACTGAAACAACTTTTAATTCCCCACTATTTTTAATTGGTAAAAGTTCATTTTTATAATAAACATTATTTTTATCACAAAAATACTCTCCATGTTTAGAAACCTGCTTCATAGTATTTGCATCTGCGTTTTCAAGAGCCTTTCCCTTGTAATATAGCACATCTCCATCTGTTGCAAAATATATTAAATTATTAATTCTCGAAATTTTCTTTTCAGTATTTAATTTATGATATGGATAAATATATGACTTAGGCTTTTTATCCTTAAAAAAAGCATGAACTATATGTCCAAAAATTTCTGAAACATAAGAAATCTCATCATTTCTCTCAGAAAGTGAAGAACAAAAATAAGTACTTTTACCATCAGTATAATATCCATTTCCAACATTAGTTATTTCCTTTGGATTAAGGTCTTCAATTTTTACATTTCCAAAATAAACATGATTTTTATCAATTCCAACAACACGAGAATCATAAGTATTCTCTGAATTAATAACACTAAAAGAATCTACATCTGCATCCTCTACAATGTAATATCCACCACTTGGAATAAGTGCATAAATCTTGTTATCATATTTATAAAAAATGCTATTGCCAATTCTCTGTCCACTTCTTTCAATATTGCCATAGGTATCATCACCTCGGAGAAGTTGACTAAATGTAAAAAAAGCAATTGCTAAAATAGCTAAAATTAAACAAATACCTAAAATTTTTGAACGAATACTTTCATTCTCTTTCCTATCCAAATAATATCATCCCCCATAGTTAAACTTATCAAATATATTATATCACAACTTGTCATTCTTTTCTCTTTAGTATTACTAAAAAAAGTTGCTATACTTGAATATCCAATCAACTATAAACAACTCTTTTAAAGTATTTTATTTAATTTGTTTTTCTAAAGCTTGGTCAATGTCGTCTATTAAATCACGAATATCTTCTATACCTACTGAAAGTCTAATTAAGTCCGGAGATACTCCCGCTGCTATTAACTCTTCATCATTCATTTGTCTGTGAGTTGTTGAAGCAGGATGTAATACACAAGTTCTTGTGTCAGCTACGTGAGTAACAATTGCAGCAAGTCTTAGTGAATCCATGAACTTAACTGCAGCTTCTCTACCACCTTTGATTCCAAATGATATTACTCCACAGGATCCATTAGGTAAATATTTTTGTGCCAATTCGTGTTGGCTATCATTTTCTAAACCTGAGAAAGAAATCCAAGACACTTTAGGATGTTTTTCTAAATGTTTAGCAAGAGCAAATGCATTTTCAAAATGTCTTTCCATTCTTAAGTGTAAAGTTTCTAAACCAACCCCAAGATAGAATGAGTTTTGTGGTGAAGGTATAGAACCTAAATCTCTCATTAAGTTAGTTGTCATTTTTGTAATATATGCACCCTTACCAAAGCTTTCAGTATATACCGTTCCATGATATGTTTCGTCAGGAGTTGTTAGACCTGGATATTTTTCACTATACTTTGTCCAATCAAAATTACCTGAATCTACAACCGCTCCACCAACTGCATTTGCAGAACCATTCATATATTTTGTAGTTGAATGTGTAACAATATCAGCTCCCCATTCAAAAGGTCTACAGAAAATTGGTGTAGGGAATGTGTTATCAACTATTAGTGGCACTCCATTTTTATGAGCAACTTTTGCAAATTTTTCTATATCTAATATATTGAGTGATGGGTTTGATAAAGTTTCGCCAAAAATTAATTTTGTATTTGGTTTAAACTTTGATTCTAACTCTTCAACTGAGATATTAGGGTCAACAAAAGTTGATTCAATTCCTAAATTTTTCATTGTGTTTGCTATAAGGTTATAAGTTCCACCATAGATAGCAGAAGTTGAAATTATATGATCCCCTGCACTAGCTATATTTAATATTGCATAGAAATTTGCTGCTTGTCCTGATGATGTCAAAATTGCTGCAACTCCACCTTCTAGTTGGCAAATCTTATTTGCTACTGCATCATTTGTAGGGTTTGCAAGTCTTGTATAAAAATATCCTGAATCTTTTAAATCAAATAAATCTCCCATTTTTTCTGATGATTCGTATTTAAAAGTTGTTGATTGTACTATTGGAACCACTCTCGATTCTCCATTTTTTGGTTCATAACCACCTTGTACACAGATTGTGCTTGTATTATATTTTTTTGTCATTTTTATTTCTCCTTTAAAATTATTTTATTCAAATTGTGTTATAGGTTCACTGCCACTTACAGCTCCTATAACTAGTCCAAGTGTAGCAGGTAATACCCAAGCAAATCCAAGACCACTTAGTGGAAGTATATCAATAAATGCCTTGATACTAGGGATATTAGCTACAGATAAAATTGCTTCTAATACACTTACTGCCAATGTAAAAATTAATGCATATCTAAAACTTTGTTTATTAGGTATAAATTTACGAAAAATACCCAAAATCATTAATACTATTAAACTAGGATAAACTCCCTTGTAAATTGGTGTTGCGTAGTAAACAATTTTTTCAACTCCGAGTACTGCAATTGTAGCACCAACAACTGATGAAACTACAGCTGCTACTTTATGTGGAATCTTTTCATTTGAAAAGTCTTGGAAGAAGTTCGCTATTGATGTAATTTGTCCAATAGCAGTTGTTACACAAGCCAAAACTACAGCTATTGAAAGGAATAACATTCCATTCTTTCCTAAAACTCTTTCAGCAATTGCCAATAACAGCTGGCTTCTATCTATATCTTTTGGATAATAGCTACTTACTGAAGCTCCTAGATATATAAGTCCTACATAAATAACTGCTAAAAGAATTAAAGCAACTACTCCGCAATATGCTGTAAGTTTATTTCTTTCTCTACTTGTACGATATCCTCTATAAACAATATCTCCTATAAAAACTGTTCCTATTAAGTAACTTACTATTAAATCTCCTGTTTGATAACCTTCTAAAAATGAATGAGTAAAAACTCCACTTTGTTGTGGAAGTGTTGGAACTCCTATTGGAGTAAAAATTCCTTTAATAATAATTCCAAGTAATACTATAACTAAAATTGGCGTTAAAAACTTTCCTACACTGTTAATCATTCTGTTGATATCCAATGAAAAATATAGTGCTATAGCAAAATATCCAATAATAAATGCTACGATTGATACACTTGGAAAAAGTGATTTAAATCCTAATTCATATGCAACTGCTCCTGTACGTGGTACAGAAATGCATCCTGCAAAAACCATTATAAATAATAATAAAAATTTAGCAAAATTTTTGTGTATATCTTCAGTCATAGCTTCAAGAGAACCGCCATTTTTCGAAATTACATATAATCCAACTACTGGCATTAAAACTGCTGAAATGCAAAATCCTATTGCAGCCAAAGACCATTGACTTCCTGATAAAAATCCTAATAGAGGTGGAAATATAAGATTTCCTGCACCAAAGTAGGAACCAAATAGAGCTAACCCTACTATAAAAATATCTTTCTTTTGTTTTTTCATAATCTTCTCCTTTGTATTTAAACATATTTATTAAAGAGAATGAGAAGTACAATAAAGATTTAAGGAACTAGTTGCGCACCTAGTTATGAGAATAAAAAAAGCTCCCGTCCAACAAAGGACGAGAGCGAAAACTCACGTGTTACCACCTTAATTCATCTTTTTATCACTAAAAAGACCTTATTGAGTACTATCATACTCGCAATGCTATAACGGGCACACCCGTCACAACCTAAATCTAAAAATAGATCTCGATGTGATGACTCCAAGGCCATGTTCGAAAGCTTCTCTCTCATTTCTCTCACCAAACGAAATGTCTCTGTATTGATTGAATAACTTTCTACTCTTCTCTTCAACGTCTTGCTATAGATTATAAGGGACAAAAAACATTTTGTCAATACCTAAATTGAAATTTTTTTAATATTTTTTTATAACTACAAATCAATAAAACAAATTATTTCTTCTTTTTCAAATCACGTCTTATTTTTACTAATTTATCTGCAATCATATTACGAGATTCACCCATCCTAAAAGAAGCAATTCTGCTTAATGTTCTACCATATAATCTGCTATGTCTTTCAAAAATTTTATCTACAGTCAAAGTCATTCTATCTTGGAACTCTTCTTCAAGTTCAGCAATATTTCTTTGGAAGTTAGTCAATCCTGATACTGTAAGAGTAAAATCAGAAGAATGTATAGCCAGTAAAACAACAGCAAGGGCTATTGAAAAATTATTAGGAATTGTCACATAAATTTTTTCAAAAAGTGGAATAAAAAATTCCATTATAACAATTGCTCCAATCCCAAAACCAACAGAAGTAATCGCACAAGTCCTTCCATTTATATTAAGTGGCATATCACTGTAATCCCACCATCTAGCATGAAACAATTTTTCAAGTACATATGATGTTGGATATTCTAATACCATACTAGCAACAAATCCCATAATAAATATTTGCCACCATAATAGATGAGAAATTTTACCCATTGAAATAAGATCATAAAAAATCAATCCTAAAATTGAACCAAAACCATAAATCGGACATAATGGTCCATACAAAAATCCACGATTTTGCCATTTTCTTTGGTCGATTGTGCAGTATATACTTTCCCATATCCATCCTAAAACACTAAAAGCAAAATATGCATTCAAATATCTAATTAATTCCATAATACTCCTTTTAAAGATATTAGTAATTTGTAACAATCAGTTTTATACTAAAATCCACTCAAATTTTTAAATATTATTTCATTTATTTATAAATTAAAAATGTAAAAATTAAGATTACAACTATTTTAAATTTTTAAAAAATTTTTTATGTAATAAAAAAAGCTAGGGAGTATTTTTTAAAATTTACTCCCCAAACCTTAATTAATGAACTATATATTTAAGTCCTATCTAAAATTAATTTTCTTTTTTTCTTCTAATTCCTACTGCAGTAAGCACTGCTCCTGATAATCCTAATAATGTAGCATATAGGATTATGTTTGCATCGTTACCTGTTTTTGGTAATTTTTTTCCGGAATTATTATCAGGTTTTAGAGCAGGTTTGCTTTTTTCAACAACTGTAACAACAGCTTTCTTTGTTACACTTGCTCCATCTTTATCAGTTACTTTAAACGTAACAGTATATTTACCTATCTTATCCTTATTAAAACCACCATCATCAATAAGTTTTACATCTTTAGTTAAATCACCATCTTCTTTATCTTTAGCAGATACAACAAGACTCATTAAATTAAATTTTTCGCCTTTTTTAATAGTTTTGTCTTTAACTTCAAGTGTAGGTGCTTCATTCATAGGAGATACGTTCTTGTCGTAAATAGCATACACAGTTGTATCTTCATTTTCAACAGTTGTACCTGTAAACTTCATACCTTTTCCATCAGCAGATGTATTCCATTCTTTAAATGTATATCCTGCTTTACTTGGATTAGCAGGCATAGATTGATCAGCCAAATTATCCGTATCAATTGCTTTGCCATTTTCCACATTGATTGTTGCATACGTTGTACTATCGTTCATGAAAGTTACCTTATTATGATTTACTCTGAATGTATAAGTAATCAAATTAGGTTTATTAACATCACCGGCTTCATCTTTTCCATCCACAGATTGTTTCGCTGCATAAACAATAGCTTGACGGAAGAAATAATGCTTATTATCCTTTTGAATAGCCGAATCATCTTTATTAAAAATAACATTATTATCAGTAGTAAAGATATTTTCATGTGCACCATAAGCATATCCTGTAACAGTATTGTTTTTGTTGATTTCAACATCAGAAGTTACCTGTAATCCGTCCACACTTAGTGTTGCTGATTTAACCTTTTGAATTTTTTTGTATAATTCCTTTAATGTTTCATAAGTATGTGGTGCCTTTAGTCTTGCTTTTACAACAATTCTTCTGCCACCTTTTTCTTTTGTAACAGATAAATCATCAAAACCATCAATACCGGATAATTTGTATTTAGTTGTATCTAGAGATTCTAAACCTTTTGGCAAATCTAAGACAAATACCAATTCAGCATCGGATTGTGTAATTGCAGTTTCAGGCATATTATTTTTCATCATATAGTATGCCGGAAATTCCGAATTAATTACAGCAATAAGTACAGTATTTTTAATCTTTCTAAACAATGATAAATCAACATGAAAATCTAAATTGATTTTGTCGCCTATACGATGATTGGAAATAGCTGTACTGGAAAGACCTCTTTCTTTGATATCCGCACGCACATTATAATCAGTTGTTTTTTCCGTTAAGAGATCATTCGCATAATTAAAGTTATATGGATTCCATTGTTTTCCACCTTTCCAACGATTAAGAGCTGGATCAGGATGTTCTTTATGCGGATAATCTTTAGCATATGGAGCTAAATATTGTGTTACCATCTCTTCAATATCTTTATCTACCTCATCATCTGAAGAAATTCCTGCATCTGGAAAGAAAGGAACCAAAGAATACTCATTTAGTCGATTAGCCCATTTTACACGACTACTTGCAAAATAATCCTTTAAATAAGATGGCATAACCCCTTTATGAGTCGAATCTTTATACCAACTTAACTCAGCCCAATAATTGTCTTTTGTTAGTTTCTTTTCTTTTTCAGGCATTTCTTCGGCCAATACTTTTGTAGCACCGGCAAATACACTGAACATCATTAGTAGAGCCAAAACTAAACTCATAGATTTTTTTACTAACCTTTTCATTGTTTTTATCCTCCGTATTTCTTATAAAAAATTGGTAAGAATACATACCTATCCATCAGGTAAATACTCTTACTAATTACATATAACATGCTTTATAAATCCGTATTTAAAATTTCCATTATTTGTCAATTTTTTATATATTTAGACAGATATACTATACCAAATAAGCTCTTTTATCGCCAGTGTTATTTGTCGGTATTAATCGTGTATTCTGAATTAATTTTTTATCCTCATAAAAATAATTTATTTATTAGTAAAAGGTAATACGCCGTTAAATTTACAATTAAATTTTTTTATATGTTCTACTTAAAGTATTAAATTGAATAGCAAGCTCCGGAAACTGAAAGTTGCCAATTTAAGTTTCATCACACCATACCTTCACTTTACTATATTTTTTGTTTTTCGCGTAAGCAAAAACTTTTGAATTTCTAATATAGGTAAATATATTTTCACTTAAATCTTCATCCCATATTGACTCAATCATCATTTTATTTTCATTATCGGACTCATATAAAATATCTACATGAATTTGATAAAATTCTTCATCCTCATTTGGAAATTGTCTGACTAAGGAAATTTGAAACATTGGCTCATCTCCAAAAGTAGTAAATATTCCTGTCTCAAATAAAATCATATCTTCTTCAAGCGGAATATTGCACATCTGTTCGAATACATTGATAATTTCTTCCAAAGAAATTTCATTAGTTATTTTGTCTTTCAAAAAATTAATTAATTTATCCATTACTCCCCTTTTCTATCCCTCATAATTAGATTTTATTAACTTATTTTTAAAATTTATGTCTAACACAGTCTACCATAAAGCAAGAATACTCAGGATATAACTTTAATTTCCCCTCAGGTCTTGAATCTCCACTCTTTATTTTAAAAATCATTTCTTCAAAATTACTTTTATCCTCTTTCCAACTAGCAATAGTTTCCTGTTTCTCTTTTTCACTCTCATAATCTTCATCAGCAATAGCCTCATTTATAGCTTCTTCAAAATACTTTCGATTCTTTTCTTCAAGACTAAAAAATCTTTCCTTTTGATTTTTTAACCAAAGAACATAAAAATACTCTTCCCACTCTGCGATATAATAGTACTCAACACAATCTCCACAAAGATTTAAAAACATATCATACTCTTCAAGTGCATAATAGACATCAATAATTTGATCTTCTGAAATATCATCTGTATTAAAATCATAATTAACATCTTGACCGGGTTTTACTTTCTCTATATAAGAAATTGCTTTATCTTTATTTCCAAGACACACTTCACAGTAAGCTAAACATAGTAACAAACGCATTCTGTTAGGATAAATTTCAAGTAAGCCTAAGAATATTTCCTTTGCTTTTTCATATTCCTTAAGTTCAAATAAAGATACAGCAAAATTGAAAGAAGTTACATAACTTTCTTCCATTTCTCTTGCTGTCTTGAAATAATTATGACTTACTATTAAATTCTTTTCATCTTTAGAATATTCATACTCGCTAAAATAATAAAGACCAAGACCTGTATAAGTTTCAACAAATGGCGAATTTAAGTCTTTAGCTTTGTTCAAATACATTAAACTATCCCTAGAAAAATCCTCCCAGAAAGCAAGATTAGTATAAATTCTGGCTTTATCAGTATTCCCTAAAGAATTTTCAAATTCATTTAAGAAGTTCAATAGAAACTCAACATAATCAAAATTCTCATCTCTAAGTTCCACACAAACAGAAGCAAGAGTACAAACAACATCAACATTCGATGGACATTTACTTTGCTTATCTAAAAGATAGTTTTTCATTTTTTCGAGATATTCTTTTGAACTTTCAAAGTCTGTTAAAAAAGATTTATTATATCTATTTTCATATTCAGTTTTTAATTTGTTCCAGTGTGATTTAATTTTGTTTAACATTTTAATTATAATACCTTTTTAATTTATAGTATATCTAAAGATTTACTTTATTTTTCTTTATACAAAGGAAGATAATATAATTTTCCTCCTTTTGAAATTATTTGAACATCTTCATTGTATAGTTCAGATGTATCATAGTTGCTTTGAATTTCAAATTTAGAAGATTGTCCTTTTATCATTTTTGTAGTATTTTCATCAATTGGACGATAATTATATTTTTCATCAATAAAATGTAATGGATAATGAATTACTTTATCTATACCTGCTCTTTTTCTCAAATTTGCATCCAAATTCATATTTAAATTTTTTACCATTTTGTTATGCCAAATATTTAAAGAATTTTGACTATTACTAACCTGATTCTTATAGGTTGATAATATATAAACACATTGTTCTCTTGATTCTTTTCCTAAATTCAAAGCATAACGTAAATCTGAAATCTTAGATAAAGTATATAATAATAAATTCTGATACATAAACCAATTTTGAGATACTCCAACTATTTTTTCATATTCTTCGTACTTCAAATCAGTTTTTTTAGAATAACCTTCAATTGTAAGATTAGCTTGCCCTAGAAGTTTAGTGCACTCTTCTTGCAATCTTTCCAACTTATTAATCTTTAAAATACGTAAATCATTATCTTCTAAAATTTCAACTTTAAAATCAGCAATATTTTTTACATGTGAAACAAGAGAAATTACTCTACCTTTATACTCATTATCTTGAAAATTTTTTATTTCAGATAAATTATTATTAATCTTATCTAATTCATTATTAATTTGAGACATATAATATTGCCCTACAACCATTGATGTTATATTCATTACAGAAGACACTGAATTTGCAGCTATACCAATTCCTTTTTGAGTAGTATCTTTTACTAAATTAGCTTGACCTTTTATTCCATCAGCTCCATGATAAATAGCACGAAAAGCGCTTTTCATTGTCTTAGAATTAGCTAACTTTGCTCCCGCAGGTAATACTACACGATAAACATCTTTTGTAGAATTTACAAGATTAAATCCTGAAATTCCAGTTTGAATCAACCTCGGAATCAAACTATTAACATGTGAAATTACCTTACTATCATTTATCTCTACTAATTTGTTATCATCTAAAATATTCTCTGAAACTGTATCTATATTAATATCAAAAATAGTTACATCATCTGATTCTTTATCCTCAGTTGTTTCAACTAAATTATCATTTCCTTCTATTATTGTTAATGTTCCAACTTCTACATCTTTTAATTCTCTATTTTTCTTATTTTTACAAAAAATGTAAATTAAAATAACTATTAACAGCATAACAACTAGTAAAATACCGATTTTCAAGTATTCCATAAATTTTATCCTCCCATATTTGTTATTTAAAAGTCATTATGTTTATTTATTTCGTCCTCTAATAATTTTAACATTTTATCATTATGAGTTTCTATACATTTATCATCCCATATACGATTATTATCTACCATTAACTCTGTCATTAGTATAAGTTTAGAACTTTGCTTAACTACTTCATTATATTGTTCTACCTTATGAATAGGAAGCATATTAGAAAATTTTGAATTAGCAGAAACTGTAATTAAAGCTAAGTTTCCAAAACTATCTTTGTTTTCATCTTTAATTTTATCTTCTTCATTAATCGGATGTTTCGGAAAAAAATGTTCAATAGATTTTCTAAATTGAAATTCAAAATCTTCATAATTTTTAAGATTATCTCTACAAAGAATATAATCTAAATATGTAAAAACAATACGTTCAACTGCAAAACCTTTTGAATTTTTATAATCAGAATCGTCAACTTTTTTACAACAATATTTTTCTAGTATTTTTATAATATCTTTTCCCGTTTTGCCTTTATTTACCTCTGACATTACCTTTGATATCCAATGCATTGTCTTTGGAGAAGTATAAGTTATTCTTAGACAAGATTCCAATAAAGTCAATTGTTTATTATCTAGATTGTTCTCATCCTCTTCATCAGTATTTAATGTAGTTTTATAAATTGGTTTATTACCTTTATCATATTTATTGATTTTACATTTTTTTAGAGACCATTTTCCTTCAGAATTATGATTCCCATAATATTCTCTTTTAATTATATAACAATCAAATAGATATCTATACTTGAGTAAGTAATAAATAAAATCTAATGCTTTTTCTTTACTACTCCATCTATCCTTTAGAAGTTCTAGAAATTTCTTATCATCAAGACCTGCATCATTTTCAGTTTCTGATATATTCATAGCTTCATTTACTTGTAGAATAAAGTTTGGAAATGATATGATTGACTCAAAACGTTCATTTTCTTCCTTATTAACATTCGATTGTTTTAAATTAATTTTTGTTTTAGTAAGAATATCTTTCAACTTTAATGGCTTTAATTCATCTTTATTATCTTCTTTAATTTTATCTCTATAACTATCATTTAATGCTTTTCTAATATCATCAAAAGATGTAAAAGAATTCCAAGAACCCGAAAACAACTTTTCTCTTTTATCTGGAGAAAAAGACATTTGTACATATCTATCCATCTGTGCACAAGCATCCCATATTTCTCCGGCTATTACTTTATCTATTTTATCAACTTCAGTAATTTTCCCTTCTGTTTTGATAGCTCCAATAATCTTTGCTTTTACAATCTCATGAAGCTCCAATTGTTCTCCACGAGTATTCATTATTTCAAAATAATGATTTAAATCTATATCTTTAGGAACTTGTGTACGAATTATATAAACTGACGAAATTTTCTCTTTAAACTTAAAAATAAAATCTGTATTCTCTCCTAGAAAATAATTTTCTATAATAGAATATCCTTCAATAATATCTGTAGAATACTCTTCCTCATTTTTAAGTTCTTTATAACCAGCTTTTGTTTCATAAATATCTTTTAATGTCTTATTTGATTTTTCTCTAGCTTTAAATCTTAAGGAATCACTTTTAATAGAATCATATTTTAAATAAGAAAGCAGTAAAAATAAAGTAGTAAGCCTTTGTTGTCCATCAATGACTTCAAATCTATTTCTTTCAATTTTATTAACAATAAGACTTCCCAAATAATATTTCCCATTGATATCATTTAACTTAATATCATTAATATCATCTAACAGTTGCTCTATTTCATCTTTTGACCAAGCATAATTCCTCTGATAGATTGGTATTATGTATTCATGCTCTAAAAAAATATTTTCTATACTATATTCTTGTGGTTGAACTATATTTTCAATCATCCTTTTTACCATCCTCTTTAAAAATAAAATCATATATTTTATTGTACCTTTTATTTAAAGTTAACTTTTCAAATTCCTCTTTTGGAATACTATCTAAACTAATTGAATCCAATTCATTTGAATCTTGCATTTCTGAAATAATTGAAAACATATTTAGTCCTTTATTTATTCTTTCAGACTTTCCCATTGCATAATTATTTATAGATTCTATATACACAGCTTTCATCTTAAGTCTTAATGAAAAAGCCCATTTATATAATAAAAATATTCTTGTATTACTAAGTGATTCAATATTAAATCTATCAACATAAAATATTAGTATATTTATAAACAAATTATATACATATCTATCCCCTGAACCTGATATAGATACTAATTCTTTATCATATTTTGAAGATATCAAGTTAATTATTTTGTTATACAAATTTTTATAATGAAGACTATATTTAAAAAATCTTTTCCCTGCAATAATTGGTTGAGTTAACTGAAATTGATTAATTGCATTTCCCATTGTAATTTCATACAATTTATCTAAATTAAAATTCTCAATAAACATATTAGCTGCTCTATTGTATATAGAAAAATTATAATTGTTATTCTTTTTTATCCCTTTAAATACTTTGATATCCTTAACTGAATAATTTATTCCGGATTTCAATTTATACCATCGTACCAAAGGATATAAATGATTTGAAAAAAGATCTGCTAATTTCTTTTGTTCTAAATTTTCCCAATCATTAATTATTGCAACTTTTACATCTTCAGATTCATCATTCATTTCTCTTAAATGATATGCTTTTAAAAAATCATGTGGAGCAAGTTCTTTTCCTCTTGAATTTTGAGAATCAAAAAACTGAAAAGCTTCTTGCTCACTATCCGTAACAATTTTAACAATAGTACAATTTTCTAGAATATAATTATAATACTCTTTCAATTGCTTTTTATCAAATTCTTTTAGCTTTCTTCTAATAATATCCAAATTATCTATTATAGCTTTATAAGACAATTCATTATATTTCTCTTCCAATAATCTTATTTTTGTTTTATCATCCTCCTCAAGTAATTCTTGAAAAACATAAAATATTATAGCTATTGTAGTAAGTCTCTGCTGACCATCAACTATATTTAATACTTCATTTTTGTTATCATTTATCCTATGGAGGACTACTGAACCAATTCTATATTCTAAAAGTCCATTTAAAAAAGCTTCATATATATCCATAACTAAAGTTAATACTGAATCAGTACTCCATCTATATGGTCTTTGATATATAGGAATACGTAAATTTTCCCCCATTAGTTCTCTAATTGAAACTATACATAAATTATCATTTTTTTCTGACATTGAGACCTTCCTCACATTTTTAATATTTAAGTAAGTTATATTCTACAACAAATTTATTTGTTTATAATTATTACTTGTTATATGATTGAATACTTTATAATCATAATTATTTTAAACTATATACATATCCCTTAAATTTTAAAAATTTTACTTCTTTCTAATTAGTTTTATTCTTTTGTTTCCTCACAATTAAACTTTTTTATAATACTATAAGTCTGATTAATCACGTCACTATTTATGTTCATAAACAGTTTTAAATCTCCTATAATATAGAATTCTTCTTTAGCTCTCGTAGCGGACACATTCATAATGTTTGGATTGGTTGAACTCATTGCCCATCTCGCTGCACCTCGACTTTTTTCGTCACAACCTAATACTAAAAATACTATATCTGCCTCTTTACCTTGAAAAGTATGAACTGTTCCAACATTTGTAGGTTTTCCATCATTACCATATCGTGTAAATCCTATTTCTTTTAATTTATAAGATAAATGATATGCTACATTCCTAAAAGGAGAAATTACATAAACAATATCCTTTTTGGATTTATCTATGATATCAGGATTATGTTTAATCATATCCAGTATTTTCTCTTTGAGAAAATGACCTTGATCTTTAACATATTTATCTGATGCACTACCAGTAATATCATACCAAATAGATTTTCCTAAAACATCCGTACTTTGTACCATATTCCCACCATAAGAAATCGCATTTGATATATCAAACATTGGATTTTTACATCTCCTGTGCACCCAAAGAGGTATCCCAATCCATTCGTCATCACTCTTGTAAAAACCATATTTACTAATATCATCCACAAGAGTCTGAACCGAAGCAGAATCGGATAAATATTTGTTGGATACTCCATAATGTTTTCCTATCATACTTAATATTGATGAATCTAAAGTAAGTACCGGTTTAATTTGAGCAGGATCTCCTACTACCATTACTTTCTTACTTCTAAAAATTGCTCCAACAATGGATTGAGGAAGTGCCTGTCCAGCCTCATCTACAAACAAGTAGCCTAAAGATTCTATTTCAAGATTGACACACATTCTTGAAAAACTTGCAAAAGTTGAACTAATAATTGGTATTACCATATTTATCCAATTCCACGCTTCAATAATAACCTGTTTATTATCTATATATTCCTTCTGCCTATCCCAAACGAGGAAAGCAGCTTTAATACTTTTTCGATTTTCGTACAAAAATTGCTTTCTGACTCTTAATGAATCAATAAAAAGTTTTGACTGTAATTTTCTATACTCTTCATCAAACCATGGATTACTTAGTTGAAGTGAATCATAATCAATATACATATTAAGTTCATTTATAGAATATTTTTGTAATTCAAATGAAATATTTTGAATTTTATAATCAAGCTCTTGAATCTCATTTGTATCTGACTGAATAATTCTCTCAATATTTTTTTTCTTAACAAGCACTTTTTCCTCATTTTCTATAAGTATTTTTTCAATATTTCTTTTCTCTTTTTCTAAACTAACTTGTCCTAAATCTAACTCGTTTTTCTTTTTTGACAATTCTAATAATTTTTCAGAAAAAGGATACATTCGCTTTTTATATTCTTTTCTTGCTTTAAATCTAAGAAAAAATGGTTTTTGCAATTCCAATGCTTTGATTGATTGTTCAACATTATCTATCTCTTTGATATTTTTTTCAATGTCAAAAATACTTAAATTAACCTTCTCTTCTATTTCAGCTAAGTTCTGTTTTAACAAAACTTCATCAGCATTATTTTTCTCAACAATAGTTTTAAGTTCTTCTCCAAATTTTACTTTCTTCTCCTCATGATTTTTACGCTTGGTTTCCACTTGTTCTCGTAATTTCAAAAGATTTACATATTTATCTGCAATATGCTGTCTTTCATTTTTATATTCACATACTTGTTTATATCTTTTTAAAAATTCATCATAAACTTTGTTATTTGGCTCGTATTCCTTATTCAAATAGTCATAAACATGTTTTATTTCAGTAATGATTCCTTCCATATTGTCTTTCTTTCCACCCTCTTGCGAAAGTAGTCCGCAAAACTTTTCATCTGTAAAAGGTTCAGATTTTAGTATTTCAATTAGCTTACCATCTTCATTTTTTCTCCATTCTGTTGAATTTTTTGAATTTGATATTCTCCAAAAATAATCTGCTTTTCTTAATTCATCAAGGAAAGACTTATCTATCTTACTAATAAGAGGAAACTCATTTACTATGTTCTGAACTGCACCATTATTAGAACTTGCAACAACAATTTCCTTATCTGCTATAGAACTAGGCATCACACCAATATATGCTTTATCATAATATTTCAACTTATCATTTTTACTAACCTCTTTATTTGTTAATTTAGTTATTTCATATGCCTGTTCAACAAGTAATTCCGCAAATATATCTTTCAATAATGTAGTTTTTCCGGTTCCCGGAGGTCCGTTTACACTTCTCATTTTTTCATTATCATATCCTATTGCCAAATTTACAGCAATCTGTTGCATCAATGAGAGTGAATATTTGGCATCACTTGGATAACGTGCAACCGGGTAATTTTCAGGCTGTAAAATATCCTGAAAAACTCTTGGATTAAAACTTGAAGTATCTGTCTTACTATTAAGATTTATTCGTTCCTTACTCTCACCCAACAAATATGAATCTAAATTTTTTGTTTTAATACTCTTTGCTTTTTCTAAATCGTCAACAAAAAAAGAATGTAAATTAGTAGCATCCGTTTCTAAATTACTCAATACTTTCATTCTGCTATCTTCAATCTGAATTGAATATTTTTTTAAAAGTTTTACAAAAGCTTTGTTAAAAAATTCAATATAATCTTCTTCCTCAGGACAAGCAAAAATACTATTTATATATTCCTTATTTTTCTTTTCAAAATCTAAAAATTCGTTCTCTTTGGGAATACTTCCATTTTTTAAAATGTAATAACTCGCTGTGAAAAAAGTCATTTCTTCTACAACTTTCAGTTCCTTATCAAAATATATTGCAAAAGAGAATTTATCTCCTACTGATATTTCTTCATATATCTCTGGAAGATTGTATTTCTCTCTAAGTAATGTAACGATTTTTTTAAACGGAAAAATATTGAAATACAAAACAACTCCACCTTTTTGATGTTTTTTAAGTCTTTCTCTTTGTATTTCAGAGTAAAACATTGAATAATAGTTGTAATCCTCTGAAATTTCAATTTGTTTTAAATCCTTATCATTAAGCTTAATATCACCCTCGGATAGATGCTCAACCATAATCCATGCTTCTAATATTTTTTCCTTTTTGTCCATTGCTTCTTCCCTCACTATATTCACAATTATCATTTTGATTATATCATTTTAAGTAATATCTGGTGTTTTCCCATTATTTTTTAACCGACAAAGCAGAAAAGTCAAAAAGTCCTATCATATTACTCCCGATGACTTAATAAACAATAACTATCTTAAAAAACTTCATAACTTTACTACAAATCCTCTAATATTTCCTTAACATATCCATCTAAATCTTCTATATCTAAGAATCCTGGATCTAAATGGCATAGGAAATGCCAATCTTTGGTTTCTTTTTTTCTGTATAAAATTGCTTCGCCATCTTCACTTCCAAAAAAGCTTCTATCTACTTCATATCCATTACTTTCTAAGAAATCCTTTATAAGATTATATTTAGTTTCTCTTTCTTCAATATAAGCTTTCACTTCTTCGTTGTTAATTACATAGGCATCTATTTTTATATATCCTTCTATTATTTTATCTTTTTTAACTGATAGATTAGAAATTTCTTTCCAAATAATTTCAACATTTTCTTCAGGGTCAAACATAAATCTGGATAGTGGTACAATATTTTCATTGTAGATAATTTCCATATAATCAGGTATGTTTTTAGGATTAAAATATTCATATTCTATATTATCTTCTTTTTCTATTGTATATCCGGGTATTTTAGACACAAATTCTTTTCCTTCTTCTAAAGAATCAAATGCTACTAATTCTTTTGAATAATCATTTTGATACAATTCCAATATATACATATATTAACCTCCAACCCCTAATAAATATTTCATTAGATATTAACTTTTTCCTTTAATTCTGATAATTTCTTTGATAACAAAATAAGTTTGGCTTACTTTAATCACTGTATGATATATATCTATCCAATGCGGTAAACACTTCTTCAAGGCTGAAATATCCAATTTTTCGTATCGCTTCTTTCCCTTCAACAAAAACAAGTATTGCTGGTGTACCAAAGATATTTTCCTGTCCTGCAAGTGAGATATTATTATCTATTGATACATAGCCAGTGAACACTTGCGGATGTGTCCCACTCCAAATTGTAATTTTTTCCTTAAGTGCTTTGCACGGAGCACAAGCCTGTGAACCAAACAAAAATAAACTAAACTTCTCTTTCTCTTTAATCATTTGATACTCTGTCAATGTTTGAATAATTCTCATTTCTCGCATAATATCCTTCTTTCTCATTTTTAGCAATGATCTTCTTTAAATCCATACTATAATTACACATCTCATCCTCAAGATATAGAGATGTAGTTTACTAATCTAATGTTTCCCTTAATTAAGCTTGGACAATAACGCAACTGTCTCACAATGAACTGTTCTTGGGAATTGGTTAAAGATTTTTAATGTTTTTAGTTCGTAGCCATTTTCAAGTAGAACTTGTACGTCTCTTTTTTGTGTTTTTGGGTTGCAAGAAATGTAAATCATTGTTTTTGCACCGCAAGAGATTATTTTTTCCAATGCTTTTTGGTTTATTCCATCTCTTGGTGGATCTACGATTATTACATCTACCATTTCTTTTCTGTTTTCAATTTCTTCTAGCACATCTCCGGCTATGAAAGTACAATTTGTTAGTCCATTTTCCTTTGCGGATTTATTCGCACTTTCGACTGCTTCTTCTACGATTTCAATTCCATAGACTGCTTTTGCTTTTCTAGCTACAATTTGCCCTATTGTTCCCGTTCCTGAATATAGGTCAAAGACTACTTTGTTTTCTATATCCCCACAAAGTTCAATTGCTTTTGAGTATAGATTTATTGCTCCAAATACATTTGGTTGGAAAAATGAAAATGGTGTTACTTTAAATTCCAAGTCAAATATTTTTTCTGTTATGTATTCTTGTCCAAAAATTATATTTATTTTTTCAGGAACAACTGCATCTGCAAGTGAGTCGTTTTCAGTATGCACAATTGATTTTATTTTCCCTTCAAGTTTCAATCCTAAAAGTATATCTACAAAACTCTTTTTATCAAATTCGCTTTGTGTTGTAGTTACGATATTAACCATTATTTCTCCGGTTGTCAGTGCATAACGAATGATTAAATGTCTTAACAGCCCTTCGTGAGTTCTCTTTTTAACAAACGGAAGATTTTTTTCTCTTACAAAGTCGATAACTGCATTTCTTATTATTTCAAAATCTCTATGTACTAAATTACATTCTTTCGTATCAACCACTTCGTAAAATCTATTCTTCTTATGCATTCCAAGCATTATTGGACTGTCTTTATACATATCTGCAAAAGTGTATTCCATTTTGTTTCTATATGCTGTTTTTAAAGGGCTTTCAAATATTTCAGGTTCTTCTGAATATACATCTTCAAAAAGTTCCTTAATTTGTCTTTGTTTTAGTTTAAGCTCATAATCGTAAGAAACACTTTGATAACTACAGCCACCACATTCTAAATAGTTCGGACAAGTTGGATTTGTTTCAAGTGGGCTTTTTTCTAAAAGTTCTAAAAGTTTAGCTTCCATATGTTTTTCTCTTTTTCTTCCAATAACTACAGAAACTTTTTGCCCTTCAATTCCACCTTTAAAATTTACTTTTTTATCTTCAAAAGTAAATTCGGACATATTTGGAAAATTGACTTTTTCAATTACTCCCTCTATATATTTTTTCTTTCTTCTTGACATATATTTCCTTTCTATTAGCAGAAAAGAGCGAAATAACTTCACTCTTTCCCCTAACTTATCTATTTATTTCTTCCACAACATTTTTTATATTTTTTACCACTTCCGCAAGGACATGGGTCATTTCTTCCAACTTGTTTTCCTTTAACAATTGTTGTTTGTTCGTCTTGAACATTTGTAGAAACTTCTTTTGCAGCTCTTTCTCTTTCGATTTCAGCTCCGGCAGGTTGGATATTGAATAATCCCTTTAGAACGTCTACTTTGATTGATTCGTTCATTTCGTTAAACATTTCAAAGCCTTCCGCTCCGTATGCTCTTACAGGGTCTTGTTGTCCATAAGATCTTATTCCGATACCTTGTCTTAATTGATCCATAGCATCTATATGATCCATCCATTTTCTATCGACAACCATAAGCATAATTACTCTTTCGATTTCTCTCATTTGTTCTTCGCCGATTTGTTCTTCTTTTTCAGCATAGAATCTTTGAGAAACATCAGTAATGTAAGTTTTTAATTCTTCTTTACTCAATCCTTTCATTTCTTCAAAATTTAAAAGATTATGTGGTAAGTATGCATTTTCGATTGCCATTTTCAAATCATTTAATTCAATATTTTTTCCGTTAGAATATTGTTCAACAGTTGAATCTATGAATTCAATCAACATTTCTTGAATGGTATCTTTCATGTCTTCTCCATCAAGAACTGCACGTCTTTCTTTATAAATTACATTTCTTTGAACATTCATAACGTCATCGTATTTCAATACATTTTTTCTGATACCAAAGTTGTTTGCTTCAACTCTTTCTTGAGATCTTTCAATTCCTCTTGTAACTGATTTGAATTCCAACACTTCATCCGGATCATAATTTCTATTCATAGCAAATTTTTGTATAGCTTCTCCACCGAATAAACGCATCAAATTATCTGAAAGTGAAACGAAAAATCTTGATTCACCAGGATCTCCTTGACGACCAGCACGTCCTCTTAACTGATTGTCGATACGTCTTGACTCATGTCTTTCAGTACCAACTATGAAAAGTCCGCCTGCTTCAATTACTTTTTTAGCATTTTCATCAGTTTGAGCTTTATATTTTTCATATAATTTTTTGAATTCTTCTCTAGCTTTTAAGATTTCTTCATCATCAGTTTCCCAAAAAGCATCTAAATTATCTAAAACATATTGTGGCGTTCCATTTTTCTTCATTTCATGTTTAGCCATAAAGTCAGGGTTACCACCTAAAAGAATATCGGTACCACGGCCTGCCATATTTGTTGCAATAGTAACTTTGCCATAAACTCCGGCTTGGGCAACTATTTCAGCTTCTCTTGCGTGGAATTTAGCATTCAATACATCATGTTCTATTCTTTTTTTCTTAAGCATTGCACTTAGTAATTCAGAAATTTCAATTGAAATTGTACCAACAAGCACAGGTTGTCCTGTTGAATGAATTCTTTCTATTTCTTCAACAATTGCTTTAAATTTAGCTTCTTCAGTTAAATAAACTCTATCATGATGATCTATTCTTATGACCGGTTTGTTTGTTGGAATTTCAATAACGTCCATATGATAGATTTCATTAAATTCATCTTCTTCAGTTTTTGCAGTTCCTGTCATACCAGCAAGTTTTTCATACATTCTAAAGTAATTTTGGTAAGTGATTGTTGCAAGAGTTCTAGATTCAGACTTAATTTCAACACCCTCTTTAGCTTCAATAGCTTGATGAAGTCCTTCACTGTATCTTCTACCTTCCATAATACGTCCAGTAAATTCATCTACAATTAAGATTTCTCCATCATCACTTACAACATAGTCAACATCTCTTTGCATTGTATTATTTGCTTTTAAAGCTTGGTTTATATGATGTGCTACTTCCATATTAACTGGATCTGAAAGATTTACAAGTCCAAAAAATTCTTCTGCCTTGTCTGTACCAATTTCAGTTAAGTTTGCAGTTTTATGTTTTTCATTAACTACAAAATCAACAGTTTCTTCTCTAAGTTCTCTATTATAGAAATCTTCATTTTCTTCACTTGGATCTGCAATTCTTCCCTTTAAACTCTTTACAAATCTATCAGCAAGTGCATACAAGTCCGTTGATTGATCTCCCTCTCCAGAAATAATAAGTGGAGTTCTAGCTTCATCGATTAAAATTGAGTCAACTTCGTCGACAATTGCATAATTAAGTCCTCTTTGAACAAGTTCTTCTTTATAAACAACCATATTATCTCTAAGGTAGTCAAATCCAAATTCTGAGTTTGTTCCGTAAGTTATATCACAATTATAGTTTTCACGTCTTTCATCATTTGAAAGTCCATGTAAAATACAACCAACTTTTAAACCTAAAAATTCATGGATTTTACCCATCCACTCTTTATCTCTCTTTGCAAGGTAATCATTTACTGTTACTATATGAACACCCTTGCCTGTAAGAGCATTTAAATATGAAGGTAAAGTTGCAACTAAAGTTTTTCCTTCACCTGTTTTCATTTCGGCAATTCTTCCTTCATGAAGAACAACCCCACCAATTAACTGTACTCTATAATGTTTCATACCTAAAACTCTATGAGCTGCCTCTCTAACAGTTGCAAAAGCTTCAGGTAAAATATCATCTAAAGTTTCTCCATTTGCTAATCTAGTTTTAAATATTTCTGTATTATTTCTAAGTTCATCATCTGTTAATTTTGAATATTTTTCTTCGTATGACATTATTTTGTCTACGATTGGATTTATCTTTTTAACTCTTTTTGTGGAAGAATTAAAAATATTACTTAAAAATCCCATAACTCACCTCTATCTAAAATATATATTTTCTCACGCATAATATTTTACCATAAATACTCAAAATTTACAAATTTTCATAAAAAAATTAACTAAAAATATATTTTATATTTTAAAGTAAAATCTTGACTTTGTTATAAAAATCTTATAAAATAATTCTGTATTCGTGTGATACCCAATAGTAGCCTATTTTTTTAGGCAGAGTAGAAAACTTGCATTAAGTGTTACAAGATGGGATGTTGCTTGTAAACGAAGAGATTTCTCGTGGTTAGTTTTCGCATCCACTGTTGGCATTGATTTTTGAAAGGAGAAAAATGAAAAAAAATAGGTTTACAACTACACAATTAGCTATTGCAGGTCTTATGATAGCTATAACAGTTATTTTATCATATCAAAATATCTATTTATTTCCACCTAGAAGTGGAAGAATTACACTTAGATTTATACCGATGATTTTCTCAGGTATACTATTAGGACCTACGCTTGGAACAATAATTGGCGGTGCTTCTGATCCGTTAATTTATTTTATGACTTTGGGTTCTCCGGGAATGTATTTTCCAGGATATATGCTTACAAATATGGTAATAGGATTTTTTCCGGGGCTTATAATCGGAAAAAATATTGAGAAAGAAAACAAATTTTCTTTAATTTTAAAAGTTGCGCTTATATCTCTTCTTTCTTTTGCTGTTACAATATTTTTAGACAGCTTTTGGCTATCCATTACAAGAGGTAAAGGATTTTGGTACTATGTCGCTTCAAGGACATTGCCAAATTTAATTCAAATGGGAATTACATTTGTTGCAATTTTAGTTTTAACTACAAGAATAAAAAAAACTTACAGATAAAAATTTTATAAAGAAAAATCATAAACACGAATTAACAGCTGACTGCAATGGTAGTCAGTTTTTTTTTGAATAATATTTTTTTAAATACATCGTAAGCTTTTTTACAAGCAATAGTATTTCTGAAAGAAATTCTATAATAATTTTTGTATGTATCTTCGATACATTTACTTTTGCTAAAGCAAAAGTATGAGATCTCTCGACTTCGCTCGAGATGACGTGTTGGGAGATTCTCTATGCAAAGTATTATGACGTGAATGTTCTTAATTTATATAAAGATTAAAATTATTATTGTTTATTTACCTTTAACGTCTGGCTATTAAACAAAGTGTTCTCCCTTATACGTCATTTCGACCGTAGTGAATCTAGCCCTAACTTTGATTATTTAATTGTAAATAATCAATAGTAGGTCTGACGCAAAGATTATCCAAATCTTGATTTGGATACAATCGACTGTGGAAATCTCATAACTACTTTTTTAAAAGTAAACAAAGTTAGGGCTAGATTGACTGCGCTTGAGATGATGTGTTAGGAGATTTTCTTTGCTATGTATTATGACGTGAACTTTTTTATTTTCTATAACGTTTAAAAAACATATAAGAACCTCACCCTTCCTCGATGCCTCGCATCGGGTGGGTACCCGAGAACCTTGTTACTTCGTAATAAAAACCTCACCCTTCCTCGATGCTTTGCATCGGGTGGGTGCCCGAGAACCTTGTTACTTCGTAATAACAACCTCACCCTTCCACGATGCTTCGCATCGGGTGGGTGCCCGAGAACCTTGTTGTTTCACAATAAAAAAAGTCCTTTAAATAAAGGACTTTAGTTTAATTCAAAAAATTAAATTTTAAACAGCTTAGAATTTTTTCTTTTTTCTTCTTGCTGCCTCTGATTTTTTCTTTCTCTTTACACTTGGCTTTTCGTAATGTTCTCTTTTTCTATATTCTGAAAGCACTCCAGCACGTGCACATTGTCTTTTAAATCTTTTCAACGCATTATCCAAAGATTCGTTTTCGCCAACTCTGATCTCTGCCATGATATCCCCCCTCTCTTATATAGACAAACTGTCTTGAGAAATAACATAAATATTATACAACAAAAATGATATAAATTCAAGTAAATTCACTATATTTTTTAGTATAATTAATAAAATTTATAAATTTTTATAATATATTTAATTTTAACCTGGTGGCCAATTTAAACTACGTCCTGCAAGAACGTGAAAATGTAAGTGTTTAACGGTTTGTCCACCATCATCATTACAATTATTAACTATTCTATAACCTGATTTATCAAATCCCATTTCTTTAGCAAGTTCAGAAATTTTTAGAAATATTTTCCCAACTATTTCTGCATTTTCCTTATCTACAAAATTACAGGATTCAATATGTTTTTTAGGGATTACTAAAAAATGAATTGGAGATTGAGGTGATAAATCGTTAAATGCAACTATATCATCATCTTCATAAATTTTATTTGATGGAATTTCTCCATTAACAATTTTGCAAAATATACAGTCCATTATCTCACCTCCATATAGTAAATATATCAAAATCAAAATAGATAAGCTCTATTTTAATTATTGTCTATTATACCATATACAACCTCTATTTTCAAGAAAAAACACGATTACAATAGTATATTATTGCATATCGTGTTTTTGCGTTTTTTGCTTAATTAAATAATTTATTTTTTACAAAATATCAACTTGACACATTTTCATAGCTTCTAATGCTGTATTATGACTTTGTGGAGTAACTCCCGCACAACATTTACTATCTACAATTAATTCAACTTCAGGTAAAAATCCTTTAATCATTAAAGTATTTACAATCACACAAATATCTGTGCAAATCCCAACAAATTCTATACTTTCAATTTTCTCTTTTTCATTTAGGCTTTTTAAATACTCAACCAAGTCGCTGGAGCCAAAACCTGCTTTTTCAAAAATTTTACAATTTTCTTTATAAATACCTTCTCTGATTTTCCAAGCGTCAGTTCCTTTAATACAATGTTTTATAGGAAGTTTTCTTCCCTCTTGTGTATTTAAGTAATTATCATCATGAGTATCCATAATTTCTCCGTCAAAGTTTTTAATTTTTTCCTTTAATTTAGGAATCATATTTATAGCCTCTTGAGTTCCCAACTTACCATCAACAAAATCATTTTGAACATCAATAACAACTAATATTTTCATAACCAGCCTCCAAAAGTTTTTTATAAAAAAATCTAAATATTTTAACCAAATAAATTATATACATTATTTAATCTTTTGTCAAATTATAAAATTCATCAATTTTTATTTCTTTTTCTTTAAATCAATCTCAAAATCACAATTTTCATCGGAACATTTTAGAGCATGTTTAAATCTGTTTTTAACTTCAACTAAGAATTTTCCACATTTTTCGCATTTTTTATCAGCTATCGGTTTATCCCAAATTGCATAGTCACATTCAGGATAATTTTCACAACCGTAAAACACTTTTCTCTTTTTGGATATTTTTTCTATTATTCTTCCACCACATTTAGGACATTTTACCCCAGTATCTTTAACTTCCTTTTTTATATAATTACAATCAGGAAATCCGCTACAACCGATAAATCTACCGAATTTTGTCTTTTTGATAACCAAATTTTTACCACATTGTGGACATTTTTCATCAAGAACTTCATCTTTTATTTTATAATCCTCTGAATCCCCCTCAGACTTTTTCAAAAATGTTTCAAAAACAGCATAGAAGTCAGAAATAACTTTTTTCCAATCCTTTTTATTTTCAGCTATTTCATCAAGTTTTTCTTCCATTTCCATAGTGAATTTTTCATTTATAATTGTTTCAAAGTTGGAAACTAAAAACTTATTTACATTTTTTCCTAAATCCGTTGGAATGATTTTTTTATTCTCAATTAAAATATAAAATCTGCTTGTCAAACTGTTTATAATACTAGCATAAGTACTAGGTCTTCCAATTCCGTTTTCTTCAAGTTTTTTAACTAAAGTAGCCTCTGTAAAATTGGCAACCGGTTTTGTAAAATGTTGACTTTTTTCTATTTTTTCTGCATTTATTACATCTTTAACTTCAAGTTTTGGCAAAGGTTCATCTTTAATATCACTTGAAGTATATATTTTTGAAAATCCGTCAAATAAAGTGTATCTTCCATTTAATTTATAGATACAATTATTAGAATTTAAAACTATTTGTGTACTTTCATAACTTTCTGCCTTCATTTGAGAAGCGACTGTTCTTTCCCAAATCAATTTATAAAGTTTATATTGATTTGCAGTTAAATAGCTTTTTATTTTTTCAGGACTTCTAAAAATACTACTTGGTCTAACACCCTCATGAGCATCTTGTGAATTTTTTTTCTTTAAATTGTACTCATTACCTTTACTTGCATAATTTTTCCCATAATTTTCGGTAATATACTCAATTGCCTCTGCAACTATTTCTGATGAAATTCTAGTTGAGTCAGTTCTCATATATGAAATTAAACCGACAGAGCCTTCTTTACCAACATTAATCCCTTCATAAAGTTGTTGAGCAATACTCATAGTCATTGAGCTTGAAAAACCTAATTTTCTTCCCGCTTCTTGTTGTAATGTACTTGTAGTAAAAGGTGGTTGTGGTTTTCTCTCTTTTTTAACCTTTTTTACATCTTCCACGATAAAATTATCTTTATCTGTTTTTTCTACAACTTTTAAAGCCTCTTTTTCATTTTTTATTTCTTTTTTTACTATTTTTTTATTTTCATATTCTCCATAATATAGTGATTTAAAATCTATATTTTGGACATTATGTATCCCTTCGATCTTCCAAAATTCTTCAGGAACAAAATTATCTATCTCTTCTTGACGTTCACAGATAATTTTTAAAGTTGCAGATTGAACACGTCCAGCAGATAGTCCACTCTTTATTTTTTTCCAAAGAATCGGAGATAGTTTATAACCTACAAGTCTGTCTAAAACTCTTCTGGCTTGTTGAGAATTTACTAAATTCATATCTATTTTTCTTGAATTTTTTATAGATTCTTTGATACTCTTTTTAGTAATTTCGTGAAATTCTATTCTGTTATTATCATTAATATCAAGACCTAAAAGGTAGGCTATATGCCAAGAAATTGCTTCTCCCTCTCTGTCAGGATCGGTTGCAAGATATATATTTTCAGAATTTTTATAAAGCTCTTTTAATTCTTTAATCTTAGATGCTTTTCCTCTTACATTTATATATTCAGGTTCAAAATTATTTTCTATGTCTATCCCCATTTTGCTTTTAGGTAAATCTCTTATATGTCCAACACTTGCCACAACCTTGTAATTACTTCCAAGCATTTTGCTAACTGTTTTAGCCTTTGTTGGAGATTCTACTATAACTAAATTTTTATACAAAACTAACTCCTTACACAATCTTACTCATTGAAATGTGTTCTATTCCAACTTCAACAAAAATATCATCATTATCTTTAGTATATCCTAACATTTCATAAAAGGTCATTGCATGATATTGTGCTGAAAATCTAATTGTCTTCTTTTCATTTTCTTTCTTAAATTTTTTTACAGTTTCTTCCATATTTATAAATAAAAACTTCCCTACTCCCTTTCCTCTGCAAGATTTCTTTACACAGGCTCTTCCAAAATAGACAATGTCTTTATTTATATTCATAATCCTTGCAGTTGCAAGAAGCTCATCTCCTTCAAAAACTCCAATATGAATTGTATCTTCTAAACTATCTCTGTCATCAACTTCATATTCAAGCGGAACTTTTTGTTCATCTACGAAAACTTCCTCTCGCAAAGCGAATGCCTTTTCCATTTCTTCGCTTTTTAATATTCTATATTCCATAAAAACATCTCCGTATAATCTATAAACTCTCTATATGTTATATAATTTAATTAATTTTGTCAATATATTTTTATAATTTCACAATTAAAAAAGTGTCAATTTTAAAAAATTGACACAAAAATTTAATTTTATTCTATTATATATGCACTTACAATTTCTCCATAATAAGCTGTATGATAATCCCTATTTGCTCCATAAAATTCTCCTGACACATTTTCAGGATAATTTTTTTCCTTTATTTCTTTTGGTATTGCATTTTCATCCTGTTTTTGTTTATAAATAACCTTACATTCCAAAGTTAAAGGCAATTCTTTAATAGCTGGAACATCTACAATTTCAGGTTCAATCAAAGTCAAATTCAAATCTTTAATTTTATCAGTATCTCTTCCTGACTTTGTACCACAAACTCCAATAATATTTTTATCAAAATCATTTAAAAAGATATTTACAGTAAATTCTCCACTTTCATCAAGTATTTTCTTTGTAAAACGACTTTCTCTAACAAATGCTGTAAAAATTGGTCTATTCCATTCTATTCCCAAAGTTCCCCAAGAAATTGACATTGTATTTATCTTTTCTTTTGACTTTGTAGTAAGCAAGACACCTTTTTCAACTGCCAACATTATTTCTTTTGCATAATCAAAAACATTAATTTTTCTTTTCATAATTTTCTCCTAAATTGCAATTGGAATATCTTTTATTTGTTCTCCACATTTATAATTTTCTATTATAACATCATCTGATGTAAAATCGTAAAAGTTTTTAACATCAGGATTTAAAGTAACCTTTGGCGCAGGAAATTTTTCCCTAGTAATAAGTTCTTTTATAATCGGAACATGTCTATCATAGATATGAGCATCAGCTATAACATGAACAAGTTCTCCAACTTCCAAATTACATTCTCTAGCAAGCATATGAATCAAAATTGCATATTGACAAACATTCCAATTATTTGCTGCCAAAATATCTTGACTCCTTTGATTTAAAATAGCATTCAGCTTATTACCTGTAACATTAAAAGTCATACTATATGCACAAGGATATAAATTCATTTCAGATAAATCTTCATGAACATAAATATTTGTAATTATTCTTCTACTATAAGGATTATTTTTCAAGTCGTAAATAACTCTATCAACTTGATCAAACATTCCTTCCTTATATTTATGTTTAACTCCAAGCTGATAACCATAAGCCTTTCCGATACTTCCATTTTCATCAGCCCATTCATCCCAAACATGACTCTTTAAATCCTTAATATTATTGGACTTCCTTTGCCATATCCAAAGCATTTCGTCAGTACATAATTTTATAGCTGTTTTTCTAAGTGTAAGTGCAGGAAATTCTTCCGCCAAATTGTATCTATTTACAACTCCAAATTTTTTTATCGTATATGCCTTTGTTCCATCTTCCCAAACAGGACGAACTTTTTCTCCCTTTGTGTCTACTCCATTTTCAAGTATATCTTTACACATTGAAATAAATATATCATCTGCTCTACTCATAATTATCTCCTAAAATCATACTACAATAAGAATAACATTTTTATTAAAAAAAGGCAAATTCATTAAAGTAGTTTTACAAAATATTTCTTGTACGATATTGTATATTTCAAAATATTTTTAATTTATGTATTAAAAATACTTGATTTATATTTTACGATATGATATAATATGCGAAGTGATTAATTTATAATATTTAAGTGAGGTGAATACAATGAAAAAGGGAATACATCCAGAATACAATAAAGTAGTTTTTATGGATACAACAAGTGGATATAAATTCATCTGTGGTTCAACAAAAACTTCAAATGAAACAATAGAAATGGAAGACGGTAACACTTATCCATTAATTAAAATCGAAATCAGTTCTGACTCTCACCCATTCTACACAGGTCGTCAAAGATTTGTTGAAAAAGGTGGTAGAATTGAAAAATTCAAGAAAAGATATAATATGGACTAGTAGAAAGCAGAGCAATCTGCTTTTTTTGTTGCAAAAAACAGGGACTTTAGGAGATTTCTTGACTATTGCTTGTTTACAAAAAATAGTATTTATGAAAGAAACTCTATAATAATTTTAGTATGTATCTTCGATACATTTACTTTTGCTAAAGCAAAAGTATGAGATCTCTCCACTACACTCAGCTATGCTTCGTTACGGTCGAGATGACGTGTTAGGGGAATTGATTTACCAAATATCTTGACGTGAATTTTTTTACTTATCCTTACAAGTAAACAATGTTAGGGCTAGATTCATTTTGCTAACGCTACAGTCGAAATGACGGATAAGGAAAAAAACTTCGTTTAATAGCTTCCCGTTAAATGTAAATCAGCTTACGAGTTATTTTAAAAAATTATAACAAATAAAATATTTAACATCATAATACTTAATAAAGCAAAAAACAACAAAAAAGAGCTGTTTTTTACAGCCCTTTTGAATTAACAACCACCCTTTAATTTTTTACTCCTTATATAAATCTTCGGGAATTTATCGTGTTGATTAAAATAGCCCATAAGTTCAAAAAATTGAAATGCTCTTTTTTGTTGATCAACAGTCATATTTGTTTTTTCTCTTATGAATTTTTTTGCCTTATTGGAATAAACAAAATATCCTTCAGAATTTATATCCTTAATAACTATATCATATAAATCATAATACTCTTTCTTCATTATTGTCCCCTTTTGCAGATTGTATTTCATACCAAGTTTTATATTTTCCATTCAAAGCAATAAGCTCGTCATGTGTACCTGTTTCTAAAACTTTTCCATTTTCTATCATAACTATTGTATCACAATTTTTTACAGTGGACAATCTATGTGCAATAATCATCGTACTTCTACCCTGCTTCAAAACCTCAATTCCATAGTTGATTATTTTTTCCGTTTCAGTATCGATGTTTGCTGTTGCTTCATCTAAGATTAAAACTTTTGGATTTCTAACAATAGCTCTAGCAAAGCAAATGATTTGTTTTTCTCCAAGAGATAAGTCTGATCCGCTTATTGCCAGTTCATAATCTAAATTGTTATTTCTTTTTTGTAAAAGATTTTTACCACCAACTTTTACTATTGCATCTAAAACTTCTCTTTCAGTTATACTTTCATCTTTAAGTGTGATATTATCTCTTATACTTCCTGTGAAAATATATGGATCTTGAAGAACTACAGCCATTTGTTTTCTGTAAGAAGCTTTACTTAAATGTTTTATATTTTGTCCATCAAATAAAATTTCCCCTCTTTGATTTTCATAAAATCCTAAAATCAAATTCATTATAGTTGACTTTCCGCTTCCGGTAGCACCAACAAAAGCAATTGACTTTCCTTTGTCAAGTTTAAAATTGACATCCTTTAAAACGGGAACATTTTCTTTGTACTCAAAGCCTACATTTTTAAATTCGATATTTCCTTCAAGTTCAATTTCTTTGTCCGTAGTTTTTTCTTCTTCTATTTCAAAAATTTTGATTATTCTGTCGCAAGAAACGAGTGCAGTCTTATATCTATTTATTTGTGATAAGAAATTCATAAAAAGCCTTAAAATTCTTTTATTATATTCAATTAAAATATACAAAATCCCTACACTCAATCCCAAGCCATTAATCTTTAAAATTGTAAATACTAAAACTATCATAGCATTTGTAAAAATCATAGTAAAATCAATTAAATTCCAAGAGAATAAAGCATTTAATATAGTTCTTTTGATATAATTTTTTTCAACTTCCTTATTTTCTTTTTCAAAAGACTCAATCATCAAATCTTCATTTCCATAGACTTGAATTACAGGTAATGATTTAATCGTTTCATTGTAAATTGAGCTTGTAATTCCCTCATGTTTTCTTATTGTTTTAGTAACTGCTGTAAGTTTTTCCCCGTAATATTTAGTTACCATATACATAAGTGGTAAATAAATTAAAACAATTAATAGCAGATATGGACTGATATAAAACATAACAGTAAGCATCATTGCCAAATTCAACACAAAACCCAAAAGATCATTTAAAAGAGTTTGATATAACTCTTTAATTGTATTAGTATCTGTTGTAAATCTTGAAACCAAATCTCCGGCATAAGAACTGTCAAAATATTGCATTTTAAAGTTTTGCATATGTCTTATTAAACTGAATTGAATTTTATATGCAATATTACAAGATAGTTTATTAAAACAAATTCTTACAAAGAATAAAAATACTAAAAGCAATACATTAAGTCCCAGATATAATAGTGCTTTTTGAACAATAAAAGAATAAAAATTTTCCATATTGACTAAATCTGCATCTATAATCGAAGAAATTACAGTCGGTAAATATACATCAAGAAAAACTCTAAATACAGTACAGATTGAGCCTGTAAAAAACAGGAATTTTTCTTCTAAAAGGTAGGAAGTTAAAAATTTTAATTTACTATTTTTCATCTTCTTCCTCCTTATCCAAACTTTGATACTCAAATTGTTCCTTATACCAAGAATCTCTTGAAATAAGTTCTTCATGTGTACCTCTGTCGATTATTTCTCCATTGTCCATAACTAAAATCAAATCAGAATGTTCAACTGCAGAAATTCTATGAGAAATAATTATATTTGTCCTATTTTTTCTATTTTCCTTAAGAGAATTTACAATTTTGCTTTCAGTATTCGCATCAATGGCAGAAAAAGAATCATCTAAAATTAAAATTTCAGGATCTCGATATAAAGCTCTCGCAAGAGAAATTCTTTGCTTTTGTCCTCCTGAAAGTCCAAGACCACGTTCTCCGACAATAGTATCCAGTCCTTTTTCCAAATTTTGTATGTCTTTGTAAAAGTCTGCCTTTTTTAGAACATTTATAATTTTTTCATCACTTTCAGCAATACTTCCAAATAAAATATTTTCTCTGACAGTTTTAGAAAGCAAAATATTCTCTTGACTTACATATCCAAATTTATTCCTTACTGACGTAATATCATAGTCTTCATAGGGAATATCATTAATAAAGATTTTATTTTTGTCAAAATTATAAAATCTTAAAATCTGTTTAACTAATGTACTCTTTCCGCTTCCACTTTTTCCTACTATTCCTAAAGTTTCTCCTTTATTTAATTTAAAGTTGATGTCTTTAAGTGAAGCTTCTTTTTCTTCCGGATAACTAAAAGAAAAGTTTTTAAATTCCATAGTGGAAAAGTCTTCTAAAATTCTATCCCCGTTTTCTATTTCTGTCTTATCATCAAGTAAAAGATTTATTCTATTTATTGAAACCAGAGCTCTTTTATAAGTATTTATACAATCTCCAAGTCCCCAGAAAGACCAAGCTAAAGTTTCTCCAAGTCCAAAAAATACCACTAACTTTCCAATTGTAATACTACCATCTCTTACTAAAAATGCTCCGTAAAAAAGTCCTATAATCATAGAAATTACTCTTATAAAAGAGTTTGAAAGAAATGTTAACATCCATAGATTAGCTTCCATAAAAGCTAAATCAAAATAATATTTAATGATTTTAGAAATATTTTTTTGTCTTACTTCTTCATTTACATAACTTTTTATAAGTTTTATTCCTTCTATTATTTCTAAAATCTCTTGACTTGACTTCCCAAAAGTTAAATTCATTTCTTCGCTAATTTTTCCAACTTTTTTACTTACTATATTTGTAATAATAGCTGTAAAGATAAAAGGAAACATAACCGCAATCGTCAGCTTCCAAGATAGGAAAAATACTAAATATGATGCACATATTAAAGGCATAAACATAGAATCACAAACTAATAGAATTCCAAAACTGAAATATTCAAATATATATTTAGTTTCATTATCTGCAAGTCCAATTATATCTCCTGCAGTATTTTTTTGAAAAAAGTCGGGAGATTTTTTTAAAATTTTTCTAAAAATTATATCTTTATAGTACATCTTAAGTTTTGCCCCCGAACCAAAGGCCAAATATGAAAAAGTCATAAAGCTTAAAAAGTTAATCACTCCCAAAAATATCATTAAAGCTACGTATTTATAAATTTTTGTAACATCAAAATTCGGACTTTTAAACAAATCCACAATTGTTCCTATTAATGTTACTAAATATATTAAAATTAAACTACTAATTATATCAAAGACACATCCCAGCAAAAATCTGGTTTTTGCCTTTTTAAAGCCATCTCGGACGGCCCAATAAATCCCCATTTAATCACCCTCTTTCATTTCAAAAAAAGCTCTTCAAAAAGAAGAGCATTTTTTTAATTTTATTTACTTATTTTTTCTTAAAAGTTGCAACTGAACCTCTTTCAATTATTCTTGAAGGTAGGATAGTAACATCTTTTAATTTTTCTTCATTTCTAAGTTCCTTAATCAACTTTCTCATAGAGATTGCACCCATATCATAATACGGTTCTTCTATCGTTGTAAGTGCAGGTCTGTAAATTGATGCAATTAAATCATCGCCGAACCCAGCAACTGAAATATCTTGTGGAACTTTAAGACCGTTATCGTAACAATAACTTATAAAGCCGATAGCCAAAGTATCTTCACTCGCAAATACAACAGTTGAATTATTTTCTTTAATAAGTTTGAAAATTTCTTCTCCCATATCATATCCTGTTTGAACTGTTATGTCTTTTGCATTTATAAGTGCTGATTTTACTTTTCTTTCTGCAACAGCTTCATTAAATCCTGCAAGTTTTTCTCTACCGATTCTACTTGTAACATCTTCACTTATAAAAACGATACTTTTATGTCCTTCATCTACAAGATAATTTGTCATCTTATTACAAGTTGATTTGTAATCTATACTTACAGTATGCTCATCTGTATATTCGTAAAATTTATCAAGTCTTACAAAAGGAATTTTTTTACTTTTCAACTTAAACAATATTTCAGGATTAATCTTTTCACTTATCATAATTATTCCTTCAACTTGCTTAGTGCACATAAATTCAATAATTTTGTGCTCCGCTTCTATATCTCCATACGTGCTGGAAAGCAAAATATCGTAATTATACATTCTTCCAATTTCTTCGATTCCTCTAATGATTTGAGCCATATAGGAAATCCCTATATCTTTAACAATAACCCCAATCATATTTGATTTTCTCATTACAAGGCTTCTTGCCAATTCATTAGGCTTAAAGTCCAATTTTTTTATTGCATCTAAAACTTTTCTTCTTGATTCCGGGCTAACAGGTTTCGACTCATTCATAACTCTTGAAACAGTAGAAATTGAAACTCCTGCTAATTTAGCTACATCTTTTATAGTAGGTGCTGACATTTTATCACTCCTTTAAAATAAATTTATAATTATAATTAAATCGTTTACAAAATTCAATACTATTATATCACACTTTTTATTAAAATAAAACACTTGAGGAAAATAAATTTTCAAAATTTTCCTAAGAAATACATAACGTTTTTATAAAATATTATGGAACTAAAATTTTAAAAAAATACTGTAAAATAATTTGAAAAATATTTTACAGTAAAAAAATTTTATTTTTTAATTTTAATATATAAACTATAAAAAACAGCAGAAATAATCAATGCAATAAAGCATATTCCAATTTCTATTCCTATATAATTAATCATAGCCTTATTTACAGGTAAAAATCCTCCTGTCAATTCAGAAAACACAGGATAATTAAAAGCATTTTTCCATTTCCAAAAATAAGAAAAAACAAAACTTACGGCGAATTGGCTCACAATCAATATGATATTAACTGCAAAAGAAATCATAGCCTTTGCAATTATAAAACTCGTCTTTTTTATAGGAAGAGTAAATAAAAATCCCTTATGATAGTAAAAATCCAAATAAGTTGTTATAAAGAAGTAAGATAGAGTTACTAAAAAAATTACAGCTAGAATATACTTTATATTATTATATTCAACTAAAACTCCATCTAATGGAGCTTCTTCATATTGAAAAGTTCCATTTACTTTAATTATTTCGGATAGCCTTTCTTTTTCATGTTGAGCATAACTTTTTGACATAGAAAAATTTATTTCGTTTTCTTTGATTTCAATGATTTTTTCGTACATCAAAATTGCACTTTCCATATAGCCTCTATCATCTCCGCTGTGCTTTAGTTTTAAAGTCTTTTCTGATATTTCAAGAGATTTTTTTAATAAATCCATTTTTTCTTCATCAGCAGAATATATACAAGGTGACTTTCCGTCAGCAGGATATAAAATATCTCCTATTCCTTTTTTTATCATAAGTAATTCATGCTTTTTATCCGTATCAACCTGTTGATAATTTAAATAATTTTTATAAAATAGAGAAGCTAATAAAACTAATATAACTCCTAAAATTACTACAAATATTCTACTTCTTATAAATTTTTTACATTCTAATATCAAAGTATTCATAACATTCACCTACTCAGCAAACAGTCTTTGATACATCTGTTCAGACGCATTTATATGCTCTCTTATTTTAATTAATTTTATGCCTTTATCCTGTATTGCCTTAATTGCATCGTCAAAAGAGTTCTTTTTAAATTGACAAATAATCATATCTTTTTCAATTTCGGCACTTACTACAAATGGAGATAAAATTTCTAAAGTTTGATCATTTGAAGTAGTATCAATAGCATAGATTAAAAATTCGTCTTCTACAATTTTTTTGACAATTTTTTTATCCTTTATGAATAAAAGATTATCGGTTAATTGGCTAATTTCTCCTAAAAAATGTGTAGATAAAATTACCAGAGTTCCCCTTTCTGATATTTCCTTTAACATAACTCTAAGCTCTATTTGACTGCTAGGATCAAGCCCGTTAAAAGGTTCGTCAAGCAATAAAACTTCAGGATTATTAATAAGAGCAATAGCCAAAAGTAGTCTCTGTTTCATTCCCAAAGAATATGCCTTTACAGCTCTTTTATAAAATTTTTCAATCTTTGTTAAACTTACAATTTCTTTTATTCTAGTCTTTGGCAATTTTTGTATATTTGCAACAAATTTTAAATGATCAAGTCCTGTTAAATTAGGAAATAAAATACTTGCATCCTGTAAATATGACAATTTTTTAAAAATAGCATTATCCCTATTATCTATACCATTTACAGTAACCTGTCCTGATTGATAGCTAATCAAATTTGTAATACAATCTAAAAGAGTAGTTTTTCCCGTTCCGTTAGGTGCGACCAAAGCCCAAACCTCTGCATTTTCAAGTTCTAAAGACAAATCATTTAAAACTATATTTTCCCCGTATCTTTTAGTAAGATTTTTTATACTCAAACTAGGCATATTTACTCCTCCTTCTATCTTGAATAAAAGCTAAACAAATTAATAAAATTGTTAAAATACAAATTCCAATTATCAAAATTTTACAAGATTTATCAAAACTGTAAGTAATTGTTTTAAATAAAAAATTTATACTACCATCAGCTATTTTTCCAACTCTCCAGTATGAAAACGGATTATACCATTTGTTAAACATCTGTAAAGTCGCTATCAGTCCAAAGGATAAAATAACAGATTTTACACTTGATTTTACAAAAGTTGAAATTGTACTTGTAACAAGAAAAATAAATATTCCATAGAGCAAGAACAAAATCAAACTTTTTATTAAAACATCAGATATTGGAACAATCTTATATCCAAAACTCATAAGTGAAAAATAATCACTTTTTACAATATAAGTTGTTATCGGATATTTAAAAGATGACGACCCGCTTATTAAAAATTCTATTCCAAAAAACATTGCAGGTATCAATAATCCAAGTATAATCGTTAAAATTCCACCTGTGAAAAGTCCCGACGATACAATCCTTAATTTACTTGTTCCTGATGACCTTAAAAATCTAATTGTTTTATTTTGACTCTCTTCCAACTTTGAAAACAAAATACCAAAAGTTACAACAATTATGAAAGTATATATTAACACTAAATTATTTGTAAAAAAGTCCCATAATCTATGTGAAGTTCCTACTAATGTTTTTTTACTACTTAAATTTAGAATTTTCTCTTCTTCTGAAGTTCTAGGTTGATCAAATTCTGTTCTCTGTAAATTCAAAGGATGAGCTGAAGGGATATTATTGCCTTTTAAATATTTTAAGGTTTCATAGGTTATTTCAATAGTTAATGGATGAATATCAATAGTATCTAAACCCATAGCAATAAAACTATTAGTTTTTTCAGGTTTAAGAAACTCCATATGTATTTCATATAAAGCTTTCCAATTAGAATTTTTACTAGCTTCATATTTAACCCTATCATCTTCTAATAACTTTGAAAAATCTTCTTTGATTCGATTTAAATCTTCTATTTCTTCTTTTGTAAGATTGTTTTGAGATAATTTTTCTTCAGCTTCTTTAACAATCGATTCATGATATTTTAATGACTCTTCCTTGGAAGAAATATATTCATCATTAGTCTTCTTGTTTTCAATTTTTGAAATGGAGGACATAATTAGACCAAAACTTATAATTATAATAAGAAATAATATATTCTTCTTCTGTTTTATAAAATATTTAAAAAACAAATTACACATAACTACCTCCCAAAACAAAAATCACTCAAAGCTTATATAAGATATATCTCGAAAAATTTAATTCATGCATTTAGTTTCAATAAATTTTTTCAACCATTCTCTCCTAACCTATATATCGGATAAAATCGTTTTTTAATAATGATCAAAATATTATTTTTTCTTTTTACCGCTGCTATGAGCATAGCATAATTATTTTTCGTTGTCAAATATTAAATCTTTATCTAATCTAAGACAAGTATTTTTTAATTGTCACTAAAAAATCTAAAATTAATATTATATATTGATTGACTATTGATAAAATAATATGGTATACTGTAATCAATAAAAAAATACATTTATCAGTTTTATTTTTAATAGTATAATTATTTATTATAGGAGGGTCTTATGAAAACATTTGTTAATTTTAAAAAAATATCATTAAATTGTTCGAGGTATACGAATGGAGACTGTTTAATTTGTTTTAAAATAACAAAAATCTAAAAATATTATAAAAACATACTGGAGGATAAAATTAATGAAAAAATCAAAATATAAAATTATTTTAGCAGCATTAATAATGGCTATTTCTTTTATACCAAATTCTGAAACAAATTCTCAAGAGAAGTTTTCCGCACAAAAAACTAATTTTGTAACAGGAAAAGTTCCTGATGATATTACAAAATATGCTAAAGATGTATTTAAAATGCTTATAGACAAAGAATGTCTAACAACTAAAAGTAAAAATTTACATTTATGTAAACCATTTTTAACTAATTCAAAAAATTCTATAGATATTTATAAATTTTTAATAAAAGATGATAAAGAAGTAATTTCTTCTTTGATGATAATTAATGATAAAAATACACAAAGTTTAAAATGGCAACTAAATGAAGGAAAAACTTTAAATAATATAAAAGAAAAAATTTCCAAAGGAGGAACTTACAAATTATCTATTAAAAAAACAAACTCTGAAGATGTTTCAGAACTTGTTTTTGAAAAAGTTACAGACAAATCAGTAAAAAGTGTATCATCTATAACTGATGAAATTAGTACTGTTGAAATCAAAAAAGATAATATTACATTTAGAGAAATTGACTATCCCTTGCCATATCCAGATGAACGAATCTTATATTTTAATCCAAAAGAAGTTCAAATCAATAATAGTTGGTGTGCAGCTTATGTTGGAGCAACAATACTATCTCATGGTATGGGTAAAGATATAAGAGCATATAATATAATGAGATGGGCTTATCCTGATATGGAATACTCTTCATTATTAAAAAAAGGTATATCTGATAGCAAACTAATATCTTATGCAAAATCCATGGGATCAAATCCATATTATGTAAATTATGCACTTACTAGAACAGAAATAATGGATGAGATTATAGCAAAAAGAATGATATATGCTGGGTGTAAGAATGTTTATAGGAATTCATATCATGCAATGTTAGTTTATGGATATAAAAAAGATGTTAGTTATAAAGTTTGGAATCCGTGGGGAGAATATTATACAATTCCTATGAGTAGTAACGATATTTATGCACATGATGATAGTCACTATTATTGGACTGATTCTATTAAAAATTGGACTGATTAAACTATGAAAAAATTATTAAAAATTTTTTTCTTATTTTCTATTTTAGCTTTATGTTCTTGTAATTCTAATAAAAATAAAGAATTCTATACTACCAATAAAAGCGAAAATGGATTTTATTTAATTAGTAGTCCCGTTCCTAAAAAAGTTGTTGACTATGCAAAAGAGATTTTTGTAAAAGAAAAACTAACCAGTACAGTAATTAAAGACGTTAACAATTTGGAATTATCCGAACCATATTCGATAAAGGAAAATAAATTTTCATTTTTTATTTTGCAAAATGGTAAAAGCGTTGGAACATTAAAAATTACTGAAAATAATGGAAAATTAAAATATCAAATTTCTCAAGGATATCTGGAAGAAGAATTGAATAATATAATCTCAAAAGACGGAATTTATGAATTGAGTTTTGAAGAAAAAGAAAATGGTGGTCGTCCAACACCTATATTTAAAAAACGCGATGATGTTCCTAAGGATAAAGTTATATATAATATCAAAAATTCCCTAAAGAAAATACAAAATTAAATTTCAAAACAAAAAATGATGCTCATTTGAACATCATTTTTTTTCTATAATTTTATTAAATATTTGCTTTGTCGCATAATGTGAAACTAACAAAATGATTAAAGAAAAATCAAAAGGAATTTTTACTACAACTTTTATTAAAAAGCATAGAACAAAAGTGACTAAATCTAAAATCATAAATTGCTTTTCACTTGTATATTTTTTTATCACGCTGTATTTTACTTTTAAATTTCTAATTAATATTACAAGAGCAACAACTCCTACTAGTGCATCTATACTAAAATTAACTAAAAATTTACTATTTATAACAGCCCATAAAAAATATATAAACAAAGTTCCCATCATAATTATGGTTAATCCTGTCAGAGATATTTTTGATTTATCTTCTGACATTTCTTTTGGTGTAATTCTTCTTGCCATTATTCAAAAATCACTCCGTCAGCACAATCAATTTTAATATTTGTTGAGAAGAATTCCTTTAATGCAGTAACCATATACCCTGTGTCTTTAATTCCACAAGTTTCAAAACTTGAATGCATTCCAAGTTGTGCAACTCCTATGTCAAGAGCATGTAAGCTAACTTGAATATTTGATAAGTTTCCAAGAGTTGAACCGCCAACTTTGTCAGATCTATTTGCAAAGTATTGAGTAGGTACATCTACTTTTTTACAAATTTCTAAGAATACTGCTCTACTGAAAGCATCTGTTGTATATTTTTGATTTGCAGCTTCTTTTATAACAATACCTTTGTTCATAAATGTTCTATTTGTTGGATCATAAAGTTCAGGATGATTTGGATGAACAGCGTGAGCATTATCGCAACTTACTAGGAAAGATTTTGCTACTGCTTGATGATATTCATCAGTCCCAAATCCAAGTGAAGCATTAATTCTCTTTAGAGCATCTTTCATAAATGTTGACATTGCACCTTGTTTTGTGTTTGAGCCAACTTCTTCGTTATCGAAAACAGCACAAACATTTATTGCCTTTGGATTTTTGGCATCTAAAAATGCTTTCATTGAAGTAAATGCACATTGTAGGTCATCAAGTTTAGGTGTTGAAACGAATTCATCTTTATATCCCCAGATACATTGTCTTTGACGATTTACTAGGAATAAATCTTTTGCGACAACATCTTCAACTTTAACACCCAATTCATCTGCAACCATTTTACCAAAATCGCCTTTTTTTAGTTCTCCTGCAGAGAATAAAGGTAATAAATCAACTTGTTTATTGTAAGCATAACCACTGTTTATTTCTCTGTTTAAATGTATTGCAACATTTGGTATCATTAAAATATCTTTGTCGATATAGAATAATTTATTTACAATATTTCCATTTTCTCTAACTAGAACTCTACCAGCTAAACTTAAAGGTCTATCAAACCACGTTGAATCAATCATTCCACCATAACCTTCAACATTTAATTTTAAATGTTCTCCCGGTGCATCCATTTCAGGAACAGCTTTAACTTTATATGTTGGTGAATCACTATGAGCAGCTGTAATTTGGAAATGATAGTCGCTAAGTTCCTCTCCTACCTGAAAAGCCAATATACTTGAATTATTTCTTGTAGTATAATAATTTCCACCTTTTTTTATTTCCCATTTTGCATTTTCAGGTAAAAATATATATCCGGCTTTGTCAAAATATTTTTTCATTGTATCAACAGTATGAAACATACTTTTACTTGAATCAATAAAAGTTAATAATTCTTTTGAAATTTCAATATTATTCATATAATCCCTCCTATCAAAATTTAATTTACCCCATTTAATTGATTTAAAATACTTAAATATACTTTAAAGAAAATAAAGGAACCAAAGTTCCTTTATTCCCTTATTATCTAAATTGTTATCTAAATTTATTTACTATTTTCTCTTTTTCTAAGGATAGGTAAGATTAAACCTAAAGCAACCAAAACTGCAGGAGTTATGATCTTTAGAACCATTTCGAATTTGTCTTTTGAGTACATTCCAAGTAAACAACAAGCTAATGTTACTAAGAAACACCATGCACCAAAGAACAATCCGACTCCCCTGTTTTTAGTAAATCTATAATGTCTGTCAAGTTCTTCTTTACCATATCTAAGAGCAAAGTAAGCTACGAATACCCACATATATCTCATCGGCATTACTACACCGTTAAGACGAGTAAGTTGTCTAAGAACTGTAGTAGCTCCCGGAACGAATGATTGAGCTAATATGATTGCCCCACCAAGCACTGCAACTAATGCAATACCGTTTACATAAGCGCCTCTCTCATTCTTCTTCAACAATCTTGTAGGAATATATTGACTTGCATTAGGGTCTTCCAATAACATTCTTAAAGGAGCATCAATACTGATTAAAAGTGTTGAGAATTGTCCAACAGTATTAGCTGCTGAATAGATGATTAATAATAAATCACCAACACCATAATATCTACCTAATTTTTGGAATGCCCAATAAGCACCGTTTGCAGCATATGAGTCAAAGGCTTCTTTACTTGCATTGATTTCATTAATGTCGAACATTAATCCCATAGCAACAGTTCCAAAGATAGCACTGATAACAACCATTAAAGTTGCAAGCATCATAGCTTTAGGGAATTCTTTTGCAGAGTCTCCTTCAATTTTGTTTACATAAGGTGAAATTTTTTCAATACCACCAACTGCAAATACCAAAATAGATAAACTACTTAAGTAATTCAAGTCAACCTTAGGGAATAAATTATTCCAAGCAAAGTTTAATTTTAAATATCCGCCGTTTGGATTAATAACCGGTGCTGCATACATCATAAGAATAAATAAAATACCTAAAACAAACATACTTGAACCGGCAAGTGTTGCTAATCTTTTAATTGGACCTAACCCTCTTGTAGCCAAATAACAGAATAATAGCAAAACACCAAATGTAGCTAATTGAACGTAGATTGTAGGAATACTATCATACGCTTTAGCATCTCTGAAAATCATAAAGCTTAACGCCTTAAGACCACCTGAACCTTTTCCGGCAATATAAGTAATATGTACCGCCCAATAAGTCCATCCTGCATAGTAAGCTAATTTAGAGTTAGTAGTTTCTTGAATCCAAGAAGTTACTCCACCACCTAAATGCTTAAATGTTGAACCAAGTTCTCCAACCATAAGTGCATACGGAACAAAATACAATGCAAACATTAGTATCCAAGAAAAAATTACTTGAGTACCATGAAAGTAAATATATCCGTTTAAAACATTTCCGAAACCCCAAAGTGTTGAAAAACACATAAACACGAGGGCCTGCCATTTAATTTTCTTTTCGGAACCTTCCATTTTTTCCTCCTAAAATATAAATTCTAAGCCAAATTTTTAGCCAGAACCAGTATATCAAAATTATTATTTCTTGTCAAAGGTACTTGCAATAGGATAACGTTTTGTTTTTGTTCTAAAAATATTATCACTTCACCCTGTCGTTTCTGTAAATCAAAATTTAACAAAAGACACCTTTCGGTGCCTTTTAGTTATTTTAGTTATTTACTTTGCTTTTATTTCTGTCCAAGCGTCTTGTAGCTTTTCATTTGATTCGCCTAAATCTTTTAATATATAGCCTTTTTTAAATACTTCCTTTTTAGGAAATACTATATCACTATTTTTTAAGTTTTCATCCATTAATTCTCTTGCACCATCTATTGGTGAGCCATATTTTACAAAATTACAATTTCTTGCAGAGATTTCCGGTCTTGACATAAAGTCAATAAATTTTGCTGCCAATTCTTTATTTTCTGAAACTTTAGGAATTACCCAGTTGTCAAAGATAAAAATTGCTCCTTCTTTTGGAAAAACAAATTCTACATTTTTATTTTCATCTTTTGCAAGTAGAGCTTCTCCACCCCAAATACAAGTAAGTTTTGAATCTCCGGAAATTAGATTATCCTTTGCTTGGTCATCTCCAACATAATTTTTTACTATTTTCTTTTGAGCGATTAAAGAATTTTTGGCTTTTTCAATATCTTCAACTTTTGTTGAGTTAGGGTCAAGTCCTTCTTTTATCATCGCTATTGCCATAGTAAATCTGCTTCCGTCCAACATTACAACTTCACCTTTATTTTTTTTATCCCAAAGGTCAGCCCAGCTGTCAACTTTTTCTTGTTTTGACTTATCATATGCAATTCCGATATTTCCTATTGTATATGGAACTGAATATTCAAAAGTAGGATCAAAAACTAAGTTTCTGTATTCTTTTTTAACTTTATCCATATTTGGAATCTTATTTTTATCTAATTTTTCCAACATATTTTCTTTAATCATAGTATCTACCATATAGTCACTTGCTACGATTACATCATATTTTTCTGCCCCACTTTTTAATTTAGTATAATATTCTTCATTTTCTTCAAAAAATGTATAATTTACTTTGCAGTTATACTCTTTTTCAAATTCTTTTATAGTTTCCGGATCTATGAAAAGATCTGTATTAGTTACATTTAAAACTTTCTTTTCTGTACTTTGTTCTGTCTTTTCTTCTTTTTTCTCTTCCTTTTTATCAGTTTTTCCACAAGCTGTGAAAGATACGGCTGTAACTAAAACTAATAATAATGCTAATAAGTTTTTAAATTTTTTCATTTTTTACTCCTCTATTTTTAAATACATAAGTTATTGCTGAAATTATAATTATTATTGCAAAAAGCAATGTTGATAATGCATTTATTTTAGGACTTATTCCCCTTTTAGTCATTGAGTAAATTTTGACCGAAAGTGTAGCAACTCCATTTCCGGAAGTAAAATAACTGACAGTAAAATCATCTAAAGACATAGTAATACAAACCAATGCTCCTATAATTAAATTAGGTATTAGTTGAGGTAAAACAATTCTTTTAAATACTTGAAACTGCTTTGCTCCCAAATCCATTCCAGCATCATATAGACTTTTATCAAAAGTCAATAATTTAGGCAAAATTGCAAAGACTACAAACGGAATATTAAATATTATATGTGATAAAATTATCGTAAAATATCCAAAATTAAGTTTAAAAAATACATATAAAATTATCATTCCAATTGCAATTACAATATCAGGAAGTATAAGTGGAAGATATGTTACATTCATAAAATAACTTCTTAGCTTTGGATTAAAAGCTCTATATATAGACCAAGCTCCTATAGTTCCGATTATAAGTGCAAAAATAGTTGCAATTCCTGTTATGATAAGTGTTTGAAAAAAAACTTTCATAATGGATTCATCTTTAAAAAGTTCCATATACCATTTTAAACTAAACCCCGTAAAAGCCTTAGTATATCTTGATTCATTAAATGAAAAAACCATCATAAATATAATTGGCATATATAAAAATATATAACACAATGCAAGATATATTTTTCCTGTATATTTTTTTACCATATTTTAAATCCTTCTGTAAATTCATTATCTGATTTTTTTACAAATATTCTAAAAATCATAAGACTTACAAAAATTATAAAAATCATAATTAGAGAAATGCTTGAACCTGTCTCCCAGTTTCTAGCTTGTAAAAACTCCCTTTGAATTAAATTTCCAACCAGCATATTCTGGCTTCCGCCGAGCAAGTCTGATATTATAAAGGTTGTTACAGAAGGCATAAAAACCATAATGCAACCTGAAATTACTCCCTTAAAACTTAGTGGAAAAATAACTCTAAAAAATAAATCTTTTCCTTTAGCTCCCAAATCTTTAGCACATTCTATATATTCCTTATCGATATTTATAAGTGCAGTATAAATTGGAAGTACCATAAAAGGCAAAAAATTATAAATCATTCCTATAATAATTGCAAAGTTATTGTTTAAAAATTTTATAGGACTATCTATAATTCCGACATTTATAAGCATTTGATTTATAATTCCCTGTTCTCTAAAAATACTCATCCAAGAGTAAGTTCTAAGTAAAAAGTTAGTCCATAAAGGCATAATGAAAAGCAAAACTAGAATATTTCTTCTCTTTTCAGCTTTTATCCTGCTTAAAAAAAGTCCAGCAGGATATCCCAAAATTAGACATAAAAAAGTTGAAATTAAGGATAATTTTAAAGATACAAAAATAATTTTCAAATATGTTGGTGTGAAAAACTTTTTGTAATTATCCAAAGTGAAAACAAAACTTTCATCTTTTACTTTAAAAGAATAATAAATTATAAAAAACAAAGGCACTATCGTAAATATAATCGTCCATAATAAATATGGCATAGCCCTAATTCTATATAAATGTTTTCGTAACATATTTCCTCCAAGAATAAATAATTGCAATTATTATTTTATCATCAAAAGAAACATTATACAAGTTTTTTTCTTGTAAAGTTTTGTTATTTATAATATAATTAGTATAAGAAAAATTAAAGGAGTTTTTAAAAATGAAATTAGTTTTAATAAGACATGGAGAAAGTGAATGGAACAAGTTGAATTTATTTACCGGTTGGACTGATGTAGGTCTTTCAGAAAAAGGAATCATCGAAGCAAATGAAGCCGGTTTTTTACTAAAAGAAAATAATTTCGATTTTGACGTATGTTACTGTTCATACTTAAAAAGGGCAATAAACACTTTAAATATCGTTTTAGAAAGAATGGATAGACAGTGGTTACCTGTTATAAAAACTTGGAAATTAAATGAAAGACATTATGGAGCACTACAAGGCTTAAACAAAGCTGAAACTGCTGAAAAATATGGAGAAGAACAAGTAAAACTTTGGAGAAGATCTTTTGATGTTCCACCTCCTGCTCTTGATAAAGACGATAAAAGATGTCCTCATAATCAAGCACCTTACAGAAATGTTGATAAAAGTGAATTACCTTATAATGAAAGCTTAAAAGATACCATTGAAAGAGTTATTCCTTACTATGAAGAAGTCATAAAAAAAGATATGTTGGACGGGAAAAGAGTTCTAATAACTGCACACGGAAACTCACTTAGAGCATTGGTTAAATATTTAGATAATTTAACAGATGAAGAAATTATTTCAGTAAATATTCCTACAGGAATTCCTTTAGTTTATGAATTTGATGACAATTTTAAAGTTACAAATAAATATTACTTAGGAAATCAAGATGAAATAAATGCAAAGATAAATTCTGTTGCAAATCAGGCAAAGAAAAAGTAATTTTTTTAACAAAATAGGTTGAGGAGTAAAGTCCTCAACCTTTTAATTTTATTAATACTATCTTTATTCGGATATTATAAATACAAAAAGCAACAATTTGACTTGTTGCTTCTTAATTCGTTATTCTTTATCTTTTATTTCATCATACAAATTCTTTATTGCCTTTCTTATGACTTCTGATTTTGGTTCATCCATCTTTTCAGATATATAATAAAGCATTCCCACATCTTCATCATGCAAAGTTATTCTGGCATTTAATACTTTAGGAATGTCAATATGGTCTCCACTATTCTTTTCAAATAATGCAACAACGGAAAATACAATTGCAGATGGAATTAAATAACCAAAACTTAAAGAACTAAGAGGTAACAATTTTATAAACTCTAAAATTCCATAAGTATCATTTAATACAGTCATAAATCCTATAATTATTGCAACTATTGCAGAATATTTTATAGCTCTATTACAGGAGATTCTGTTTCTGAATACACTTGTCAAAATTAATATAATTATCGGTGGATACAATGTAAATAAAAGTGGAACCGCTAATTTTATAATAGCATCTACGCCAAGGCAGGAGAAAACAAAACTTGCAAAACAAACTATCATAACCCAAATTTTATAAGGTATTTTAGGTATTAATTCTGAAAAATATTCAGCAACTCCACCTGTAAGTGCAACTGAAGTCGTAAGACATGCCAAAATTACTATAACTGAAAGCATTAAAACTCCGGATCTACCAAATAATAAATTTGTAAAGTTTAGTAAAATAACCGTTCCGTTTTTTGCCCCTTCAACATTAAGTTTTGAACTTGCTCCTAAGAAACAAAGTCCTCCATAAACGATACTTAAACAAATAAAAGCTATAACAGAAGAGGATAATATTACCTTTTTTTCTCTTTCTTTTTTAATTTTATAAAAAATTAAAGCATTCACTATAACCGCATTAAAAAGTCCTGCACCTAATCCGTCCAAAGTTTGAAACCCATTTATAAATGAGTCATACATTACTTTTTGTAAATTTTCTCCGGCTTGGATTTCTCCAACAGGAGATATAATTCCCGTTATAATCATAATAATTAAAAAAACAAGTAGTGTAGGAGTTAAATATCTTCCGATAAAATCAACTATTTTTTCAGATTTTATGCAAATTAAATATGTAACAATAAAAAATATTGCAGTCGTTACCACCAAATTTTTAAACCCAAAATTTGCAACTCCCAAATTATAAGTAATTGCACCTGTTCTCGGAATTGCAACTAAAGGTCCTATACATAAAGATATACAAACTAAAATTATTGTCCCCAAATATTTTCCCAAAGGTTTTACAAATCCTGTAATACCACCGGAAGAAAATACACAATAAAGTGATATCATTGCTAAAAGCCCATCTGCAGCCATATACAAAATAAAAGCTATAGGCCAATAAGAACCTGAATTATATCCTAAAAATGTTGGAAATATTAAGTTCCCAGCCCCAAAAAACATTGCAAATAAGCTAAAGCCTATTACAAATATTATTCTTACCTCTTTTTTCATAATCCCTCCTAAAGTAAAAAACGATTTCTTTAGATATATTAACACAAAATAAAAAAACATGCAAGGCAAGGTAACTTAAAAAATCATCTTTATATTTTCTAATTTATTTTATAATTTGAAGTATATAAAACTGAAAATAAATAAAGTTTATTGTATAATTATTCTTTTTGAAAATTTTTACCAATTAACTAAAATAAGCTCCTACAATTATTTAGTCCAATATTTTAAATTTTTTTGAACATTAAAAAAGGGAACACTATGATTCCCTTTTAAAATAATCAGTATAATTATGCTAAAATCTTAGTAACAACGCCTGATCCTACTGTTCTTCCGCCTTCTCTGATGGCAAATCTTAAACCTTCATCAATAGCGATTGGAGTAATTAATTCAATTATGAATTTAGCGTTATCTCCAGGCATAACCATTTCAACGCCGTCTTCTAATTGGATATTACCAGTAACGTCAGTTGTTCTGAAGTAGAATTGTGGTCTGTATCCTGAGAAGAATGGAGTATGTCTTCCACCTTCTTCTTTAGTTAATACGTAAACTTCTGATTCAAATTTAGTATGTGGATTAATTGTTCCCGGTTTTGCAAGAACTTGTCCTCTTTGGATTTCATTTCTTTGAACTCCTCTTAGAAGAAGACCGATGTTATCTCCGGCAGCAGCTTCATCCAACATTTTCTTAAACATTTCAACACCAGTTACTACAACTGTTCTTCTTTCAGTTGTTAAACCTACTAATTCAACGTTATCTTGAACTTTTACTTTACCTTTTTCTACTCTACCTGTAGCAACAGTTCCTCTACCAGTGATTGAGAATACGTCTTCAACTGGCATTAAGAATGGGTTATCAACATCTCTAACTGGTTCTGGAATAAATTCGTCAACTGCTTCCATTAACTTAACAATTTTGTCTCCCCATTCTCCATCTGGTTCTTCAAGAGCTTTTAATGCTGAACCAACTACGATTGGAGTGTTGTCTCCATCATATTCATATTCATTTAATAAGTCTCTAACTTCCATTTCAACAAGTTCAATTAATTCAGGGTCATCAACTTGATCTTCTTTGTTTAAGAATACAGCAATTTTAGGAACTCCTACTTGTCTTGCAAGTAATATATGTTCTCTTGTTTGAGGCATTGGACCGTCAGCAGCACTTACTACTAAGATAGCTCCATCCATTTGTGCAGCACCTGTAATCATGTTCTTTACATAGTCGGCGTGTCCTGGACAGTCAACGTGTGCATAGTGTCTTTTTGCAGTTTCGTATTCAACGTGAGAAGTTGAAATTGTAATTCCTCTTTCTCTTTCTTCTGGAGCCTTGTCGATGTTTGCATAATCAACGAATTCACCAGTACCGAATCTCTTGTTCAATACTAAAGTGATAGCTGCAGTTAAAGTAGTTTTACCGTGGTCAACGTGACCAATAGTTCCAATATTAACGTGTGGTTTAGTTCTTTCAAATTTTTGCTTAGCCATTTTACTAAAGTCCTCCTAATCTATTTTTTTGCTCTCTCGCCAATTACTTTTTCAGAAATTGCTTGAGGCACTTTTTCATAATGATCGAATTGCATTGAATATGTTGCACGACCTTGAGTATTACTTCTTAGGTCTGTTGCATATCCAAACATTTCAGCTAGAGGTATATATGCGTCAAGCACATGAACTCCATTTTTAGGGTTCATTCCTTGAATTCTACCTCTTCTTGATGAAACATCTCCCATAACATCTCCTAAATATTCATCAGGAGTTGTTATTTCAACTTTCATCATCGGTTCTAGTAGAACCGGTGCAGCTTTTGCAACTGCTTGTCTAAATGCCATTGAACCAGCAATCTTAAATGCCATTTCAGATGAGTCAACTTCATGGTATGAACCATCATATAAAGTAACTTTAACATCTAAAACGGGATATCCTGCAAGTACCCCTGCTTGAGTTGCTTCTTCAATACCTTTTTGAACAGGTCCGATATATTCTTTTGGAATAGCTCCCCCTACGATATTATTTACAAACTCAAAGCCTTTACCAGCTTCTTGAGGTTCAATTTTAATTTTACAATGTCCATATTGTCCACTACCACCAGACTGTCTGATGTATTTTCCTTCAGCTTCTGCACCTTGAGAAATTGATTCCCTGTAAGAAACTTGTGGATTTCCTATATTAGCTTCTACTTTAAATTCTCTTAGAAGTCTGTCAACGATGATTTCCAAGTGTAATTCACCCATACCTGAAATAATTGTTTGACCAGTTTCTTCATCAGTATAAGTTCTAAAAGTAGGATCTTCTTCCGCTAATTTGTGTAAAGCTATACTCATTTTTTCTTGAGATGCTTTTGTTTTAGGTTCGATAGCAACGGAAATAACCGGTTCAGGGAATTCCATTTTTTCAAGTATTACATGACTATTCATATCACAAAGAGTATCTCCGGTTGTAGTATCTTTTAAACCAACTGCAGCTGCAATATCTCCAGCTGACACGCTATCAACTTCTTCTCTCTTATTAGCATGCATCATAAGAATTCTACCGATTCTTTCTTTTTTGCCCTTTGTTGAGTTATATACATAAGAACCTGCTGATAAAGTTCCTGAATATACTCTAAAATATGCAAGCTTTCCAACATAAGGGTCAGCTACAATTTTAAATGCTAATGCTGAGAAAGGTTCTTCATCTGAAGCATGTCTTTCTACTACTTGTTCATTATCATCCACACCTTCAATAGAAGGAATGTCTAATGGAGATGGCATATAAGCCACGATAGCATCTAATAGAGGTTGAACCCCTTTGTTCTTATAAGCTGAACCACAAAGTACTGGATTTATTGATAGATTGATAGTAGCTCTTCTAATAGCTTCTCTTAGTTCAGATGGTGAAATAGCTTCTCCTTCTAAATATTTTTCCATAATAAACTCATCAGTTTCAGCTAATGCTTCCAATAAATTTTGACGATATTCTTCTGCTTTATCTTTGTAAGCATCCGGAATATCAGTTTCTTCTATATCTGTACCTAAGTCGTTTTTATAAATAATAGCGTGCATTGAAACTAAGTCAATCACTCCAACGAATTCTGATTCAGCTCCGATAGGAATTTGAACAGGCACCGGATTAGCTTTTAACTTATCCTTAATAGTTTCGATAGAGTCATAATAATTAGCTCCGGTAGCATCCATTTTATTTATAAAGCAAATACGTGGTACGCCATATTTATCCGCTTGTCTCCAAACAGTTTCTGATTGTGGTTCTACACCGCTCTTTGCATCAAAAAGTGCAACTGAGCCGTCAAGAACTCTTAAAGATCTTTCAACTTCTACAGTAAAGTCAACGTGTCCCGGAGTGTCAATGATGTTAATTCTTGTATCATTCCATACACAAGTTGTAGCAGCTGAACAAATAGTGATACCTCTTTCTTTTTCTTGCTCCATCCAGTCCATTTGTGCAGCACCTTCATGAGTATCACCTATTTTGTGGATCTTTCCTGTATAATAGAGCATTCTTTCTGTTACTGTTGTCTTACCAGCATCGATATGCGCCATTATACCAATATTTCTTGTATTTTCAAGTGAATATTGTCTTGCCACAATAGCATTTCCCCTTTCCTTTTAAATAAAATTCCTATATTAGAATCCGTAATGTGCAAAAGCCTTGTTAGCTTCAGCCATCTTGTGAGTGTCTTCTCTCTTCTTAACACTTGCTCCAGTGTTATTAACAGCATCTAAAATTTCTTTAGCAAGTCTTTCTTTCATAGTTTTTTCTCCTCTATTTCTAGAGTAAGTTACTAACCATCTTAAACCTAAAGTTTGTCTTCTTTCAGGTCTAACTTGAATAGGCACTTGGTATGTTGCCCCACCTATACGTCTTGCTTTAATTTCTAAAACAGGCATTATATTTTCTAAAGCTTTTCTGAAAACTTCAGTTGGTTCTTCGCCGGTTTTTTCTTTTACAATTTCAAATGCACCGTAAACGATAGCTTGAGCAATTCCTTTTTTACCGTCAAGCATAATGTTATTTATAAGTTTAGTAACAACCACATCTCCATAAATCGGATCCGGCATTACCTCTCTCTTTGGAACATGTCCTTTTCTTGGCACCTTTCTTCCCTCCTTACTATATTAGTAGTATCACTGGTACTCAGCGATTTTCTTGCTGATAAGCACACAAATGTATGTATTATAAAGTTAAACTCTAAGTAATAAAACATTTCTGCCACATCAGTTTAATTATTTAGGTCTTTTAGCTCCGTATTTAGATCTTCCTTGTTTTCTGTTAGCTACTCCTGCAGTATCTAATGTACCTCTGATTATATGGTATCTAACCCCTGGAAGGTCCTTTACTCTTCCCCCTCTAATAAGCACAACACTGTGTTCTTGAAGGTTATGACCTATACCTGGAATATAAGCTGCAACTTCCATTCCGTTTGTTAATCTAACTCTGGCAACCTTACGCAACGCTGAGTTAGGTTTCTTAGGAGTTACAGTTCTTACAGCTGTACATACACCTCTTTTTTGTGGTGATTCACTGGCAGTACTTCTTTTTTTAAGTGTATTAAAGTTAAAACTTAACGCCGGTGCTTTTGATTTAGTTACAGCTTTTTGTCTTCCTTGTTTAATTAACTGGTTAATAGTTGGCATTTCTTCACCTCCTTAAATATTTTTTTCTAAAAATGCACATAACTATACATTATTAAATGTACCTAACTATTTTAACATTTGTTTTTGCAAAAGTCAACATTTTTTTCAGTTTTTTAATATTTTTTTATCTGCTATTTTCAGAAATTTTTCCCTTTATAATTATCGACCCTATATCAGATAATATTGGTTTAAATAGATTTATTATTTCAGAAGAATCGAGTCCACTTTCATTTTTAGTAAAATCTCTTGTGAGTTTAATAAACCTTCTAGAAAAACCTTTTGGCGCAATAGGACATTCTTCTCCAAAAACTTCCTTTCCCGATTTCATCATCAATAAGGACATTCTATAATACATAAATTGATTATCTTCCTCTTTCATATTGGCATTATAGTATTCAAAAAGTTTCTCTAAATTTTTCATAATTTCACTTTGCTCAACAACATCATTTAAGGTTAAAATTCCGTTTTCTTTTTTAAACATCGAATATGGAGAATGTACTCCTCCTAATCTATGAATAATTTTAGAATATCTATTATCTTCATTTCCAATATTTGTAACAGATTTTATAAAAATCTTATTAGATACCGAGTTCATTATAATATTTACATAGTCATATTCATTACATATATTAAAAATTTTATATTTGTTATTTTCTATTTCTTTATTGTATTTTTTTAGGAAGTTTATATTAAATCCCTGTCCATCAAAAGAATATACATTTTTTAATTTAGACATATCACCTCTTAAAACTCCAACATATTGAGCTTTATTTCCGCCTTTAGAATGACCTGAAACATATATTTTACTAATATTGTCAAATTTTTTAACCATTTTATCAAAATATCTCAAAGCTCTTCTTTGCTGTTTTGTATCTGTTATATTATATGTCCCCTCCACATTATCTTTCCACTCATAATCACCGGCAGTTCCTTTGTATACTATGATTAAACAATCTTCAAACAAAAAACTTACATTTACAACTCTATCACTACCGTTTGCATTTCCATAAACCGAATTATCAATATCCACTATTTTTATTTTTTCATAAACTTGTCTACTATGATCTACTGTATTTAAAATACCTAAAAACTCATCTTCATTTATTTCTGCCGGATAATATCCAGAAGAATTTTTTTCATTTCTAATAAAATCAAATATTTCGAATATATTTTTTCCTACAAGTTTTTCTTGTACATCATCTCTTTCAAAATTATGAACATAAATAATGCAATTTAAAATTAAAAAAATATCAATACTAATGACATTTTTCTCTATAATTGTTTTTTGAAAACCTCTTTTTTCAGTTCGTTTTTCAATATTCATACCAACTCTCCTATACTATATAAAGAACATAACAATATAAAAATTCGATTTTATACTAGCATACAAAAGCACAAAAGTCAACAACAAAAAAAGAAGTCCTAAGACTTCTAAATTTTACTTTCTATTTTCTTATCCTTCTTTTTAAATATAAAAGATAATTTTGTTTCTGAAATTATTATTGCGACAAAAATTAAAATAAATCCTATAACCGATTTAACAGTTAAACTTTCAATTCCAAGCGCAACCGGAAAAGCAACTCCAAAAATTGACTCACAACCTAAGATTATTGCAGCACTACTTGGATCTGTATATTTTTGACCTAGGTTTTGTAATAATAACGCAACCGCTGTACACATTATAGAAAGATATAAAACTTCGAGCATAGGTCTTAATGTAATTTGCATTCCGGCATTGTTCTCAAAAACAAATGTAGTTACCCAAGATAAAATACCTGCAACCAAAAATTGCATTATTGTCAGTACAAAAGGATCTTTCCCGATTCCAAGTCTAGTAACCATAACTATATGTGATGCAAATAAAAATCCACTCAAAAGGGCAAGTGCATCTCCATAGATTGCTTTCCAACTTGAATTAAAAATAGAACCGCTCTCTCCCGCCATAGCAATAAAAAATATTCCGACTATGCAAAATACAGCAGCAGATACATTAAATTTATCGGGCTTTACTTTATTTGTAATCCAATACAAAAATGGTACAATTACGCAATATGATGCTGATAAAAAGCCACTACGTCCGGGAGTTGTAAAAGTAACTCCAAGTGTTTGACTGGAATAAGCAACGAATAAAAATACCCCAATAACAGCTCCGGCTATCAATTCATTTCTTTTTGCATTAAATAACTTTTTATGAAAAACAACTGCAAGAATAATACCCGCTAAGGTAAATCTGATACCCAAAAGAAAATTAGGCTTAAATACATCTGCAGCACTTTTAACTACTGTAAGAGAAGTTCCCCACAAAATTGCCACGATAAAAAGTGCAATTTTTGCTAAAAAACTTGTTCTACCTGAAATGTTATCCAAAACGTCCTCCTACTTAACTATTTTAGTTCCTGTAAGACCTTTTACAGCATCTGATGCCTTCTCAAGCAAAGTAATAATAGCACATCTATTATCCGATCCATTTACAAATTCCAAACAAGCTTCAACTTTTGGAAGCATGCTTCCTTTGCCGAATTGTCCTTCTGCGATGTATTTGTTAGCTTGTTCAACATTTATTTCATCCAATTCTTTTTGGTCAGGTTTATTGAAATTTATACAAACTTTGTCAACAGCAGTTAAAATTAAAAGGAAATCCGCATTTAAATCCGATGCAAGTTTCGCACTTGATTTATCCTTATCAATTACAGCATCAATTCCTACTAATTTGCCATTTTTCTTAACAACTGGTATTCCGCCACCACCTACAGTTATAACTACAAGTCCAGCATCAACCATTTTTTTAACAGCGTCAATTTCAACAATATTTAATGGTTTTGGTGAAGGAACAACTTTTCTATATCCTCTTCCTGAGTCTTCAACAAAAGTGAATCCTTTTTCTTTTGCAAGTTCATCTGCCTTTTCTTTTGTATAGAACATTCCAACTGGTTTAGTTGGGTGTTCAAAAGCTTTATCATTTTCTGCAACTTCAACTTGAGTTACAACGGAAACAGCAGTTTTATTAATTCCTTTTTCTTTAAAAGCTTGACCTAAAGCCTGTTGTAAATGATAACCTATATATCCTTGACTCATAGCTCCACATTCAACAAGAGGCATTAAAGGAGTTTTTTCCTTTCCATTTGCTGAATAATCCATTGCCAAATTAATCATTCCTACTTGAGGTCCGTTTCCATGTCCGATTATAACATCATTTCCATCTTTAACTAAATCAGAAATTATATCGGCAGCTATTTTTACTTTCTCTAATTGCTCTAAAGGGGTATTGCCTAAAGCATTACCCCCCAAAGCTACAACTATTCTCTTTCCCATTTGTACCTCTTACCATAAAGTAGAATACATAACTGCTTTTATAGTATGCATTCTATTTTCAGCTTCATCAAATACAACTGATTGTGGTCCTTCAATAACTTCATCAGTAACTTCCATTTCAGGAATACCAAATTTTTCAAAAATTTGTCTACCGATAACAGTTTTTTGATCGTGGAATGAAGGTAAGCAGTGCATAAAGATAGCAGTTTCTTTAGCGTTTGCCATAACTTCTTTGTTTACTTGGTATGGTTTTAATAATTTAATTCTTTCAGCCCAAACTTCGTCTGGTTCACCCATTGATACCCAAATGTCTGTGTAGATTATATCAGCATTTGTAGTTCCTTTTTTAACATCTTCTTCAAAGCTTACTGTACAATGAGTAGCCTTAGCAATTTCTAAAGCTTTTTCTCTCAGTTCTTCTTCAGGCCATAATTCTTTTGGAGCACAAGCTGTAAAGTTTACACCCATTTTAGCACAAGCTATCATAAGTGAGTTCCCCATATTGTTTCTTGCATCTCCCATATATACAAAGTTTAACCCTTTTAAATATCCAAATTTTTCTTCAATAGTTAAAAGGTCAGCTAACATTTGAGTTGGGTGGAATTTATCAGTTAAACCGTTCCATACCGGAACTCCTGCATATTCTCCTAAAGTTTCAACTAATTCTTGGCTGAATCCTCTGTATTCGATACCATCATACATTCTTCCTAAAACTCTTGCAGTATCTTCAATAGATTCTTTTTTACCCATTTGTGAAGAACCTGGATCTAAGTAAGTAACTCCCATACCTAAGTCCATTCCGGCAACTTCGAAAGAACAACGAGTTCTTGTTGAAGTTTTTTCAAATAATAGTACTATATTTTTTCCTTCTAAATAACGATGTGGAGTTCCGCTTCTCTTTAAATCTTTAAAATTCTTTGAAAGATCCAAAAGATAACGAATTTCATCACTTGTAAAGTCTAATAATGTTAGGAAATTTCTTCCTCTTAAGTTTTTGCTCATAACAATTCTCCTTTAAATAAATTTTTGATACGACAAACGTATCCATTACATAATTATTATACTATATCTTACAAAAAATTTCGGACATTTTGTTAATTAAAATTTGTATTACTTTCTATTTATTTTTATTCTGATGAATTTATATGTATTTTATTTCTTAATTATTTCTATTATATTAATATATATTAATTTAAATTTATCCCCAAATCCATCTGCAATAAAACATTCTTTTTCAATTTTTTTACAATCTTAAGTCTTTTTAACTTATACCAATTAAAAATATTTAAGTTTACTGTTTGTAGTATAAAATTAAATATTTTTATACTATAAACAGATTATAATATTTAACTTATTTTTACTCTAATTTAAAGATATATTGTCCTTTTATAGCTTATATAATTTATAAATACAATATTTTAAAAATAAATTTAATCATTTTTGAAATTATTATGTGAGATTTATTTTAAAAAGACATTTTTTGTTTTTTAATCTTTACATAAATAAGATTATGATTTATACTAATAACAACAAGAGATAATTTATTATAATTTGTAACAGGAGTATTTATGAACAAACAAAAAGGAATCGAAATACAAAATAAAGCTAATTCATATATAAATGAAGAAAGCATGTACAGTATTGACAGAGAAATAATAACATCTCCGACAAAAGGACTTTTTCATCAATCTGCAAGATTTTTGCTGATAAAAAAAGGTACTGCAAAAATGAGAATACAAAATAATATATATGAAATAAAAGACAAAACTTTAATCTGTATTTTACCTTGGGAATATACTGAGGTTATTGAAGTTTCAAAGACCATACAATATTTTATTCTAAAATATAATTTTGACAGTGCAAACAAAATAATAAAATCGTTTTATAATATTGATGCAGAAAATTTAAGTTTAATAAATTCATTTTACGACAATCCTGTAATCCAATGTACTGACGAACAATTCAAATATTTTTCAAATGTTTTTGATATGTTACGCGATGAACTAGGAGAAGATTCAACTTTGTATAACAAAAACGAAAATCCAATATCTTCAGCATATGTTTTAAACAAAATAATTGACTTAATTATAACTTACAGAAGAATGCAAAATGAAGATACACAAAAAATAAAAAAGGTTGACGAAAAATTTGATAAAATAAATATTTTTAGATATATTCATGCACATTTAAGCGAAAAACTTACAATTTCTTCAATTTCAAAATTATTCTTTATGAGTGAATCAACAATAAATCGATATGTAAAAGAAACGACAGGTATTTCTTTTAACACCTTAATAAATGAAATGAGAGTTGGAAAAACTATGGATATGTTACTTTATACAGATCTCGATATAGAAGAAATCGCAGAAATAACAGGTTTTTCAGATAGATCCCATCTTTCAAAAGTATTTACTGCAAGAACAGGACAAAACCCCAATAAATACAGACAAACATTTCATAAAGTTTCACAAATTTGTCAAATAGAGAATATAAGAAAATTTTATAGAATATTAAACTATGTAGTAAAAAATTCAAGTGATGATATAGAAATAGAAAGTATATGTAAAAACTTTTCAATATCCATAACAGAACTGAATAGATTGTTTATATACTATGTAGAAAAAAATTTCAAAAATTTTTTAAATTTTGTACGAATTAATAAATCTACAAAATTATTGTTAAAAACAGATATGCAAATAACTGATATTGCATTTGAGGTTGGATATAATACAGTCAAAACATTTAATCGAAATTTTTTGAAATATCAAAAAATGTTACCAACTGAATTTAGAAAAAATCTAAAACTACAAGATAGAGAAATATAAAAGCTGTTGATTAATTCAACAGCTTTTTATTGTGAAACAACAAGGTTCCCAGGAACCCACCTGATGTGAAGCATCGTGGAAGGGCGGGGTTCTTATTTCTACTTTTCAACAGAATAATAACATCTCTTTGGAGAAATTATTTTTTCTTCAGCCTTTAATTTCTTTAAAATTTTATCCACTTCAGATTTTTCAACTCCTAATTTTTCTGCGATTTCTCCACCTTTAAGAGCTTCTGAAGATTTTAATAATTCAATAATCTTTTCACTTAATTCCATTTTCATACCCCCTTATTTATAAGGTATTTATACCCTCAATATACATAAATTAAATAAAAATGAAAAACCCACTAAAAATAAGCAAAAAAAATCCTGCATTAGCAGGAAAATAATAGCAATCCGTAACAGAATTCTCGAATTACAGATCTGGTGCCCAGAGGCGGAATCGAACCACCGACACGAGGATTTTCAGTCCTCTGACTCTACCAGCTGATAACTATTTATTAACACTTTTATTTTATTTGCTTTTTAAGATTCTCACTATTTTAGCTTTTCATAACTCATCTTCTCGTGCTTCGCACTAGACTAAGATATTAACTCAAAATATCTTCGATTTCATCTCGATATTTTGGTTACTCTCTTATACCGACTATCGCTATCTGGACTTGAAAATCAAACAACTATTTACCTAAAAATTTACAAAAAAAATCCTGCTTCAGCAGGAAAATAATTTCAACCCGTAACAGATTTCTCGAATTACAGATCTGGTGCCCATAGGCGTAATCGAACCACCGACACGAGGATTTTCAGTCCTCTGACTCTACCAGCTGATAACT
>OGXX01000161.1_pt1 | contig 69252 bp, 40 predicted proteins | sample 1576301 | NCBI WGS metagenome assembly OGXX01 (sample SAMEA3541469, study PRJEB24748) | human gut metagenome | biome: human gut; feature: human-associated habitat; material: faeces | place: China | collected 2012
CGGGGCCAGCTGGTGACCACCCTGTACCGCCTGGCAGGGGAGCCGGAGGTGGCGGGGCCTGCCACCTTCAGCGATGTGAAAGCGGGCCGGTACTACACAGAGGCCATGGCCTGGGCGGAGGAGAACGGCATTGCAAAGGGTATCACAGATACCACCTTCTGCCCGGACAAAGCGGTCACAAGAGAGCAGGCCGCCACCTTCCTGTACCGCTACGTCACCGAATACCTGGAGCAGGAACCTGCCACTGGGGCGGACCTGTCCATCTACACCGACAGGGAAGCCATTTCCAAATTTGCCAGGACCGCCGTTGCCTGGGCAACCGCCGAAGGCTTCCTCCAGGGCTTCCCGGGTGGCTCCCTGCAACCCAGAGGCACCTTGACCCGGGCCCAAATGGCAAAGCTCCTGACCATTTTGGACCAGAAATTCTGATTCCACCATCTCATTTTATATCTCTTTTTATCGCGACTAAGCAAAACCCGGACAGCCTCACCAAGCTCTGGTGGGGCTGTCTCTTTCTTTCATGCAAAAAAGCTCCCAGATGAATCAAACGACTATGAGCGCCCACCTGTCACGTTTTACAAAAGCCGGATCCAGCGGGAAAACACCCCAGCGCCTGATGCGACATAAGCTGGCGGGAACAGACCTTTTTCGTGCCTGTTCTAAAAAATTAAAGGGGAACACTTATGTGGAATCTATCTGATTATCCGGACACTGGACAGATCCGGGAATATGACATTGAGGCAATCTCTCTGCCCATTGTCTACAACCAGTATGGCGATCACGACCCCAACGGTTTGCTGTATGTGCTCCGTGAAGATTCCCAGAGAATTCGGAAGGAGGCTCTGAGAAATTTTCGGCAGCCCATCCCGCAGCCCTATGAGGGCGTGCAGCCTCTGGTGATTCGGGCAAATCTGGGCGACACCGTTCGCATTCGCTTCTTCAACCAGCTGGGCCGCCGGGCATCGATCCATGTCCAGGGGCTTTCCAACTCCGTGCTGACCTCCGACGGGGCCAACGTGGGTTTCAACCCGGATACCACCACGGACGACAGCATCTGCTATACCTGGCTGGCGGACAAGGAGGGGGCTTTCCTCTTCTCCGATCTGGCAGACCCCCGCAGCAGCGAGGAAGGCGCCAATGTGCACGGACTGTTTGGCGCAATTTTGGTGGAGCCTGCCGGCTCTGTATGGCTGCATCCGGAAACTGGCAAGCCCCTGCGCAGCGGTCTGTTTGCAGATATCTGCAGCCCGGGGCGTCCGGCCTTCCGGGAATACGCCGTGTTCTTTCACGATGAGCTGGAAATCCGCACCCGGGACGGCGGCCAGCCGGTAGACCCTCACACCGGGCTTCCCAGCGGTACCACCGCCATCAGCTACCGCTCCGAGCCGATGCGCAACCGTCTCCCCCTGGACCCGGATGCAGGTCACGCAGATACAGCGGAGGATATTTCCATGAGCTCCTGGGCCTATGGCGATCCGGCGCCCCCGGTGCTACGGGCCTATGTGGGAGATCCGTCAAAAATCCGGCTGATCCACGGCGGTATCAAGGAGACCCATGTATTTCATTTGCACAACCATCAGTGGCGCTTAGATCCGGAGGACCCCAAGTCCACCATCCTGGACTCCATCTCCATCAGTCCCCAGGAGTGCTATACACTGGATCTTCTCTATGGAGCCGGAAGCTTCAACGGGATGATTGGCGACGCCATCTTCCACTGTCACCTCTACCCCCATTTCCACGAGGGGATGTGGACCCTGCTTCGGGTATTTGACCGGCTGGAGGACGGCACAGGACACTATCCTGACGGCACGCCCATAGCGCCGCTGATGCCGCTGCCGGACCGGCCAGCGCCGCCTCCCAAGGACGATTTGCACCCCGGATACCCCAATTTCATCCACAGCCAGTTCGGCCAGGAGCCAAAGCAGCCACCTCTTGGCATCCTCACAGCCGCCGGAGAAAACAAAATTGAACCCACCCCTCTGGAGGCGGCAAATTTCGTACCGGATTTCGCGCCGGGAGCCCTGTACACCGATACCTGCCCCTGCGATACGGACGCTCATGTGCGGGTGTTTGAAATTGCAGCGGTACAGGCCAGACTGACCTACAACCGCTTCGGCTGGCACGACCCCCAGGGGCGTTTTTTCGTGCTGAAGGAAGAGATTGAGCAGGTGGGTACCCTGGATGAATACCTGGCCAAGGTAGAATCCGGCGAAATCTGTCCGGAGCCTCTGGTGCTTCGGGCCAACGCAGGAGACTGCGTGGAGGTGCGGCTGACCAACCTTCTGCCGGAGTTTCTGGAGGAAAGCCCATTCCAGCTTAAGACGCTGACGGACATTGTGGGCTTCCACATCCACCTGGTGAAGTTTGACACCATCGTTTCCGACGGGGCAGCCAACGGCTGGAACAACATCGCCGGGGCGCGACGGTGTGAAACCCTGGTGGAGCGGTTTTTCGCCAACGAGGAGCTCCATGCCGTGTTCTTCCACGATCATTTATTTGCCAATGTGCACCAGCAGCACGGCCTGTTTGGCGCGCTGATTGTGGAGCCCGCCGGTGCGAAATTCCTGGACCCACACACCGGCGAGCCTCTGAAACGGGGGACTCAGGCGGTGATCCGCACCGCCGACGGCAAGGCGTTTCGGGAGTTTGCCCTGTTCTGCCACGATTTCGCCCTGCTGTTTGACCAGGACGGCAACCCCATCAACCCGCCGGAGGTCCCGGGCTCCGACGACGACCCCGGAGTCATGGGGATCAATTACCGCTGTGAGCCCATGCCGGAGCGGCTGCGGCACAAGGATGACCCGTCCCATATTTTCAGCTCTTGGGTGTATGGGGATCCGGCCACGCCAATTCTGGAAACCTATCCCGGAGAGCCGGTGCGAATTCGTCTTTTGGACGGCGCACATGAGGAGCAACATGCCTGGAACCTCACCGGTCTGCCCTGGCGGAGGGAGATTACCGACCCGGTGTCTCCCCTGGTGCAGGCCCAAACTCTGGGGATTTCCGAATCCTTCAGCCTGCACATTGATGAGCCTTACCAGGCCGGAGATTATCTGTACCATTTCGGCGGAATCGACGACGTGTGGTTGGGCCTGTGGGGCATCCTCCGGGCCTATGCACAGCCCCAGGGAAACCTGCCGCCGCTGTGCGGTCAGAAGCCCCGGGTTCCGTGTCTGGCGCCGCCTTCCGGTGCGGTGATTCGCAAATTTGAAATTGCGGCCATTCAGAAGGATTTGGTGTACAACCGCTTCGGGGACCACGACCCGGAAGGGCTGCTCTTTGTCCCTCTGAACCAGGCCGAAGATGTGCGGCGGGGCTGCCGGCAGCCGGTCCCCCTGATTCTTCGGGCCAATGCCGGCGACTGGATTCAGGTTACCCTGCACAATCTGTTTGACCCAAAGGTTCCCATCCGCCAAAACGAGTATCCCTCCGTTCCAGTGGAGCAAAAGCACACCCCCAGCAACCGGGTGTCTTTGAATCCACAGTTCCTGAAATATGATCCCATCGCCTCTTCCGGCGTCAATGTGGGCTATAACCCTACAGAGCAGACGGTGGGACCGGGGGAGAAAATCCAGTATTTGTGGCACGCAGACAGAGAATATGGCGCCGCTCTGCTCACCTCCTTTGGCGATCTGCGGAATCACCGGCATCACGGCCTGTTCGGCGCCATCCTCATTGAGCCGCCAAAGGCCAAATATTACCGGGGAATTCGTCCGGACAGGAATCACCATGGAGAACAGGCCGTAATCACCGCGCCGGGAGTGGAACCCTACCGGGAGTTTGTCCTGTTTGCCCACAACGGCATCCGGCTTCTGGACCGGGATGGAGCGCTGATCAAAACCACAGAGCAAGGCGGAGAGCATGGCGGCCATGGGGCCCCCGACCACGAGGACACCGGGGAGAAGGGATATAACTACCGTTCCGAGCGGTTCTTCAACCGGCTCCGGCGCAATCCCCTGCCCTTCCAGGTCTTCGACTCCAAGGTTCATGGCGACCCGGCTACGCCTCTTCTGCGCAGCTATGCCCGGGAGCGCATCATCATCCGGCTGCTGATGCCAGGGGATAAGCCCCGGAATATCAGCTTCACGCTCCACGGTCACCGTTGGCGAACCCAGCCTGATGACCCATTTTCCAGGATTGTTCCCATCCAGGGCGCTATGAGCGTGGGCAATGTGTTCAACATCGAGCCTGAGCCGGTGTCGTGCCCCGGTGATTACCTGTATCGCTCCGGGTCCCTACGCTGGGATGTGGAGTCCGGTATGTGGGGCATTTTCCGAATCGTAAGCCGCAACGTCCGTTACTACTGCGAAACTTCGTGTCGAAATTTCCGGCAGTGGTGGGAGAAAAAATGGTATGAGAAATAGTGCAAAGACCCTGCAGTCGTTCACGGGTCTTGCGTCAAGATCAGCGGCGCTCCGGCATGTTGAGCCATGTAAAAGCAATATAACATGAGCCGCAGTCAATCAAACAGGTCCCCTTTCTAAAAATTGAAAATAGCGGGAGAAAACACAGAAATTCGTGCTTTCTCCCGCTAAAATATGGGGATTTTTTCATCCAGACGCTGTTAACGTCCGGCTCTGGTGGCATTTAAAATCGCCAGAACTGCCACGCCGACGTCTGCAAATACCGCCAGCCACATCGTGGCGATGCCAAAAATACTCAAAAGCAGCACAATAAACTTCACCGCCAGGGCAAACACAATGTTCTGCCTGGCCACGGCCATGGTTTTCCGGGAAATGCGAATGGCTTTTGGCAGGCTCCGCAGGTCATCTTTCAGAAGGACCAGGTCCGAGGCCTCCACCGCCGCGTCAGAGCCAATGCCGCCCATGGCGACACCCACACCGGCCAGGGCCAGCACCGGGGCGTCGTTCACACCGTCCCCCACAAAAATCAGGGTGTCCCCGGACTTCTGAAGCTCGCGCACCCGTTCCACCTTATCCTGGGGCAAAAGTCCGGCAAACCAGCGGGTGAGGCCCAAGCGCTTGGCAACGGAGGCAGCGGCATGTTCCCGGTCGCCGGTCAGCATCACAGTCTCCCGGATTCCCAGGGTATCCAGCTCCGCCAGAGCTTCCCGCGCTCCGGGCTTCACCGTATCCTCCAGGAGGATGCAGCCGGCATAGCGGCCATCCACCGCAGCATAGACGGCCGTGCCCCCGGCCTGCACTTCCTCCGGCGTGAATCCGGATTCCTCCATCAGCAGCCGGTTTCCGACGAATACTTGGTGTCCTTCCACCACAGCGGAAATACCGCGACCGGGAATTTCCTTCAGATTCTCCACCCGGGTTTCCCGGGCGCCCGCAGCTGCCACAATGGCCCGTGCAATGGGATGGCTGGAGGCGCTCTCCGCCCCCGCCACCAGGCGCAGAAGCTGGGCCCGCTCCATCCCGGCGGTCCGCACCTGGGTGACAGCGAAGGTTCCCGTGGTCAGGGTCCCCGTCTTATCGAATACTGCCACCTTGGCTTTCGCCAGATTCTCCAGGGCTACGCCGCCCTTGGCAATCATGCCGGCCCGGGAAACTGCACCCATGCCGCCGAAAAAGCTGAGGGGCACCGAAATAACCAGGGCACAGGGGCAAGAGACAACCAGGAAGTTCAGCGCCCGGGTAATCCATTTGGCAAACTGCCAACCGTCAAAAAAGGGCGGCAGCAGAGCCAGAATCACAGCGCCAGCCACCACGCAGGGGGTGTAGTACCGGGCAAATCGGGTGATGAGGCTCTCCGTGGCGGACTTTCCCTCCGTGGCCGATTCCATCAGGTCCAAAATCCTGGCCACGGTGGAGGAAGCATATTCGCTCTCCGCCCGAATGGTGAGAATGCCGGAGATGTTGATGCAGCCGGACAGGACCCGGTCCCCCGGGGTCACGTCGGCAGGAACCGACTCCCCGGTGATCTTGGCGGTGTCCACGGAGGAGCTGCCCTCCACCACCACGCCGTCCACCGGGATCCGCTGGCCAGGCAGGACCCGCAAGAGGTCGCCCGCCTCCACCTCCTCCGGGTCGCATTCCTCCGGCTCCCCGTCCCGCAAAACCAGGGCCACATCGGGCCGGAGATCCATCAGCGCCGCCACGGAGCGGCGGGAACGCTCCACAGCAATGCTCTGGAACAGCTCCCCCACCTGGAAGAACAGCATCACTGCTGCGCCCTCGTCAAAATCCATCAGAGCAAAGGCTCCAACGGTGGCTAACGTCATTAGAAAATTTTCATCAAAGATTTGGCCATGTCCTATATTTTTGACTGCCTTGATGGCAATCTCCAGGCCGCACAGCAACCAGGACATCAGCAGCAGCCCCACCGCCGTCAAATAAGCCCACGGAGCGTCCACTGCCCGCTCCAGAATCATCCCTGCCAGAAACAGAACAATTCCAAGGATGATTCTGGTCAGCAAACTCTTCTGCTTTTTCGTCATTTTGTCACAATGCGGCAGTCCGGCTCTACCTTGTGGATCTCCTTCTGAATCTCCTCCAAAAGGGCCGCCATGTCCGTGCCGTCAGGCACCACCAGAGACAGGCGAGAGGTCATAAAGCTCACCGTTGCTTTTTCCACTTGGGGCATTTTGTTAATCGCCGCCTCCATCTTGGCGGCACAGTTGGCGCAATCCAGGTCCTCCAGAGCATAAGACTTTCTCATCGTTACGGTTCCTCCTCCAAATGTTCTTTTGCCATCCCCAGGATGGTCTTTACGTGGTCATCTGCCAGGCTATAGCCTACCAGCTTTCCCTGGCGGCGGTTTTTCACCAGCTTGGCCTGCTTCAGCAGCCGGAGCTGGTGGGAAATCGCCGATTGGCTGGCCCCTACCCGGTCCGCCAGCTCCTGCACAAACATCTCGCCGTCAAACAGGCAACACAGGATTTTGATCCGGGTGGAATCCCCGAATACCTTGAACAGCTCCGCCATATCAATCAGCAGGTCCTCACTGCCCAGGAATGGTTCCATACCATCACCTCTCCTTATTTTCTCATATTTACATATGAGTATGTTTTCATTTGTATTCTACAACGACGTCCCGTCTTTGTCAAGGGGGCGCAGAAAAAAATCTGCCGCAAAGTGGAGCGGTCCGGAGAATTCCCCATAAATTTGGGGGGAATTCCCCTGGCCGCTCTCTTTTGCAGCAGGTCAGTCTATACAGTGGCTTCCAACCCAAGCGGGCGGGGCCGTCCCAAAATGAAATTTTGAGCCAGCCCCCTCTGCCTTACTCAATGGCAACCGTGCGGCTGCTGGGCGTCGTCTCAGTCCGCTTGGGCAGGTTCAAGGTCAGGACGCCATTTTGATATCCAGCCTTAATCTGGGCCGTATTGATATCAGAGACGTCAAAGCTCCGGCTGTAGCTGCCCCAGGTGCGCTCACGGCGGATGTAGTTGCCCTTCTTGTCCTTCTCCTCCGATTCCGTCCGGTGCTCGGCGGTGATGGTCAGGTAGTTGTCGCTGAGCTGGATATTGATATCCTCCTTTTGGAATCCGGGCAACTCTGCCTCCAGAACGTAGGCCCCGCCTTCATCCCGGATATCCGTCTTAAAAGAGGACATCCCATTGCTGCCCCAGAAGCGGCGCTCCATCTCATCCATCATCTGGAAGGGGTCATAATAGGAAACTTCATTGTGTTTACGATACGGTGTCAAGTTAAACATTATTCATACCTCCAAGTTGCTGCATCCCCAGGTTTTCAGGGACTTCGCTTTTTATTTGTCTATAGGATATCCCAGATTTATGAATAAAAAACGGTGATTTTGTGAATGGACTGTAAATTCTAGCACTCCCGCCTCGAGAGTGCTAGAATTTCAAGCAATCAACTCCGTGCCCCCTCCGGTCCTTTGTTCCGGCCCCAAATGGCAGCTGCCCCTTGCAGAAAGCCCCGGGTTTGCTCCGGCGATGCATCTGGGCCAAAGCTGGCTCGGACCGTCCCAGTCTCCAGCGTTCCGGCGCTCTCATGGGCCGTCGGTGCACAGTGTAACCCAGCCCGCAGGGCAATCCCCCGGGCGGCAAAGCTACCGGCAGCCTTTTCGCAGTCTCCGTCCGGCGGCAGAAAAGACAGCACGCCTGCCTGATGCGGGCCTGCAAAAACCCGAAGGCCCAAACGGTTGAGCCCCCGGACCGCCCGCTCCATCTCCCGCTCCTCCCGGGCCCCAATGGCCTTGAGGCCCACGCGCTGGATATGGGCCATACCGGCAGCCAGGCCGCAGATTCCGGGGACATTCACCGTCCCCGCCTCCCCCCGGTCCGGCAGGAAATCCGGCATGTCCTGCTGGATAGACAGGCTCCCGGTCCCTCCTTGCATCAGCGGTTCCGGGTCCCGGGCACACAGCAGCAGCCCTGTACCCTGAGGCCCCAGCAGCCCCTTGTGGCCGGGCATCGCAATGAACTCCGCCCCCAGCTTTTTCAGGGAAACCGGGCGGCTCCCGGCAGATTGGGCCGCATCTACCAGGAAGGGAACACCATGGAGATGGCAAAGCTCCGCCAGCTGCTCCACCGGCAGCACATAGCCAAACACGTTGGACACATGGGTAAAGATCGCCGCTACTGGCTTCTCACTCAGGGCCTGGTCAAAGGCTGCCAGGGTGTCCTCCCAATCAAACAGCTTCCGGCCCGCCACTGTAACCCTGGCTCCCAGGGCGTGAAGGGGGCGGGTGACTGCGTTGTGCTCGAAGCCCGAGATCACCACCCGGTCCCCGGGACGAACTAAGGTCCGAATGGCCATGTTCAGCCCGTGGGTGCAGTTCATGGTGAATACCACCCGCTCCGGCGGACAATCAAACATGGTGCCGGCCAGACTCCGGCAGCGGAAAACGGCCTCTGCCGCCTCCATAGCCGCCGGATACCCGCCCCGGCCTGGGTTGGCGCAGGAGAGCAGAGCCCGGTTTACAGCAGCGCGGACGGCCTGAGGCTTGTGCAGGGTGGTCGCGCCGTTGTCCAGATAGATCATGGCTTCAGCTCCTCCAGTCCCCCGTCATCCCGGTGCAGGTAAAGCCTACTGAAGGGAATTCCGGATTGCTTCAGCTGCTCCATGGCCGCAGCCCCATATCCAGGGGGCAGGCGCAAGCTGTAACCGCATCCTTTTTCCTCCATCCAGCGAGGCGTCCGCTGCAGCTGCACCGGAATTCCCGCGCTACGCAGCACGGCCTGCCCCCGCTGGGCGAAGGTGATAGAGCGGAATGTGACAAAATACTCTTTCATATGGCAACACCTCCCGGGCTAACCTATGCCCGGGGGAGCAAGAAGGTGCCTGGAAACCGCAGTAAAACGGCGTGGCCGCCCCGACGCCAAGTCTGAGGCGGCCACGCGCCACTGCAAAAGTCGCAATAGGAACTGCCAGCTTGAACAGGAATCGGGCTTGCAGCCCTTGTTCTTCCACATATCGACGGCAGCCAATGGGAATGTTACTTCAAAAACAAACTATTCACTGCAATGCCACTGCCAATTCCACCGATTCCTTGCAATGTTCCATCACCCAAAAGCACGTGATACAGGATAGAACCAGCACCCATATCCCGAATGACATAGACATCCCCCGAATACCAGTCCTGAATGAAGCTTCGGCCCCTGTCGCTCTCGCCCCAGTAGCCCTGAATCCTGCACAACTCTTCCATGGTCTGATCTTGGCTATTCAGATCACACCGGTACATCACCCCAGTTCCGTAGGTGTCCATAAACAGAGCCACTGCGTTGTGCACCAATAAATTTCCCGGTTTCAACGCCTGCGTCCGTAGCAGTTCCACCGTATCGCCCGTTTTTGGATCCACTTCTACAAACGCCGAAACGTTCACGTAGTACTCGTCATCACGGCTACCTTCCAGAACCCCATATAGCTTTCCGGTCGCTTCATCGTAGGACAAATCCACGACGCGAATGGGGCACTCCACCGTCACAAGCTCTCCGCTCCACCAATCCTCGACCTCGCAGGACAACGTTTGACCATATAGCCCCTGTCCCACCAGAGTTCTCCGGAAATCAGTGGAATCCACCGTATAGAAGCGGCCTTCCACGTCATAGGCATAAATTGTATTTCCTGTATAGACCGATGCCGCAATGGGAGCCTCATCTGCAGAATCCTTCCGCTCTGTGGTTACCGCACCTGTGTTATTGGCATCAAAGCTGATCCACTGCGCATTGGTTTCATCATAAGCAAAGAATCTGCGCGCCGACTCCGTTACGATGATCTGACAGGAGGCTACAACACCGCCGGTTGACTCCGCTGTGATGGTGGCTGTACCAGCCTTTACCCCGGTGACCACTCCGTGTTCCACTTGGGCAATATCGGGGTCACTGGATGTCCAGGTCAACGTCCGATCCATTTCTGCAACACTATAAGGCAACACCACAGCAGATAGGGCTTTCGTTTTTCCAACTGCAACCGTATTCCGCTCCGGCAGCTGTACACGCTCAGGCGCAGTCTGTCTGGGAACTGCAGGTTCCTGAGATGGCAGCGTATACATGGCCGTCATCATGGCTCCAGCCAGGCCAATTCGTCCCAAGCTTGTAGAAGTACCATCATCCAGACTCACCAACCGCAGGCTACTAGACCGATTCTCATCTACCTGTGCCCAGTAAACATTGCCCGTGTTCAAGTCATAATGCATACACTGCTCATACTTGGCCGTTACGCCGGTATTACCTACCAACGTTGCTTCCGCAGTCAGTCGGTTCAGGCGGTATAGATTTCCAGCTTCGCTTATGGTGTACAGATCGCCCTTGGCATCACAACAAAGGGCCGCCAGTGTGATTCCAGTATCGCCCACCAACGCGATCTGGCCAGTTTGCAGCTCCAGCTGCGCCAATCCGCCCCGTACGAACCCGCCGGAAACAATCGCATACATCACACCTGTGGTGTAATCAAAGGCCATGTCCCGAACTGCGTAAGGTACCTGCTGCAAAACCTGGTAAGAATTGTCCTCCGGATTGATTTGCAGGAAATAGTTCTTACCGCCATATTCCTCTCCGCCCTGACCTACGGCATAGAGGGTTCCATCATAAAGCGCACCGGCGCAGATCGTGAACGGGAAGGGTTCTTCGGTCAAATGCTCCGTTCGGCTCGTGTCGTAATCATCCACACGCATCCAGAGCTTGGAGCTCTCCTGGAAGTCGGAAACCAAGAAGCCATACAGACTTCCCGCAGAGGGAACCACGGTAACCGTCGCCTCCAGCGTGCGATCCAACGCTGGCACATAGACGCCCAATGTGGTGACGCCCGCCTTGTGGCCGGTCAATCTGCCGTACTCATCCACAGTCACCACAGAGGCGTCCTTCACCGCATATTCCACCGGGCAAACGGCATTCCAAGGTTCCACATCCAATCCTACCTGAACCATCCCATTCTCCAGGAGCATATAGCTCTCCTGCAGGGTTACCTGCTCCGGCTTGACCTGTGGCATATGGGGTTCTTCGTCGGGAATTGCCACCAATCCCATGTTCATGGCATAGCCGCCGTCTGTACTTCCAATTCCCCCCAGATCCATCATCTGGATGTGATCCAAATCTGTCGGATTCAGCCAGATGAGTCTCCCTTGCGCATCGGCCCAGAACAAACCGTGATTCTCGGCAGAATATGTCATGGAGCCATAGCTGTAGCTCTCGCAATTCTGGAGTGCACCAGATTGCAGTTGCACAATTGTATCATTTTCCACGCGGAAAGTTAGCAGTTTCATACTACTTTCATCTTCTACAGTTATCATGTAAAATCTGCCGTCAGGACCGATTGCCATGCCGCCGACCGGACTGCCAAAGCGTGCAGCTTCCAGTTCTTGTAGCCTTCGAATTTGACCGTTAGCAGGATTCACCCGCACCAGGTAATACTGACCGCCATCGCAGTATTCCAATCCGTACAGGAAGCCGTCAGCATAATTGTTGGCCAACGCCATCGTCTGTGCATCGGAAGCGCCCAACTTGAGACCCTGCAGCGTATCCGGATCCAGACGATAGAAGGCTCCCGCACCGTCAAAGGCATAAATCCAACCGTTTCGGTACGCCGCAGCATCAAAACTCTCACATGAGGCTATGGCCTCGGTCACAGATTCCGCTTCTTTCGGAGAGGCAGCGTTAAACTGCAGCCACTCGGAATTGTTTCCCGCATCATAGAGGTACATCTGTCCTGCAAACTGACTGACTGTTACCGTGCAGGAAGCCGTAATCTCGCCCGTAGAAGCGGTGATGGAAGCCGTTCCCTCTCCCACTGCAGTAACTACCCCCTGTGAAACTGTGGCCACCCCGTTGTCGCTGGAACTCCAGGTAATTTCGGGCAAATTGGAATAGTAGGGAACCGCCTCACATTGCAGCGTTACGCGCTTTCCCTTGCTCAGGAGTAAGGTTTCCTTCGAAAGCTGCAGACTGGTAACCGGCGCATCTGCCGGGTACAATGTCTGCCCTGATTGCCAGGGCTTATACAGGCCCGTCATTTGTCCGTTGTACTCCGTGACTGCCAGCGTGGTCAACTGGCCGCTTTGTTTGTCCACTTCATAAAATACGTTGGCGCCGGTAAAGCCCTGATACGCTGCCCAGTACAGCCGGTTGGTCTTATGGTCTACCGTCATAGACTGCTGTTCCTGGGGCAGATAGCCCGTCGCTCCCACAAAGGATGCCTTCGCCGTATCCCGATCCAGCGTATACAGCCCACCGGTTTCGCAGTCCACTGTATATAAAACGCCCTGATTGTCACATGCCAGCGTTAGCCCGTAGCTGTCCATCCCAGAGACCAACCCCTGGTCGGTCAATTGGCCCGTCAGGTAGTCCAGCTTTACCAGATGGCCGCCTTCCTTTGGATTTCGCTCGTCTGTGAGCAGATACATGGTTTTTGTTGTATAATCAAAGGCCATATCCAGCGCCAGATACCGCTCGCCCTCCAGCGTCAGCTCACCCAAGATCCGCCTGTCCCAACTGCCGGCGCGCATGGTAAAGATGGTACCCTCCGTATCCACACCCAGAATGTATCCATCCACATACTCTGCAGCTGCCACCTGCGTCTCACCAGTTTTATACATAGAGGTATGCATGAGCATCGTATCCGCTGTTTCAAAGGAATACCAGCCGTTATAAGCGTCAGTTGCGTGCAGGTAGATGCCACTGGGAATGATGCTATACCGGCGGTACCCATAGAAGGAATCAAAATCCACATTGTGCAGGCCGGAGAAGGATACCCTGTAGTAGGTCTCATTGCAGGCATAGTCACAAACTGCTAAAATAAATTCAGAATCAAAGTCTGTCACATCCACGGAAACCAGAACCTTCTCCCCGGGCCTGTCCTCCACCGGGAGATACTGAATCGGTGCGTCAGCCCCGGTCAGCAGTGCAATTGCGGCAACGTCATAGTTATCGGAAACATAAAATTCAATGCGCCGGGTATCGGCATGCTCGTTATACAGATACGCAATCTCATCTGTGTAGAGGATGGGCGCCTCATTGTCAATTCTGAGCGGTACAACAACGCTCTCATCCGCTTGTTCGTCGCCGTCATCCAGATAACCCTCTATCGAGAGCTCCAATCTGGTGCCGTCCGGCAAGCTGTTGCCGTCTGCGTCCCGGAAATAGTAGGGATCGCAATACCAGCTGTAAACCAGCGGCAGACACAGATTATAGCCACTGTTATAATAGGCCTTACGGGCATACGGGATAGAGGTATGGAAATAGACGTCCCCAGTGTCCCCGTTGGTCCAGGTGAAATCCAGTTTTTTTGCGTTCCGCATCAAACTCAGATAAATTTCAGAAATCCGATCCATATAGCCATCGCCGTTCAGCGACAACACATTGTGCGCCGGGTCATAGTCCTCTTTCAAATAGGGATTCATTCCCAGCAGATAGTCTGATGTCCCAAAATCTGTAAAAATGACATTGGGATACCGGTTATACTCCACCGCATTGATATCCCGTCCCTGATAGTACCAGCCACCATCAAAAATGCGGCCTCGACTCCAGTCTCCATAAAAACCCATGAACGGCAAGCTCAAATCTGGAGCGTTTTCATTCTCCGCATACAAGTGGACAAACCCATCTACATAAATGCCGTTTTCATAGTAGGTATCCATGTAGTTTCTATCTCCGTCGGAAAGCGTCACGGTGGCGTAAACCATGGTCTTTCCAATGCCATTGTCAGTCCTGCATATCTGACCGTGCGTGGCGGAGCGCCCAAGGCTTCTCTGGGAGACGATGACAATAGGACCGGCGTGTACCGATTCTCCTTCGAGGTAAACAATCTGACCAGTGAGCCGCAGCGCTATACACTGAATGGAATTGCACTGACGGATCAGGCAGACCTCAGCCAGGAGGAGCAGGGCTACACCTTCATGGGAGAGACCTCTCGGGCCCTGGAGGCCAATGTGACATTTACTTCTCAGAATGAAGCCCTGCCCAAGCAGTACGACGCCAACGATGACGGTGTGACAGATATGGCAGATGTACAAGTGCTGCTGGACAGCGTCAATGGTTTACCTGGGATGACTGAGCAGAAAAAGAGCGCCTTTGACCTGAACGGCGACGGCATTCTGGACACGGCCGATGTGCAGAAGCTCTATGAATGGATTCTGAGCGGATTCACACCACTGGACGTGATAGAAGTGCCCGCCAATGGAAACATTGGCTGATCCGGCTCCCTGTTTTCTGGGCGAATAGGCAATGCCGGAATCTTCCAGCACCGGAACAGCTGTGCTCATCAAAAGCGCCTCTGCTACCGTATGCATCTGTTCATCGGTCAGATCGTAAGAATCCCGCAAATACTGTAGCACCAGGGCGCTCATACCGGCCACATGGGGAGCGGCCATAGAAGTACCGCTCATGGTACCGTATTTCCCGTGATTCAGGGTCGAGTAAATATTGCCGCCGGGGGCAGTGATGTCCGGCAACAGCTGTAAGTCCGGCGCGACACCCCAGGAGGAGAAATCACTCATCCGGCCTGCCAGAGGATTTTCCAGCACCATATGTTCGTCAGAAGGCATAATCTCCATGGTTCCCACGCCGTCCATTGCGTGAGCAGCCAAAATGGCTCCACTCGCCTTTGTAACCGCCACATTGGGCAGCAGCCCAGCATCTTGCATATTTAGTAGATCGCCGTCTTCATTGTCATACACGATGCAGCCGATGGCCTCTGCGTCATAGGCGTTTTGCTGCTTATCTGTAAAGGCCAGCTCGCCTCTGGACACAACTGCAATTTTGCCCGCCACATCCAATCCGGCATAATCGGATACATCGCCAAAGCCTGGAATCATAACGTATTCCACGGTTCCGGCCAAATCGGTAAATGGCTTTACCGCTACATCGGAATAGGGCAGCTTCTCTTCACCAACCAGCAGGTAGTGACTCATAATCAAATTGTTTTCCAGACTGGCCACGACAGTCGTTCCCAGATAGGAGGCGGGAGAGGAAATAATCCCATTATCCGGATCCTTGGTCAGATTTCGGTTGGTGCCATATCCATTCATGAGGGCAGCGGAATAGCTGTTGCCCGCAGAGACCGAAACCACCATATCGCTTTCCAAAATTCGTTCAAAAATTTCGTCGATGTACGGTTCCTCACTGCAAAAGCCAGCAGGCGTTCCCAAGCTCATATTAATTGCATCTGCATTCAGCCGGAAGCTATCCTCCAGCGCGGCAAGAATATCATCAAAATACGCGCCGCCGTTCATGCCAAATACCTTCATTACAAGGAGCTGTGCATCAGGAGCAACACCCACTGCAGCACTATCCTGTGTAGCATTGGCCGCCGCAATACCGGCTACATGTGTGCCGTGATCCCCTTGCTCATCATTGTCATGGGTTACATCCAGGCCCCCATCTACATAGTTGAACCCATAGGGCACCTTTTCACTGCGGTAAAGATTTTCCGCCGTCAATTTCACACCGCTCTGATTGACATACCGGTCATAGGCATTCAAGGATTCCAGTGTATTGGATACCTCGTCAAGCGTCAGAGAATTTTCCGTCAGAGGAGGTGCTGCTGTAAAGGCAGGGTGATCCATATCCAGGCCCGTATCAATGATTGCAATCCGCATTCCTTTTCCGGTATACCCAAATGTCTCCCAGGTCTGCGCAGCACCGGTGATCGTTTTCGTTTCATACAATGCTGGGTTGGCCACAACACTGCCATTGGTCATATCCTCCGGCACATCGTATCGAGGCGCTATCAAAACTTTTTCCACACCCGGCAGAGCCCGAACTTCTTCCAAAGTCCCATAAGGAAGCTCCACTGCCATGCCGTTCACCGCCACATGATAATGGTACTTGAGGGTTGCCGGATTGTCTTCTGTCAGCTTTCTGATTTTTTGCAGTGCCGATTCCTGCTGGAGCTCCATAGATTCCACTTGCTTTGTCACCGCTGTACCATTAGACGCAATCTCCGCCCCAGTGAAGCCTTGCTCCAGCAAGCTCCGGTTCTCCAAGACCACAATGGCCCGCACCACTTCCGTTTCGTCATACGGCTCCTGTTCTAGTGTTTCCACCTCAGAGTCCTGTCTCAGCTCCACACCGGGATTCTCAATTTTTTCTGCCATAACAGCAGACGTTTCCTCTCGCGTCCCATCTGCCCCTGAGACGGAGCCTGGAACCAGCGTTGCAAGCATACACAAAACCAGGAAGAGGGAAAGTATGCGGTTTTTGTGTTTCATGTTTGTTTCCTCCTCTTATAGTCCCATATAACGGTTAAAAATTGCAGCCGCCTGCCCGCGTGTGGCCTCACCTCCAGGCAGCAGATGATTGCCAGGATACCCATTCAAGATTCCCGTTGCAACCGCCCAGGCTACTGCATCCTTTGCCCAGCCGGAAACGCTGGCTGCATCCCCATAGGCGGACAGGTCGTCTGCACCTGCCACTTCCTGACCCTGCGCCTTTGCATAGCGGTACAGCATAGTCACCATTTCCTGTCTGCTGATTGCTCGGTGGGGAGCAAAGCTGGTATCACTCATGCCATTGGTCACCCCCAGCTTGACTGCCCAGGCCACCGCATCGGTATAGTAGCGCCCCTCTTTCACATCTGTAAAAACAGTTTTTGCAGACTCCACATCGGGGCAGCCCGCCAAACGGTAGAGTGCCGTCACACACATTGCCCGGTCCATCGTCCCTTCCGGTGCAAACCGGTCCACTGTCACACCTCGGAACAAACCGGCATGGCAGGTCTTCAAAATGTCTGCTTTTGCCCAGTGCTGATCAATATCTACAAACGGATTATCAACCACCACAGCTGAGTCGGAGGTAACGTCTATCTTTTTTTCTCCCACATAGATTTCAGAAGCCACCGCGGTGAAGGCTGCATCCTGACTCACCCCTTCGATGATCCGGAACGTCAGCTTCAACAGTGGATGTTCCCCAGTGGGGAAATCACTGCCTACCCAGGCCAGAGATACCGTATCTGCCCCTTCCCGATTCACGCTGGATGCGCCACAGGAAAGCAAGGCCTGGACGTCTAAAAGTTCCACCGTCTCAGAATCATACGTAACGGCCAGGCGACCATTGGTTACGCCCTCCGATTCCTCCATGGTCACCATTGCCATGATCTGCCCGTCTTGATAGCCGGCCGTGATAGACAGCTTGCAAGAATTGTCTCCGGCCGCCAGGCCGCCGGTGGCCATGGTAAAGATCAGAACCAGTGCCAAGCATAGCGCTCTCAATCGTGTTTTCACATTGCTCTTCCTTTCGATTTTTAATTTTCATGTGCAGGGTAGCCGCAACAGCGGCAGGTGGAATTGAGTGCGCAATTAATATATCACAGAATTTCAGCAAAGAAAAGGCGGTTGTTTTGCGAAAATTCCTCACAAAACAACCGCTTTACGCACTTTCTGGAGACCATTTATTGCACAAACTTGTGCAGCAATTCATATGCCTGCCGATATTGACGGTTGGAAACGTACCACTCCTCTAGCCAGGGCAGGTGAAACCGTATAAACCCCACCGGAAGTCGTTCCCGCATCACCTCAAAGCAGTCACATAGTACTTTGCCATATGCGGGATCTTTTGTATATTCCGCATGATCCAACCTGTAACGCACCAGTGCACACATTTGGTCCAGTGCTTCCAGATCCATAGGTGGTTCACAGGGCAACTCCAATGCCCGGTCCAGCGCTGCGCTGGCTTCCTGGTAATGTCCCAGCTTTTCATAGCAAATTGCCAGCTTGTGAAAATACAGAGGATCGTGTTCCAACGGATGCTCCATCAGACGTCGAAAAGCCGGTTCCACCTGATTCATCTGCAATTCCGTGGAAGCCAGGCAGTAGGCAATTTGGCTCAAATCAGACTGGTCGCCTAGGGCCCGAATCATGCGGCTGGCCACCACATAATGTTCTCTAGCCTGTTCCAGCCGATTCAAATCGCTGTAACAGTTGCCCAAATACAGCCTGCACCAAAACTGCACATATACGCTCCCTTCCCGGGCAGCTTGCTCCAATCCCCGCTGGAAGCAGACGACTGCAAAACTATAATCCTCCTGGGAGTAAGCCCACTTGCCCGCCTCCAGCAAAAAATAGCTTCGGTCGGACACCCGCAGAAGCTCCTGGAACTGCCTGGTCAGGCACATATATAAGTTGCGCTGCCTGGTATCCATGGCTGGAACAAAGCCTCCAAGCTCACCCGGGCTCTGCCCGGCGGCTGCCCAGAACAGGAGAAACCAGTCCAGGCAAAAGGGGCTGTCCCGGAGCTCCACCTCCCGCCTCTTTAGCATCTTGGCAATCTCCTCCAGCCGTTCCCCAGCAAACAGGCGGTCATAGCAATCTTCCAGCCACTCAGATGCCTCCTTGCAAAAATCCGGATCGTCCCGCCATTGAATTCCCAGCCTCTGGAACAGAAGGTCCAACACTTCCGAGCTCCCTTCCACCTTGCCTCGTTCGATTCTAGAGAGATAGGAAACCTCACAGATTCCCGTACACAACGCCGCCTGAGACCATTCCCGCTCCTGCCGTCTGTTCCGAATGATCAATCCCTGTAATTTCTGCCACACAATCTCACCCCCCTATTTTTAATAATAATATAATACATGCCTATTAATTATATATTTGTTCTATTTCAAGAAATCGCAGTACTGCGCTCGCTCGCCGCCGATGAATTTGGGGCGGGTTCTGGCGCACAAGATGGGAGCCTGACCAATCTGGGTGACGGACAGCCGCACCGGCACGGCCACCTCCCGCAGGTGCATCCCAATGAGGGTGCCGCCGATGTCCATCCCCGCCTTAGCCCGGACATGCTCCACCGCCACCGGATGGGCAAACCGCTCCCAGGCGGTGGTGGCAAAGGAGCCACCGGCCTTGGGTTGAGGACGGACGTTGACCACCTCGTACCCAAACCGCTCCGCCGTCTCCCGCTCCACAATGAGGGCACGGTTCAGATGTTCGCAGCACTGCACCGCCAAGGCGACACCTGCCTCCTGGGTAATGGGGTATATTCCGTCAAAGGCCGCTCTCGCCGCCTCCAAGCTGGAGCCCTTTCCAATTTTCAAACCCACCATCTCACTGGAGGAGCAGCCGATGACCAAAAGGTCCCCCCGCTCCAGCTTTGCTGCCGCCAGCAGCTCCTCCATGGCCTGTGCCGCCTGCTTTGTCACGTCCTGATACATTTTAATACCCCCTAAAGTTCCAGCTTTTTCACGGCCCGTGCCGGCTTGTCGCTGAGAATCTCCCACATAGGCGATTCCGTCTGGCCGCCCTGGAAATACCGCCGTGCCTGGCGGAATCCCTCCTCCACATCCTGCCTCTGAGACATGGCCTCATAAGCCAGGTCATACACGCTCATATCCCGGTACTGAGGCGCAGGGTCCTCCAGCTCCACCTGGAACAGGCCCACCTTGGCCCCTTCCTCTGGATCTTCACCGTAGTCCATCTCAAAATGGTTCCGGCAGCACGCTTCGCTGTCAAAAAAGTAAGCACAGCCCAGGCGGCTGTAGCTCTGGGGAAATTCCCGCCTTCTCACAAACTCAAAGACGGCCTCTGTGGCATATTTGGCATAGTCCGCCCAATACCGCAAGCCGCTTCGGCTCATCACCGCGTATAAATACTTCCCCTGGAGCACCATAGCAGTAAAGCAGTCCAAGCCCCGCTCCAGCCCCTGGAGAAACGGCTCAGCCAGCTGATATAGCTTCTCGTAATCCGGAGTCAGCGTATCCCCCAGCTGGAGTGACTAGCTGATATGATATACTTCCATCCCAATCCCCCTTTCATCCCTTTCCTGATCCAAGCTGTTGGAACGCTCCCGCCGTTGGCATTCCGGAGGGAAGCATCGGTCTTCTCGATGCTTCCCTCCTCACAGGCTCACACCTTCGCAGCCACCAATGCCTTCACCTGGGCAAGGGCCTGATCCACCTTTTCCAGGTCGGATCCGCCGCCCATGGCAGAGTCCGGCTTGCCGCCGCCCCGGCCGCCGCAGATGGGAGCGATGGTTTTGATGATGTCTCCGGCCTTCACGCCGCGAGCCACAGCCTCCTTGCCGCAGACCGCCTGGAAGGTGACCTTCTCCCCCACCAGGGCCAGCACTGCCACCACAGCGGGGTCCTTATCCCGGAGCATATCCCCCAGCTGCCGCAGGGAATTGGCATCCCCCTGGGTCAGCTTTTGTACCGTCACATGGAGTCCCCCCACGTCTTCGGCCTTTTTCAGGAGCTCATCTGCACCGCCGGCGGACTCCTTGGCCTTGTACTGCTCAATGACCCGGCGGGCCTCCTTCAACTCGGCAACCGTCTGCTCCGCTTTCCGAACCAGCTCAGCAGGGTTGGCCTTCATCGCCTCGGCAGCTTTCACAATGGTCTCGTCGTCCTTTGCCAGCAGCGCCAGCACCCCAGGGCCGGTGACAGCCTCAATCCGCCGCACGCCGGAGGCGATGGAGGACTCGGAGACGATGTGGAACAGGCCCGCTTTGGCCGTGTTATCCAAATGGGTGCCCCCGCAGAACTCCAGGGACAGGTCTCCCATCTTCACCACCCGGACGGTGTCCCCATACTTCTCCCCAAAGAGGGCCGTAGCGCCCAGCTTCTTTGCCTCCTCCAAAGGCAGCACCAGCGTTTCCACCGCCGTGCCGGAAAGGATGGCGCCAATGGTCTCCTCTTCAATGCGCTTCAAATCTTCCCGGGAAATGGCTTCGTAATGGGTAAAGTCGAACCGCAGCCGGTCCGGCTCCACCAGGGAGCCCGCCTGGTGGCAGTGGTCCCCCAGGACCTTCACCAGGGCACTCTGGAGCAGATGGGTGGCGGAGTGGGCCCGGCAGATGGCTGCTCGGCGGGTTCGGTCAATGGCTGCAACCGCCTCATCGTCCACCTTGATCTCCCCGGTCAGGAGCTTGCCGTGGTGCAGATACTTGCCGCCCTTGTCCTTCTGCACATTGGTGACAACAAATTCCGACTGCCCCACGGTGATGCTGCCGTGGTCGGCCGTCTGGCCGCCCATCTCCGCATAGAATGGCGTCCGGTCCAGAACCAAAATGCCAGCCTCGCCGCCGGCAATGACCCCGGTGACCTCGCCGTCCACGCAAACCGCCAGCACCTTGGCAGTATCTCGGTCCTTCTCGTAACCGGTAAACTCCGTGGGAGTATTATCCAGGCCCAGGTCAATTCCAGCCCAGGCCAGATCTCCCAATGCCTTCCGGGCCTCCCGAGCCCGCACCTTTTGCTCCTGCATCAGCTTGGCAAAGGCGGCCTCGTCCACCGTCATCCCCTCGTCTTCCACCATTTCCGCCGTGAGGTCAATGGGGAAGCCGTAGGTGTCATAGAGCTTGAAGGCGTCGGCCCCGGAGAAGACCGTCTCTCCCTTGGCCTTGTGCTCCGCCAGGAGCTCCGCAAAAATCTTCATGCCACCGTCAATGGTCCGGGCGAAGTTCTCCTCCTCCGTGCGCACCACCCGGGTGATATAGTCCGCCCGATCCCGGAGGTAGCCGTAATGGCCCTCGTTTTCATGGATGACGGTCTCCACCACCTGGAAGAGGAAGGGCTTATCCACCCCCAAGAGCTTCCCATGCCGGGCCGCCCGGCGTAGCAGCCGCCGCAGGACGTAGCCACGCCCTTCATTGGAGGGCAAAACCCCGTCGGCAATCATAAAGGTAGCGGAGCGGATGTGGTCTGTAATGACCCGGAGGGATACGTCCGTCTTATGGCTCTGGCCGTAGGCAGCGCCGGTGAGGGCGGTCACCCGGTTGGTGATGTTCATGACGGTGTCTACGTCGAAAAGGCTCTCCACCCCTTGGCACGCCACAGCCAGCCGCTCCAGGCCCATGCCGGTGTCGATGTTCTTCTGGGCCAATTCGGAGTAGTGGCCGTGGCCGTCGTTGTCAAATTGGGAAAAGACGTTGTTCCAGACCTCCATATACCGGTCGCAATCACAGCCCACGGTACAGCCGGGCTTGCCGCAGCCGTATTGCTCCCCCCGGTCATAGTAGATCTCGGAGCAGGGGCCGCAGGGGCCGGAGCCATGCTCCCAGAAGTTGTCCTCTTTGCCAAACCGGAAGATCCGGTCCGCCGGGATGCCCACCTCCTGGTTCCAGATCTGGAAGGCCTCCTCATCGTTTTCATAGATAGAAGGGTACAGCCGGCTCTCGTCCAGGCCCACCACCTGCGTCAGGAACTCCCAGCTCCAGGCGATGGCCTCCCGCTTGAAGTAATCGCCAAACGAGAAGTTGCCCAGCATCTCAAAGTAGGTTCCATGGCGGGCCGTTTTGCCGATGTTCTCAATGTCGCCGGTACGGATGCATTTCTGGCAGGTACACACCCGGCGGCGGGGCGGCTCCACCTCTCCCTTGAAATAGGGCTTCATAGGCGCCATGCCGGAATTGATCAGCAGCAAAGACTGGTCATTCTGGGGAATCAGAGAAAAGCTGGGCAGGCGCAGGTGCCCCTTGCTCTCAAAGAAAGACAAAAACATCTCCCGAAGCTCATTCACGCCATAGGGCTTGCGATTCATAGTGATCTACCTCCATTATTTTTGTTCACATAATATGGATCCTCCAGCCATTTGGCCGGATTGCCGTCGATATATTGCCAAACCCGGAAAAGTCTCCTTCCCTGCGGATGATATGGTCGAAATAGCTTTTTTGCCACAAATTCATGCCCATTTGGCGGCTTGTAAAGCGTAATGCCTCCTGTACACATTGCCCGCATGGGGAAAGCTCCAGCTGGGGCGCGTCAACGATGCCGCCCCCTACCAAACAAATAAACCCCGCCCCCAGGTTAGGGGCGAGGCTCTTGCTCGCGGTACCACCCTAATTACCGGGAAAAACCCCGGCGTCTTAGCTGCTCTGTAACGGGAGCGCCCGTCCCGGTCATCCCGGGCCGCTTGGAAATGGCTGGCAGAATTCCGACCGGGGGCTTGCACCGTCTCCCCCTCGCTTTGGGCCTTTCCTCTGCTTGGTTTCCGCATGGCATTTGGAGTATTTGGGGCTATTTTACCACAATTTTTGGGTTTGTCAATCCTGGATTTCCCTGAATCAGACGGCGCAGGGTCAGGGCCCGTCTGGGATGGTTGGTAATGACAGAGTGAACATCCCAAGCAAAGAGATAAGTAAGGGGACCGTGACCGTTCACCGTGTAGGCATTGATCTCCAGGTGACACGCTTTCAGCTCCCGGATGACTCCAGGCCGCAAACGGAGATACAGGGGATGGTACGCCTCAAGCCCCAAATCCCGGGTGGCTTGGCCGGGACTCAGGAGCTTATCCTGGTTCAAAAGACCGCAAGGCGCCTCCGGCGCCAGGGCCTTGACCCGCAGCAGGGTCTGGGCATGGAAGCTGGAGAGAATCACCCGGTTCTCCAGGCCAAAGCGGCAAATCTGGTTCCACACCTTTTCCTCCATTCCCTCGTAATCAAAAAGCCCCGTCTTCAGCTCGATATTGGACTTCATTCCAGTGGGTGCAATCAGCTCCAGATACTCTTCCAACGTGGGAATTCGCTGCGGTGCAGTCCTCCAGCCGTATGCCGCGTTCAGGCGGCGCAATTCCGCCAGGGAATGGTCTTTGACATATCCCACACCATCTGTCGTCCGGTCCACACGCTCATCATGGATCACCACCACTTCCCCATCCCGGGTGAGGTGAACATCCAATTCCACGCCGTCCGCTCCGCTCTCCACCGCCTTTTGAAAAGCCAGGATGGTATTTTCCGGATACCGGCTGCTGTAGCCTCTGTGGCAAATGACCTCCGTCATCATTCTCACACCTCTTGCCGTATTCTGCCCCATTTTACTCCACACCGCCCCAAAGTGCAACTGGAAAGTTCTGGATCTGGGAAAACCGCAGAATCTGCATTTTTTCCCCTTCCCCCCTCTCTCAGCCTTGACGGCTGGTCAGGAAGGGCCTATAATTGGTACGGCACAGAAAGCGAATCGGAAGGGGCCAACATACTATGAACAAGCAAATGATCCGTTATGTCCTGGGGCTGGTGCTCCTCATTGAGGGCGCTCTGCTGCTGTTGCCCCTGGCAGTCGCCCTCCTCTACCGGGAGACCACCTGGAAGCATTTTGGGCTCACCATTGCCGTCTGTCTCATTCTGGGCGGGTGTATGATCATTCGGAAGCCCCGGAGGCGGACGCTCTTTCCCAAGGACGGCTTTGTCATTGCCGCTCTGACCTGGATTGTCATCAGTCTTGTGGGGGCGCTGCCCTTCAGCCTGTCCGGTCAGATCCCCCGGTATATTGACGCCCTATTTGAGGTGATCTCCGGCTTCACCACCACTGGCTCCAGCATCCTGCCCCGGGTAGAGGCTCTGGACAAGGGCATGCTGTTCTGGCGGAGCTTCAGCCACTGGATAGGGGGCATGGGCATTTTGGTGTTTATGCTGGCACTGCTGCCTGCTATGGGCGGAGCCACCATTCATATTCTTCGGGCAGAGAGCCCGGGGCCCAACGTGGCAAAGGTGGTCCCGAAAATTCGGGAGTCCGCAAAAATCACGTATCTCATCTATCTGGCCCTGACCCTTCTCCTGATCATTTTATACCTGGCAGGAGGCATGCCCCTTTTTGACAGCCTGTGCATCGCCTTCGGCACGGCAGGCACTGGCGGCTTCGCGGTCAGGACCTCCAGCTGCGCCGAATATACCCCCTATATCCAGACGGTGACCACCATTTTTATGGCGCTTTTCGGAGTAAACTTCACGGTTTACTTCCTTTTGCTCCAGCGGAAATTCCGTCAGGCCCTCCACAGCTCCGAATTGTGGACCTATGTGGGGATCATTCTGACCGCCACCCTGGCCATCAGCGTCAACATCTACCGCTCTATGCCCTCCTTCGGGCAGGCGGTCCATCACGCAGCCTTCACCGTCTCTTCCATCATCACCACCACAGGCTACGGCACATTGGACTTCAACCTGTGGCCGGAGTTCAGCCGGGTGATTCTCTGCTTTCTCATGATCGTGGGAGCCTGCGCCGGCTCCACCGGCGGCGGCTTCAAAGTCTCCCGGATTGTCATCCTGTGCAAGTATGCAAAAAACGAACTGGAGCGGCTGATCCATCCCCGGACCGTCAAGGTGGTGAAGGTGGACGGCAAACAGGTCTCCAAGGAAACGGTCCATGGCGTCCTGGTCTATACCCTGTTCTACATCCTCATTGCCATGGCTTCCATGCTTTTGGTATCCCTGGATAACTTCGACGCCTCCACCACCATCTCCTCCGTCCTGGCTACCCTCAACAACATCGGCCCCGGCCTGGGCGCCGTAGGACCGGCCGCCTCCTTTGCCGGGCTGTCAGACCTGTCCAAAGCCGTCCTGTGCCTGGACATGCTGGCCGGACGGCTGGAAATCTTCCCCCTTCTGGTGCTTCTCCTGCCCAGCACCTGGGCCAAGAAATAATGGAACATGGCCTGCCGCAGAGGGTTTTCCTTCTTGCGGCAGGCCATGTTGTGATACTGGTGCACCAGCACATTGACAAACCTATATTTTTTTACCTTGTTCCGCGCTCCGCTTGGTCCAGGCCATAACGGCCACAGCAGACAGCAGCAGCGGGCAGCAAATCAGGATGGAAAGCCTTCCCAGGCTCCGGCATGTCACGCCTCCCAGCGCCGCACCCAGGACAAACACCAGAATCACCAGATAATACACCTTCGCCCGGTGCAGATGGGCCCGGTCCCGGGTCACATGCCAGCGGTATAAATACTCCATCCCACTGCGGAGGTTTCCGATGCACATGGTGGTGGCGTAGGCATTGCCCTCAATCTTCCGAAAGCTCTCCACCTGCATGGCGCACACAAAGCTCACCAAAACGTTGGCCAGCAAATTGAGCTGGCTGGGCAGAAAGGCCACCAGAAGCAAAATCACAGCCTCCAGAAGCACCACAGCCTGCCGCCAGTGAAAGGCCAGGCTGTGGCTGTGAAACCGGTTGCGCACCGCCTCCGCCGCAAACACCCCGGTTGCAAAGGCCACCACCGGAATGAGATGCTCCGCCGCCACCGCCCACTGACCCAGGGCCAGGCTTTGGCCCACCAGAACCATGTTACCAGTCTGGGCGTTGGCAAAGACCTGATCCCGGACATTGTAAGTATAAGCGTCTTGCAGGCCGCCGGAGGCCGCAAGTAGGCATCCTACCAGGATGGATTCCGAAGGCTGCTCCGGGGGTACCAGATGTTTCATGGCCCTTAAAAATCCTTTCCCATGGAATGATAAGTGGGTAACAATTTGGGACTCACTTTCCCGGTGGAAATCCCCGCCTGCTCCAGCTCCTTGACAAAGCCGGTCACATGACGCAAAGTGGGGCGACCCAGATCCGTCTCCCGGGCCGCTTGCCCGGCGTTCCGCCCGGCGTCCCGGCCAAAGACGATGATGTCCAGGAGGCTGTTGCCCATGAGCCGGTTTCTGCCGTGGATGCCTCCCACCGCCTCTCCGGCTACATAAAGGTTGGGCACGGCCGGCGTCTGGCAGTCCGGGCCGATGTCCAGGCCGCCATTTTGATAGTGAAGGGTGGGATAAACCAAAATGGGGGTCTTCCGAATGTCCATTCCATACTTTCCAAACATGCGCAGCATGGCGGGAATCCGGCGTTCTATGGTACCGGCTCCATTCCGAAGCTCAATCATCGGCGTATCCAGCCAGACGCCCTGGCCGTCTGGAGTCTGCACGCCCTTGCCCCGGCCCTGGCACTCCCGGATGATGGAGGCGGCGGACACATCCCGGGTCTCCAGGGGATGCATAAAGGCTTCGCCCTCCCGATTGATGAGCATGGCGCCCAGGGAGCGGACCTTTTCCGTCACCAATGCGCCAAAAATCTGTTGGGGGAACGCCGCGCCTGTGGGATGGTACTGAAGGGTATCCGGATACAGAAGCCTCGCCCCCGCCCGGTAACCCAAAACCAAGCCGTCCGCCGTGGCCCCATAGTGGTTGGAGGTGGGGAAACCCTGATAGTGCATCCGCCCCGCCCCGCCGGTAGCCAAAATTACGGTTTTCGCCCGGGCCACCAGAAGCTGCCGGGTTTCCATATTCAAAAGCACCGCCCCAGAGGCCCGTCCCGCTTCATCCAAAATCAGTTCAACGGCAGCGGTAAAATCCACCACCTGAATGGGCCGGTTCAGGACCTCATCCCGAAGGGTGCGCATGATCTCCGCCCCGGAGTAGTCCTTGGCGGCATGCATCCGCTTCCGGGAGGTACCGCCGCCGTGGGTGGTCACCATAGTCCCATCCGGCGCCTTGTCAAACTCCACCCCCAACTGGTTCAGCCACAAAATGGCCTCAGGCGCCTCCGTCACCAGCTTGTTCAAAAGCTCCTTTTTGGCGGCAAAGTGACCGCCACCGTAGGCGTCCAGGAAATGAATGGCAGGAGAATCATTGGGCTTATCCGCAGCCTGGATCCCTCCCTCGGCCATCATGGTGTTGGCGTCCCCCACCCGGAGCTTGGTGACCAGCAGCACAGAAGCGCCCGTGTTCTGAGCCTCCAGGGCCGCCGCACAGCCCGCTCCGCCGCCGCCGATGATTAACACGTCCGCAGTGAAATTCGCCTGTTCTAGGGGCACCTCCGCCTCCAGAAACCGAGGCTGAGACTGAAGCAGCTCCGCCAGCTCCAGGGGAACCTTCTCCCCAGCGTTGGGCCCCACCTGGAGCCGGGTAAATTTCTCCTCCTTATAATCCGGATGAAAGGCCTTCAGGAGGGCCTCCTTCTCCTCCGCTGTCATACGGCGGGGCTCTGTGGCCAGGTTCCGGGCGCGATGTGCCTCCACCTTGGCCATGGATTCCAGCATTTCCGGTGTGTACATGCGATTGCCTCCCTACTTCTCAATGTCCCGGTGGTTGTACAGCTCTTGCAGCTCTTCCAAGGGCTTGCCCATCAGGGATTCCATCAGCTCCCGGAAGGTCCCGTCTGCAATCTCCCCCACCCGGTCCTCCAGGTGCTGGGACCTGGGCATCAGATACTTGCCGTTGATCCGCCGGGCCAGCATGGCCACCTGGGGGTGGGAAATGCCCGCCGGGCAACGGGCGGAGCATACCCCGCACATGACACAGTCAAAGGACTCCTCTGCGCAGGCAGCAAAGTCCCCCCGCTGGGCATAGGCGATGTACTGCATCACATTCAGCTCCTGGGTGCAGCTTTTGGTGCAGGCATTGCAGCCGATGCAGGCGTAAATCTCCGGGTAAAGCTGCATCATCACCTGCTGATTCAGCGGAATCTTGTCCATGTCGTACACCTGCTTTACCAGCGGGAAAAAGGGCAGGGTGGCAACGTACATGCCCTCCTCCACCTGGGTCTGGCAGGCCAGGCAGGTCTTAAGCTCCTGCCTGCCCTTCACCCGGTACAAGGTGGCGCAGGCGCCGCAGAAGCCATTCCGGCAGCCGCAGCCCCGCACCAGCTGATAGCCCGCATACTCCATGGCCCGCATGATGGTCAAGGCTTTTGGGACTTGATACTGCTTTCCAAAAAAGTAAACATGAACCATTTCTTCCATCGTAGCACCTCTGTCAATACTCGTCGGGCAGCCGGTCCAGCTGGTCGCAGCGGAACACCGGACCGTCCTTACAAACGTACCGGTCCCCAATGTTGCAACGGCCGCACTTCCCAATGCCGCATTTCATCCGCAGCTCCAGAGTGGTATACACCTGGTTTTTCTGAAAACCCATGGCCTGAAGCGCCTCCAGGGTAAACTGAATCATCACAGGGGGACCGCAGACCACAGCGGTTTTCCCCGTATCAAATCCCAGCTCCCGGACATAGCCGGGCACGAAGCCCACATGTCCGTCCCAGCCCGGCTGCTCCCGGTCAATGGTCAGGTGGACCCTCAGGCCCTCCTCCTGGCACCACTGCTCCACAATCTCCGGATAGTCCACCAAATCGTCCCTGGAGCGGGCGCCATAGACAATGTCCACCTGCCCGTACCAGGACCGGTTGGCCCGGACATAGCGGATCACAGACCGCAGCGGCGCCAGGCCGATGCCGCCGGCAATGAACACCAAATCCTTCCCCCGGAAGGCCGTATCCACGGGAAAGCCGTTGCCATAGGGGCCCCGAAGGGTCACCTGCTGCCCCGGCTCCATGGCGTGGAGCCAGTCTGTGACGCAGCCGCATTTTTTAATGGAAAATTCCAAAAAATCCAAATCGGTGGGGGATGAGGTGATGGAGAAGAGGGCCTCCCCCACCCCGGGCACAGACAGCATGGCGCACTGGCCGGGGATGTGAGAAAAGGGCTTCCTCCCGTCCAGACCCACCACCCGGAAGGTTTTCACATCCGGGGTATCCACCCGTATGTCCGTCACCACTGCGATCATGGGAATCAGGGGATCACGATTCATGGGGCGCACCTCCCAAAGTTTTCATCACCTTGACAATATTCATGTGTATCGGGCACTGCCGCAGGCACCGGCCGCAGCCCACGCAGCCGAAAATCCCCCCCTGGTTTACGGGGAAATACTGGAGCTTATGCAAAAACCGCTGGCGAAACCGCTCCTTTTGGGTGGGCCGGGGCTGACCGGCAGACATGATGGTAAAGTCTGAATACATGCAGCTGTCCCAGCACCGGTAGCGAAGAATCTCCCGATTTCCGGTAAACTCCTTGATGTCATAGCACTGGCAGGTGGGGCAGGCGAAGGTGCAGGCTCCGCAGCCCAGGCAGCTCTCCGACAGCTGGTCCCACTCCGGCCGGTGGAACAGCTCCAGCATCGCCTCCTCCCGGCCAAATCCTTCGGTGGTGAGCTCGCGCAGGGGAAGCCGGTTCAGAATGGACCTGGTTCGCTCCTGTGCTGCCGCCACGGCAGACTCCTCCCCCTCCTCCAGGGGGAGGCCCGCCAGCAGCGCCGCTCCCTTTTCCGTATTGGCCCGGAGGTACAGGGCGTCCTCCCACTGCCAGGCGGACACATCCCCTGCCGGGTCCCCAGGGTCAATGCCAAAGGTCCCGCAAAAGCAGGTCTCCTCCGGCTCCTGGCAAGCCAGGCAGATGACGGTGCCATGGTCCCGCCGGTCCCGGTAGAAGCTGTCCTCCGGCTCTGCCAGGAACACCCGGTCCAGAATCTCCAGGGCCCGGCAGTCACAGGGCCGGACTCCAAAGACCACAAACGGCTCCTGGCGCACCCGGGCCTCCAAAATCTCCAGTTCCTTGCCGGAGACACGGAAGCGCATCAAATCCTCCACCTGGGGAAAAAAGAGGTCCTTGGGGCCCAACCGGGTATTGCCGGTCAGAACCGGCTCCTTCCCCGGCTCCCACCGGGCAAACCGGCTATGTCCGGCTCCGTCCTCCAGCGGGCAATACAGGCTGCCCCGGGTCGCCATGGCCGCCAAAAGCTCTGGCAGCCTGGACCATGCAATCCGTTTCATTGCGCCCCTCCTCTCCTGGCTGTACTGGGCTCCGGGTCGTCAAAGCGGAAGTCCATCAGCGGCGGCCTGGATTCCAGGTCCGCACCGGCCTGGTAAGGGCCGTACAGCTCGTTCATATCGGCAATTAATTTCCGGTTCAGCAAATGCAGGGGGATGTGCTGGGGGCAAACCCGGGAGCACTCCCCGCAGTCGGTGCAACGCCCAGCCACATGGAAGGCGCGGATGATGTGGAAGAGATTCTCTTCAAAGGAATTTGCAGCCGCCTTATTCTCCACCCCGGACGCAGGATTGTCAAAGACACATTTCTCACAGGAGCAGGCGGGGCACACATTCCGGCAGGCGTTGCAGCGAATGCACCGGGACAATTCGCCCTGCCAGAAGCGAAACCGCTCATCCGGCGTCATCGCCTCCAAACGGCGCACGCCCTCCATCCGGCCGTCCCCGCAGTCTGTGCCGTCCTCTCCCAAAAGCTCGTCATAGCAGGCCATCTTTTTGGTTTTGCAGCTGCGGCACCGCTCTGCCAACACCGTCTGCCGGGGTAAGCGTTTCTCTCCGTAGAGGGTCTCCACCACCAGGGTTTCTCCCTCTTCCCGAACCGCCAGGGGCGCTTTGGCCTGGGCTTGGAGCTGCTCCATGTCACACATTCCCTCGCACTGGACGGCCACAGCATACACCACCGCCCGCTGCACGCGATGCTCCTTGCAAAGCTGCTGAAACGAGTAGGTGTCGCAGGGTTTTAAAAAGGCGGCAATTTTTCCCGGCTTCCGGCTCTCTGCAACCAGATATTTGGAAAGATTGGGGGCGGAAAAGGGGGACCATACAAACTCCCGCTCCGCTTCCTCCGCCGTGGAAAACACCGCCGGCGTGAGATCATAGAAAAACGTTCCGGCCTTCCACCCCAGGACCCGGTCCACCGCTCCAGTTTTCAAGAGCTCGACAGCCCTGGCCTTCACATCTGCTTGCATCTCAGGTCCTCCAGTCTCCGATTCTCGCCCAAAGCGCGGATGGTCTCGGCAAATTCCTCCATGGTAGCGGCAAATTTGGCTCCCTCTGCCGCAGAGACCCACTCCACCCTCGTCCGCTCCCGCTCAATGCCCAAATAGTCCAGGAGGGAAACCAGCAGGGTCATCCGCCGCCGGGCGTAGTAGTTGCCCGTGGTATAGTGGCAGTCCCCCGGGTGGCAGCCGCAGAGGATCACGCCATCGGCTCCCCGCTGAAAGGCCCGCAGGATGAACATGGGGTTCAACCGGCAGGAGCAGGGGATGCGAATGATCTTCACATGAGCCGGATAAGAAAGCCGGTTGGTGCCGGCCAGATCCGCTCCGGCGTAAGAACACCAGTTGCAGCAAAAGGCCACAATGGTGGGCTGAAAGCGCTCGTTCACTTGCATATAGCATCCACCTCCGCCATGATTTGCCGGTTGGAAAAGCCCAGAAGGTCCATGGCCCCCGAGGGACAGGCCACCGTACAGGCGCCGCAGCCCTGGCACACAGCCGGGTTCACCTGAGCCACCCGGCGCAGCACCGTCTTCCGCCCCGGCCCTCGGAACTCCTTGTCCACATAAGTAATGGCTCCATAGGGACACACCTTCTCACAGGCGGAGCAGCCGTTACACATTCCCTCGTCTGACCGCGCCACACATGGGTTGCAGGTGAGATGGTCCTTTGCCAAAAGACCAATGACCTTCGCTGCCGCGGCCCCTGCCTGGGCCACCGTCTCCGGAATGTCCTTAGGGCCCTGGCAAGCGCCGGAGAGGAAAATGCCCGCCGTCGGGCTCTCCACAGGCCGGAGCTTGGGGTGCGCCTCCGTAAAGAAGTCGTTGGTGTCCATGGATGCGGTCAGCATGGTGGCCAAAGGCCGGGCGGAGGGGTCCGGCTCCATGGCAGCCGCCAGCACCACCATGTCCGCCTGGATGTGCAGCTGCCGGTTCTCCAGCAGGTCCGAGGCCTGAACCAGGAGCTTATCCCCCTGAGGGACTACCTTCCCCACCTGGCCTTTGATGTAGTGGACTCCATACTCCTCCACCGCCCGGCGGTAAAACTCGTCAAAGCCCTTGCCCGGCGTCCGGACGTCGATGTAAAATACATATACCTCTGTATCCGGGTACTTCTCCCGGCAGAGCATGGCGTGCTTGGCCGTGTACATGCAGCAGATTTTGGAGCAATAGGACTTGCCCCGGCCGTCGTCGCACCGGGAGCCCACACACTGGACGAAAACCAGGGTGTGGGGATGCTTCCCATCGGAGGGACGCAACAGGGTCCCGCCTGTGGGACCGGCAGCATTCATCAGCCGCTCCAGCTCCAGGGAGGTGACCACATCGGGACTCTGACCGTAGGCGTACTCCCCGTATTTCTCCAGAGAAATGGGGCGGAAGCCTGTGGCCGCCACAATGGCGCCGTATTGCCGCTCCTCCAGCCGGTCCCTTTGCCGGTAATCAATGGCCCCGGCGGTGCAGACCTTGGCGCAGACGCCGCACTTGCCGCTTTTCAGCATGGTACAGAAGTCCGGGTCAATGGTGGCAACCTTGGGCACTGCCTGGGCAAAGGGGATGTAAATGGCCCGGCGGGTGTTCAGGCCCAGGTTAAAGGCGTTGGGCGCCTTCTTCTGGGGGCACTTTTCCGTGCACAGGCCGCAGCCGGTGCATTTGGTCTCGTCCACATACCGGGCCTTATGCCGGATGGTCACCGTGAAGTTTCCCACAAAGCCCTTCACCGACTCCACCTGGGAGTAGGCCATGATCTGAATCCCCTCATGTTGGGCCGCATCCACCATTTTGGGGGTCAGGATGCAGGCTGCACAGTCCAAGGTGGGAAAGGTCTTGTCAATCTGGGCCATTTTCCCCCCAATGGTAGGCTCTTTCTCCACCAGATCTACCTGAAATCCGGCCTCAGCAATGTCCAAGGCCGTCTGGATGCCGGCGATGCCTCCGCCAATGACCAGGGCCCGCTTGGTCACGGGACTCTGCCCGGCCGTCAGGGGTGCGTTCAACTGGACCTTGGCAATGGCCGCCCGGCCCAGAATCACCGCCTTTTCCGTGGCCTCTTCTTTGCTCTTATGAATCCAGGAGCATTGCTCCCGGATATTGGCAATTTCCAGCATGTACGGGTTCAGGCCGGCCCGGCTGACTGCCTTGCGAAATGTGGCTTCATGCATCCGGGGGGAGCAGGAGCAAATCACCACACCGGTAAGGCGGTGCTCCCGGATGGCCTCCATGACCAGGTTTTGTCCGGCCTCGGAACACATATAAGGATACTCTGCGGCGTAGACAACCCCCGGTTCTTTTCCAAGGGTCTGCGCCACTTGGACCACATCCACGGTGGCGGCAATGTTGGAGCCGCACCAGCAGACAAAAACACCAATTCTTTCCATAGGCGACCTCCTCACTTTCCGTACTTCCGCAGGGCGCTGACCAAGGCCTGCTGGGGGATCTCGCTGTCCAACATGGCAGGGATTTGGTCCGGCAGCAGGTGATTCTTACCAGCCTGGCGAATGACCAGAAGCCGGGCCGCCTCCACCAGCCGGGCAGGCTCCACACTCCGGGGGCACCGCTCCAGGCAAGCCATACAGGACAGGCAATTCCAAATGGCCCGGGAGGCCATCAGCTCCTCCAACGCGCCGCGCTCTATCATGGCCACAAACTGGTGGGGGTGGTACTCCATCTCCCCGTAAGCCGGGCAAGCCGCTGAACATTTTCCGCAGCGCATACATTTCCGGGGATTGATTCCCGTAATGCGCTGGATTTCCTGCACCATATCTGGATGTTTCATCTTACCCCTCCTCCGTCAGGCCCAAGGCCTGGGCCAGCAGCTGGGTGAAATACACCGTAGGAAGCCCCGTGGCGTTCCGGGTGAGGTTGTACCTGCACAGGGGACAGGCAGTTACCAACAGCTCTGCCCCCAAGGCAGCTGCGTTGTCCACCACACTTTGTGCCTGGGCCTGAGCCAATCTCCTGTTTTCCAGGGTCACATAGCCGCCGCAGCACTCGTTGCGCATGGCGTAAACCACTGGCTCCGCCCCCAGCGCCCGAAGAAAATCCTCCAAAATCCCAGGGTTTTCCGGATCATCCATGGCCATATCCTTGCTGGGGCGGAGCAGAAGGCAGCCGTAATAGGCCCCAATCTTCCGGCCGGTCAGAGGGCGCTTGACCGCCTCCTTCAGGTGGTCAAACCCCACGGTGTCCCGCAGCAGCTCCAGAAAGTGGACCACCTTCGTCTGCCCTTCATAGGGCCGGGGCAGCTCCAGATAGCGGTTGGCCCGATCCCGGAAGGTCTCGTCCCGCTTGAAGTCCTCGTTGGTCCGCTTCAGCACATGGTGGCAGGCGGAGCAGACCGTCACTAAGGTCCCCGTCCGCTCCCCGGCCTCCGCCAAGGCCCGGACTGCGGACAGCCGGGTGGCAATCTCGTCTGAGGCCATGGGATACACGCCCCCGCAGCACTGCCACTGGGGCAGCTCCTCCAGGGTGACGCCTAAGGCCTCTGCGGAGGCTCTGGCACAGCGGTCCAGCTCCGCTGCCTGGTTCTTCAGCGTGCAGCCTGGATAATAGTTCAGCACCATTGTATTGTCCCCTCCCACTTTTGGTGACAAGCTCAAAATCAGTATTCGCATACCGATATCTTTTTACCGAGTGCATTGTAGCAGATTCTTTTGTCAAACGCAACCCCTTTGGGGTGGTTTTTTGAGGATTTTGCAAACTGATTTCATCAGGAAGCTAAACATCCCTGTTTTCGTCGGGAAATGCGTTTGCATTTGCCGGAAATCTGGAAAAACCGGAAGATTTCACCGCCGGGCGCGCCCTACCGCCCCGGGGGCACACGGATCCGCACACTGGTTTGGGAGGGCAATGGCGGAAACGATCCAGGGCAATTCCCCATTCCTTCCGGAATGCCTTGGCAGGACGTCACACAACGCACAGGAGCATAGAAATTGCCAGCTCCGGGATGGATCCCTGAGCTGGCAATCTCTATACATCGTTCGTTCTGACGCTTACTCCGCTCTCATTCGAGGCATACGCTGAGGAGAAGTCACGGACCAGCGGGCCGAATCCCGCTGCCGGCTAAGCTCAGCCAAGGGCTTCGCTGTAGCGCAGGAGGATGGTTGCAACCTGGGCCCGCGTGGCGGTTGCTTTGGGAACCAATTGGCCTCCCATGCCGTCCACCAGCTTCTTCTCCACAGCCCAGGCGAAGGCCTCAGCCGCATAGGTGCTGATTCGGCCGGCATCCGGATAGGCCTCCAGGCTGCCGCCAGCTGTGAGATCCGCGCCAGTCAGCTTGGCGTACCGATACAGGAAGGTCACCAGCTGCTCCCGGGTCACAGGCGCCTCGGGGGCAAAGAGGGTATCGGTCATGCCCAGAACCACGCCGTTTTCATAGGCCCAGGCCACAGCTTCGGTGTAATACCGGCCCTCCTTCACATCTGTAAAGGGGAACTTGCCGCTCACGCTGGGCGAATTCGCCATACGGTAGAGGATGGTGACAATCTGGCCCCGGGTCAGGGCGCCGTCAGGTTGGAAGCGGTTGCCGCCCATGCCCTCCATAATGCCCTGGCGCAGCACATAGTCCACACCGGCATGGTACCATCTGGCTGTGTCCAGATCCACAAATGCCTTGCTGGGACACATTTCGCTGCTGACGGGCAGGTTCTCCCTCTCGGACTCCCCGCACAGGGCGCAGCTCCGGATCCGCTCTCCCTCGTGGAAGCAGTCTGCTTCCTGCGTCACCTCCCAGTCAGACCAGCTGTGGCCCTTGGCAGGAATGCTCTCGCCAAGGCAGAGGACCTTGCCGCAATCGGTGCAGACCGCGTCGCCGGTATAGCCAGGCTCTGTGCAGGTGGCTTCCCTGGCGTTTTGAACCTGCTCATGGTGACCCCTGGGCTGGGTAATTTCGCTGATATAGCGGTAGCCGCAGACGGTACAGGTGTGCTCCGTGTAGCCAAATTCCTCGCAGGTAGGCTCCACCACCACGCTCTGACAGCTGTGGGACGTCATGGGAATGGTTTGGGTATAGGTCTTGCCGCAGTCGGTGCAGGTAAAGGTCATTATACCTTCCTCTACACAGGTAGCCTCCCTGGTCACCGAAGCCGTATAACGGTGGTCATGGGCCGAGACATAATCCGCCACATAGCTATGACCGCAGATGGTGCAGGTATAAGTGGTATAGCCCATCTCGTCACAGGTAGGCTCTGTCACCACACCTTCATACTGGTGGCCCAGAGGCTGAACCAGATCCCCGATGTAGCTGTGTTCACAGGCCGCACAAACATAGGTGGTATAGCCCATGGTTTCGCAGGTCGCCTCCGTCACAATTGCCTCGTACTGGTGGCCAAGGGCATCGGTGTAGCCGTCCCGATAGCTGTCGCCGCACCGGGCGCAGGTATGCTCCGTATAGCCCTCCTTCGTGCAGGTGGGGGCCACCACTACATTTTCGTAATCGTGCCCCAGAGGCGGTGTGATTGCGCCCACATAGCTGTGCTCACAGACGGAGCAGACATAGGTGGTATAACCCATGGTCTCGCAGGTCGCCTCCGTCACAGTCTTCTCATACAGGTGGCCATGGGCATCGGTGTAGCTGTCCCGATAGCTGTCGCCGCACCGGGTGCAGGTGTGCTCGGTATAGCCATCCTCCGTGCAGGTGGGGGCAATTACCACGTCTTCGTAGTCGTGACCCAGGGGCGGGATGCTCTCTCCCCGCTGCAGGAGCACGCCGCAGACAGAGCAGTAGGTGTCGCCGGTATAGCCGGACTCTGTGCAGGTGGCTTCCCTGGCGTCACGGAGTTCTCCGGTATGACCCGTCGCCGGAACCACATCCCGATGCTCCGTCGCACCGCAACGGCTGCACCGATAGATGGTATAGCCCTCCTCTGTGCAGGTGGGCGCTACGGTCTCCTGCTGAATGGAGAAGTCATGACCCAGCGCCTCAATCTCCTTGCCCTGGGACAGGAGCGCGCCGCAATCCTTGCAATAGGTATCACCGGTGTAACCGGGTTCCGTGCAGGTGGCCTCTCTGGCATCGCGAAGCTCAGAATTGGTATGTGGGCATTCCGTGGCCTCGGAAAGGGTCACATTGTCCACTGCCACAGGGTCGGCTGTGTCACCGGCCTTCTTGAAATAGTGGAAGGCAAGCTGTACATTGTCTGTCCGGAACTCCTCGGGCACCGTCAGCTCGCAGGTACCGGTCTGGTAATAGCCGGATCCGTTCTCCAGGTCCTTGGAAGCGTCCCAGAGCGTGGTCCAGGTGTCGCCGCCATCGGTGCTGGCCTCTACGGTGAAGTGCAGGCCGCCGTAGAACACCTCGTATCGTCCAAAGGCATAGTCAAACTTCACAACCGGATGCTTGCCCGTCAGATCCACCGCCGGGGAGATCAGGTACTCGTCCTGCTGCGCGCCGCCGGACCAGGTGTCGGAATCATAGGCGTCGTAAGAGACCTTGGCTACCTTGCTGCCATTCAGCTGGGACATACGGGCAGAGGTCCAGGTATAGTCGGCATTGGTGGTCTTAACGCGCCAGCCCCGGCCGGGGAAAGCATCGTCCTCAAAGTCGTTGTCAAACATGACGCTGCCGGCAGGCCGGAAGGCCGCATGGATGGTATGGTTCCGGGTCACATCTTGGAAGGTGTACTCCGCCACCGCCCCAACGCTCTGGCCGTCCACGGTCACATCGGCAATTTCGTAGCCGGCATCGGCCGTCACAGCAAAGGTCTGACTGCCATGGGCCGCAACCAAAACCGTGCCGCTGGGGGTCACAGCGCCGCCTGTCCCTGCCGTTGCTGTGATGGTGTACTCCGAAGCGGTCTGGCCACCAACAGCCAGAAGCTTCAGGTTATCCACTGCAGCAATGCCGGTGTTCTCACCGGCAGGCCGGGTGTAGTGGAAGGCAAAGGTGACGCCGGATGTACCATACGCCTCCGGGATTTCCACAGCGGCCTGGCCAGTGACCACATAGCCGGACTGGGAGGGGGGAATCGTATCCTTGGCGTCCCAGACCGTGGTCCAAGTCCCGCCGCCATCCTTGGAAATCTCCAGGGTGAAGGTGAACTCACCGCTCTTCATGCCATAGTAGGGATAGGCATACGCAAAGTCCAGCTCCATCTTGGTGGCGCCGGTGAGGTCCACCGTGGGCGTTACCAGGCGCTCATCCTGGGCAGCGCCGGTGGAATAGTCCGCCGTAATATAGGCATTCTGGGTGCCGTTGAAGTAGTAATACTTATACTGCTTCCAGGTGAAGTCTGTGTTGACGCCCTCCACGGACCAGCCGGCGGGAATCCAGGGGCCTTCAAAGTCCTGCTCAAAAATCACCTGAGGCTCTTCCTCAATGGCCTCAAAGGTGGCCAGGAGATAATAGGACTGATCCACATGCTCCAACGTGTAGCTGTCTGTCACATCCACAGCCCGGCCATTGACCCGGAGGGAAACCAAGCGGCAATTTTCATCGGGCATCAAGGTAAAGGTCTGGCTTGCGCCGTCTGCAACCACAGTGTCGCCGGTGGGCGCAATCGTGCCACCTTCCGTGGCCGCAGCCCGCAGGGTATGTCCGGTTTCCCCTGCGCCACCGGGTACCGTCAAAGACACATTGTCCACCGCCGCCGGGTCGCCGCCGGTATAGGCGGTCTTATAGAACCGGAAGGCAAACTGCACGTCAGCCGTACAAAATTCCTCAGGAATCGCCAGCTCGCAGGTGCCGGACTGGGTATAGCCGGACTCGTTCTCCAGGTCCTCCTTGGCATTCCAGAGGGAAGTCCAGGTGCTGCCGCCGTCGGTGCTGGCCTCTACCGTCAGGCGAATGGTGCCATTGAACAGGGCATAGCGGCCAAAGGCATAGTCAAACCTCAAAGTCGGCGTCTTGCCCGTCAGATTGACCGCCGGGGTAATCAGGTATTCATCCTGCTTCGCGCCGGTACCCAGGGGGCTGAGGCCGGCCTGGCTCCAGTCCTCGTACTCATACTCGTCAAAGTCCACCCGGGCCACCTTAGTGGCGTTCAGGTTTGTCTGCTTGCCGGAGTACCAGGTGAAGCTGGAGTTGGTGGTCTTCAGGCTCCAGCCGTTGCCGGGGAAGCTGTCCCCTTCAAAGTCATTCTCAAAGAGCACCTGCTGTCCCCCGGCGTGCTCCGGCGCAAAGGCAGCGGTGATGGTGTGATCCACACCTATCCGCTCGAAGGTATAATACGAAATGGGGCCCATATCTACACCGTCCACGGTGACGGAGGCAATCCGGTAGCCCTCGTCCGGGGTTACGGTAATGGTCTTGCTGTTGCCCTTTTTCACCAGCACCCGGCCCTCCGGAGAAACAGAACCGTTCTCACCGGCGCAGGCCGTAATGGCTGCGTAGTCCTCCACCAGGTCGGCATAAACGATCACATTGTCAATGGAAATCATGGCGCCGTCCTTGCCCTGGTAGACAAAGGCGAACTGGATATGGGGGCTGTTCTGGAACTTCTCCGGGATCGTCACCTTCGCCTGGGTATTGGTCCAGTCGGCAAAGACGCCAACGTCCCACAGGTCCCACAGCTTCTCCCAGGTCTCGCCGCCGTCCACAGAGGCCATGACCAGAAGGTCGCAGCGCTTGTAATGCGTGGTAAAAGCATAGACTGTATTAAAATCAAAAATGAAATGGGTCTCAGTCTGCTGCCCGCTGATGTCCAGTACGGGGGTGATGAGCCACTCGTTCTGTTCAAAATTCTCATCGTAGCTGCAGGTGGCCATGTATTCCTCATCCCGGTGCCAGGTCTCTACAGACTGCCCCCGGGACTCAACGGTCCAGCCATCCGGCAGCCAGGCGCTGTTAAAGTTCTCCTGCCACAGGATATCCGTGGGCACCACCTCGGCGTAGTCGTCGCTGTTGCCTGTGGCCTTCAGGGTGTAGGCTTTGGAGTTGCCGGCATAGTCATGAACCACCAGTCCGATGCTCTCACCCATGCCGGTGATATCCAGATCCTTCAGAACCGTCGTCGCGCCGGGCGTCGTTTCCGCCACGCCAATCACATCAAATTCCTTGCTGTACTGGGGATCCGTCAGGACCACAGCCGCCACATACTGGTTGTCCGTCAGGGTCAACGTGGCATAGTACCGGCCCTCAGATTCCCGGACGGTCATCTCCTGGATCTGAGGCTCCTCCGTATCAATGGTAATGGGGAACTCCCAGGCGCTGCGCTGATTGTTCGCCTCGTGCTCATTATAAATCAGCTCGGCTTCCACCCGCACAGTGGCCTTGGCATTGTTGGGGAGACTGGAGCCCGTGGCATCCGTACCATACCAGGGGTCAAAGGCGTCGTAGTCGTTGACCCCTGCCGGAACCACTTGGAAATAGTTATTGTCATAGACACTTTTGGGCTCGTATTCCACGTCCTTAGCGTAATACACCGTGCCATCCGGGCCGGTGACGGTGTAGCGCAAGTGCCGGGCCGAGCGCAGCATACCGGTGTACACATAGGTCAGGGAATCCATAAAATCGTCATGGTTCGGTGAAATGGCATTCCGATCCGCCAGATACCCCATGCCCAGGGCGTAATTGTTGTCGCCCAGGTATGTATTGGTGTAGCCCTCCAGAGAAGAGACGATGGCGGAGTTGGAATAGGTCTGAGCCTGGCTGGTCTCACCGTCAAGTTCATGATAGTAGAACCCGGCGTCGATGATGGGAGCCTCCGTCCAGTCGCCGTAGAAGGCCAGGAAGGGAGCGTGCAGTGCAATTCCATCTTCAGTTTCGCTGCCATCTGCATGGACCGCTTCCAGAACCGCCCATCCTTCCACAAATGCACCGTTGGAAAAGGCTGCCAGGGTGGTCTTGGGATCGGTGAGGGTCACAGTGATGGTCACCTGTGCCTCGCCATTGGCCGGAACCGTCACCAGATTGTTCTCGAAGTTGGTGGTGAAGGTATGGGCCAGGGGAACGGAGGTCTCCGTCATCGTCACTACAGACTCCCCGCCGGCATTGGTGTAGGTGGTGGTATCGTCGGTAATCACAATGGGATAAGCCTTGTAGGTCAGAGCCGCATCCGTGGTATTGTGCACCGTAAAGGTCAGGTTGTACACGCCGCTGCGCTGAGGATCATCCTTCAGCTCCAGCTTGGGCCGCTCCATGCCGGCCACGGTGATGTACGCCGGCGTCCCGGCTGCGGCATTGATATCCATGAGTCCCGCCCCCTGCTTCCGGGGGGAAACCGGCGTGTCCCCATCATAGACGATGGCTGCCGTACACATGAGCAGGGTATCCACCAGGTCTTTCTGCTCTCCGTCTGTGAGGCCAGGGAAACGGTCCTCTACAGCGCCCTTGACAATGGCCATGCCGCCAGCTACATGGGGAGAGGCCATGGAGGTTCCGCTCATCAGCTCATACTGATTGCCGGGAATGGCGGAGTAAATATTGCCGCCGGGGGCGGACAGCTCCGGCTTCAGGGTCAACTCCGAGGTAGCGCCCCAGGAGGAGAAATCGGACATCCCCGTAACGGGAGAAGTCACCAGCGCGTCCTTGGCAGCAATGGTCAGAACCCGATTCTCCTGCTGGGCCAAATAGGCCCCATCCGCCTGGGAAATGAAGGCCACGGGAATGCTCCAGGCCGACATGGACATGTAGACCATACCCGGCTGGTTGTTGTAAACAATCAATCCCACCGCACCGGCGGCAGCCGCATTCCGGGCCTTGACTTCATAATACGTACCGCCCCGCTGTACCACAGCAATCTTGCCGGTCACATCCAGCCCTTCATAATCCTCCGCCGCACCGGTGCCAGGGACCATGACGTACTCCTTCTCACCAGTACCCAGCGTCCGGAAAGCATACTCCACTGTGACCGCGCTGGTATCGGCATCATAGCCGTCATAGTAAGCAATGTCTCTTCCAGCCACCGTGATATAGGGGGAGAGAATGCCGCAATTTTCCACACTGGCAATCGCCAGAGACTCGTCATAGGTGGCAGGTTCGCTGGCGTTGCCGTAATCCGGATTGGAGGCCAGGGACCGGCCGCCGTAATTGTTATTGTAGGCAGCGCTGTAGTCATTGCCCACGGCCACTGCCATGGAAATGCCGCTCTCACCCACCCGGTTGAACACGTTCACCAGATTCATGGTCCACTCGTCCTGGGACTCGTAATCAATAAAACCGCAGGTGGAGCCCAGACTCATGTTCACTGCATCCACGCCCAGGAGCATACAGTCCTCCAGAGCCGCCAGAATGTCGTCATAGGAGGCGCCGCCGGAAGCCTTGAACACCTTCATATTGATGACCTGGGCTTCAGGCGCAACACCCATAACCATGCTATTGACCCCATCGTTTCCCGCAGCCGTAGCAGCCACATGGGTGCCATGCTCACCGCCGGAGGCCGGGGGCGCACCGTTGGCATCCTTGTCGCCGTAGTCAAACTGGAAGGGAATCTTACCATTGTGATACAGTGTCGAGGCCCCTACGCCAGAAACCAGAGACTCGCACTGAAGCTCCTCGGTATCCAGAAGGTTCTGGAGCGCCGTCCGGGTCAGCCGGGCCTCTTCCGGGGTATCCCGGAACATTTCGTGGGTCATATCCACGCCGGTGTCCAGAATTGCGATGAGCATTCCCTCGCCGTGGTAGCCGGTTTCATTGAAGGTACCGCCGCCCACCATGGAGTTACTGGTGCCCATATCCGGTACAAGCTCAAAGCAGGGGGCAATGAAGGCAGACTTGACGCCCTCCAGCTCCCGGATCTCCCGAAGCTGGCCATAGGTCACAGAGGCAGAGAAGCCATTGACCAGCGTGGTGTAGGAATACCCCACCTCCAACGGCATGCCGCCCAGAACCTCCCGGGAGATCTCCCGCTGGACGCTGGCCTGATCCGCCAGCAGCGCCTGCCGGACGCCGGCGGATGGGGTAGCCGTCAGGCGGCTGTCATCCAGCAGGACAATGATATCCACAATCTGGTCCTCCGCAAGCTGCGGCTGCTCCAATGTCTGAGCCGCACGGTCCCGCAGACCCAGTTCGGACAGGCTCCTTTCTCCTTGCACTTCCGGGCGTATCCGCCCGGTTTCGCCGGTTTCTATCCCAGCAGCCAGCGCCCCGGCAGGGAGCCATGTAACCAGCATGGCCAGCACCAACAGCCACGAACAGATTTTTTTCATGTCACGACCTTCTTTCTTAAATAATTACAGTGAGGACGCGGTGCATTGCCTCCTTGCGCAATATTATACTGCATCATGGCGCATTTTTCAACCTGTTTCTGTAAAATTACGGAAAAGACATCCACCAGTCCAGTCCTGCTTCCCCTTTCTGCAGAGCCATTCTATCCAAACCGTCAACCAGTAGGGAAGCCTAACGGACAATGGGGCCGGGGTTGTCTCAAAACTTTATCTTGCTATGTTTCCCCCCTTAGGAAAACAGTGAATTGGCAAAACACTGTCACCCCAGGCGGGAGCACAGCAATGTGAGACAACCCCAACCCCAAAATAATGGTTACTGCTCCGCTCTGCCAGTGAGCAGCTGCTGCGCCTGACGGAAAAAGGCGGAAATACTTTCTTTATTTGTTGTGTAATAATACCGGGACTGCTCCTGCTCCCGGGTCAAAAAGCCATAGTTAAACAGCGTCACCAGAATCCTGGACATTTGCCCCGGGTTGATCTCCATTTCCTCAGCCAGCTTTTGACCATAGGACCGCTCCGCTCCCAGACGCTGGAGCACCTCAAATTTACTCCTGTCGCTGATCGAACGCAGAATGGCACAAGTCCGCTCCACGCTGCCGCCCACCTTGCGAATTGTGCTGTGAATGGTCACGGCGCAGCCAATGACAAATGTGCTGCCGCCCCGGCTTACTGCGGAGTACTCGTCATTCAGATCGTACAAAATTCCGGTGCAGTTCATCAGGGAAAACAAAACCCGTTTATCCGGCAGCTCCGGCAGCGTCTCCTGACTTTGGGCAATCAGCTGCACCAGCTGGGAGGGAGAAGTCCCTGTAAACTGCGTCTGCCAGTAGTCGGCTGTGCTCTCCAGGAGCCAGCTCTCCCCCTCCAGCTGTGCCTCCAGCCGCCGGGCATAGGGTGCGGCCAGCTCCAGCAGCGCATCCAGGGCCTGCTCATAGTGCGACAGCGTCTGCAGCAGCTCCAGGCGGTACTCCGCCGGGTAGTTCAGGCCATACAGCAAATCCACCAGGCTTCGCCGCTCCTGCCCCGGCTCCAGGGGACGGAATTCCAACCCGGAGATGCTCATATCCCCAAGGCGGAAGCCCTGCCGCTGCATACAGCGCCAGCGCTCCTTCAAATGCCGGACCTCTTCCTCTGGCTCCGGTGCTTCATAGAGGAAAAAGGACAACGTCATGGCCTTGGCCAGACACATGTTATCCCGGACTGCATCCGTCTCAAAACGCCGGAAATACCGCTGAACTGTAGGGTTCTGCACATCCAGCCCGGCACACACCTCCCGGCTGATTCGTTCCAGGCATTGCAAACGCTGGGTAAATGCAGCCGGAAACGCATCTCCATAGAGCCGGGCCATGGACTCGGCAATGTCGCAAAATGAGATTCCGTTGACATACTTATAGAGCATCTCCACGGTCTCGTACAGGATAAAGGTGCGGCGGTCAATTTGATAGGCCATAACTGTTTCCACCTATTTCGTTTTTTCTGTATGGTATCACACTTTTTGCCACACCGCAAGCCGCTGCGGCTGGTCTTCGGACAGAAAAGGGCGAACCAACCGGCCTCAAATGGGGCCAGCTGGTTCGCTCTTTGGGGATATAAACGGTTCACAGGCGGTCTTTCCTAGGCAACCTCTTCCTGAAAGCGCATCAGAATCACCGCAACCTGGGCCCGGGTGGAGCCGCCCTTCGGGTCCAGGAGCAGCTTGTCATGTTCCTGGGTACCACGGATCAGACCTGCGGCAACCGCCCACTGCATGGCGTCTTTGGCCCAGGCGCTCACAGAAGTGCCGTCGGGGAAGGCGGTCAGCTCTGCTGTGGCCGCCGTATCCGCCTCCTGAAGCTTGGCATAGCGGTAGAGCAGCACTGCCATTTGCTCCCGGGTCAGGGTCCCATTGGGGTCAAAACAATCCGCCGACACGCCAAGGACAATCTGGTTCGCGGCAGCCCAGCAAACCCCATCGGTGTACCAGGCATCCAGCTTCACGTCCCGGAAGGGGCAAGCCAGTCCGGAGGCATCCGGTTCCCCCGCCATGCGGTAGAGCACGGTGACCATCATGGCCCGGCTCATGGTGACCCCGGGGCAAAACCGGGTATCGCTCATACCCATCATCCACTTCCGTTCCAGTACATAGTCCACCCCGGCGTGATACCACGCCGTCTGGGACAGGTCCTGGAAGGCCGCAGACGGGCAGGGCCTGTCGTGCACAATCTGGCCGGTCACCGAAAAGGCCGGGCAGTCGATTTTCGTGTCGCTGCGCTGCAGCTCCTGGGGCGTCACCTGGAAGGTGTAGCTGCCGGGCTCCCCCGCAAAGGTCAGGGTCAGGGCCGTGGTCTCAGCGGGGACGTCCTTGGCGCTGATCCAGGCCAGGGAGAGCTCGCCCGGCTTAGCCGGATCGACGTCCCACAGGACCTCATCGCCGAAGCCGGTTTTGGTCTCCAGAAGCTCCAGCTCCGCCGGATAGGACACCGCAATTTTACCGTTGGTGGTGGATGTGTGCAAAACCAGGGTCAGCTCCATGCCGGTCTCCAAGGCCTGGGCGCTGCCAGTCACCGCCTCCGGCGAAGCTGCCAGGACACCGGTGGACAGCAGCAGGCACAGGGCCAGCAACATACTGAACATGCGCATTTTCATCGATTCATCATCCTTTCCCGCCCGGGGCACTGCGCCCCGGGCGCGTTGCGTCTTAGGGCTGGGCGTCTTGGGACACGGGGGGCTGGTAGACCTGCAGCTCCGACGGCTCCAGGGTCAGAAGCGGCTCCCCTTCCAGCATTTCTGGTACTTCTGCGCTATGAATGCCAGCCTCTGCCAGGTAGTCTATAAAAGTACCCGTGAGCGGCGCCTTGCCTTCCCCAAAAGAGCCAAGGGTTAGGACCTGTGTCTTACCATCCATATCTCCGGTAATTGCGTACAGGGTGGTTTCCTGCCGAGTTTGACTTTGTACGCTGTAGTAATATACCGCATTTCCGGTATCTGCAGAATGCGAGTAAATTAGGGAGTTTCCTTGCTCAGAGAATGCCTCAACTTCAAGATCAATACCGCTACTTGCCATAAGTCGAAAATCTGGAGAAACAGTTAGACTATAGCTCAGGCCACTGGCAGTAATAGCTGTAAAAGAAGAATAGTCGTCATCGTATAACCGATCTGCTACTCCAGTCAAGTAATCATTACCAATCAAACTGCTCAAATCAAAGTACAATGCCGTTCCGGCAGAATACGTGTTTTCACCCAAGGTTAGATCTGTCAGCGGAACGAAGCCAAAGTACGTTTGATATACAAAGAATATCATATTATGGCCAGATGCATAAGTAATATCAGCAAATGGCATTGAAACATTGATGCGTTCCTGCACCTCCAACGTATCCGGATCCAAGCAAAACAGCGCTTCTGTCCTGTCGTCATCCGTATATCCGCTGGCATAGACCACGCTCTTACCGAAGTCTGCACCTGTAATGTGAAGACCCGGTGTCTCACGCAGGATGGTAAATTCCTCCGGTGCAGCCGCATGAAACTGAATCCACCCCGGCACCCCATTTCCTGCATTAGCCAAATACCCACGCATATCTTTGCCATCAAAAGGCTTCACGGTAAATTCACAGGAAGCAGAAATCTCGGGGCTTGCCACAGAAGTAACTGTAATTGTGGTCTTTCCCGCTTCTTTCGCTGTAACAACACCGTTCTCATCCACAGACGCCACCTTCTCATTGCTGGAAGACCAAGTCAATCTTTGATCCTCCGCCGTAACCGGGAAGACCGCTGCCTGCAACTGCTGTGTCTGGCCCTCATATTGCCAGCCAGTCTCCACCAGGGTGATCCGTTCTACCTGTTTCTTCGCAATTTCCCGGTCATAAGGAACATAGAGGCCGCAGGTCTCTATACCACCGATTGGTCCGAGCACCGTCCCCTTACCGGTTTCTAAATCTAGTTGTATAAGATTGTGATTATAGAAACTCTGGGATTCTGTGGCGGTGTAGACGAAACAATTCGCCCAGTATAGATTCCCCGTATTATGGTCAAATGTCATAGTCTGAATGTAGCCAGAGCTAGGAAGGCCTGTATCATCTCCAATGCTTTCACAAGTAACACGGTCGTCCTGGACTTTCAATTTATAAAGCTTTGCAAGCTGACTACCGCGTTCTACACAGTAAAGCGTTCCATCGAGATCGCAAGCCAGTGTTGCTACCCCTTTAAGTGTTCTTGATGTAATGTATGAGTCTCCAACCTGTGTAAATTCCGCCGTATCCAAGTCTACCGTATATAAAAATACGTAGGAATAGTGGAGGTCCACCATGGTCGATCCTATAGCATACATGGTATCTGTAGAGTAATCGTAAGCCATATCTAACACTGTTGTGATAGGACCGCTTAATTCGAAATATGTTGACGATTCTGAAAGCTTGATATCGCCAATCTTTGTCGGAACGTACTCACCGGGCCGCATCACTTGCAGTTCATCTTGCGTCACTGCGTAGACACATCCATCCACATACTCTGCAGCGTAATAGGGCTGCTCTGTTGCTGTCATCAACATCGGCTGCTCTGCAGATTCCTCAGTAAAACTTACCCAACCGGACGTGCCTTGTCCTTCCATGTAAATGTTATACCCATAGAATGTACTTGGCTCAAAGTCCGGATTGAAGCTTGACAAGTCTATTTTGTAGATTGCTGTATTCATGGCATAGTCCGACACAGCGAGGTAACAGAATGTGGTCCGAACATCCTGCAAATCCCAGGTGAGTTTGCAGCCTGTTCCCGGCTTCCTGTCATCTACCTGCAGCCGCTGGAGAATGGACAAACCTGCGCTGTCCAGCAGCACCGCATCTGCCAGATATTGATTATCCGAAACTGTCACAGTCAGGGTTCTGGCCGCAGAATCCAGCACAACACCGTCCAAGTCTGCCTTCGGCGCTGCGCAGTCTACCGTAATGGGGACGCGCCAAGTTTGTCCCTCCTCCCCACTGCCGGGCTTGGCCGTAATCGCAACTACAGCCTTTGTGCCATCCGGTAAGACAGCGCCGTGGTCATCGGTCCCAGCCCAACCTAAAGATATGGACCGGATTGTGTTTTGCCAGGCACCCGTGTTGGCATGGTAGTAGGCCCGGTTCAGATTCTCCAGGATCTCTTCATAATAGACCTGCTTTCCGTCCTCGCTTTCGATGCGAACAGAGAATTCCGCCGCATTGCGCAGTAGAGAAATCTGAAGGGCTGCCAGGCAATCCGCCATTCCATCCCCGTTGGGAGAGATGGCATTCCGGTCTGCCAGATAGTCGCTTGCCTCTGCCGTAAAGGGATTCAGGCCCAGACCAAAGGCCTGGCCGTCCACCCGGGTCACCGCCGCGTTGAAGCCGCCGGAATAGCTGTGTTCCAGGGTGGCCTCGTCATAATACCATGCGTCCTCCAGCATAGGGGGTTCAGACCAGCTGCCGTAATAGGCCAGGAAGGGCAGGGACAGGTCTGCATTTTCCAAGATTACGCCCTCTTCCGTGCTCCGTTCCACTTCCCGGACATATACAAAGCCATCCACATAAATGCCGTTCTCAAAATTCCCATCTAAGTACGCCCGGTCACTCTTAGACAGGTCCATGGTCACCGTAACGGTGGCGCTGCCGCCGGGGGCCACGGTACAGCCCGTGTCCTCCATCACAGCCCCTTCCAGGTCCTCCAGCTGGCACAGGTACCGCTGGGCGTCCCCGGTGGTCACGGCGCCGTCTCCATCCAGGTCCAAAATCGCCAGCTTCTGTTCCGGCAGGGTCAGACTGCCGTTACAGTGGCGCAGGAACGCCATGGCGTCCTCCCGGTCCACCCGGTTGTCTCCGGTGAGGTCGTAGGGCATGGAGGCAACTGCAAAGTCCACCTTGGGGGACAGCCCATGGGAGGTCTCGGCCATGTAGTCCACGCCGTCCAGGGTCTCCACAGCCTCGGTGAGCACATCGCTTCCAAAGGCGTAGGTCTTGGGCTCCTGAGACAGGTTGTACACGGTAAAGGTAAACTGGTAGCTGCCGGTCCGGTCGGGGTCATCCCCCAGCTCCACCTTTACCTTGCCGTCGTTGCCCGAAGCGGCCCCGGTCAGAAGATAGGACTGGGCCGTTGTGGCCTTTTGGGCATTGGCCAAACCGGCCCCCTGCTTCCGTGGGGAGTATGGCAGCCCGTTCTCCTCAGTCAAAGGGGTGGCGGTACTCATGAGCAGCGCCTGGGCCAGAGCCCGGGGGGACAGGCTCGTTTGTTCCGCCAGGTCGTTTTCTTTGATGTACTGTAGCGCCAGGGCCGACAGGCCCGCCATGGCCGGAGCTGCCATAGAGGTGCCGCTCATGGCGCCATAGGCGCCTCCATCCAGGGTGGAGTAGATGTTGCCGCCAGGAGCCGTAATCTCCGGTTTCAGGGACAGGTCCCCGGGGACGCCCCAGGAGGAGAAGTCGCTCATCCGGTAGCCGTCTTCCGCGTTTTCCAGAACCGCCGGGGTGCTGTGGAGGGTCATGACGCCGCCCCAGCTGCCGTCCGCCCCCTGTTCCGAGGCCGCCAGAATCCGCTGCATATCCTTCTGCGTCAGGAACACACAGGGAATGGTTCCCGTGGAAGCGCTCAAGTCCATGTTGACGGTGCCGCTGGTGTTGTTATAGATTATCACGGCCCTGGCCCCGGCTTTGGCCGCAAAGCTGTGCTTTTCCGAGAAAGCGTTGGTACCCCGGGAAACCAGGACAATTTTGCCTGTCACGTCCAGCCCGTTGAAGTCGCTTTGGGACATGGCATACTTCCGGGTATCGGTGTCGCTGGTGGGATCACCCAGGAAGACAAAGGGGTATTCGGTCCCCTCTCCGCCCGCGTCCAGGCTCTCCCAGCTCTCCAGCCCTGACGGCGCGCTGCCCACTGCAGTGTAAGAGGCGTTGATCTGGCCCATGGAAAGGTAGGGGCCGGTCAAGCCGGAATTGGTGACGCTGGCCACCGTCAGAGCATTTTCATAGGAGCCAGGACTGCCTACGGTATCAACGTCCGGGTCCGAGGTCCGGTGCAGATCTGTACCGGTGGCACTCTGGAAACCGGCGCTGTAGGCGTTGCCCGCAGAAATCGTCACCACGGTATCGGTCTGTGTCAAGGACTGGAACAGACGCTCTGCGTAGGCCACGCCGGAACCGGCGGGGTCTACAAAACCGGGACTGCTGGTGCCCAAGCTCAGATTGATGGCGTCGCAGCCCAAGGAAATGGCGTCCTGGATGGCAGCCATGTAGTCATCGGCGTAAGCGCCGCCATTCTTGCCAAACACTTTCATTACCAGCAGCTGGGCCTCCGGGGCCACGCCGCAGGCCAGCACCGTCTCGGCTGCGGAGGCAAAGCCGCCGTCCTTTGGAACATAGCGGTTGGCTGTGGCAATGCCAGACACGTGGGTGCCGTGGTCCCCGGCGCTGTCGTGCTCGTGGGTAATATCCAGGTCTCCGTCCACATAGTTGTAGCCGAAGGCCACCTTGGTGTTGCGGTAAAGGTCCGCCGCCGTGAGGCCGTCCTGGGCAATGGTCAGCCGGGGCAGCACCTGTGCAATTTCCTCCTGATCCAGCAGATCCCAACTCCCCTGCTCCTGACCCAGGGCATAGTCGTAAGCTGCCGGGTCAAAGGAGGGGTGGTCCAGATCCAAGCCAGTGTCAATGACCGCAATGCGCATCCCGGCGCCGGTGTACCCGTTCTCCCAGGTCCCGTAGCTTCCCACCATGTCGCCGGTGGCGATGGTCATGGGAGAGAGCTCTGTCTGGCAGGTCTCGTACACCGGGACGGGGCACACCTGTTCCACCCCGGGCAGGGTCGCAATCTCCTCCATGGAGCCGTAGGGCACTACGGCGGAAATGGCGTTGGCCACCGCTGTGAATTGATAGCGCACCTCCAGGGGCTCCTTCAGCACCTGAGTCTCAATGCTCTCAATTACCGCCGCCTGCCGGTTCAAGAGACGGCCGGTATAGGCGGTCGCCTCCGCCATGGCAGAGGCGGCATAGCCCTGCTCCAGGGCGCTTTTACCCGACAGGACAATGAACACCCGGACCGGGGTATCCGCCGCCGGAGACGCCTCTGTGGGTTCCTCCAGGGCCAGGGTATCATCGGCCAGGGAAGCCAGCTGCTCCCGTTCCTGACCGGTTACCTCGGTCAGGATTCCGGCGCTCTGCCCTTCGGCATTGACCTGCCCGGCAGGCAGGAGCATCCCCAGAGCCAGGCAAAGGGCCAGGGCCAGAGCAAGCAGGCGGTTACGTTTTTGATTCGCCATGTTGTACCTCACATCCTTTTTTTACCCGTCCCGGCCCCAGATGGAAGCCGGGCGCTTTTTCATTGAACTTTCAAGGGACCAGCTGTGGAGGGCAGCGTAGGGTGCGGCCTCCCGGACGCACCCTACCGCCTCAGGGTGCAGACGGAAGCTACGGTCCACCCCTGTAGGGACGCACCATGTGCGCCCGCCGGGAAACGTGTGGGAATTTGCCGGAAATTTGAAAAAACGGAAGATTTCACTGTGCGCCCCTACAGCGTCTCTATGTGACCTGGTCAATTTGTAGGAGTTGCCTTAGGTGTACCCATATGCCCCCGAGGGAGGCTGGGCGCTGACGTGAACCACATGGCAATTAACCCAGCTGCTCCAGGTAGCGCATCAGGACAGCGGCGACCTGGGCACGGGTGGCGCTGTTGCGGGGGGAGAGGGTGGCGACGCTGCCGTTGGAATCCCCCTGGATGATACCGGCTCCCACCGCCCAGGAGAAGGCGTCCCGGGCATATGGCTTCACCTGGTCATGGTCGGGGAAGCTCTCCAGCTCTCCCTTTGCCGTCACATCTGCGCCCTTCAGCTTGGCGTAGCGGTAAAGGATGGTAACCATCTGCTCTCTGGTGACTGCCGCCTCAGGGGCAAATCGCGTATCCGTCATGCCATTCACCACGCCGCTGTTCGCCGCCCAGGTAATGGCGTCCCCATAGTAGCGGCTGGCGTCCACATCGGTGAAGGGATGGGTCTGGCCCTCCACAGCGGGTTCCCCCTCCATGCGGTACAGCACCGTCACCAGCATGCCCCGGGTCATGGTGAGATTGGGGCCGAATTTCGTCTCTGTCATGCCCTGGAACAGGCCATGGGCGCTGGTGTACTGCACCGCTTCATAGTACCAGGCGCTCTCCGGCACATCTTCGTAGTGAGGCGCGCTGTTCTCCAGTACCGTCACCTGGCACTGGGCGCTGTAGGCGCCGCCACCGGCGGAGGCCGTAATGACCGCAGTCCCCGGCGCAATGCCGGTGCACATACCGGTTTCGTCCACCTGCACCACCGTCTCATCGCTGCTGGTCCAGGTGAGAGCCAGGTTGGGATCGTCTACGGGCCGCACCTGGGCCGTGAGCTGCTTCCCAAAACCAGCGATCAGCTCCACGGACTCCGGCAGGGTGACGTCCGTTGCAAGCCAGTGTACCCGGAAGAATGCCGGTCCGTCCATCAAATACCGTAGGTTCTCTGTCCATGTCGTGTTATCCCCGGGAAAGTAGCAATACAAATTTGTCATGTTGGGCAGTCCGTATACTCCTTCCCATTCCGGAAGGTCGCCTGCAAAATATATGACATAGGTTTGATTTGTGTCAGGTACGTAGCCTCTGTCCCCCTCCGCGACGCCAATCGGACAATCACCCCAACTTGTAACGGTTTGAGGGACTGACAGCTCCCTAATTCCCGTACAAGCAAACGCATAGCTTCCGATGGATTGCAGCCCAAGTGGTAATTTGATAGCTTCTAATCCATTGCATCCTTCAAAACAGTAATCGCCAATTGTCTGTAGCTCCACCGGCAGCTCCAGCTCTTTCAGGTTCTCGCAGCCAGCAAAACAGCCATTTTCAATGCTAGTCACCTTTTCCGGAATCTCTATGTGTCTAAGTTCTGAGCATCCTGAAAAAGTTCTAGAATTCAATCTTGCTAACGAAGCCGGCAATTGAATCCTTTTCAGCGATGTGCAGCTCCCAAAGCTCCCATCGCCAAGTATACGTAGACCATCAGGCAATAAAACCTCCGAAAGCTTTTCACAAGCATAGAAGTTAGTAGCACCCTGAATTTCCTGTAATGCGCTTGGTAAAACCAATTTCTCAATAGAGGTATATGCAAAATTCCAGCTGCCACAAATCAACTCCAGATCTTTCGGCAGCTCCAAAGAATAAAGCGCATTGCAATAACTAAATATGTTATTACCATTTATTTCTTTCATCCCATCAGGAAGTGACACTTTATTCAGACTTTTGCACGAACTAAAAATATTGTCTCCGCTAATATCCTGTAGCCCCGCTGGTAGGACCAACTCTGTTATTCCAATTCCTGAAAACACATACGACCCGCTGATATCCCGAAGCGTTGAGGGAATGGACAGCTCTATCAAGGAAGAGCAGTGGTAAAATGTAAAGTTGCTGGAAATATCTTCCAAGCCCTCTGGCAGTGCCACTTCTTTCAGTTTCGGCTGTTCAGCAAAGGCGTAATCACCAATTTCCCGCAGGCTATCCGGGAGGATGATGCGTTCCAGATTCCGCACACCATAGAATGCATATGCCCCAATACCCACTGTCCCAGGCCGGACTGTGTAGGCTGCTTCCTGCCTGCTATAAGGATAGAGCACCAATTGCTTTCCATCCCGAGAATACAGCACGCCATCGTCGCCTGCCTGAAAAGCTGTGTTCCCAGGATCTACCTCAAAGGCCTTCAGCGCAGACGAGGTGAATGCACGCTCCCCAATGTCTGTGCAATCTCTTGGGAGTAAAATTCTCTGCAACCCCGAGCCTAAAAAAGCTGCTTTTCCAATACTGCAAACACTATCTGGCAGATTGATCTCTTGTAAAGAAATTGTATTGTGAAATGCATTATTCTCAATGTGTGTTACTTTTCCCAAAAAAGTTACACTGATTAAATCATAGCATCCTTCAAATGTTTCTTCTTCAATTTTTGTAAGTCCTACCGGTAGAGCAATCTCCTCCAAGCCGCCGCTCCGGTCAATTGCCGCATCTCCGTACCACTGTGAAAAAGCTCCACTGCCCAAAGAGGTCAGGCTGTCAGGCAGATCAATATGCTTCAGTGATCTTGTATTATAAAAGGCGTTTTCTCCGATCGATGTCACTGGACCCAGGAATGTTACTTTTGTCAGACTTCTACATCCCATAAATGTGCTAGCTGCAATATCCGTAACCCCTGCAGGTATGGTAATTTCCGACAAATCATAGCAACTCCAAAATGCATGTTCACCAATTGACTGTAGACCATCTGGCAAAACAACTGTTCGTAGTGAGTAGCAGCTGTCAAATGCTCGTTCTGGAATTACCTTTAAGCTCTCCGGCAGCGTAAGCTCCTCCAAAAAAATACACTTAAAAAAGCACTCCTCATCCATGCTCTGCAGATTTTCTGAAAGCCGAATGTGACGAAGGCCAGTATAACTAAGTGCCATATATCCGATACTGATGACCGTATCCGGCATTGTCAACTCTGTCAGGGTATAACACTCTATAAATGCATATTCCCCGATGCCTTGTACAGGAAACGGAACACCGTTATGAATGACCGCCTCTGGGATTTCCAACGTCCCCTCATAAGTAGGGTCACAAGCTTTAACCGTTGCATAGGTCATAGAGGGACCGTTCATGCTATACTGATATTCCAGTGGCCAGGTATCCTCAGTTCCTTCTGCCGCCACAATGTCAATTACAACTCTACCCTCGTTGTCTGGCTCAATGTCCACAGCATACCAAAGTTTCTGGTTCTGTATTTCCGAACTGCACAAGACATCCTGATCGGGCGTTGCTGTTATTGACTGCACATAATATCCTTCTGGCACCTCTACTACAAACCGAAGTCTACCGCCAGGATGAGAATACGTACCGCCAGTGTAATCCACATCATCCACGGTCACCTTTGCATTTGTACAGCGGAAGTTAACTTCTGCCCCCTTTCCCTCAGCTTTTGCCAGCATTACTGTAAACGACCTGTTACTGTGAACATTCGTAATCGTATAAGAACCGTCTTCATTGGGTTGGCGGGGACGCCCTTCGGAAAGAAGGGCACCAACCTTATAGCCCCGGGCGACAATGCGGAACGTCACATCGCTTCCCTCTTCCACTTCAAAGCTGGTCCCCATATCCTCATCGCCTACAAAGACCCTTGCATTTGCGCTTTGGATACTAAAAGAAAATGAGAATTTGTAAAATGTTTTCTCCTCCTTGCTGCTGTCTGCCTCTGGAACCTGGGCGGGTTCTTCAGTTTCCATTGCAGTGTAAACATCATCACTGTGATCCACGGTCTTTAAGTCCACGATAGGTTCCGTCGCTGACTGATCAGCCTCCACAGCTCGAACCGGTTGAACCGTTGCGGGCAGCAGCCCAAGGATGAGAGCCAGGGCCAGCAAAAAGCACCATACCTGTTTACCTGTTTTCATTTTCACACTCCCTGTCATATAAATCTTCTTTTCTATTGAGATGGTTCACAAAACAGACGCAAGGAATCCGCCACTTGAATGCACACAAGCATGTCCACCACAGCGCAGGTAACCTGCCCCATTCACCTTTATCCTCCTCCCTCGGCGCAATTACAGCATTATTCAAAATCCATTCGAACTTTACCGTGGTTCCTTGCTCTGTTATGATAGCACAACTCCCCAGTATCTGTCAACGTCTTTATTCAAAAATTTGTCAAAATATTAGCAGGACAGGGCAGCGTTTCTCACGTCTTCACGCCAATTTTATTTAAAAATATTCCAAAATTTCCGCATTTTCTCGAAATGCTTCCTTTTTTGGGGGTGGGATGCGCCTACACAATACAATTTTTCGCCCAAATATTTCCACTATTTTTTTACTATACATTAAGCAGGGCGCGCGCCGGTTCAGAGCCCATATTTTAAATTCCATAAAAATATGGATGGTATCCCTTGCAAAGGCTCCCAAGCTGTGCTATGATAAACATAAAAAACGGAATTGAGGCTAGGAACATGAAAGTCAAATTTCAGGATCACTTCGATCCTGCCTATGAGTGCATCCACCTGCTGACCCGCCATTTTGCCCCGCCGGAAGGCTTGCACAGCACACAAGACGTGGTTAATTTATTCGCAGAAAAAAGTGGTGTCCCACTCTCAGAGCTGACCCCACTCACCGATCCTGTACAGCATGCAGAGGACTACATTTTGCAAAATCTTGACATTCCAGAAGAAACCTTACGCTTTTATTTTGATTCCTCCCTAGGAAATTGGGTGACCCTAGGTTCTGCACTCTATGAGATACAGCTGTCTGGAATTCACTTTGCACAACTGCTAAACCAGCAGCGGTTACCAGCATTGCACGATCTTCTCAGCCGCATTTTGGACTGTCCCATTGAAAGTCTAAAAACTGTAGATAATTTACCGGAATTGCTCCGTTTCCTTCGGAACTACCCCAGAATTGAACATTATAAATACGCCTGTATTCAAGTCTTTTCCGACCCAGAAGCCTGTCAAGCTGAGTTTTCACAAATCATAGAGCAGGCAACCGCATTGTTCCAGAAAGTGGAAGCCCCCTTCCTCCATCTCATTGACAAAGCCAAACGTCTTTTCCACTCCAACCAGCATCCCGCTTTCCAGGACATGATGGCTCACGTCCCTCAGAATGGCGAACTCATCTTCATCCCGACGCTCATGCCCCTGGACGATATCGTTTTAAACGATCACAATAAATCGCCATCCTATTTGTACTACGGTGTCTTCTTTGACGCATTTGATGCACTCGTCAAAAAATACTGCCAGGACATCAACCGCTTCTCTCGCGGGCTCAAAGTGCTCTCCGACACTCGGCGGCTCAACATCCTGCTGGAACTCAAAAATCAGCCTCTCTATGGTCAAGACATCAGCGACCGTCTGAACCTCTCCCCCGCCACCGTCTCCTACCACATGGCCAATCTCCTCTACGAAAACTTCGTGGTGGCCGAAAAGCAAGGGATTTACACCCAGTATTCCATCTGCCGTCCAAACCTCCAGGCCTTTTTCCAGTCTCTGCAAAACTCCCTGCTGTAACCGTGCCCCCAAACAACAGCAATGGCGAGGATCAATCGCAGCATCTGCATCGATCCCCGCCGTTTTTGCGTACACATATGAAAAATCCCGAACGCAAATGCGTTCGGGATCTGGAGCGGGTGACGAGGCTCGAACTCGCTACCTCCACCTTGGCAAGGTGGCGCTCTACCGGATGAGCTACACCCGCAGGAACGTTCATTATTATAGCAGGAATCGGGAATTTGTCAAGACGCAAAACGCAAAAAATGAAAGATTTCTCCACACTGCCTATGTACCTGGGGTGTCTCAAAATTGTCTTGAGACACCCAGGTTCTCCCTTTGCGCTTACTCCGCCCGCCGGAAGACCTCCAGGCCGGGAGCTGTTTCCGCCAGCTTGCTGACTCGGTAGAGCATCACAGCAGCATCTAGCCGGGTGACAGATGCATCCGCATCAGGCAGGCAGACGCCTCCCGCAGTCATAGCCTGGACAGAGTCCTGGGCCCAGGCGGGAGCCGCCACCTCCTCCGTCTTCGAAGCAGGAACCGGGAGCAGCAAGACATTTTGCAGCATCACAGCAGCCTCTGCGCCTGTAATGGCATCGTTGGGACGGAATACCACCTTGCCATCCTCCCGGGAGCCGGACACCACCCCCAGGCGCATGGCCGTAGCCAGATACGGCAGGAGCCAGTCCGGCGCATCGGCCTCATCGGCAAAGCCAGAGCTGGTGGCCGTGGATTCCAGGGGAATTTCCAAAAGCTTCATCACCATAGCCAAGAAGTCGCCCCGGGTCACCGTTTCCTCCGGTCCAAAGCAGTTCTCACCCGCCACCTGGGAGCCAGAAAAGAGGCCGGTGTTTTTCATCCACAGGGCCTCGAACTCATGGGCCGTCTGGGTCATGTCCTGATAGGTGGTGTTGTCCAAGGGCTTCAGGATTTCAATGGTCACCGTTGCTTCGTTGGACACGGCTCCCGCCTCATCAGTAGCGGTAAAGCTGAAGGAGTCCTTCCCCACCTTGTTTTTCTTGGGCGTATAGGTGAAAGCGCCGTCCTCCCCAATGGTCACCTCGCCCCGTTTGGGGGCCTGTACCACAGTGAAGGTCAGCTTCCCCCCCTCCGGGTCCGTGGCGGTGAGGGTTCCGGTGGCTTCCAGGTTTTTGTAGGTTTCCAAGGACGTGCTCTCTGCCACCGGCGCCTGATTTTCCTTGCTGCGGATGGAGATGGTCATGACGGCCTCCTTCTCCACCCGGTTACCATAAATGGGCAGGTAGGTGAGCTGTGCCTCCTGGCCGCCGGCAGAGGCTGGATGAAAGGTCATGGCGTCCAGCTGCCCCGTAGTCAGGATGTCCCCAGGGAGAATGACCCGGCTCCCCAGCTGCACGGTGCCCAGACCGCTCTGGGGAACGCCTGTGACGCAGATGCCGGTGAGGTCGTCAGAAGCCCCCGTTTGAAATTCGACCGACTGGAAACAATAAACCATCCCGGCATCCACCTCCGGGTTGGCTGCCAGAGCTTGGGGCAGCGCCGCGCACAGCATGCACGCGGCCAAAGCCAGCGCCAGGAACCGCCTGCCCCGACGGCTCAGGGAAAAGGGACGATGAGTCATGGAAAATACCTCCTTTAACATGTGCAGAGGTATTGTTTGCTAAAACCAGAAAAACTATACGGCTGTCCCAAAAATTCCCGATGGGGCTCAGCTGGCCTGAACGATGTTCTGAATCCAGGACCCCCGCTTCAGCATATAACCGCCCAGAAAGCACTTCAGCATCTCCGTAGCTTGACACAGAAAGTACAGCGGTACAATGGGAAGGGACGTGTACTTGCTGAGCACATAGGCCAAGGGCACACAGACACACCAAACAAAGCAGCTGTCAAATAGGAATGTCACCAGGGTCTTCCCACCGGACCGGAGGGTGAAATAGGCCGCATTGGTGTAGGCGCAGAAGGGCATAAACAGAGCGCTGATGCAGATGAAGCTGGCAGCCAGGCTCCGCACCGTATCCGTCGTATTGTAAATCTGGGGGAAGACTCGGGAGAGCGCCGCCAGCGCAACCCCAAAACCCAGGCAAAACACCACGGAAAAAGCAATGAGCTTCCGGTCCGCACTGCGCACCTCTTCCTCTGGCTCCCCCGCCCCCAGCTTCTGGCCGATGAGAATGCCAACGGCGTTGCCCATGGCCAGGAAAGAAACGCTGAATACGTTCCAGATGGTGCTGGCAATGTTGGTGGCCGCCACCACGTCCAGGCTCCGCAGAGAATAGCACTGATTCAAAAATGCCATGCCACTGGCCCAAAGCGCCTCGTTGACCAGCAGGGGCATACCCTTAACTAGGATCCGTCCGGTCAGCTGCTTCGGGATAAACATAGAGCGAAAGGCCCCACGGATGAAGGGCTCTTTCTCTCCGTGCGTGTGGGTCCAAAGGGCCACAATGGCCAGCTCCACATACCGGGAAACCACCGTGGCCAGAGCCGCGCCCCGAACACCCATAGCCGGTACGCCAAAATGTCCAAAAATCAGGATGTAATTCAAAACCAGGTTCACCAGCACAGCCCCAATGCCCGCCGCCATGGGAACCAAGGTCTGCCCCGTCTCCCGCAATGTTCCGGAATAGGCATTGGCCAGAGCGAAGGGCAGCAGGCCAAAGAGCATCACCTTCAGGTAATCCATGCCATAGCCCAAAAACAGCCCGGCATCCTGCACCTTCCCCTCTCCCTTGAGATATAGCCGGATCAGCGGCTCTCCAGCCAGAAGAAACAGCGCCGTTCCCAGGGCCGTCAGCAGCAGGCACACCAGAATCTTGAAGCGAAAGGTGTGCCGGACACCGACGTGATCCTGGGAGCCCGCAAATTGAGCGGTGAAAATTCCCACTCCGGACACCGCGCCAAAAATACACAGGTTGAATACAAAAAGCAGCTGGTTCACAATGGCCACACCGCTCATTTGAGCCGTTCCCACTTGCCCCACCATGATGTTATCCAGCATACCTACAAAATTGGTAATGGCGTTCTGAATCATGATGGGCACCGCCACAGCCATCACCGTGGCATAAAACTTCCTATCTCCAATATATTTCTTCAGCATAACATCCTCAATGTCATCAAAATCTTGGGAAGTCCCACCCGGTCCGGGCAAAAACACCTCGTGCCATCCTTCACCTAACGTAACGGACGGCACGAGAGGTTCCATGACACAGCCTGTGGGACCGAATTCAGGTTTTACAGAGGCTGGCCACCGATCAGCACCTGTTTCCGGGTAAAGTCCGGACCGCAGACCACAAAATCTGCCCATTTCCCCGGGGCAATGGAGCCCACCTCGTCCTGGGTCCCCAGGGCGCAGGCCGGGTTCCAGGAGGCGGCGCGAATGGCGTCCTCCGGGGCAATGCCAAAGGAAATGGCCCGGGTCATGCAGTCAAACAGGTTGGTGGCAGAGCCGGCAATGGTGCCGTCAGCCAGCCGGGCCACACCGCCAGACAGGAAAACCTGCTGGCCACCCAGCTCATACTCCCCATCAGGCATACCACAGCACCGGAGAGCATCGGAAATCAGAACCATCCGGTGCGCGCCGAACATGCGGAAGGCCAGCCGGACAGAAGCCGGGTGAACATGGAGGCCGTCACAAATGAGCTCCGCCCGCACCGCATCATTCTCTGCCGCCGCCGGAATCACACCGGGCTTGCGGTGATGAATGCCGGGCATGGCATTATACAGATGGGTCACATGGGTAGCCCCAGCGTCAAAGGCAGCCTTGGCTTCCTCATAATTTGCGTCAGTGTGAGCCACAGAGACGGTGCACAGGGTTTTGGCCCTCTCAATGAACTCCACAGAGCCCGGAAGCTCCGGAGCCACATCCACAATGCGGATGAGGCCACCGCACCCTTCCTCCAAGGCCTGGAACGCCTCAAAATCGGGATCACGCAAGTAAGCGCCGTTTTGTGCTCCTTTTTTCTTCTCAGAGAAAAAGGGGCCCTCCATCTGAATCCCCATCAGCCGGGACAGGCCTGCAGGCGCTTCCTCCTTCAGCCGCTTTGCCGTGGCGAACGCCTTGGCCAGCACATCATAAGGAAGGGTCATGGAAGCGGGGGCAAAAGAGGTAACGCCACAGCGGCCCAGGTAGGCAGCCATGGTCTTGAGGCCCTCGTAATCCCCATCGGAAAAGTCCCGGCCGGAGTTGCCATGGTTGTGTACATCCACCAGGCCCGGAATTACGTAGGCCCCTTGCAGGTCCACTGCGTCTGCCGGAACGGATTCCGGCAGAATCTCAGCAAATCGGCCGTTTTCCACAGAAAAAGCACCTGCTTGAAAGCGAAAATCCTGGGTATAAATCTTAGCATTTTTATAATACATCATATCGCTCCTCTCATGAAAAAGGGCGCGCTGCAGGAAATAAACAGCGTGCCCTTCCCTATCTTTCAGGCCGCTCACACGTCCTTTGTTTCTTACTTCTGAAGCTCCGGCAAGCTGGCAGCAGCCACAGATTGGCCCACCCGACGGGTCTTCTCATCCGGCAGCATCACGCGAATGGACTCCGCCAGCTGGGGATATTCCGCCCCCAAAATTTCCTGGCATCGCTCCAAAATCCGGTTGCCACCCTTGCCGGACATGACCCGGCCCAAGACAATGAGGTGGCGCAGCTCATAGAACTGGCTATAAAGTACCACCGTGTAAGCCAAATATGCACCAATGGAATCGTAAATAGCCGCTGCTCGGGCATCGTCCTGCTCCATGAGGCCCTGGACTACCTTCAGCTTCTCCGCCGGTGTGAGGCCCTCATCCAACTGGATACCGGCCTGGGGAGCCAGCTTGATGACCGCATCCTGGGAGAAATATTTACAACCCACACCCCGGTCCGTGGACCACTCGTCAGCCATGGCCTCCTCATTCAGATCCACCGGCGCAAAGGCCAGCTCATTGAGCCAGCCCAGGACATTACCATCCCGGTCCACATAGCCCACAGCCTCTGAGGTGCCCATGGCCATGCCCATGACAGAGCCGCACTCCAAGCCCATAGCCCCAGCCAGAGCCGTCACATCGCCGTCATTGGCCACTACAATGGGCACATCTCCCAGCTCCCGGGCCGCCCGGTCATAGATGGTCTTCACCAGCTCTCGCTTTTCCCGGGGGACTTTGATGAAGAGGGACGAAACCATGGGTGCATTGCCAATGAACACGCCGGCTGAGGACACGCCAATGGCATCCACCCGGGGCATCTTGGAAGCAGCGGTGCGGAAGGCTTCCACAATGCCGTCAAAATGATACTGCGGGTCCTCCTGGGTCTTGGGGTGCCAAACCACCTCTTCCGAGTACACCGTCTGACCATCCACCACGGCGGAGACCTTACGGTCGGAGCCACCGGCGTCAAAGCCGATGCGGCACCCTTCCAGATGGCCGCCAATGGGCCGGGCCGTTTCGTTGGCCTTGGGACACTGCTCCAGGGGCAGATCCACCACCTCCATGGGGACCTCGTAGACGTCCTGCATAAACTGGGCGTCAAATTTTCGCTCTCCCGTGAGGGTATAGGCCGATTTCAGCCGCTGTGCCAACGGGCTGCAGCCGCAGATGTAAATCCGGAAGCCACCCACAGACCACAAAAGAAACTTCACAAACCGCTCTACATAACGGTAATCCGCCTGTGCCATTTGGGGTGTTCCGTGGATCTTCGTGCGGTGCACAGAAATGTGGCCCTGATCCCGCTCCACAGCAATGGCCAGGGGCATCTCCGCACCCACCCGGTAGGCATTCATCCAAACGCCGAAGGGAACAAACTGAGGGTCCAACTCAGGCAGATGCTTTGCTTCATAGCGAACACCTAAGTACTCCATTCCAAATTCCTCCTATTCATGATCACGACCGGACCTGCGACTGAACACGGTCCACAATCCGCTTCATTTCGTCCCATTTCTCTTCCATGTCCGCCACCAGCTTCATCTGAGCCCGGGCCCGGACCAGGTTGTGCTCGGGGTAAGCAGCCTTAAAATACCGGTCTCCATCCAAATAATCCGTGAGGAAGCGCATGGCAAGCTCCAGGGTCAGAATTCTGGCTCCGGTGGGAAGCATTTCAATTTCCTTCGAGGTCAGAGAGGGGCAAGCCTCCATATAGCCCTTGGTGTAAATTTCAAAGAGGTGCAAATCCAGCCCCATTTTGCTGAGATCCGCCTCATCCTCCGCAGCTGTAGCGGCGCCGAAGCGAATGGAATCTCCAAAGTCATAGAGGGACAGGCCGGGCATCACCGTGTCCAGATCCAGCACGCACAGGGATTTCCGGGTCTTTTTATCCAAAAGGACATTGTTGAGCTTGGTGTCGTTGTGGGTCACCCGCAAAGGCAGCTCCCCAGACTCCCGCATCCGCTGGAGCACGCCGGCGCTCTCCTCCCGCCGGAGGATGAAGTCGATGTCCTGCCGCACACCGGCAGCGCGGCCGCAGGGATCGGCCGCCAGCGTCTCCCGGAAGGTCCCATAGCGATAAATGGTATTGTGGAACTCTGGGATCGTCTCATACAGGGTCTCCGCCGGAAATTGGGAGAGCATCTCCTGAAACCGGCCAAAAGCCAAGGCGCTCTGGTAAAAATCCTCATCGGATTCCGGCGCGTCCAGGCAGAATCCACCTACGAAGTCATACATCCGCCAATACTGCCCCTTCTCATCCACATGGTAGAACTTTCCATCCTTCGCAGGAAGAAAATGGAGCGCCGCCCGGGGGTCGCTGACCCGTTCCTTCAGGTAGGCAGTTACGGCTCCCACATTGGCCATGAGGCGAACCGGGTCCTTAAAAACGTACTGGTTGATTCGTTGGAGCACATATTCGGCTCCCGTGTCGGTTTTGACCCGCAGGGTGAAATTGATGTGTCCGTGGCCAAAGACCTTGCATTCAACAGGCGTGCCCTCAAGCTGAAACGCAAAGACAGCATTTTCCATAAAAACCTCCAAAAGCTAGCGGGCGGGCAGACTGCGCCGCCGGTAATATTCAGGTTATCCCATGGTATGCCCGCCGGAAGTGGCAGGTTCTACCCTTGCATACTTTCCCTGCATTGTAGCAGAAAACGGGATAAAAAGCAACCAAAACCCTTTTTTTCAAGAAAACTTCAAAAATGCTTCAAAGTCTCACAAAATTTCGCCGAAAAGCAGGCCGAAAACGCTTCCCAGTAGGATACCGGACAGAAGTAAAAGCCCCACCACCGTCCAATTCTCCTTCCGGTTCCGGCTCACCCGGAACAAAACCAGCAGACCCACACCGGCATTGACCATGAGCCCCGACAGCATAGGGCCCAGTCCCATAATCCCCTGGACGTACAGGTTTGTCAGCAGAACCGAAGCCGCGCAATTGGGAAAGAGGCCCAAAAACGCGGCAACCACCTCCCCCAGCACAGGGATATTCCATACCACCTGCAGCTTCTGATGAGGCAACCACAGGAAAGCCAGGTTCAAAAGAAGGGTCACAGCAAAAATCAAAATCACAATTTTCACCGTATGCCGCAGGGCAGAACGAAAGATCCCGCCCTCACAGGAGCAGTGTTCCTGCTGGCAAAACCCGTGGATATCCGGTTCCCTCTGGTGGTGCTGGAGGCGAAGCACAGCGTCCACGGCAAAGCCCACAGCCGCACCAGCCAGAAATTTCAGGCCCAAAATGGCCCCCACCGTAGGAAGGGGCACCTGTGCCGACAGTAAAATGGGCAGCATCTCATCGGAGGTAGCCAGGAACACGGACAAGAGCGTTCCCATGGTAATGGTCCCCGCCGCATATAAGCTGGAGGCAGCGCCGGAGAAGCCGCACTGAGGCACCAATCCCAGCGCCGCACCCAGCGCAGGTCCCGCCCCCCGGGAACGCTGGAGGCAGCGGCTGATCCCCCCGCCAGCGTGGTGCTCCAGATATTCCATGAGCAAATAAGTCAAAAACAAAATCGGCAGGAGCTTGCCGGTATCCACCAGCGCATCCAGCAGAGCGTCAACCATAGTATATCTCCTTTTCGCCGGGTTCTGCAGAAAAGCCAAAACAAAAATAAAAGCCCTGCCCAAAGGGCGGGGCACAGCTGCAGCCAGGAGAACCCGCAATTCGTCAGCCCGCCGGCGCAGGGACTCTGCAGGCTCACAGGACATCACACTCAGTCAAGTTTGAAGCTATCTTAACACAGGAATCGTCACTGTGCAAGTATTTTTTTGCCATGCATTCCATTCTCTCCCAAAAAGTCCTCTTTGATTCCAGCTGAGTGCTCTGTTTTTTGAAAAGGGGAAGAAGGCCAGGCTTTCCATGTTTTCTCCCGCTATTTTTCATTTTTAGAGGATTTGTTGCAAAAAAGAAGGCTGCCTCTCATGATTTCGGTAAATCATTTTGAGACAGCCACTTTTCTGGAGCTGCTAGCCAGATTCGAACTGGCGACCTCATCCTTACCAAGGATGCGCTCTACCTGCTGAGCTATAGCAGCATTTTAAACAGCTTCCTCATTATACCCATCCAATCTCCAATTGTCAAGCCTGAATTTTGGTTTTTTTGAGCTTTTCTTCCAGGAAATAAAGATGGTGTCCAAGTGAAAACGCCCACGAAACAGTGGGCGTTTTCACTTGTGGCAGGGGCACAAGGACTTGAACCCTGAGCCTACGGTTTTGGAGACCGCCGCTCTACCAATTGAGCTATACCCCTATCTATCAAAAGCAAATGCTGAGTTGGTGGTGGGCCTTCAGGGATTCGAACCCGGGACGATCCGGTTATGAGCCGGAGGCTCTGACCAACTGAGCTAAAGGCCCATGAAAATCACGGGTGCATTCAATCACCACGGGTGATATTATAGCATCGAACCAGACGCATGTCAAGCGATTTCTTTGGAAAGTGGAGCAAAATATTGATGCCGTCCGGGACTTGCAAATTTGGCGCGGATGGATTACTATATATAGAATATAAAAAGGAGGAAACGCCATGAACGCGGAACAGATTATGAAAATATTTGCGGATACGGCCTATATCCGCACCGGCGGCAGCCCGGAGGAGCTGCGCACGGCACAGTATTTGCAGGATAAGATTGCCGGGCTGGGACTGAAAGCCGAGATCGTGCCGTTCGACGTGCCGATGTCCAGAATACAGGAGGCGGTTTTGCAGGTGGACGGCGTGGAAGTGACCTGCAAGGGCCACCTGTGCGCAGGAAGCGGGGAGGTGGAAGCGCCTTTCTATTATCTGCGGGATTCCAGCCCTTACGCGCTGAGCAAGTGCCGGGGGAAAATCGTGATGATCGACGGCTATCTGGGCTACTGGGTCTACCACGATCTGCTGGAAAACGGCGCGGTGGGCTTCGTCACCTATGACGGAAACACCAATTACGCCGACCGGGACATCGACCAGCGGGAGCTGCGCTCTTACGTCCACAACGGAAACCGGATTCCCGGCGTGAACATCAACGCAAAAGATGCGGTGGAGCTGATCCGCAGAGGGGCTTCCACGGCGAAGATCACGCTGAAGCAGGAGGAGTATACCGGCCAGTCCCACAACGTCGTTCTGGACATGCCGGGACAGGTGGACGAGTATATTGCCTTCACCGCCCACTACGATTCCACGTCCCTGTCACAGGGCGCTTATGACAATATGTCCGGCTCTCTGGGAATTCTGGGCATTGCGGAGCATTTCGCGGCGCACCCCCACCGTTACGGCCTGCGCTTCATCTGGTGCGGCAGTGAGGAGCGGGGACTGCTGGGCTCCAAGGCGTACTGCGCCGACGAGGAGAAGCTCAAAAACTGCGTGTTGAACATCAATCTGGACATGATCGGCTGCATTATGGGCAAGTTTATCTCCTGCGTCACCGGCGAGGAAAAGATGTGCCATTATATTTCCTATCTGGGCGACGAGCTGGGCTTCCCGGTGGAGGTGAAGCAGGACGTGTATTCCAGCGACTCCACGCCCTTCGCCGACAAGGGCGTCCCGGCGGTGTCCTTCGCCCGCATCGCGCCCCCCAATACTGCCACCATTCACAACCGCTATGACACCATGGCGCTGATAAAGGGCGAGCAGATGGTGCTGGATACGGATTTTCTCATTGCCTTTGCGGAGCGCATGGCGAACGCTGCCCGGTGCCCCGTAGCCCGGGAGATGCCGGAGAACATGAAGGAAAAGCTGGACATCTATCTCTGCCGGAAACGCGCGCCGAAGCAGTAAAAGCAATCAAAAACAGAATCTTAACAACAAGGGGCTTCCTCCCAAAATTGAGGAAGCCCCTTAAATATCGATGCTTATTCCGGTACGATTCAGAGCGATGTTCATAGATACGTTTCCCAAACGGGTGAAAATCCAAAGGAATCGCCGCAGAAAACACCGGGAAAAGCGGCGATTTGTCAAAACGACGAAAACAGGACATAATTTATTCACAAGTTTGTGTTGTCTTCTGTATTGTATTATTTTTGGAAAATGTTACAATGAACTTGTACTTTTCCACCGGCGCTGCCGGAAAACTAAAAAGAAAGGTCGATACTATGTTAGAGAAAGTTTTCAAGCTCTCCGAGAACAAGACCACCGTCAAGACTGAGGTCGTGGCTGGCCTCACGACGTTCATGACGATGGCCTACATCATCGCGTTGAACCCGAACCTGCTCACCGGCTTCGGCGCCGCCGGACAGGATCTGTGGAACGGCGTGTTCCTGGCAACCTGCATCGCGTCTGCCATCGGTACGTTCTGCATGGCGTTCCTGGCCAACAAGCCCTTCGCAATGGCTCCCGGTATGGGTCTGAACAGCTTCTTTGCCGTGGTCGTCGGCAACATCGTTGCCATGACCGGCATGACCTACGTGGCTTCCTTCCAGGCCGCTCTGGTCATCATCCTGCTGGAGGGCATCGTCTTCGTTGTCCTGTCCATCTTCAACGTCCGCGAGAAGATTGTGGAGGCCATTCCCCTCGGCATCCGTCTGGGCATCTCTCCCGCTATCGGCCTGATGCTGATGAATATCGGCCTTGGCTCCAACGTGGGTGTCTATGCAGAGGGCAACGGCTTCACCACTCCCTTCTATGTCATGCGTGACTTCTTCGGCGCACTGACTCCCAGCTACCTGCAGAATAACATGGGCGACACCGGTTTCGCCACCATGATCCTGACCGTCGTGACCATGTTTGTCGGCCTGTTTGTCATCCTGGCGATGTCCAAGAAGGGCATCAAGGGTTCCGTGCTGTACGGTATGCTCGTCGCTTCCGTGATTTACTGGATCGGCTCCTTCGCCTTCCTGCACACCAACCCCTTCGCCTCCCTGGCTACCGCTTCCTTCCTGCCTCCCTTCGCCGATATGGCCAAGGTTACCCTGTTCAAGTTCAACTTCGCCGGCTTCATGGAAATCGGCTGGTTCACCGCCATCACCCTGATCATCACCTTCTGCATCATTGACATGTTCGACACCATCGGCACTTTGGTGGGCACCGCCTCCCGCGCCGGCATGGTGGACGAGAAGGGCGATATGCCCAACATGAAGGAAGCTCTGCTGTCCGACGCCATCGGCACCATCGCCGGCGCCTGCACCGGTACTTCCACCATCACCACCTTCATCGAGTCCGCTTCCGGCGTTGAGGCCGGCGGCCGCACCGGTCT
>OGXX01000164.1_pt1 | contig 68954 bp, 52 predicted proteins | sample 1576301 | NCBI WGS metagenome assembly OGXX01 (sample SAMEA3541469, study PRJEB24748) | human gut metagenome | biome: human gut; feature: human-associated habitat; material: faeces | place: China | collected 2012
GACTTGATGATCAACGATGAGATAGACAAACTGCGTCTTGCCACCACATCGGCTCTGCTTTCGGGCCGGAAGGATGTGATAGTGGTCTCGTCAGTGTCATGTCTCTACGGTATCGGTAATCCGGAGGATTTTCACAGTAATGTGATAGAGGTGGCGGTTGGCAAGAAGATAGCCCGCAACGCATTTCTGCGTCAGCTTGTAAACGCTCTTTACAGCCGGAATGAAATCACGCTTGAACGTGGTAATTTCAGGGTGAAAGGTGACACGGTGGATATCCGGCTGGCTTATGAGGAAATTGTTGTCCGTGTGGTTTTCTGGGGCGACGAGATTGAGTCTATCTCAACTTATCATCCTGACGATAATGTGTCGTTAGGTGACCATGAATCGTTCAACATATTTCCGGCCAACATATTCGTTACCTCTCCTCTGCGCATGGGCTCCGCAATAGCTCAGATTGAGCTTGACTTGGGGCAGCAGGTGGACTTTTTCTACCGTGAGGCCCGTGAACTGGAGGCCAAACGGCTTAAGGAGCGTGTAAGTTATGATATAGAAATGCTTCGTGAAGTGGGGCATTGCTCGGGAATAGAGAACTACAGCCGATATTTCGACGGGAGGGAGCCGGGCATGCGTCCGTTCTGCCTGCTTGACTATTTCCCGAAGGATTTTCTAACCATCATTGACGAGAGTCATGTCACGTTACCGCAGATCCGGGCAATGTTCGGAGGTGACCTGGCCCGTAAGATGAACTTGGTGGAATATGGATTCAGGCTTCCGGCGGCTCTTGACAACCGGCCTCTTAAATTCGAGGAATTTGAAAGCCTGACACCTCAGACCATCTATGTGTCGGCAACCCCGGCCGATTATGAGCTTGAGCGCAGCGAAGGTGTCATAGTCGAGCAGGTGATCCGTCCCACAGGGTTGCTTGATCCGGTAATTGAGGTACGCCCGTCGCTCAATCAGATTGATGATCTGATTGAGGAGATACAGCAACGGGTCGAGCGGGATGAGCGTGTGCTTGTCACCACTCTGACCAAGCGGATGGCCGAGGAACTCAGCGAGTATCTGCTTAAATTGAAGATCCGGACGGCCTATATACACAGCGATGTCGATACGCTTGACCGCATAAAGATACTTGATGATCTGCGGTCAGGAGTTTACGATGTGCTTGTTGGAGTCAATCTGCTGCGTGAGGGCCTTGATCTGCCCGAAGTTTCGTTGGTGGCCATACTTGACGCCGACAAAGAAGGATTCCTGCGTTCGCATCGCTCGCTTACCCAGACTGTCGGTCGAGCTGCCCGAAACCTCAACGGTATGGTGATTATGTATGCTGACAAAATAACCGAAAGCATGCAGCTTACTATTGATGAAACATCACGGCGCAGATCATTGCAGCTTGCCTATAATGAGGAACACGGCATAACGCCTCAGGCCATTATAAAGGCCCGCAACAAGATCATAGGCATTGACCGTGACGAAGAACCGAAACGACACGGTTCACAACGCTCCAAAACTGCTTCATCAAGGACGGCTCCCCCTACCCCTTACGGCGAACAGGAATTCTCACGTTCAGTGGATATTGCCGCTGATCCGGTGATACCGTACATGAATGCGGCAGAACTCCAGAAAGCGATTACCCGGATGAGGATGGATATGGTGGAGGCTGCCAAGCAGATGGAGTTTATAGAGGCCGCGAGGTTGCGTGACGAGATTATGAAAATGGAGGCGAGACTTGAATCGCTTGAAAATAAAGATACTGACTGATGAATCAGTTATGGTTGCCCACCACGGTCAAGGAAGTTGAGTCGTTGGGGTGGGATTACATTGACGTGATAATATTCAGCGGAGATGCCTATGTGGATCACCCCTCATTCGGCGCCGCCGTAATAGGACGTACGCTTCAGGCCAATGGCTATCGTGTGGCTATTGTGCCCCAGCCCAACTGGCGTGATGATCTGCGTGATTTCAGAAAATTAGGCAAACCACGGTTGTTTTTCGGCGTATCAGCCGGTGCTATGGATTCCATGGTCAACCATTACACGGCCAACCGCCGGCTCCGTCATGATGACGCCTATACTCCCGGCGGACGTCATGGGATGCGCCCGGATTATCCCACTGTTGTATATTCTGAAATACTCCGGGATCTTTATCCCGATGTACCGGTTATTGCCGGTGGTATAGAAGCCTCATTGCGCAGGTTGTCACATTACGATTACTGGCAGGACCGTTTGCGTCCTTCCATACTGATGGATTCAAAAGTTGATGTGATATCCTATGGCATGGGAGAAAAGACAATTGTCGAAATAGCCGGGATCCTCAATAATGGCGGAACGGTGGAGGACATTGTCAATGTGCGGCAAACTGTGGTAAGAGTGCCGCATGATATTATGCCGGACCATGGGGATGAGAACAACATTATACTCTCGTCGTGGGATGAGTGCCTGAGATCAAGGCGCAAGCAATCTTTGAATTTCAAGCATATAGAGCAGCAGAGCAACCGTTATGAGGGAGCCGTGCTGTGGCAGGACTACGGTAAGTTTGCCGTAAAGGTCAATCCCATGTATCCTCCCATGACTACCGGTGAAATTGACGCTTCATTCGACCTTCCATATACCCGGCTACCCCACCCACGCTATCGAGGCAAGACCATTCCGGCCTATGATATGATAAAACATTCCGTGAACATGCATCGCGGATGTTTCGGCGGATGTGCTTTCTGCACTATCTCGGCACATCAGGGCAAATTTATAGCCTCGCGCAGCAAAGAGTCGATATTGAAGGAAGTGGAGCAGATTACACGGATGGAGGATTTCAAGGGGTATATAAGCGATCTCGGCGGCCCGTCGGCCAATATGTACCGCATGGGAGGACGTGACACTTCAATATGCCGTAAGTGCATGAGGCCGTCGTGCCTGCATCCCAAGCCATGCCCGAATCTCGACAACGACCATCGTCCGCTGCTTGAGATATACCGTGAGGCCGACCGGATAAAGGGCATAAAAAAGACTTTCATAGGAAGCGGCGTGAGATACGACCTGTCAATGCACCGCTCTGACCGCCCGGAAGTCAATGAAGCCAACAGAAAGTATAATGAGGAACTTATAGCACGCCATGTTTCCGGTCGCCTGAAAGTTGCTCCGGAGCATACATGCGATCATGTGCTGCGGATGATGAGGAAACCCTCATTCTCGCTGTTTCATGATTTCAAGAGGATATTTGACCGTGTAAACCGCGAAAAAGGATTGCGTCAGCAGCTTATACCATACTTCATATCCTCTCATCCCGGTTGTAGGGAGGTGGATATGGCTGAACTGGCTGTGGAGACACGTCATCTCAATATGCACTTAGAGCAGGTGCAGGATTTCACGCCTACACCAATGACACTTGCCACAGAGATATATTATTCCGGGATAGACCCTTACACGGGCGAAAAAGTCTATTGCGCCACAACACCGCAGGCCAAACTGGCCCAGCGGAAGTATTTCTTCTGGTATGATCCGAAGCAGCGTGCCGATATAGTGGCATCGCTGAAACGCCTCGGGCGGCGCGATCTGATAGAACGCCTGTTTGTAAACCGAAGCTGAATATTATCCGAATTTGGATATTTTACGTAGCATTGGTTCGTTGATGACCTTGATCTTCCGGCCGTCAACCAATATTATATGTTCGTTGACAAATGCGGTGAGTGTGCGGATGGCATTGGAGGTGGTCATGTTCGACAGATTGGCAAGATCCTCGCGTCCCATATATATCTTCAGGGTAACATCGTCATCCTCATAGCCGTAATGCTCGCGCAGCAGCATCAGGGCTTCCGCCAATCGGCCGCGTATGTGTTTCTGTGTCAGATTTACTATGCGCGTATCGCTGTTGCCGAGATTTCTCGACAGTTCATGAATAAAGAACCATGCCAGATTCATGTTGCCGGTGATCAGCTTTTTCACAAGTTCCAGCGGTATGGCTCCAAGTGTGGAGGGTTCGAAAGCTGCCGCACTTGACACATAGGGAGTTTCGGCAAAAAAGGCACGGTAACCGAAATATTGCACAGGTTTGATGAGCCGCAGTATCTGTACTCGTCCCCCTACCCCGTCCTTATACTTTTTTACTTTCCCTTTCAACAGGCACCAGAGATATTCCGGAGCATCCCCTTCAGCATAGATAATCTGATTTTTCTTGAAATTATGTATGACAAAATTATCTATTATCTGACGCTTCTCATCTCCCGAAAGTATGGACCATATGTCGGCCATATCCTCGCTGACTACCTTTTCAAGTGTGCTCTTTATCATGCGATACCACTATATGCCATTAAACCATGTTGTAAAACATGGCAAATTTAGAAATAATTTTTAACTATGACAAATTTAATCAGGATATATCACCCATTATCAATGCCGAATTAAAATATCTTGGATCATCGCTGACCTCACGGCCAATAAAATCAGGAAATTTGTCAATGGCATAGGTTTCATCCGGCAATTCCACTTCAGCCAATACGAGCCCCTCAAGAGTTCCGTGGAACTCGTCGATCTCCCATTGCAGATTGCCGTGGTTCACAACGTAACGCACTTTGTCTATGACTTGTGAACCGCAAAGCCTTTCAAGCATTTCTTCTGCATCAGCCAACGGTATTTCATATTCCCATTCGTTTCGTGTTATTCCTGTAGTCCGCCCTTTCACAGTGATATAGCCGTGGCTGTCCTTTATGCGTATCCGCACGGTTGAATCAGGATTTGTGTTAAGATACCCCTGACGGATATGTTGTGAATGACAGGCCATGTCGCGGTAACTGTTGCCGTTGACGAGAAACTTCCGTTCTATCTCTTTTCCCATGAAAAATGACGTTTGATTTTTTAGCGGCACAAATATACGATTTCCCTTTCAATAGCCTGCGTTGGGAAATGGCATATCTTTAGCCAGGACTTTCCCTGTTCGATCCGCAAGATAGAGTGAGGGAAGTTCCGGAAGATAAAAAGCATTGTGCAGCTCATCTCTATGCGCAGGGTTCAATGCTGCTGAGATCCATCGGCCTGGTAGTTTTTCCACAGGAACATCGGAAACATTTATAGCTACCATCCGGTCTTTTTCCGGAATATGCCCGGGAAGGGTCTGCAGGGCCTTACGGCATGCTTCACATTCCGGATCATAAAATAATATCCATACATTGCAGTCAGAGTCCTGACATTGTGAAATCAGGTCGTGTAGCTGGATTTTACGTCCGTCCGCGAGAATCAGAGGCAGATCTCCGATAACATGCCCCGGCAGGTTCTTGCCGTAGTTTTCCAAAAGATAATCCAAGCGTACAGATCTCACATCATCGTCAGAAAGCGACTGCCGCAATGCTGCAAGATATTCGCTCAGCAGCTGCGGGGAATATAATGGAGAATCACGTTGGCCTAAATAATCAAATACTGTGGTGTCCGGTACATCTGCGAATTTAGCTACGAAATTTCTGAAAGCATGTGCCCGTAATGCAGAGTCGGTATTACTGACAATGAAAAGGAAATCTACCTTGCGTTGCTCCAACGAGTCAGGCGATATGGAGTCAGGGTCGACAGAGGTCCAGTATGAATACAGATAGTCACTCAACGATTCGGAATGCAGCCCCTGATTATTCGAACATGCAGTCAGAACCGAGATCAACAGGACTGCTGTTATGGTTTTAATTGCGCTGTACATTGATATATACCGGATTCAGATACTTCATTCCCTGATTGACCACACGGATACAGAATGCAGCATTACCGTTGTTTGGAACGCGCCCTGTTCCGGTTGTTCCGTCTAATGCGGAAGTGTTATATTGCCTGTCCTCGGCCGATGTGGTGTTAAGCCTGAACCGGGCAGTGAACAGTCCGCCTTCGCTTCCGTCAGCTCTGGCATATTCGGCCCACTCGATATTCTGCACATAGTACATTACACGGTCGGATCCGGCTCCCTGAAATCCCGATAGGCCGACAGCCACTTTCAGCGGGCTTCCGTTCACAGCATAGATATTCTGCTTGTCGCTCTCGAATGTCATGGCAAGCGGGAACATGGTTTTAGATAATCCGGAAGGCAACATGTAGCTTACTGTCAGGTCCGCACCTAATGCCGATGATGGTGTGTCCGCTTTCACATCGCTCAACTCCCAAGGACGCCGCAGCATAAAAGTAACCGTCCTGCCTAATCCGGAGGATTCTGCGTAATAGATACGGATGTTCTGTTCAAGGCGCCGGCTGTCGGTGGGCACTTCGGATGTGGAGATTCTCAGCTCATACCATCCGTCATTGCCCGATACCACCGCGGCCTGTTTTATGACAGGGCCTGAGATATCCACGTTTTTCCCACCTTGAACACCTGCGCCAGCCATGTCATATTCCACTGATTCATCATTCATATCGTATATCCTCAACGCCTTGGGATTGAATGAAGCGCCGGATGCAACAGTGTAACGGAAGCGTAGCGTATAATCCGCGGTTTTCTCCGTGAATATCACTTGTGTGGCGCTGACCTCTATTTTCTCACCGCCATAGCCTATCGAGAAAAGATCACGGGTTACGACTGATGCGGAAAGATTGTTATGCGGGGCTCCCGACATGGCTTCCCGAAGTGTGGGAGCACCTTTGCCGCCCACTTCAGTTATACTTACAGTATATTGAAAGTTCCGAAGCAAGTCATAATATCCGAACTTACCGTTCATATCCTTGCCTATGTCAATTTTATAATAGCATGGCTCACCGGCATATTCTCCGCTTACTATAAGATATGTTACCGCTGCTCCGGTGCCTGCTGAGGTCAAGGAACTTTGCGAACGTTCATAAATATAACACGGGCTGTCGATACCTGAGGCAATCAACCGTTCCGATTCATCAAGTTTGTGCCGTATTTCAGCCTCGTCCGTACATGTCATGGTTTCATCGGCTCCGGCCGGATTCACGCCATGATAACCTTGTGCCGTTATATCCTCATACGACAACAGTGCGTCATCCGAATCCAGAAACGCTGCAAACAGGTGATCCTTATAAATGTAAGGTGCCACGGTGCCTGAGCCCGGACGGTTTACTACCGTATATCCCGACATTTTGAATTTAGCCCCTGATGTGTGATCCTCCACGGATATCTTTACAAAATTCCGGATTAGTTTTACGTTCAGATTCATATCTGCCGATATTCCCGCTACGTCCTTTATGCCCCAATAGGCGTCACATCCACCTTCCATCACTAATGCCGGCATTACAGTGGTTTCACTCGCCATAGCGGAGATATAATCGCCTCCGGGTATGTCATGCAGATCGGGGGCTTCCGTCACTACAAAATGCAACCGGCGGGGTTCTGATGAGCTGTAAATATTTCTGACGTTGAAGTAAACAGTCCTGGTTGTCTCATCTATCCGCAACACTGATATGTCCTCAGGCCCTATGAATTGCAACATCACTCCTGCCGGATCGAATACAAACAGGTTGACATGCAGATTGTTCAGCAGGTCATCCACAGTCGGTTCGTCATTCATGGCGCGTGACCGGGTAATATTCATCTCAGGAAAAGAGGCTCCGGTAGTTATAGTCACTGGGGTGCCATCGGATGCAGGGATATCGCCTCTCTCAGGCAATATGTCATCGCTGCATCCTGTAGCGGCGATGGAGATAAATATCGTAAGCAGATATATTGATATCAGTCGCATGTAAATATCATTTAGACGATTTAGCCCGGAGGCGGTCACCGTAGGTATATGTTTTTTTATTTGTCAGTGTATCTGAGGCCCAGTACCATTCATCATATACACATCTCACCGCACGCTGCTCTGTTGAGCCGGTAGTCACGACCTCTACATACGGATTGTCAGGGTCGTTGACCACGTTTATACCTCCGGAGGCGCACCAGTATGACGCCGTATTGCCAGCTGTGCCGAACAGATACGGGATGTACTGTTTGTTTGACAGGTTGCTTATATATTCGATCTCGGCTGCTGTCGGCAAGCGCCATCGTCCTGCCGGTCGGCCGTCTTCCTGATATGACGCACATCGCCGTTCAGCTCCGTCACGGAAAATCTGATAGGTGACACCCCATTGCGACGCCACAAGCAGCTGAGGTGCTATGAACCGGGATTTGGATGCTGAATTATCGGCAGGATAATAGTTGCTTATGCGTTTGTTTTTATTGTCTTCCATGCTCCAGTCGGTGCCTGATACAGCAAGATTATCCACCGAACGCTTGCGGGGATCGGCGATTACATAATTGTCGGTTTCGGCAAATTTAGAAATTGTGAGCAAGTAGGTGTGCTTGTTTTCCACATAACTGTCGTCATGTATCGAGCCTAACCAGTAGTGGCGCTGGGTAGTGTTGGAGGGAGCGGTTGAAGAGGTGGATAAGTAACCGCGTCGGTTCCTTGTGCTATAATTGTAATTGTTTTTATTGACGAACCGGGTGCCGGATGCTGTGAGTCGCGTGGTGATGTATATAGCCGGGATCTGGGTTACAATAATTGTGGCATGTGACGCCGGATCCAAAGGGTCGGCATCAGTATGGCGTATCTTGATCCGGAAAGTATAGGCGTTTATAGCGTTATCAGAGGTTATGACCGCTTTATTGTTCTGCCAGGCTATATGGCGCAAGTCGCGCAACAGGGTTATTTCCCCTTTCGACTGGTCAATGTCAACACCGGCAAAAATAGTGGCTGGAGAATAGTTGTCTATGTCAGTGTAGGAATAAGTCCCGCTGTTTTTGGTAAGCACTATATTGCGGTCTCGGTTGTTTTTGTAGTCACGCCATGACAATGTAAGCTCTTCGATCTCCACTGGGTGCGAAGTGCTGTAAGGTATGGAAATCTGCCGCTCATTATCCATCTTGAATGTGTAGGCATTAAGCGATGAGCTGAAATTATTGTTGTTCATAAGCAGATAACGAATTTCCTTTATGTCAGTGGGTAGTGTATAGATATTCCATTCCATGGCATAATGCCAGTCGAAAGTCATGTTGACGGGTTCGGATACCGAGGTGCCGCCGAGCCGGCTAAGAGTTATGCGCATGTCGTAATGGGTATTGCGCACTATCTCGGTGTCGGAAGGCTGTACGTTTATTTTATAGTACGTGACTGTCACTTTGCGGTTGCCGAGATTATCTATATAATACCATGGAGCCACGAGAGTTATAAAGCAGTTGCCACGCGGCGAATATGGATCCCATTTGGCCGGATAACTGTAGAAGGGCACTTTCTGTAGATATTTGTGGCGTGGACGCGACATATCGGCTACGAAAGGTGAACCGTTTCCGTCGGCTATGCGTATCTCGTTGGAATATAGCCTATCCTCGTCTACAGGAACCGGAGAGGTATTAAGCGGGGATATCACCGCACCGTTTGCTATCCATGACCACATCTCCTGAGGCATGGAATAATATTTCACTGTATCTTCGCGGGCCGGTCCACCGAAAGGATCTATAATCGTATGTACCACGTCGATGGAATCAGGAACATCAATGGCGAGGGTGAGTTTTGCAGCAGCTCGTTGAAGGGTTACATTGCCTGCGGCGAGGCGGGTGTCGCGGTCAAGTATTATCCGTGCCTCCCCGTCCATGGCAAAAGCCGGTTGTATGACTGTGTTGTCAAACCCGCTCCCCACTGTCACATTCCTTATTTCATCCACAGTGTGTATTCCCTCCAAAAGTGTGGGATCAACATTGGCTACCGCATATACGATACATTCTGTGCCGTCGGGCCCGAAAATGCCGCCCGTTTCCAGTGCGTTGCGAGGAAATTCAATGCGGAAAGTATGGGAATAATCGAGCCGTACATCCACATCATAGATAAATTTATATTCACTGGTACGGGTTGAATACCCCTCAGCAGAGAAGAAGTAAAGCCTCAATGAATTTACCTTGAATTCGTTCAGGTCATCTGAAAGTGACCGGACTCCTCTTACAGGTATGTCAATAGTGATATTGAAGCCTTCCGACAGTACATCATCTTGCAATACGGATTCGTCGGAACATCCGATTGCAACAAGGGCTATGAAAAAGCCGGCTATATATGTTTTGATAAGGTGATTCATAGCGTTATAGGTTACATTTTGTTTTCACGGTAAATTATGAACCGGTGACTCATGCCTGATGTAAGAGGCGCATGAAGGGTAAGACCGTCAACAGTCTTGACCTCAACCACTAATTCAGCCCAATGCCGGTAGGAATCTGCATTACCTTTGCCGCGGACATGGATTATGGCCGGTTCCCCCACTCTGCCTTCGGCATAGACGCGTTCGGAGCCGGATATGATATTGCCTGATCCGTCCACATCAACAAATTCAAAAGCGTCAACTCCATTCTCTCCGGGAATAAAGTAGGCTTTCCATGTGGCTCCTGCCGGTGAGGCTATACAGAAGCGTCCTGTAGCACAGGAATTAGTTCCGTTGAGAATGGAGAGTTGCTGCTCCTCTGTGCCGTTATACATTTCAGCGCTCACAGAGAAGTTATCAGGGTCATACGTCCATTCCAGAAATCCGTCGGCCTCCATGCTCACCACATTGTCAAGTTCGAAATCTTCGGTTTTCACAATCCAATCCCCTACGGTGGCGGTTATGTCAGCCACCGTGTTGAGGGCATGCACGTCAAACCTGTATATATGGTTACGTATAAGATCCGTCCCGATCCCGTCCGTAAATTTGTCAAGACTCACTTCAAAGTATTGTGGCGATGCACCCATCGTCATAATGGCCTCCACCCGGAAACGGATATCTTTCACATGGGATTCCGGACAATATATGCGGTAACAGGCCGGATTGCTCCCGGTGCGCTTGGCAGTAACCGGGACCCTGGAAACTGATTCGGGGTATATGTTGGCATATTTCAGGCCGGCAGTATAGTCATCGAATGCCGGACGGATATATCCCTTGTCGGTCCAGGATATCATCTCTACACCTGTCACCATGGGATATTTATTGCCGTCGGTGGCCGGGACTGCGTTTGCTATACGGTCGGATATTTCAATTTTGCATAGTGCGCGGAGCATATCAATGTCGCCGGCGAATGCCGCATCAATGCCTTGGGTGAGCATCTTCTTACTCACGGCAAAACCTTTTATACCATACATCGGCACTCCGGCTGTTGCCGAGGGAGTATATTCAGCATTGATATTGAACCAGTCGGTTACACTGCCTATTACCGATAGTCCGTAGTTGTAGGTAAGATACTGACCTCCGGCAGCTTTCATGTTGGCTAAAATCATCACAGAAAAAGGTACTATGTCGTTTTCATCGAATTTATCGAAATAATCATGGGTGAAAGCGACGGAAAGAGCATAATATCCGTCATTGCCAGTGCCGGAGTATTCGAGTGATGTAGGCACCACGGTTTTCAGCAGTACACCGCTCTGGCTGAATATATGGATGCGCATGTCGTCGGGTGAGAGAATACGTTCGCCTATGGTGGCAGCGTCCTCCTCCCATACTCCGGGCGCCCGGGAAACAGGAATGTCACCGGTAGAGATGGTGAAGCTGAAGCGCACCTCCGAACCTGAGGACTGTCCCGGATCGGAAACTAAAGAATCCGGATCGGCACATGACCACAGCATTCCTGACAAAATCAGGAACAGAGTAAAACCGTACAATATGTTACCGGGATTTACCATTCCTGAAACTGTACCGGCAATGTGGCCCACTGATTCACATAGATCATGGCTCCCTTATTCCAGTTGTTGTTTTGGTCAAGGATAAAAGTTATTGTGTAATCATCCTGACGGTCAAGATATTCCTGATCGTCCATATGCGAATGAAATTCCCCTTTATAAAGCAACAGGTTGCTTTCAAGCGCTATTGATATAATATTTTTCCCGTCGGAACGGCGGGTGACATCTATCCGGCCCTGACATTCCCTTGCAAGGCGGCCAATAGAAAATTCAGCCGACAGTCCGGATCGTACGGTTCCGGCAGAACCGGGAAGCTCCATGCCGACAGGTGTCACAGCCCAGGGCTGGTACAATATAGGGTTACCTGTGCCTACGGAGTTGTCATAATCCATAAATCCGTTTTTGCTTTTCACGGAGATGGAAAATCCGTCCGGATCCATTTCCGAACCGTCAAGATTAAGCAGGATTACGTTAAGCCGGTTTGTGTTCTTGGTGAGATGTAGTGTCACATTCTGCGGTTCGGCACTGTTTATAGTGTTGTTGTCAATAAATTCCACATTTGTCAGCAATCCGTGGAACAGATCGTTAAGCCGGAGGTCGCTTTCATCCTCCTCCCCGGTCAGAAGTTTCACTCCGTTATGGCTGAGTTTATCCCCGGAGGGAACGGCATAACCGAAGGAATTTCCCTCGGCCATGCCGCCCCAGCAGAGGATGTCGTAGGAACCGGGCAGGAGCGGCATATCCACTGTGTAGCTGTCGTTGGAAAGAGCTTTTCCCGAATCGGTGTGGCGCCACACTTCACGCCCGGTGGCATGGTCAAACACTTTAATATCCACTGATCTTACCTGAGTGGCGAATGCGTCGGCATAAAGCATGTTGCGGTCAAAGACAATGCGCAGCCTGTAGTTGTTGGGACATTCGGGCAAGTCCTCGTTGATGCAACCTGCCAATGCCGCACCCAGTAAAAGCGAATAGAAAAATTTAAAGTATCTGATCATCAATTATCAATCATTTTAATCAAGTCATAAATCACCATTCCCATTTCTGAACAGGCAGAGTGGCCCATTTCTGAATGTTGACGCGGAATTTCACGGCATAGCTTACCTTGTCAGTGGTAGGCAGTAGTGGATCATCGGGAGATATGACACCTGTTCCCAGTCCTGCTATACGGTCAATCTGGATGGAATATACATGGTTGCGGACCACTCCGAAGTCGCCTGCGCGCATCTGGCTCCAGTCCCAGTCATCCATGCTTTTTCCGAAATTGGGATTTCCCTCACGATACCATCCCCAATGCTGTATGGGAGCGGTGAAGAACGCCATGCCGTTGACATAAGCATGCGCTCCGCCAAGATTCTGATACAGGAGGCGGTTGGCTTTGACAACTGTTGTGGGGGAGTTTATTTCCACATATTCCTGCAATTCGGAATCATAGAAATAGAAGCCGCTGTTGACAGCTGTGATCTGTAAAGTTACTAAATCTCCGCCGATTTTGAGGCCATGGCGAACATCCTTGGCCGGATGCTGCACTGTAAATATATTGCTGCCGACAGGAATATCGGAGGTGCGTACCGGAACATAGCTTGTTCCCTGCTTTTTTAGCACAATGGTCTGCGTGCTCAGCAGCCGGTCCTGAATGGTGCCGAGTCCGGCTATGTCATTCTCTTCGGCTGAATAGAAATGAGGCTTGCCGTTGGAATCTTTCTGATAAGTATAGAAAGTTTTTGCCTCGCCGTTGATTTTATAGCGACCCTTGAGCACTACTGACGGCATGGAGGCCAGAGGCAGATAGTTGTCAGGCATATCTTCGCCGGTAAGTGCGGTTTTCCTCACTGTAGTTTCCATAAAGTATTGCGATGTGCCGGCTTCGGCCGAGGGGCTGTTGAATGTATGGTAATAGACATTATAAGGATACTCAGCCGCATCCAGAATATCATCTGCCACAAGAGGATAGCTGTTGGTGTAATATGCTGGTGACCGTCCCCAGAAAGAGCGGAAATGTTCCGGTTTGTTCCATCCCGGGAAAAGAATCGCATTCAGCTCATCGTAAGTGGCATAAGTAGGGTCCAGATCGGAATTGGCACGGAACGATTTCAGGAAATAGAAGGACTTCTCATAGGAGTTCAGCCCCCATCCCTCCGGTTCAAAAGTCAGGGTAAGCCCATTGCCGGCATCATATTCCTCCACTGCATTATCTGCAATGGCGAAAGATATTTTGGCTGCATAGCGTTCCACGTATATATCTATTGTAACGTCCTCGAGTTCGTCCGCTGTCATATCTTCCAGATCCGATTCGGTAAGGAGTTTGTTGGTGTCAAACGGGGTAGCCATGATAAGCTGGTTGTCAAGACCTGTCACTTCGTCACGGCCATAGTAAACGGAGTTGGTCATGGCAAGATATTTGTTGCCCCCGTCCTCAGGCGAATAAATGCTGGAGAGGATACGTTTCTGAGCGTCCATAAGGGTGCGGTTCTCATAATAGCTTGCATTTACGGCATTTACAATGCAGAGCACATAGGTAGGCATTTTCTCGCCCTGGACAAGATTTACGGGCACGTTGGTCTCGTAGAAACCGTACACCGAAGGGTTGGTGGCCGGGGTTGTGGGATTTACGGCGCCGGTCAACGGCAGGGGAACGTGGCTGTGGTAGTTCTTATCCGCATCGTAGAAATAAAAATCAATGGTACGGATTTTATTTTCCGCCTCTGTGCCGTTGGCATAATCCGAGGTGTTGTCACCGACAGCCCGTGAGGAGTTGCCCGAGGAACCTCCGGCATTTACAAGACTTACTTTCAGATAACGCACTTCGGAGTCAGAGGCTACCGGCCCGTTTTGATCGGAAGCCGACGGCTCGTCAGCCGAACATGCTGCGAAAAGAAACGCAGGCATGGTCAACAATAATGTTCTGATTACTTTTTTCATGTAGTTGATAATTTGGAATAAAAATATAATTATTGGTTGGTAAATATTTCGTAAGAGTGATGATACTCTATGCGGTATTCCGTGCGCCGTAATGCAGGAAATATGTTGTGCTGCATTATGCGCCAGGCTGCGGGATAACGTTTCAATGCCGCTTCCTTCAGGTCAGGATCCATATCACGGTCGATTATATCAATTATAATTTCCTTGTCCGGAAGGTCAGTGCCGGTAAGTGCTGCGCGTAATCCGGCCCAGTCTTCCGCCACATATTTCACTGATATCATACTGTCAGGTAAGTCTGTCGCATTACGGATATATTCTTTCATGGATATTGTGCGCTCCATTGCAAGCCGGGCATTTCTGTCATATCTCCCTTCCGGTGACGCGTAACCTGTAAACTCTATGGATGTAAGGCTCATGCCGTTGCTTCGTGTAATTGAATCAAGCTTGTTGATTATGCTTATCAATTCGTTATTGTTGTCTCCGAATTCCGGATCCAGTACGGTTGAATTTACCGGATATTTTACGCGGGCAGTTCCGCAAAGCGCCTCTGTAACTGTCCGTTTCACCGGTTCGGTTGTAATTATGGGAGGGAGCGGTTCAGGTGATGGTGTAGAAACGGAGTCCGGCATTTCCGTAACAACAGGCATGAGGGGTGATATTTCGGCCTCTATCTCCTTAGGCCGTCCTCCACCAAAGTAATATACAACATTCAGGGCCGCTTTTGTGGGCCCAAGCCAATGCCGGTTGCGCGATGCAGTTTTACGGCCGCAGGACGCGCACGGATATTTGTCATAGCTGTAATATACGTATCCTGCCGCAATTTCGGCTTCAAGTCCCCAATGACGCGACAGCCGCCAGGTATGCCCATATCCTACTCCGGCACCTATGCCCCAGCCTTGTTTGCGGTCTCCGCCAAATGAAACATTAAACTGTCCGCCCAAGCCATGCAGGGCGAAAAAATGACCACGGTAGCTCTGCTTCATCCAATATCGTGCTTCCGGCTGAACCAGCCAATGTTTCCATTTTCGTCCGTGCGAAAGGATCCAGCCGTTGTAATTTCCGGAAATGTCAAGAGTCCATCGATCAGCGAGAGGCAACTCTATTCCGATATTGGCATTCAGTAAGGCGTCATAAATCAGATTGGTCTTTACACCAGCCTCCTGACGTTCCCCCACAGCGTATGGAACAGCTGTTCCACATATTATAATAAAGAATAATAATCGTAGTTTCATAAAGTCAATTCGTTCACGCTCTCTTTACAAGAGATGGATTGAGAATTTTAGTCACTGTTAATCAGTGAATTATGATCTCAGTATATTGTGTATGTCCAAACAATGTGTGTTTTGTGCCGGCTATCGGATATGCCCGAAAGTTAATTAATCATTATTAAAAAGCTGATATCGCAATTTTTGTTTAACTTTGCCGTTGGTTAAATATCTCTTGTAAAGAGAATTACTCTCTTGTAAAGAGATATGTACTTTTTAAGAATTGACGTGTGACAGTATATTGCCCTATTTGGCAATATAAAAATTAAGGGGGCTACAATTATGCTCCCCTTTAAATGGCTATAAGTAGGCCAGATATTAGCCCATACCTGTATGAGATTATTCTATTGTTGCTGCGACATGGCTGGTGTTATGCCGAAAAATGAGCAGGCGTTTGCAGTGGTAATCCGCTCTATACATCCGTTATCTTTTCCTAATGCGGTGGCTATATGTGAGGCTGTGGCTACAAGGTAGCTGCTCTCATTGCGCTTTCCACGGTATGGCACCGGCGCCAGATAGGGTGAATCCGTTTCAAGCAATATTCTTTCAAGCCCTATATGAGGCAGCACCTCGCGTAGTTTCGAGTTTTTGAAAGTGACTATGCCGTTGATCCCGAAATAGAAATCGCCGAGCGAGCGGATATCGGCCACATCTTCCACTGTTCCTCCAAAACTATGAAAAACGGCTTTAAGACGCGATGTGTCCAGTTTGCCGAACACATCAAGCACATCCTTTAATCCTTCGCGGCAGTGTATGATTACGGGAAGTTCCAGATCTATGGCCCAACGGCATTGTGTGAGCAACGCATCAATCTGTTGCTTCCGGAACGTGCTGTCCCAATAAAGATCCATGCCTATTTCTCCCACCGCCACATATTCAGAACCGTCGATACCGGAAAATTCCCGCTCTATCTCGCCGAGTATGCGGATGTAATCTTTTTTCACCTCGGTAGGATGCAGCCCCATAGCCATAGAGGTGACTTCCGGGAACATGGAATGCAGATTCTTCTGAGTTGCTATGGTAGAGAGATCCACATTTGGAAATATCATGTGGCCTACACCGGCCTCCAAAGCCCGGCGTACCATTGAGGGGCCTTCGCCCTCCATTTCGGGAAGATAAAGATGGGTATGGGTATCTATCAGCATAACAGGTCAGTGGGTGCGTGAGGTCGACTTCATGGCAAGCTCGGTGAAGAAACGCTTGTCGGCCTCGTCACGGAATTCGATAGAGTCAAGTGCCGCCACTGCACAGGAGGCATACTTGTCGATAAGAGAATGGCACCGGCGGTCTAATCCGAGTGAATCGTATATGGCTTTGACCGCTGATATTTTTTCATCGCCATCGCAATGCCTGTCGGTGATGAGTTTGTGCAGCTGGCCTGACTTGTCTTCTTCCAGAGCCTTGATGAGCAGCCATGTCTTTTTGTCGTTAAGAATATCGCCCCCTATGTTCTTGCCGAACAGAAGAGGATCGCCGTAAGTGTCCAGATAATCGTCCTGAAGCTGAAATGCAAGGCCGAGGTTTACTGCATAGCGGTCAAAGGCTTCAGTCACGGAATTGTCAACACCGGCCATTACGGCACCCATGCGGCATGCACAGGAGAGCAGAACGGCGGTCTTTAGCCGTATCATTTCAATATATTCGCATTCCGTGACATCCAATCGCTGTTCGAAATCCATGTCATATTGCTGCCCCTCGTACACTTCAATGGCTGTTGTGTGGAAAAGCTCTAAGGCCTGCGGGGCTTTGTCACCTGCGTCCTTTGTCACAAGCATGGAGGCAAGTGTCAGCATAGCGTCACCGCTGAGTATGGCCGTGGAGTCATTCCATTTTTTGTGGACTGTGGGACGTCCGCGCCGCATGTCGGCCCGGTCCATTACATCGTCGTGGAGCAAGGTGAAGTTATGGAACATCTCTATCCCTATGGCCTGATTGATAACTTGTTCAGGTTTGGCGCCACAACTTATGGCCGCAGCTATGGCGAGTGCCGGGCGCAGCCGCTTGCCGCCTGATTCAAGAGTGTAGGATATTGGAAGATAAAGGCCGGCCGGCTCCTTGTCAAGCGGAAGTGCGGCAATGGCACCTTCTATAATGTCCGGAATATTATATTTTTCGATCATGGTTTTAGGGTTATGCTTTAGTCGTTTTCCGCAAAGTTAACCAAACCTACGGTATAAACGCTGAAATAACACAAAAAAATCAGCTTCTCCACTATATATTTTGTGGGAGAAGCTGATTGTGAGATGATGTAATCATCAAGCTCGACGCAAGGTCTTACTTTCTGATACCAAGCTCTTTGCGGGCAATGATAGCACGATAGCGGTTGATGTCTTTCTTGATAAGGTAATCAAGAAGACGACGACGCTTGCCTACAAGCCCCTTAAGAGCACGCTGTGTCGTATAATCTTTGTGATTTGACTTGAGGTGTTCAGTCAAATGAGCGATACGGATAGAGAATAATGCTATCTGCGCTTCGGGTGAGCCGGTATCAGTCTTGCCCTGACCGTATGTCTCAAAGATTTTAACTTTTTCGTCAGAATTTAAGTGCATTCTTTCGGAGTGGTTAATTTGGTTAATAATTGATTTGTTTAAACACGGGTGCAAAGTTAACTGTTTTTCCGTGATCTGACAAATAAAGGCGGCATTTCTTTTGCTTGAAACACCGCCTTTTATTGAGTTTTCTATGAATCAGTGCCGGATCAGCCCTTTATTGCAGCTATTCCGGGAAGCACTTTGCCCTCGATAGCCTCAAGAAGTGCGCCACCGCCGGTAGATACGTATGAAACCTTGTCGGCCATGCCGAATTTGTTGACACAAGCCACGGAGTCACCGCCGCCTACAAGCGAGAACGCTCCATTGTTTGTTGCCTCCACAATAGCTTCGGCTATAGCGCGGGAACCTGCTGTGAAGTTGTCGAATTCAAACACACCGGCAGGACCGTTCCAAAGAATGGTCTTTGCGCCTTTGATTGCATCGGCAAACATTTTCTGTGTCTCGGGACCGGCATCGAGACCTTCCCAGCCGTCGGGCACATTCATAACTGAAACCACCTGTGTATTGGCGTCGTTGCTGAAGCTGTCGGCGGCCACACAGTCGGTTCCGAGAATAAGGTTGACACCTTTCTCCTTGGCTTTTTTGATGATATCAAGAGCCAGATCAAGTTTGTCGTCCTCACATATCGAAAGACCTACTTTGCCACCCTGAGCCTTGGCGAATGTGTAAGTCATGCCTCCGCAAAGGATCAGATTGTCCACTTTGTCCATGAGGTTCTCGATAATACCTATTTTGGTAGATACTTTCGAACCTCCCATTATAGCGGTAAACGGACGCTTGATGTCGCTGAGGATATTGTCAACGGCCTTTACCTCTTTTTCCATGAGGTAACCGAGCATCTTGTCATCACTTGAGAAATAGTCGGCTATTACAGCTGTGGAGGCATGTTTGCGGTGAGCTGTTCCGAATGCGTCGTTTACATAAGCGTCAGCATATGATGCAAGTTTTTTGGCAAATGTTTTCTGACGTTCCTTCATCTCCTTTTTTGCATCATCATAGCCGGCATCGGTTTTCTCTATTCCCACAGGCTTGCCTTCCTCCTCGGGATAGAAACGGAGGTTCTCTAACAAGAGCACTTCACCGGGTTTGAGATTGGCGGCAGCCTCGTCGGCATTGGCGCAGTCATCGGCAAACTTGACCTCGCATCCCAAAGCTTTTGCCACATCGTCCTTGATCTGGGCAAGTGAGAATTTGGGGTTGACTTTTCCTTTGGGCTTACCCATGTGCGACATTATTATAAGGCTGCCTCCGTCCTCAAGAATTTTCTTGAGTGTGGGGAGTGCGCCGCGGATGCGTGTATCGTCAGTTATCTTACCGTTTTCATCGAGGGGCACGTTGAAGTCAACGCGCACGATTGCCTTTTTGCCGGCAAAGTTGTAATTGTCAAGTGTCATTGGATATATATTAAAAAATTTGTGTTGTGATTACAGAGTGCAAAGTTAGCGATTTTGTGAATCCGAATCAAATTTACAGCACACCTCTATTCCGAAGTATAAGGGACATCTGGTCACGCAGCTCGCGTGCTTTTTCGGCTGCTACAGCAGCGAAATCCTCATCTTTTGACGCAAAGATAATTCCGCGTGATGAATTGACAAGCAAACCACAGTCGTCCGTCATACCATAGCGGCACACTTCTTCAAGACTTCCGCCCTGTGCCCCTACGCCGGGAACAAGCAGGAAATGGTTCGGGGCCGCTTTGCGCACATCCTCGAAAAGTTTGCCCTGGGTGGCACCGACCACATACATCATTGCATCGTCACCGGCCCACTGCTGCGATGTTTCAAGAACCTGCTCGAAAAGACGCTTGCCGTCGGCAAGAGGAAGCATCTGGAAATCCGAGGATCCGGCATTGCTTGTGAGAGCAAGCAGAATTACCCATTTCCCCTCGAAACCAAGGAACGGTGCCACGCTGTCCTTGCCCATATAAGGAGCCACCGTAATGGCGTCAACATCAAGATGTCCGAAAAAACTGCGCGCGTAAAGCTGTGAGGTATTGCCTATATCGCCACGTTTGGCATCGGCTATGATAAACTGGTCGGGGTATTTCTCCTTTATATATCTTACGGTCTTTTCCAATACCGTCCAGCCTTCGGTGCCTTCCGATTCGTAAAATGCCATGTTCGGTTTGTAGGCTACGCAATATGGCGCTGTTGCGTCTATAATGGCCTTGTTGAATTCCCACACAGGATTCTCGGATCCGAGAAGGCAATCAGGGATTTTTTTTATGTCGCTGTCTAATCCCACACAAAGGAATGATTCTTTGCGGCGGATGTTTTCTATGAGTTCCTGACGTTTCATAATATCTATTGCTGCGTTTTAGTTATAGTTGCGATTCTTTCAGCTTCTCGGCATTTTCGGCTACAATGAGATGGTCGATGCAATCCTGAATATCGCCGTCCATAAATGCCTGAAGATTATAGACCGTGTAATTTATCCGGTGGTCGGTGATACGCCCCTGAGGATAATTATAGGTGCGTATCTTTGCCGAGCGGTCGCCGGTGGAAACCATTGTCTTGCGGCGTGATGCTATGTCATCGATGTATTTCTGATGTTCCTTGTCATAGATGAATGTACGGAGGCGGCTCAGCGCACGTTCTTTGTTTTTGGGCTGGTCGCGGGTCTCGGTACATTCTATCAGAATCTCTTCGCTTACGCCGGTGTTCGGGTTCCGCCACATGTAGCGTAGCCGCACACCACTCTCCACTTTATTCACATTCTGACCTCCGGCGCCGCCGCTTCGGAATGTATCCCATTTTATCTCACCTTCGTTGATCTCTACATCGAAGGCTTCCGCTTCGGGAAGCACAGCCACGGTTGCAGCGGAAGTGTGTACGCGGCCCTGGGTTTCTGTAGCCGGAACACGTTGCACACGGTGTACGCCGCTCTCGTATTTTAAAGAGCCGTAAACGCTGTCGCCCGTAACAGCCATCACTATTTCCTTATATCCGCCGGCTGCACCTTCGCTATAGCTTGTAACAGCTATATTCCATCCCTTTGACTCGCAATATTTCATGTACATTTTGCACAGATCGCCGGCAAATATGGCGGCTTCATCTCCACCTGTGCCACCGCGGATTTCGAGTATGGCGTTTTTGGAGTCCTCAGGGTCTTCGGGAATAAGCAGGAGTTTTATTTCTTCCTCCATAGGGGGAATGGCAGTCGTGGCGGCATCGATTTCCTCCCGAGCCATGGTTCGGAGTTCCTCATCCGTTTCTTCATCAAGTATCCGGCGCCCTTCGGCCACCGATTCGATAAGTGACCGATAGCGCCGTGTGGCCGTCACAAGACGTTCAAGGTCCTTATATTCCTTGGTGAGGCGAACGTAACGTTTCATATCACCGATTACATCGGGATCCGTAATCAAGGTGCCTACTTCGGCAAAGCGTGCTTCTATGCCGTCAAGACGTGACAGCAGCGAGTTGTCGGCCATAATTATGCAATCGAAGTTTTAATTCAGCGCGAAGGTACAAAAAAACTCCGTAATTTTGGGCTGTTAACATGGATTTGTTAACTTTGCATGAAATATGTAATACCTCAATACGCAAGAGATGAAGAAATTTTTCTTAGCATTCTTAGGCACGATGGCTGCAATCTGGGCCACCATCCTTATCGCCACGTCCGGTATCGTTACAATGATAATTGCCGTGTCGGCCACAAAAGCCAACACAATAGAGGCTGATGTAAAGGAACATAGCATACTCCATCTTGTTCTTGATTCGGAAATAACCGAACGGGAGGCCACAATGTCATTGACCCAACTGCTTACGAACCCAGGTAATATAAACCTGCCGCTTTCATTGGAAACCATGGTGAAAGTTATTGAGCAGAGTGCCGAAGATGACAATATCGAAGGCCTGTTCATAGAATGTAAAGGTGCGTCGGGTGGCCTTGCCCAGGCCGAGGCCCTGATCAAGGCAATAAGAGTATTTAAAGAGAATGGGAAATGGGTGTATGCCTATTCCGACTACTATTCCCAGTATGAGTATTACATAGCATCTGCCGCTGACTCTCTGTTTCTCAATCCGGTAGGAATGGTGGATGTGCATGGTCTGCAATCCCAGATATTATATTTCAAGGATTTTTTTGAGAAAATAGGTGTTGACGTGGATATAATCCGGGTTGGTACCTACAAGAGCGCGGTAGAACCCTTTATGCTGTCAGGCATGAGTGAGGCGTCGCGTGAGCAGCAGCTCCACTATCTTAACCGGATATGGAGTAGTATGAGGGGATCTATAGCAAAGAACCGTAAGGTTACTCCTGAAAAAGTGAACATGTGGGCCGATTCTCTGTCATTCCTTTCGAGCACTGATTTCTATCTTAAAAACAAATTGATAGATAAGGCTATTTACCGTCACACAATGGATAGTGTGTTGGCTGTGCTCACTGACCGTAAGGGAAAAGATCCCCGCTTTGTGAGTGTGTCGCAATATTCTACTAAGCTTACTAAAGCTGACAAATCCGACCGTCATATAGCGGTGCTCTATGCTGTCGGTGAAATAAAGGAGTCGGGCGACGACTGCATAGCCAGTGAAACGCTCACAGAAGATATTTTCGACCTTATGGACGATGACGATGTGGCCGGTCTCGTTCTGCGTGTCAATTCACCCGGAGGAAGCGCATTCGCATCCGAGCAGATATGGGAGGCATTGCAGGAATTCAAACGGGTAACAGGCAAGCCGTTCTATGTGTCGATGGGCGATTATGCCGCATCGGGAGGTTACTATATATCATGCGGCGCAGATAAGATATATGCCGAACCGCTTACGCTTACCGGCTCGATAGGAATATATGGAATGGTGCCCAACGTATCCAAACTCATGAACGACAAGCTCGGCATACATATCGGAGAAGTGTCGACTGTGGGTGACGGCTTCCCTACCCTTCTGGAGCCTATGACCGATGCTCAGAAAAGAGCCTTTCAGGCAAGTGTGAACCGTGGCTATGCGTTGTTTACAAAACGCTGTGCCGAAGGGCGTCACATGCCACTTGACTCACTGTTGAAAATAGCTGAAGGGCGTGTATGGGACGGCACTTCGGCGTTGGAGCGTGGCCTTGTCGACAAACTCGGTGGCCTTGATCAGGCTGTAAAGGATATGGCTGCCGAACTGGATATGGATGCATCCGATGTCGTTTCATATCCGAACAAGGACGTAAAATGGTATGATGAGATACTTCGTGCTTCCGGCCAGATAGAAGCGGCCTGGACCCGTAATCAGCTTGGCGAGGCTTATCCGCTTTACCAACAGCTACAGAAAGTCAGAAGCATGTCGGGAATAATGTGCCGGATGGAATTCGTGACCCTGCAATAAATATCTGAAATAATATATCGGTACGCAATGGCACGCAACAAGGTTCTGGCCAATCTCCTTCTCTATCCCATATCGAAAGTGTATGGGATGGTGATGGCTGTGCGTAACCGTCTTTTCGAGATAGGTGTGCTGAAACAGCACAGTTTCGATGTGCCGGTGATTGTTGTGGGGAATATCTCTATGGGAGGTACCGGTAAGACTCCGCACACCGAATATCTTATAGACGCTCTCAGATTCAATTACCATATAGGCGTGCTGTCAAGGGGCTATAAACGACGGACTAAAGGATTCGTGCATGCCACACGCCGCTCCCGCCCGGAAGATATAGGCGATGAGCCGTATCAGATATTCCAGAAATATGGCGATGACATAACCATAGCCGTGTGCGAGGATCGGGTGAAAGGTATAAACCAGCTGCTTGAAATAAACAGGAATATAAACCTTGTGCTTCTTGACGATGCTTTCCAGCACCGGTATGTGAAACCATCGGTGGCGGTGGTGCTGACGGAATTCAACCGGCCTGTGTTCTACGACAAGCTTTTGCCCTATGGCCGACTCCGGGAGCCGATGTCGGCTCTTAACCGTGCTGATATTGTTGTAGTGACCAAATGTCATGACGACATGAAACCGATGGAGTACCGCATATTCAAGGAAAACCTCAATCTGTTTCCATATCAGAAGCTGTTTTTCTCCAAATATGCTTACGGACACCTCGTGTCGGTGTTTCCAGAGAGCGTGACTTATATCCCCTATCTTGACTGGCTTACTAACGAGGATTCAATACTTGTAGTGTCGGGCGTGGCCAATCCCAGGCCGTTTGTAAGATACCTCAAGACATTCAAGGCCAAAGTCAAGGTGCTCAGATTTCCTGACCACCACAATTTCACCCATAGCGACATGGAATTGATACGGCGTAAGTTCGACGAGCTTAACGGCAACCGCAAATTCATAATAACTACTGAAAAAGATGCTGTGAGGCTTAGCAACAATCCATATTTCCCGCATTCGGTAAAGTCATCTATTTTCTATGTGCCGATAAAGGTGGAATTTCTGCCGCAGGGTGACGGTTCCATCGATGAATGTGTGGGCCAACTGTTGCGAAACACAAAATTTCTGAAAAAGAAAGATACGGAGTCTATTGACTCATGACTTATAAAACTCAAATACAATCAACCCTTACTATGCTGACCAAAATTAAAGAAACAGCCGATTTTTTACGTGCACATGTAACAGATCTTCCTGAAACAGCTATAATTCTCGGGTCCGGACTCGGTGACCTTGTAAACCATATTGAAAATCCGCAGTATTTCAAATATGCGGATATTCCCAATTTCCCGCTTTCAACGGTTGAAGGTCATTCCGGCAACCTTATATTCGGCTATCTGTGCGGCAAACGCATAATGGCTATGCAGGGACGCTTTCACTACTATGAAGGATATGGAATGAAAGAGGTGACTTTCCCTGTGAGAGTGATGCAGGCATTAGGTGTCAAGACACTTTTTGTATCCAATGCCGCCGGAGGCATGAACAAGGAGTTCAAAGTAGGCGATGTGATGATAATCACAGATCATATAAATCTTTTTCCCGAAAATCCGCTGAGAGGAAAGAATTATAGTGAACTCGGTACCCGCTTCCCGGCTATGACGGAGGCTTATGATAAGAAGCTTGTGGCGTTGGCCGACAAGGTAGCGTCGGAAAAAGATGTGCGGGTGATGCACGGAGTATATGTAGGCACTACAGGCCCTACATTCGAAACTCCCGCTGAATATGAATATTTCCGGATAATAGGCGGTGATGCTGTAGGTATGTCGACTGTGCCTGAAGTGATAGTTGCCGCACATGCGGGAATAAGAGTGTTCGGCCTTTCTGTCATTACAGATCTCGGAGGAAAAGATATAACTGATGTACCAACCCACGAGGAGGTACAGCAGGCGGCAGTCAAGGCACAGCCCAAGATGCTTGAAATCATCAAAGGAATGCTTGCCGCGTTATAAATTTAAGAAATTATGGAAGAACCGAAACTCACTGAAATATCGGAATTGGGCGAATTCGGTTTAATAGACCGTCTTACACATGAGCTGCCTAAGGTAAATACATCTACCGGGAAAAGTGTAGGTGATGACGCTGCTGTGCTTGAATACCCCGGCACAGAGGTGCTCGTAACCACCGACATGCTTCTTGAGGGAGTGCATTTTGACCTAACATATGTTCCGCTCAAACACCTCGGCTATAAAGCTGCCGTGGTTAATTTTTCGGATATTTACGCCATGAACGGCACTCCCCGTCAGATTACAGTGTCGCTGGGCATATCCAGAAGGTTTGCGGTGGAACATATCGAACAGCTTTATGACGGTATACGGACAGCCTGTGAGATCTATGGCGTGGATATTGTGGGTGGTGACACCTGCGCCTCACGTCAGGGTCTTGTGATAAGCATAACTTGTATAGGTGACGCTAAAAAGGAGGATATAGTATATCGCAACGGGGCCAAGGATACGGACCTTATCTGCGTATCGGGCGATTTCGGCGCCGCTTATATGGGTCTCCAGCTTCTTGAACGCGAAAAAGTGGCTTCAGCGGGGCAGAAGGATTTTGTGCCGCAGTTTCACGGCAAAGAGTATCTTGTGGAGCGTCAGCTCAAACCTGAGGCCCGCAAAGATATAATAGCACGCTTACGTGAAGCAGATATAAAGCCCACGGCCATGATGGATGTGAGCGACGGGCTTTCGTCAGAACTCATACATATATGCCGGCAGAGCCACACGGGGTGCCGGATTTATGAGGACCGTATCCCCATCGACTATCAGACGGCAGTTATGGCCGAGGAGCTTAATATGAATCTTGTGACGGCTGCTCTCAATGGCGGGGAGGATTATGAACTTCTGTTCACCGTGCCGCTGCATGACCATGATAAGGTATCGAAGATAGAAGGGGTAAAAGTTATAGGACATATAACCAAAGCGGATCTCGGATGCGCCATGATAACCCGCGATGGCGGCGAAATCGAGCTTAAAGCTCAGGGCTGGAACCCTCTGGCTCATAAATCCTGACCTATTTACAGTACAATAAGAAAATTACCCTGACTGGCAACAGTCAGGGTAATTTTCTTATTTCTCCATATGGTCAGGAGATAAAGAGGCCATGTTATGGTATGACTACTTTCCGCGCGTCAGTGCCGCGTACCATTATATATATCCCCTTGGTAAGGTTCTGTTCAGGTACTTTCACTCCGCTGAGATTGTAGAATACTGCATTATCGGTTGCACCATTATTCGTCATAATGCCGTCTATGCCTGAATATGTAAGATTGACGCTTGCCACATTGCTCTCGGCAACGGCGCCATGATTGTAGACAGGAACAACAGTATAGTTGAATTCATAATTGCCTTCCGGTGAGTTTTCCTCAAGCGGACGATCTGTGAATGATGTCCCGTTGTGAGGCTCGGCAGTCAGCATTGTGCCGTTGCGGAACACATGATATCCTGTAATAGCGAGATCCTCCGGCTGCGAAGGTGCAGCTTCATATGTAACGTCATCAATGAAAAGAGCGAGAGTATCGTAGGATGTATGTCGTATTGCAAAATATCTGGCACCTGCGGGAAGCTCAAGACTGAATAGGGTCCATTCTTCCGGAGCGGTTCCATCTGCATTAAGGCCGCTTACTGTTTCGATTTTGGAAGTGAAACTGTCTTTCTGATTGTCGGTTGTGGAATAGTAAACTTCGAATGTTTCCGGCCATGCCACGGTGAAACTCTTGCCATAGAACGTCACGGTCTGTGCTGCTCCTGAAAGCTCGGGAGAGATAAGCCAGTTGTCATTCTGAGCCGATTGGGCACTTATGGCAAGCATATAACGTTGTCCGCTATGGGCCACTGCGTCGGGAGCATATGTGTCGGGTATGTTGGCAACTACGTTGTCGAAAAGCTGAAATGCGATAGGTGATGTCTGATAGGGATTGTAAAGTTCGCGGAACACATTGTAAGTCTTACATCCGTCACCGTCAAATACAGTCCAGTTACCGGCTCCGCTGATCGACATGGGAGTGTAGTCGGCACTCTCAAAATCCTCCGTTACAGTTTCTGCTACCGGTTCCCCTATCACCGGTGCGCTCCAGCTCAGCAATACTTCCTGCTCATTTACAACAGCCGACAGATCCGTTACGGTGGGATATGACGCTCTGCCCACGGCTACAGTTGCCTTTGCCGTATTGTTGTCCGGAGTCACATCTCCGTCCAATGTAAGCGTAAGCGCCACTTCCAGTGATTCAGGAGCATTAAACGGAACGATATAGTCAAGGCTCACATCCGTGAATTTATTGGCTGCAAGTTCCTCAACAGGCACAGAGTTTATGGTCTCACCGTTCACTGTCCACACTGCCACAGGATTAGCCGCTTCGGTACCTAAATTCTCAACATGTGCCGTGAATTTTAATTCATCGCCTAACTTTGCTTTCTCCTGCCCGGTCATTGCCACTATGCGCACATCGGTAGCCGATAAATCGATTACCCTTATGTTGTCAACAGGAATACTCCATGTATGTTCATCATCATTATGGGCCGCAGTAAATCTGAGTTCAAACATTACGGCACCTTGATTCTTGAATCCGTCGAGAGGAATGCGTGCGAGAGTCCAATCGTCAGTAGGTGCTTCCTGAAGATTGATTGTCTTTTCTATGGTCAGGTTTTCGCAGTCAGTACCGACAAGCACATCAATTATGTTTCCTTTTCCCTGATACCAGAATTCCAGCACCGGATTTCCGGCTGTGGAGATATCGGCACGTGTGGAGATAAGTCCGTACATGGCGTTTTCATCAATCGGCAACCACAGATAGAAACCCTGGTCTCCGTCGTGTGATTTAAGCGGTTCGGGTGCATCCGGATCCTCCGGATCAAAAAGCGATGCAAAATAATCGTCAGTTATTGTTCCGTTCTGCTGCTGACCATGACTCTGCGGATCTGTAAGCCATATGCGGTCATATCGTCCGTTGGTAAACGACTCGGTAAATGGCAGAGATTCGGGCACACCTACAGTTGCGATGTTCGAAGTATTGTCAAGTGAATAATATTCACCGAAGCCGGCTGTTACCTGATACGCGACGAAATCCTGTTCCGTAATATCCGGATATGTAAACACAAAGGAAGTTTCGGATGTGGTGGCTATGGCTGGATCATACATTGTTCCGAACGCGTCGAATATATAATAGGTTATCTGGTCCGGATCTACATATCCGCCATGTTCACCTGTCTCAGGAACCGCATCCCAGCTTAATGTGGCGCTTTTATAGTCCGCACCGACTGTAAGCCTGACATTTTCCGGCGCCAACGGTGTGTCGATGCCGCACCAGATGGATTTATACTCCACCATGTCGCCGGCGGTATCGCCTACATAAGCAACGCCGGTAAAGCGGTTGTTTATGCCCTGGTACATTTCCACATTCTCAATTGTTATGACCTGTCCGGGTGTGACATTCTCATAAACGAATTTGTCCACGCCCCAGCGTGAGGTTATCTCTACCTTTGATATTTCAGTAAGATCATCACCTTTTTTTGTCTTTGTAGGAGCTGTATAGGTGACGGTAGCTTCCAGTTCTCCCCTGGGAGCAAGCACCCAGCTGAGTTCACCTGCTGCCGGAGGATCCACTTGTACTGGTGGTGTAACACTACCTTCACGCACACTGAGATTAGCTAACTTCAGGGCCCCTTTCATGGCTTGGGTTGTGGTGCAGTGGAAGCCGATATAATAGTAGCCTTCTTCAGGTATGGCACAATTATGTTCATACTTTGTCATGGCTTTTTCAGTGTACTTAGTGGTGGGAACAATCTCAGCACCGGCGCCCTCTACGGTCGGAGAGGTGGCCAGATTTACATTCATTTCCACGGCAGTAGCTCCCGAACCCATAAATCCGACTTCAAACGAGACTACATAATTCCCGGGCATAAAATGGATAGGCACCGTGAACAGCCAGTCATCATTGACATCTGTCTCATTCGGGGCCATGCATGCCGAATAGCCGTTGACAGTACCGAACTGCCATTTACGGTTGTCGTTATTTACATTTACAGCGGTGTAGTTCTTTATTTCCGTACCTGCCTTGCCAAGATCATGGGTAAAGGGTACTTCCACTGCATTTGCTGGAGCTTCCGCAGTACGTAAAGGTGTTTTTAGGGCTATTACTCTGCGTTCCCGGTTTATTTGCTTTAATGATCCCGTCGAGGATGGTGAAATCTCTCTGTCAGGAACGTTTGCTCCGGCTGCCATTACCGACATCAGTGCAATTGAAATTAGTAGAATCTTTTTCATACGCATATTAAAAAGAGGTTATGTTGGTCTAATTGCAAATATAATACAATATTTTGCAATTGGAAAATTTAGATAAAAAATATTCGGGACGAGCTTTTTCTAAAAGCACACCCTTCCTCGATGATTGCATTTGCAATCAATATTAAAAAGACGGATTATAGTAGGGATAAGTTACGTTCCATAGATATAGGGCATAAGGCGGCATTGAAGTGCCTGCAGCACAGCGGTTGCGGGATTCTATGATCTGCATCCAGTCCGGCAGAGTGATTTTGCCACGTCCCACATCAATGAGGGTACCTACTACCGCACGCACCATATTGCGTAGAAAACGGTCGGCGGTGATCTCAAAATACCATGTTTCCGCATCGCCTCCTTCCCTCACCCATCGTGCATCGGTCACATGGCATATATTGGTGCGGGCATCGCTATGAAGTTTGGCAAACGAGGTGAAGTCATCAATAGCCGTAAGTGTGGCCGCGCATCGGTTCATGGCCTCGAAATCAAGGCTTGAGGGTGTATGCCATGACAATCCCACAGCAAACGGTGATCTCCGCATGTTCACATAATAACGGTAGGTACGCGATGTGGCGTCGAACCGGGCATGGGAACCATCCGGCACTTCTGTCAGTGAAAAAACAGTTATGTCGGGCCCGCAGATAGCATTGATTTTGCGTGGGAGCAATTGTGCCTCAGATGCGGTTATATCCATATCGGCATGCGCCACCATGCACCGTGCGTTGACACCGGCGTCCGTACGTCCGGCGCCTGTTATGGCCACCGGCTTTCGGAGCAACATCGAGAGTGCTTCCTCAATAGTCTGCTGAACGCTTATATCGTCAGGCTGAGTCTGCCATCCATGATATGCGGCACCCCGGTAGGCAAGATGAATGAAATAGCGTGGCATCAGTCACGTTCAAGATATGTGTAGCCATAAAGCCCTGAACGGTAGTTGTTCAGGAACGCACGGCCTTCGTCGGGTGTGATCTTGCCTGCTTTCATGGCCATGGTGACCCAGGTCTCCACATTACGCACAAGCCGTTTGGAATTGTACTGCACATAGTCAAGCACTTCTTCCACGGTTTCTCCGTCTATTATCTTGTCTATTTCATATTTGTCCTTATGCACGCTTATATGGACGGCGTTTGTATCACCGAAAAGATTGTGCATGTCGCCTAATATTTCCTGATAGGCTCCGACAAGGAACACTGCAAGATAATACGGCTCACCTGCCTTTACGGGATGTACGGGCAAACTCGGTGAAGTTCCTCCGGAAGTGATGAAATTCGCTATCTTGCCGTCGCTGTCACAGGTCATGTCCTGGATGGTGCATGTGCGTGTGGGCTTTTCGTCAAGCCTTGAGATTGGCATAATGGGAAACACCTGATCAATGGCCCATGTGTCGGGAAGCGACTGGAAAAGCGAGAAATTACAGAAATATTTGTCAGGAATCATCCGTGATATCTTACGGAGTTCCTCAGGCGGATGCTTCATGCTTGCAGCCATCTCGGCAACTTCGCGGGCAATGGACCAGAACAGTTTTTCAATCTGTGCGCGTGTGGTGAGGTCAAGCATGCCGAGGCTGAACAGATCGAGAGCTTCCTCCCTGATCTGCAATGCGTCATGCCAACCTTCAAACAATCGGGCGTTGTCAAGTTTGTCCCAAATGTCATACAGCTCTATGAGCAGTTCATGGGAGTCGGGTGTAATCTCCTCGTTGTCCTTCCATTGGGGCAAACTTGTGGTTTCCAGCACTTCGAACACGAGCACTGAATGATGGGCCGTGAGCGATCGTCCGCTTTCGGTAATGATGTTGGGTTGCCTGAGATTGTTTTTCTCGCACACATCCACAAGAGCCGAAACGGAGTCGTTGGCATATTCCTGAATGGAGTAGTTCATCGAGCTTTCCGAAGAAGAATTGCGTGTTCCGTCATAGTCGACACCAAGGCCGCCACCGATATCCACAAACTCCACATTGAATCCCATTTTGCTGAGCTGTACATAGAATTGCATAGCCTCTTTGAGGGCATTCTTTATGCGGCGTATTTTGGTAATCTGGCTGCCGATATGGAAATGTATCAGTTTTAGACAATCTTCCAACTTATTACGGCGCAGAAAATCGATGGCTTCCAGCAACTCACTGGAATTAAGCCCGAATTTGGACTGGTCGCCCCCGCTTTCCTCCCATTTTCCGGATCCGAGACTTGAAATTTTGATCCGGATGCCTATATTGGGGGATATGCCGAGGCGCCGTGCTACACTGGCAATTATTTTAAGTTCGCTGATTTTTTCAACAACTATATATATGCGGCGACCCATTTTCTGAGCCAGAAGAGCCAGCTCAATATAGTTTTCGTCCTTATAACCGTTGCATATTATCAATGCGTTCTCAACTATGTTAGTGGCAAGCACGGCATGGAGTTCGGGTTTGGAACCGGCCTCAAGCCCTATGTTGAATTTTTTTCCATGGCTTACAATCTCTTCGGCCACCGGACGCATCTGATTGACTTTTATAGGATAGATTATGAAATTGCTGCCGGTATAATTGTACTCTTCGGCAGCCTTTTTGAAACAGTTGGAAATTTTTTCGATGCGGTTGTCAAGAATGTCAGGAAAACGCAGCAAAACAGGGGCGGTGACATCGCGCACCTGAAGTTCGTCCATAAGCGCTTTAAGATCGACAGCAGCACATCCCTCACGGGGAGTCACCACAACGTGGCCCTCCTCGTTTATGGAGAAATACTTAAGCCCCCAGCCGTTGATGTTGTAGAGCTCCTTGCTGTCGTCAATTTTCCATCTTCTCATAATCTGTCGGTATAAAAGCGGTATAAGAATCGTCAATTAAAAATCCCGACAAATTTAGCGAAAATATTTTTCCCTGCCATAAATGCCGTTCCATATAATCGAGCCGGATAAAATAAGTGGACGGTAAAAACATTTTTAACTGAGCGTTGGTTGTAATATAACTAAAATAGGTTATCTTTGCGATTAGATATTCATCACGTGTAAAACTATCGATCAAACAACAAATCAAATTTCATAAACAACTCATTATGAGCAAAAAACTCTCGTATGCCATTGTAGTTGCCGCAGGCACAGTCCTTATGTCGTGCAACAGCAAGATGAACCAGTTCAAGGCTGATTACTTCAACGTCAACCCTAATCCATTGGAGGTAGTAGGACGCAAAGTGCCCGCCACAGTCACAGCAAACGTGCCGCCTAAATTCTTTGTGAAGAATGCAGAAGTCACTGTGACCCCTACATTAGTATATGAAGGGGGATCGGCAACATCAGTGCCTTATACTTTCCAGGGCGAGAAAGTACGTGGCAACAATCCTGTTGTAAGCTATTCCAATGGCGGCACCATGACCATACCCGTAAGCTATGATTATGTGCCTGAAATGATCAAGAGTGATCTGGTACTTAACTTTGAAGTAGTACAGGGCGGAAAGAAATATGTGCTTCCTGCCGTGACTGTGGCAAACGGCGTTGTGGCAACAGCAGCCCTTACGGACGTGGCTACAATAAATCCCGCTTCGGCACAGGACAAGTTCCAGCGCATAATAAACGAGAAGTACAGCGCCGACATACGCTTCCTTATCAATCGGGCCAACATCCGCGAAAGTGAGCTCAAGACACCTGAAATGCAGGCGTTCAATCAGGATCTGCTTTCAGCCAACCGCGATTCATCACGTGTGATTGATGAAATCAATATATCATCATACGCGTCGCCCGACGGCTCCCTTGAATTCAACACAAAACTTGCCGAAGAGCGTGAAACAACCACTCAGGCTTATCTTAAAAACAAACTTAAAAAGGACAATATCACAGAATTCGGCGAACTTACCGCACAATTCACCCCTGAGGACTGGGAAGGATTCCAGCGTCTTGTGGCAGCATCCGACATTCAGGACAAAGATCTTATAATCAGCGTTCTGTCAATGTATAAGGATCCCGAACAGCGCGAAATTGAAATCCGCAACATAGCAAACGTATTCGATCAGGTTGCTGACCAGATACTTCCCCAACTCCGTTATTCGCGTCTCACGGCATCAGTCAACGTAATAGGCCGCAGCGATGAACAGCTCAACAAACAGTTTGACACCGATCCTTCGAAACTTTCTGTTGACGAGCTTCTTTACACCGCAACACTTACAAACAACAACGACCGTAAGAAAGCCATCTATGAAGCCTGCATACGCCAGTATCCCGACGATTACCGGGCATACAACAACCTTGGCCGGATCCAGTTCCAGGAAAAAGATTTCACCGCTGCCGAGGCCAACTTTGCCCGTGCTACACGTCTTAACCCCAACGCTCCCGAAATGAAGATGAACGAAGGTGTGATAGCTTTGCTTAAGAACGACTATAACACAGCCAATCAGAAATTCGGCAACGCCGGTGGTGTAAAAGAACTTGACGAAGCTCTCGGAACATATTATCTGCTTCAGGGCGACAACAACGCCGCTGCACGTGCTTTCGGCGATGTGAAATCGAACAATGCCGCCGTTGCACAGATTCTTACAAAGGATTATTCAAAGGCTCAGTCAACTTTGTCCGGAATTTCCGAACCCGACGCCACCACCTATTATCTGAAAGCCGTGCTCGGTGCACGTACCAACAACGAGAGCGCTGTGACCACCAACCTGCGTCAGGCAATCAAACTTGACGACTCTCTTGCCAAACTCGCCATGAACGATATTGAATTCTCGAAATTCAATCTAGCTTCGGTGCTCAACTAAGCTTTAACAATACTTAACCACTCGAAAGGTGATGCAAATGATTACTTTAGTAACTTTGCATCACCTTTCGACATTACCTTTAAAAGGCGATTGCGGTAGTAGCTCAGTTGGTAGAGCATCAGCTTCCCAAGCTGAGGGTCACGAGTTCGAGCCTCGCCTACCGCTCCAAGACACAAGCCATTCGGAACCAGTCAGTTAATGACGTCTCCGAATGACTTGCATCTTTTTTTTTTAAAACTTATTAAACATCATTTTACAGGTGAAAAACTATCTTCCTAAATTTCAGTTGATCATTGCGGCAACAATATTTATTATGGCTTTTCTATCTTTCGGATGTAAAAACCAAACCGGAGAAGACGTTGATCATTCCGGGAAATATACCGAAGTTGAGGACAGTATTAAACAGATTATTGATAATGAACCCGGCAAATTCGGAGTGGCAGTTATAATAAACAACACTGATACGATAGCAATCAATAATACTGCCGATTATCCCATGATGAGTATGTTCAAGCTCCATGAAGCATTAGCCGTATGTCATGTCCTTGAACTGAAACATACAGGACTTGACTCAATTATCACGATTAACCGCCACGAACTTGACCCTGACACATGGAGCCCTATGCTTAAGGATTACAAAGAATCCAGTTTTTCTGTGTCGATAAAGGATCTTCTGAACTATATTCTCGTCGACAGCGACAACAACGCCAGCAATCTGCTGTTTGACAGAGTAGTTTCTCCAAAAGAGACTGACGCATATATCCGTTCCATCAAAAATACAGGGAACTTTAAAATTCTGTATAGCGAACACGATATGAAGCGGGACATTTCCAAAAGCTATGATAACAGTTGTTCCCCACTATCCTATGCATCATTAGTAAACAAAGTGTTTACCGATAGTGTAATAAATAGCTCTAATCAGGAATTTATCAAGAGTGCTATGGGGGAATGCAATACCGGCATGAATCGAATATCTGCTGGACTGCCAAAAGATGGCGGTGTGAATTTCGCACATCGAACCGGCTCCGGATATATTAATTCACGTGGAGAAATCATAGCTATAAATGATGGTGGTTATGTGCAATTACCATCAGGCACAGGCTATTCAATTGCTGTATTTGTTCGGGATTTCGGTGGACGTCAGGAAGATGCTGACAAAATAATAGCACGTATATCAGCAGCAGTTTACAACGCTGTAGCCTTATCAGATAATCTTGTAGACCGAGAAAACCAAGCAACGGATTAAGCTCAATTCATACTCTCAATCATAGACGCTATATCGTCAAGAAATATTGCCGGAGATATGGTGAGTAAATCGCATTACGGCAAGTATCATATAGAATGCCACCGGTAATGATAGCTAAGGCTGAGTGTCCGTACAGTAAATCCATATCCCAACGAGTGTGCGTATTGTTTTTTTTCGTAAATTTGCATGATTAATGACTTCGGTAAAATGAATCACGACTTTCTTGACAGTAAGGATCTATCTGTTCTTAAAAGCCTTGTGGATAATGCGAAACGTATTGTGCTCACATGTCACGTCGCTCCTGACGGGGACGCCTTGGGTTCTACCCTTGCTTTTTGTCAGGTGCTTAAGGCCATGGGTAAGAATGCCATTGTAGTGTCGCCCGACCGTCCCCCACGTTCGCTTGCATTTCTGCCGGGTATCAATGATCTGGTGGCAGCATCATGCAACACATATCAGGCACGTGGCCTTATGCGCAATGCGGATCTGATAATCTGCCTTGACTTCAATGCTCTGAAGCGGTTAGACTTGCTTTCCGGCCCTGTCACCTCGGCCAAAGCTCCGAAAGTATTGATCGACCATCACCTTGATCCGGAGAATTTTGCGGCTGTTACGTTCTCTTTTCCGTCAATGGCGGCCACCTGCCAGTTGCTTTTTCATATACTTGATGCTGAAGGCTGGCTGGGATATCTTGACCGTGACGGTGCCTCATGTCTGTATACCGGCCTCATGACGGATACCGGAAATTTCAGTTACAATTCCTCCAATCCCGATCTCTACCTTATTATAGCGTCATTGCTTGAAAAAGGCATTGAAAAAGATGACTTATACACCAAGGCCTGCAATACATTCTCCGAATCCTGCATGAGGCTCAACGGCTATGCCCTATGTGAGAAAATGCAGGTGTTCGCTGAACATAAGGCTGCCCTAATTGTGCTCACACGCGAGGATCTGGAGCGTTTCGGTTATATAAAAGGCGATACCGAAGGCCTTGTCAACAAACCTCTCGCCATTCCCGGTGTGGAATATTCTGTTTTCATACGCGAGGATGAGTCGATGATAAAGGTGTCAATGCGGAGTAAGGGCAATTTTCCGGCCAACAAACTGTGTGAGCAATATTTCAACGGTGGAGGCCATAGAAATGCCGCAGGTGGGGAAATGACACTTCCGCTAACCGATGTGGTGGATATATTCCTTGGCTCCCTGAATGATAATGATAAATATCTTAACGAATAAATTCTGAGAAATGAATCTGAAATCCATATTTATTGCAGCGTCAGCAGCCGTATCATGTATGGCCGTCACAAGCTGTGAGGACGGCAAAAGCTATGCCGAACTGCTGGATACCGAAAACCATTCGGTAAACCGCTTTCTTGCCGACCAACGAGTAGAAGCGAAGGTCCCGGCCGACTCGGTATTTGAAGTAGGGCCCGACGCTCCTTATTATCAGCTTGACGATGAAGGCGCCATATTCATGCAGGTTCTGAATGTGGGTGATCTGCCCAAACCCGAGAAAGGACAATTGGTATATTTCCGGTTCCGGCGCACGGATCTCAACAGCTACCGCACCGGCAAAGAAATGATATGGAGCGGCAATGCCGACGACCTCACAATGGGCAACACCAGTTTCCGTTATGATGACTTTTCATTGGCATCAACAGCCCAATGGGGCACCGCGATACAGCGTCCGCTGGCATTTCTCGGGCTGAATTCCGAAGTGAATATTGTTATTAAATCGCAATATGGACCTACCGAAGAAATAGCAGGCGTACAGCCTTATTTATATAACATCAAATATTATCAAAGCCAAATCTGACGAATCAATGTCACTCATAAAATCAATATCCGGAATCAGAGGAACAATAGGCGGGAAACCTGGTGAAGGGCTCTCCCCCGTCGACATAGTGAAATTTACTGCTGCCTATGCCACACTTATAGGGCGCTCCACTCCGGCGCAGCAGAACCGGACGATAGTGGTGGGACGCGACGCCCGCGTATCGGGACCTATGGTGGATGCTCTTGTATCGGCTACCCTCACGGCTATGGGATTCGATGTTGTCAATATAGGACTCGCGTCAACTCCCACCACCGAGATTGCCGTTACAGAGGAAAAAGCCTGCGGAGGCATTATAATTACGGCCAGCCATAATCCGGCACAATGGAATGCCCTGAAGCTGCTTAATGCTTCAGGCGAATTTCTGGATGACGCCATGGGCAAAGAAGTGATACGCATAGCCGAATCGGATGAGATTACGTTTGCCCCTGTGGACAAACTCGGTAAAATATATACTGTAAACAATTACGACAACCGTCACATTGAAAAAGTGCTTTCGCTCGAACTTGTGGACACGGAAGCAATACGTAAAGCGGACTTCACTGTGGCCGTTGACGCTGTAAATTCAGTGGGCGGCATAGTAGTGCCCGAGCTGCTGAGAAAACTCGGCGTGAAAAACATAGTGGAACTCAACTGCGAACCTACCGGACGGTTTGCCCATACCCCGGAGCCGATCCCTGAAAACCTCACGCAGATAGCTTCACTGATGAAGAAGGGCGGTTGCGATGTGGGATTTGTAGTGGATCCTGATGTCGACCGTCTTGCCATTGTGATGGAGAACGGCGAGATGTTCGTTGAAGAGTATACCCTTGTAGCCGTGGCCGACTATATACTGAGCCATACCCCCGGCTCAACAGTATCAAACCTCAGTTCGTCGAGAGCTTTGCGCGATGTTACCCGGAAGCATGGATGCGAATATAATGCTTCGGCCGTTGGCGAAGTAAATGTAACCACTCTTATGAAAAAAACTGGTGCAGTGATAGGCGGCGAAGGCAACGGCGGGGTTATATATCCCGAAGCCCACTACGGACGTGATGCGTTTGTAGGCATAGCCTTGTTCCTTACTCTCCTTGCCAAGAGTGGCAAAAAAGTCAGTGAGCTTAAAGCAGGTTATCCCCCCTACTCCATTGCCAAAAACAAAGTTCAGCTTACTCCTGAAATTGATGTGGATGCCATACTCGAATCATTGAAGGAGAGATATTCGGGCGAAAATATCACAGATATTGACGGCGTGAAAATAGACTTTGCCGACTCATGGGTACATCTGCGCAAATCCAACACAGAGCCTATAATCCGTGTTTATTCCGAGGCTGCCACAATGCAGCAGGCCGAGGAGCTTGCCGCTAAGGTGATGGATGTTATCCGCGAGCTTTCTGCAAAATGAGAGAAGAAATACGTATCCTTGTTATAATGATTGCGGCCGCATGCTGTGCGGCCGCTTTCGCTATAAAACCATCCGAAGGCTTGGTTAGGATATCAGTAGGAACACTGCGCGAACAACCGGCACAGTCGGCCGAGCTTGCCACACAGGCCCTTATGGGTACTCCTCTTACAATCCATTCGCGCGACGGAGAATGGCTGGAAGTAAGCATGCCCGACGGTTACCGGGCATGGATAAATGAAAGTGGTGTGCACATCGCTGATTCGGCAGAAATGAACCGCTGGCGGTCAGCCCATAGAATGATAGTCACTTTGCCACAGCAGATCTATGTAGTGAGCGATACCATTTTACCCGACCCCGCCTGCCGCATATCCGATCTCGTGACAGGAAATATAGTGGAAAATATTTCGCCATATACCGCAGGTGAATGGATAAATATAAAATTGCCTGACGGCCGTACAGGTTTTGCGAACCGAATAGCGTTCTCTCCGCTGGAAGATATTGCGGCAAGAACGCCTCAGCCGTCACGTGTGGTGGAGTTTGCCAAAGCTCTTACAGGCACCCCTTATCTATGGGGAGGAACATCCATAAAAATGATAGATTGCTCGGGATTGATTTCACTCGCATACTTCATGGAGGGACTTATACTGCCACGCAACACTTCCGCTCAGGCCCGGATAGGAGAAAAAACCGAAAATCCCAAGGAAGGCGATATACTTGTTTTCTTCAATCCTGCTACCGGCAAAGTCAATCATGTGGGAATATACATGGCCGACTCAATGTTTATCCACGCATCAGGGCAGGTTAAAGTCAACAGCCTTGATCCGCAGTCGCCTGATTTTTCCGGGAAATTACATACCGGAACACGTCATATAACCGGTAACGCGCCCGAGGGTGTAACACGACTCATCGACCACAATGGATATTTCAATAAATGAGTTTATAAAGCGTCATATCAACGACGATCCGGCAAAACTCAGGTTAAAATATCATGGTGACAATGAGGCCATGAATGCTGTGTTACAGCTTGAATGCCGACGGAAAACTTCATCAAAACTGAATATGACGCTGCGCTTCGAGGACTTTCTGTTTCCTACAAGCCTTTCGGCCGAACAATGCACATCGGATGATCTTGCCGCTTTTCACGCCTCTCTTATCAACCCGGGAAGCAATGTAATCGACATGACATGCGGCCTCGGAATAGATACATTCCATATTGCCCGGTGCGGATGTCATGTCACAGCTTTGGAAAAAGAACCTGCCGTGGCCATGTGTGCAAGGCATAACGCCGAAGTTCTCGGTCTCGAAAGCTATGTCGATATCATAAATGCCGATTCAGTAACCTGGCTTGAGGAGCAATCCGGCCGCACAGATGTGATATTTATTGATCCGGCAAGGAGAGGCGAAGGTGGCCGGCGGCTTTATAGCCTTTCTGATTGCGCTCCGGATATTCTTGGCATACTTTCCCTGCTTCGCAGCCGATGCAATAAACTTATAGTGAAAGCATCACCGATGCTTGACATCTCGGCCTTGTCAGAATCGCTGTGTCCTTATCTGAAGGACCTCTATATTACAGGGTCACAACGTGAGTGCAAGGAACTTGTGGCGGTGATGGACTTCCGCACTGAGATCAAAGAGGATGTGAAAATACATGTGGTTACCGGCAGCAAAGAAGCATTCTGCTTCACAGCCAAAGAAGAGAAAGATGCTTCAATAATGGAGTCAATGCCGGAACCGGGAGATATAATCCATGAACCATGGGCTGTGACCATGAAGTCCGGAGCATTCCGTATTCTTGCTTCACGCTATGGCCTGGATTCCATATCCCATGACACCCACCTGTATCATGCCGCAACGGATAATCCTGAGTTTCCCGGACGAAGATATGCTATCATAGACGTATTGCCGTTTAACAAGCAGGGAATTAAGAAAGCGGTATCAATAACTGAGGGACATGCGGAAGTGTCGGCCCGGAATTTCGGTATGAAATCAGAACAACTGGCCGAGAGACTACGTATCCGTCAGAGCGGTGAGCTAAGGATATGGGGAGTCCGTGACACCAAGGCCGACCGATATATCATTGTCGGTCGTAAGAAAGAGGTGTGAGTATACGGGGGATATAGCCGAGCGATGATACAACATAATGTCCACGCCCTGACGTGGACATAAGGGGCAGCGAACGATCCAACATTATAGCGTTCCATCCCGCACCCATTGCTCCGCAAATATCAGTCTGCCGGTTGTCACCTATCATTAATTGTGAGCCGGGATCCGTCTCACCTCCCACAGCCATTGCATATTCAAAAATTTTAGGATCAGGCTTTGTAAAGCCTGCATCATCACTGAGCACTACAAAATCGAAATAAGGCTCCAGGCCGGCATTGCGGATCTTGCGGTGCTGCACATCGCGGAAACCATTGCTTAGAATTCCGGTTTTAACGCCCGACATTCTTATATAATCCAATAATTCCAATGCTCCGTCGATTAAAATTGTGCCTTCCGCCAGCCGGTCAAGATACACCGTGTCAAGGTGTGACGAAAGTTGCCGGGCTATAATATCCGAGGCTCCACGCTCACACAGCGGCCTGCGGAAACGCTCCATCCTCAATGTCGGCTGGTCAATCTCCCCTTCGGCATACAAACGCCACAATTCATAATTATGGCATTCATAAAGGTTTATCCAGTCATTTTCCGACTCGAACAATGAATCGAGATTCTCATCAAGATATAACCGGGCGAGCGCATTACGTGAATTGGCTTTGAAATCGATTATAGTATCGTCAAGGTCAATCCATACGGCAGTTATATCATTCCCAAAGAAGTCCAGCATATAAAAGTATCGTCAGTGCATGGGCCATAGGTCATTACACTGACGATTTGAATTTAAATTATGGAATTATTATTTCGATGCGCTTACTTTATTGTAACGGGCATTCAGTCCGTCGATCACCTCTTGGGTAATATCAAGCGAGGGATTGAAATATACGCCTGCGGCTTTGAACAGAATGGCATCATAGCCTTTCTTGGCGTTATATTCCTTGATAAAGGATTCAAGGGAGTCATTAAGTTCCACCTGCTGCTGTGAAAGCTCCTGCTGTGTGTTACGCTGAAGGTTGGCTATATAATTTTCGGCGTCACGCTGCATTTTGTTAAGGCGCTGCATGTCGTCGTTATATTCTTTTTCGCGGCCTGCATAATAGTTGTTGCGCATGTTCTCCTCTATCTTGGAGCCGAAGCGCTGTATTTCAGCCGCCTTGGACTGCTGTATGCTTTCAAGTTTGCTGAAAGCGCGGAGCGATGATTCCTTGAAATCCTTAGCCAGATTATAGTGGGCGCTTACGGAATCGGCGTCAATGTAGCGAATATTTATAGTAGCCGCAGCTTCTTTTTTCGCAGCGGGTTTTGAGTCATTCTTTACAGTGTCATTGCTTTCGGCAGAAGAACATGCCATGAGCATGGCCGAACATGAGAGAGTGATTAATTTAGCGTAAGCTAACGGTTTCATTTCGGATTATTAAAAATATTTAGTTTTTAAATCGGACATGAAAGGGCAAAATCGGGTTGCTATGCCCTAAATTCCACTGCAAAGTTAAGAAAGGTCACGAAATTTTTGGTATGATATAAATATATTTTGTAACTTAGTGTTCCAATTATAGAAATTTTAACACTAACCGACGGCCGGCCTCAAACCGTCCGCTATATTAACCTTCTAACAACACATTACTTATGACAATTAAAGACCTCCAGCCTAAGCGGGTGTTCGAGATTTTCGATGAGATCAACCAGGTGCCACGTCCCTCGAAAAAAGAGGAAAAGATACGTGCCTATCTGCTTGACTTTGCAGCCAAACACAACATAGCAGTTAAAACTGACGCTATAGGCAATGTAGTTATGTCAAAACCCGCCACACCGGGTCATGAAAACGCCCCCACAGTGATCATGCAGGCCCATATGGACATGGTGTGCGAAAGCAATGATAAATCCTTTGACTTTGAAAACAATCCCATACGTACTATTGTCGACGGAGAATGGCTGAAAGCCGACGGCACCACGCTCGGAGCCGACAACGGCATAGGCATGGCAGCCGCTCTTGCCGCCCTTACCGACGACAGTTTCGTACACGGTCCTCTGGAAGCTCTTTTCACAGTAGATGAAGAGACCGGCCTTACAGGAGCCAACAATCTCGGTGAAGGCATGATTTCCGGCACCATGTTGCTTAACCTTGACTCAGAGGATGATGCCGAAATATTTGTAGGATGCGCCGGCGGTATCGACACTACCTGCACATTCAGCTACAACCGTTCGTTCGCACCCTCCGACTTCCTCTATTTCAAAGTGGATGTAAGCGGATTGCAGGGTGGTCATTCCGGCGGCGATATCATCCTCGGCCGTGCCAATGCCAATAAGCTCGTGGCCCGCTTCCTTTTCGATCTCAGCCGCAAATACGAACTGTCGTTGGCCGAAATAGACGGCGGCAACCTGCGTAACGCCATTCCACGTGCAGCCTATGCAGTGTTCGGTGTGCACACCTCACGTAAGGAAGATGTCCGCGTAATGCTCAATGAATATGCGGCAGCTGTTGAGAACGAATATACCGGGCTTGAGCCAACCATGAAGATTGTGCTTGAAAGCGTGGACACTCCCGAATTCACAATTGACTCGGAAACATCCGCCAATGTGATCAAAGCGCTTTACAGCGCGCCCCACGGGGTTATATCAATGAGCCGCGACATAGAGGGCCTTGTGGAAACATCCACCAATCTTGCATCGGTCAAGATGATACCGGACAACAAGATTTTCGTCACCACAAGCCAGCGCAGTTCTGTTGAATCACGGAAATATGACATAGCCGATCAGGTAGAAGCTCTGTTCACTCTTGCCGGTGCCGAAGTGAAACATGGCGACGGATATCCCGGATGGGCACCCAACCTCAAATCGCGCATCATGGCTATAGCCCGCGACGCATACAAGGAACTCTACGGCATCGAACCGGCCATCAAAGCCATACATGCCGGTTTGGAATGCGGCCTTTTCCTTCAGAAATATCCGCATCTCGACATGGTATCCTTCGGCCCGACACTGCGCGATGTGCATTCTCCTTCCGAACGCATGCACATTCCTGCTGTGGAACGCTTCTGGGAACAGCTCAAGCTTATCCTCACTAAAGTTGCCGACATAAAGGAATAAAATCACCGGTCAACAACCTTATAAACATTAATCTCGCCGCCCGGGAGGGCTTTGAGTTCTCCCGGGCGGATTTTACCGATACCGCCCGACTATATGAGACTGCTTCCGGTTCCGATAATAATTTCCGGTGTAATTGCCGTGGCCAGTGCCACGACACCTGATGCTGCGGAAACATCCCAGAGATCGCACCATCCTGAAATCCACCCTGATTCAGCAGCGATAGCAACAACCGGAAGCATATTGCGCCTTACTGAAAACGACTACATAGAAGTAGCGCGTGAACTTGGCATAGAGCCGGAGACAATGAAAGCGGTGGTTGACATAGAAGCCGGACCCTCACATCAGGGCTTCCACGCACCGGGAAAACCGCTTATAAATTTCGATCTTACCATGTTCAGGCGGTTCGCAGGCCGTAATAAAGTGAACCTCTCACAGTATCGGAAGTCACATGCCGTGATATTCTCACGCGCCAACGCACGCAGATACGGTTCCTATCAGGGAGGCCAGCACGCCCGTCTTGAAGCCGCACGCAAAATCGACAACCGTACAGCCATTGAAGGCACCTTCTGGGGCATGTTCCAGATAGGCGGTTTCAACTGGAAGAAATGCGGGGCAGAGTCCATAGAGGATTTTGTGGAAAAAATGAGCCGTTCCGAGCGTGACCAGCTTGATCTGTTCGCTAATTTTATCACTTCCACCGGGCTCGTAAAGCATCTACGTGCCAAGAACTGGCGCGCATTCGCAGCCGGATATAACGGTCCGTCATATGCCTCTCGCGCTTACCACACACGGCTTGCCTCAGCTTATGCAAAACATAAACGTAAAGCGGCCAGCACTAAAAAAATCGTATCCGACCAGTCTTCCGAATTACCCACACCAATAGAATAATGACCGAAGAAACCACCGACAACCAACTCGATTTCACTACCGATGCCGATTCCGGGAACTCCGAAGTGCAATATTCGGAGGAGAATATAGTCACACTTGACTGGAAAGAGCATATACGCCGCCGCCCCGGCATGTATATAGGCAAATTAGGCGACGGTTCCAATAACGACGACGGCATATACGTATTGCTAAAGGAAGTTCTCGACAATTCTATCGACGAATATATGATGGGATTCGGAAAATCCATCGACATCACTGTCACCGACACCACTGTTACTGTACGGGATTTCGGACGAGGCATACCATTGGGCAAATTAGTCGACGCATCGTCAAAAATGAACACCGGTGGCAAATATGACTCCAAGGCATTCAAGAAATCCGTGGGGCTTAACGGCGTAGGCATAAAAGCTGTAAACGCTCTTTCCACCGATTTCACAATCATGTCCGTGCGCGACGGCATGATGAAACGCATACAGTATTCCAAGGGGGAAATTGATTTTGAGGAGGAGCCCGTGGCCACAGATGAACCGAACGGCACATTCGTGCAATTTACTCCCGATTCATCTATTTTCCGCGACTACCGTTATCGTGAAGAGTTCATCATTCCCCTGATACGCAATTATACATATCTTAATACCGGACTCGCAATCAATTTCAACGGCCGGAGATATGTGTCACGCCATGGATTGCTCGACCTGCTGTCCGACGCCATGACCAAGCCTCCGCTATACCCCATAATTCATCTCAAGGGCACTGATATAGAAGTGGCCCTGACGCATGCCAACCAATATGGTGAGGAATACTATTCATTCGTCAACGGACAGCATACCACTCAGGGCGGGACTCATCTTGCCGCCTTTAAGGAAGCGGTGGGACGCACCATAAAGGAATATTTCGGAAAGAATTTCGAACCTGCCGACATTCGCAACGGAATGGTGGCAGCGGTGGCCATACGTGTCGAGGAACCGGTGTTTGAATCGCAGACCAAAACAAAGCTTGGCTCCCGCGACATAGGACCTGACGGACCTACCGTAGCCAAATTCGTCGGTGATTTTATTAAAAAGGAACTTGACAATTACCTGCACCGTGACCTTGATGTGGCGGCTGTGATACTGAAAAAAATTCAGGAAAGCGAGCGTGACCGCAAAGCGATGGCCGGCCTGACCAAACAGGCACGCGAAAAAGCCAAAAAGGTCAATCTCCACAACAAGAAACTGCTCGACTGCAGGATTCATCTCAACGATCCCAAGGGTGATGATGAGTTGAAACTCGCATCGTCAATATTTATTACCGAGGGTGACTCCGCCGCCGGAAGTATTACAAAAATAAGGGATGTCGCCACTCAGGCAGTGTTTTCGCTGCGTGGCAAGCCATTGAACACATTCGGCCTTACACAGCAGATCATTTATAGAAATGATGAATTCAACCTGTTGCAGGCTGCGCTGAACATAGAGGACGGAATAGAGGGGCTGCGTTACAACAAGGTAATAATAGCCACTGACGCCGATGTGGACGGTATGCACATCAGGCTGCTGCTACTCACATTCTTTCTACAGTTTTTCCCGGATCTTATAAAGAAAGGGCATGTATATGTGTTGCAGACGCCGCTGTTCAGAGTCCGTAACAAACTCACATCCAAGCGTGCAAGCCGAAAAAAAAGCGTTCAGGATGAAACCTATTACTGTTACACTGACGAAGAGCGCGTAACAGCTATCGACCGGTTGGGATCCAACGCCGAGATAACAAGATTCAAGGGGCTCGGAGAGATATCGCCGGAAGAATTCAGAGGGTTCATAGGCCCAGATATACGGCTCGACAGAGTGTCGCTGCGTAAGGAGGACATGGTGTCGGAACTGCTGGAATTCTACATGGGAAAAAATACAATGGACCGGCAGAATTTCATAATCGACAACCTTGTAGTTGAGGACGATTCACAAATAAGCTGATAAAAATGCGCTCAGGATTTTATGCAGGATCTTTCGATCCATTCACTATCGCACATCTCGATATAGCCCGCAGGGCCCTGAAGATGGTTGACCGTCTGGTTATAGGCATAGGTTACAATATTGCCAAGAACAGTGCCCCCGACATGCTCCAGAGCCGGATTGCAGATATACAGCGGGCATTTCGTTCCGGTGAACCTGTCGAGGTAATAGCGTATAACGGACTGACTGTAGATGTGGCACGTGAATATGGTTGCAATGTGCTGATACGCGGACTCCGTAACGTGTCCGATTTTGAGAATGAGATGAATCTCGCGCAGGTCAACCGCAATCTGGCTCCGGAACTGGACACGGTGTTTATTCCTGCGTCACCGGAGCTTGCCTTTGTCAGTTCATCGATGGTGAGGGAGCTAATGGCATTCGGTCACGATGTGACTCAATATTTACCTGTCACCGGACGTTAATATAGAAACAATAGTCAATAATGAAAAAGATATTCACGCTTGCGCTTACAGCGCTTTTAGCCACACAGATACAAGGATTTGCACGCAATCAGGAACATCAGATGTCAGTGACGCCTGAGCAGAAGATGCGGTTGGTAAGCAAATATATCGAAAACTACTATGTGGACACTGTCAACATGGACAAAGTTTCGGAAGCGGCTATAAAAGGAATGCTTAAAATCCTTGACCCCCACTCCACCTACTCCAATCCTGAAGAGACAAAAGCTCTTAACGAGCCGCTTCACGGAAATTTCTCAGGCATAGGCATAACTTATAACATGCTTAACGATACGCTCTATGTGCTTAATGCCGTGGTAGGCGGCCCTGCGGAAAAAGTAGGCATAACCACCGGCGACCGCGTTATAATGGCCAACGACACACTTATAGCTGGCCAGAAAATGACCACCCGCGACATTATGGGCCGTCTTCGTGGCCCAAAAGGGACGGAAGTTCGCCTGAAAGTTCTTCGCAAAGGATCGCCGGAGCTTATAGAGTTTCACCTTGTGCGCGACAATATTCCTATATTCAGCGTCGACGCCGCCTATATGATAAACCCGAAAACAGGCTATATCCGCATAACCCGCTTCAGCGAGACCACCGCCAAGGAGTTCGCCGAGGCTATGAAAAAACTGCGTAAAGAGGGATTGAAAGACCTTATAATAGATCTCCAGAGCAACGGAGGCGGTTATCTGAAACCGGCAGTGGAGATAGCGGAAATGTTTCTCAATCCGCGCGATATGATCGTGTACACCAAGGGTGAGCATACCCAGCCGTACTATTATGTAGCTGAAAAAGACGCGCCTTACCGTGATGTGAGGGTAGCCGTAATGGTGGATCCGGCAACAGCATCTGCAAGCGAGATTCTTTCCGGTGCCTTGCAGGACAATGACCGCGGTGTCATTGTAGGCCGCAGAACATTCGGTAAAGGCCTTGTTCAACGCCCGTTCCCGTTTCCTGACGGTTCGATGGTGCGTCTCACAGTGTCACGTTACTATACCCCATCGGGAAGATGTATACAGAAGCCTTACGACGATGGCAACGAAGCCTATCAGGATGAACTTAACCAACGTTATCTGCATGGCGAATACTCACATCCTGATTCAATAGCAAAATCCACTTCCGAACGTTATTACACAAAAGGACGGCGACCGGTATATGGTGGCGGCGGCATAACCCCTGATATATTCGTGCCGATAGACACCACTGCCTATACCAAATATTATCGTGAATTGATAGCAAAAGGTCTTATCAACCGTTTTGCACTGACATACAGCGATGATAACTCAAAGAATTTGAAGAAAGCATATAAAAAGGAGAATGTATTCCTTGAAAAATTTGATGTCACTGACAAGATAATGAAGGACTTCGTAGCTTTCGCAAAGGCCGAGGGTGTGGAACCGGATGAAGCCCAACTCAAACTGAGCGAGTCCGCCATTAGAACCATCATCAAGGCGATAATAGGTCGAAATCTGTTTACTCAGGACACTTATTATAAAGTGGCCAATGATCTCAATCCTATTTATCGCCGCACATTGGAACTCCTTGCCTCTCCCAAGGAATACACTACCATCCTGTCAGGCGGTAACTAAGCCTCCTGGCAGCTACTTTTTTTCGAAAGAGAAATAATGATTACCGCATGTCGAGACGTACCACGTTCTCGACATGTTGCGTATGGGGGAACATATCTACCGGTTGGACTCGCGTCACTTTATACTTCGTGTCGAGCAGGGCAAGGTCACGCGCCTGAGTGGCCGGATTGCAGCTTACATATACAATACGCTCAGGTTCTGCCTCAAGGATCACATTAACCACATCCTCATGCATTCCGGCGCGTGGAGGATCCACAATCATCACACCCGGACGGCCGTGTTCGGCAATAAAGTCGGACGTAAGCACATCTTTCATGTCGCCTGCAAAGAACTCAGTGTTTTCAACTCCGTTAACCTGAGAGTTAAGCTTTGCATCCCGAATGGCGTCCTCCACATATTCTATGCCTATCACTTTTGAGGCCCGCGAAGCTACAAAATTGGCAATGGTGCCGGTGCCGGTATAAAGGTCATACACCAGTTCGTCACCTTTGAGACCGGCAAAGTCTCTCACCACCTTATACAGTTCATATGCCTGCCGCGAATTTGTCTGGTAGAATGATTTAGGCCCAATACGGAAGCGCAGTCCCTCCATCTCCTCCTCGATATATGGCTTGCCGCTGTGCACCAGCACTTCCTGATCACCTATTGTGTCGTTTACTTTAAGATTGATTACATAAAGAAGTGATGTCAGTTCGGGAAACTCAGCGCGTACCGCGTCAAGCAATCCTGCTATGGCCGGTTTGTCATCCTCGCCGAACACCATCAGGGCCATCTTCTCTCCGGTAGATGCTATCCTTATCATGAGGGTTCGGAGCAGTCCGTTCTGTCCTTTTATATCCCGGAAGCTCAATCCTTCGGCCTTGGCATAACCTTTTATGAAATTGCGCAGGCGGTTACCGAAATCATCCTGAAGAAAGCAAGCTTTTATATCCAGCACTTTGTCGAATCCACCGGGAATATGGAATCCTGCCGCATTCCTGTCGGGAAACTCCTCGCCGCTCTCAAGCTGGCTGCGCGTGAGCCATGATTTGTTGGAGAATGTATATTCCATCTTGTTGCGGTAAGCCCAGATCGTATCCGACCCCAATATCGGGGATATATCGGGAAGTTCTATTTTCCCTATCCGTGTGAGAGCGTCAACAACCTGCTGCTGCTTGCATTTAAGCTGAAACTCATAAGGCAGATGCTGCCAACGGCATCCTCCGCACACCGTGAAATGGCTGCAACGCGGCTCTACCCTAACCTCAGATGGTTTGATAAGGCTTACTATATGGCCTTCGGCATAATTGCGCTTCTTCCGGTCAATCTTGACATCGGCCACATCACCCGGAGCTCCGAAAGGAATAAATATTACATAATCGTCAACTCTCGCTATCGCATTGCCTTCAGCGGCTACCCCTGTTATCTCAACGCCCTCCACCACGGGAAGTTCCTTGCGCTTACGTGCCATATATTATATAGTGATACTGCTTACTGTTGATGAAATTCTAATTTTTGTGCAAAGCTACTCAATTATACAAAAATAACCTCATACGTTATAAAACTTTTCTAAAAAAATTTTCAGCACGGACAAAAATACGTATATTTGCAAACCTTTAACAGATTCATTCTGTGATTTTTCAGCCAATTTTCATAAGACAACAATCTAAATCATTAATAGCAAACCTTATTAAGAGAAAATGAAAAGAGTTTATACGTTTGGCGACGGCAAAGCTGAAGGCAACGCCTCGATGCGCAACCTCCTTGGTGGCAAAGGCGCCAACCTCGCCGAAATGAATCTCTTGGGAATGCCTGTGCCTCCCGGATTCACCATCACCACCGATGTCTGCACCGAGTACACCCAGTATGGCAAGGACGAAGTTGTAAAGCGTCTTAAAGCCGATGTGGAAAAAGCCATAGCCCATGTGGAAGAACTGACGGGCAAACGTTTCGACGATCCCTCCAATCCACTGCTTGTGTCAGTACGTTCCGGCGCACGCGCATCAATGCCCGGCATGATGGATACAGTACTGAACCTCGGCATGAACGATGCCACCGTAGCCTCACTCGCCGAAAAGAGCGGCAACCCGCGTTTTGCTTGGGACAGCTATCGTCGCTTCGTACAGATGTACGGTGACGTGGTTCTTGGCATGAAACCGAAAAACAAAACCGATATAGACCCGTTCGAGGCTATAATGGAGAAAGTCAAGGAAGCCAAAGGCGTGAAACTTGACACCGAACTTGATGTGGAGGATCTCCAGAATCTCGTGAAACTCTTTAAGGCCGCAGTAAAGGAATTTACCGGCAAGGACTTCCCCGACAGCGCCTGGGAACAGCTTTGGGGCGGTATTTGTGCAGTGTTCGACAGCTGGATGAACGAACGTGCCATCCTCTACCGTCGAATGAACCAGATACCCGAAGAATGGGGCACTGCCGTAAACGTACAAGCTATGGTTTACGGAAACATGGGCGACAACTCCGCAACCGGTGTGGCATTCAGCCGCGATGCCGCCACAGGCGAGAACATATTCAACGGCGAATATCTCATCAACGCCCAGGGCGAGGATGTGGTGGCCGGTATCCGTACACCTCAGCAGATCACTGTTGAAGGTTCAAAACGCTGGGCTGCACTTCAGGGTATAAGTGAGGAAGAACGCGCATCGAAATATCCCTCACTTGAGGAGTCCATGCCTGTTTGCGCCGCTGAGCTCATAGCTATAGCACATCGCCTTGAGGACTACTACAAGGACATGCAGGACATGGAATTCACCATTCAGGACGGCAAGCTCTGGATGCTCCAGACCCGCAACGGTAAACGCACCGGCGCTGCTATGGTGAAGATTGCCATGGACCTTCTCCGCGCAGGCGAAATTGATGAGAAGACAGCCCTCATGCGTATGGAGCCGCAGAAACTCGACGAGCTACTTCACCCTGTGTTTGACAAGAACGGGCTGAAACGCGCCAAGGTAGTGGCCAAAGGTCTTCCCGCTTCTCCGGGTGCCGCAGCAGGCCAGATTGTGTTCTTCGCCGACGAAGCTGAGGCTTGGGCCGAGAAGAAAAAGAAAGTAGTGCTCGTGCGCATCGAGACTTCGCCTGAAGACCTCCGCGGTATGGCCGTGGCTCAGGGCATCCTTACCATGCGCGGTGGCATGACCTCACACGCAGCCGTTGTGGCCCGCGGCATGGGCAAATGCTGTGTGTCAGGAGCAGGCGAGATAAAAGTCGACTACGAAGCCAAGACAGTGGAAATGGGTGGCAAGACCTATAACGAAGGTGACTGGATTTCGCTCAACGGTTCTACCGGCGAAGTGTACGACGGACAGGTTCCCACCACCGAGCCCGAACTTGGCGGTGACTTCGGAGCGATCATGAACCTTGCTGCAAAATTCACCAAAACTCTTGTTCGTACCAACGCCGATACTCCCCGCGACGCCCGTCAGGCCCGCAATTTCGGCGCTCAGGGCATCGGCCTGTGCCGCACCGAGCATATGTTCTTCGAAGGTGACCGCATAAAGGCTGTGCGTGAAATGATTCTCGCAAGCGATGTTGAAGGTCGCCGTCACGCACTCGCCAAACTGCTCCCCATGCAGCGTGGCGACTTCGAGGGAATCTTTGAGGCCATGGACGGTTACGGTGTCACAATACGTCTTCTCGATCCCCCGTTGCACGAATTCGTGCCTCATCAGACTGCCACTCAGAAAGAGCTTGCTGACGAAATGGGCATAACTCTTGCCGAAGTCAAAGCCAAAGTTGACAGCCTTGAGGAATTCAACCCCATGCTTGGCCACCGCGGTTGCCGTCTCGGTATCACCTATCCCGAAATCACCGAAATGCAGACACGCGCCATCATAGAGGCCGCTCTCGCCTGCAAGGAACGCGGCATTGACGTGCATCCCGAGATAATGATCCCTCTTGTAGGATCTCTTAAAGAGATTCAGAACCAGGCCGATGTTATCAACATCACAGCCGCAAAGGTGTTTGAAGAGCAGGGCCGCTCTATCCCCTATCTCGTGGGAACAATGATAGAGGTACCCCGTGCAGCCCTTACAGCCAATGAAATAGCTACTGTGGCCGACTTCTTCTCATTCGGTACCAACGACCTTACACAGATGACCTTCGGATTCTCACGTGATGACGCCCCCAAATTCCTTAAATTCTATAAGGAACACGGAGTGATCAAGACTGATCCGTTCGAAGTGCTCGATCAGGAAGGTGTAGGTCAGCTCGTGAGAATGGGCGTTGAAAAAGGCCGCGCCACCAAACCCGAACTCAAGATCGGTATCTGCGGCGAACACGGAGGCGAACCCTCGTCAGTCAAGTTCTGCGCCAAACTCGGCATGAACTACGTAAGCTGCTCACCGTTCCGTGTGCCCATAGCCCGCGTAGCCGCCGCCCAAGCCGCCCTCGAGGACTAAGAAATCCACTAATCAATTGACAAAGGCTGCAATGCTTGCCAGTAAAATCGGCAGCATTGCAGCCTATTAATTTAGTATCTTTTGGCAGCAGTCTAAATAATCCGTCCACCTCGATACAGAAGCCAACTTATGAAATGCTGAAGCACTTTTCGTATCTCTGACGTCCACATTGCCAATAAAAGCTTAAGAAGCACCGTAATATTAAATGCCATTAAAACATGAACAGTTCTCAATGAAGATCTACCTTAGGCTTATTGATACTAAAATTCTCTGTTTCTCTATTTACTATTTAGTCAATATTTTTATTGATTTGTGTGATAGTATTAATTTAATAGCTATATTTGCGCTAAAACATGCGGGAATATAATTTAGCATTAGGATATGACTAAGATATCTTTGATATTCTTTGGCTTCATACCGATATTATTTAGATATAGTCGTAAATTAACTTATCTTTAACACTTAAAGCAAATTTATTTACTATCATAATCTTAAATCAATTGAACATGATAAAGTCGGATTTTTCATTACGTCGCTTTATAGATACGTTTGTTCCAGGTTTTGTAGTTGTTATTGGAATATGGTATCTATATAAACCATATTTTAATAAATACTTTCCGGTAATCGCTTTTGATCCCGCTAAAGATTTCTTTACAATATCCAACGAGCTTAAACTTGTGTTGATATTAATAGCATCTGTTTTTGCGGGGGTCATCGTAAATCATTTTGCAGATGTCCCAGTTGCGTTTATTTACAAACATTACAATGATAAAGAAGATTGCTTCGATAAGCTAAAATGGCTTGCTAAATTAAAATATAAGATGACAAGTTTGTTGGGATATTGCTTATTGTTCCGGTTCTTCATTTCAAAAGATCCAAGAAAAAAAGCTATGGATAGATATGCTGTCTCTGCAAGAAAGGAATCATTTAATAAAATGATAAATGATTGGACAAATACCACTTTGTCGCAGATGAAAAAAAGGAATGAAGAAGTAATTGTACACCAACATATTTGTGCAAGAGTTCGCACATTAACTCCCTTTTCTTCAAAACTTTATAGTGATTGTTATGCTGAGGTTATATTTGCATCCGCATTACAAGTTTCATTGACTATTTTGTTTATTGCCACAGCGTTCTTACTAATTTTGAATTGGTATCATGATATTTTTGACATTGAATCTAAATTCTCATTAAAGTTTATAGATAATATACAACTATTTTTCCTTTTATGTAGTGAGTATATATTATTGAAGTGAGTATATATTATTGATGATAATGACTTATTCTGTTATTAGAACCTTTAGACATTTTTCCAGTCAAATCTTGACAATTGCATATCATTTATATTTTAACAGTAAGCATTCCCCCAAAATATAATTATATCTGCATATCATATTTTAATACCTATCATATAATTTATAACAAATGGACAACAAAAATATAATTGATAGCATACTATCAAAGCTAAAAGGAAAGAAAAAACCATTTCTTGATGAAGTAGAGTTAGCTGTGTTCAGATTTATTAATAAGACATCAATAAACGATTGTCTTACAATAGTTATGAGAGATTCTTCAGGAAATATAATTTCAACTTGGACGCCGAAAGATGTATTAGATGGTTATTTGCCGCGTTTTGTTGCGTTCATGCGAAAAAGACAATACAAAGGACTTTTTGTTGATTCTTATTTAACAGATAAAGTAGTAGAGATTGTAACAAATAAATTCAAAAAGTTTTATAAGTCTAATACTGATCTTATTTCAAAGCCTTTATTGGAAGCTCTATTGAAAGATTCTGTTTTTGTCAATACACTTTCAAATCATATTATTGAACGGGCCGGTAGCACATTACCTTCAGCCATACGTTCAAAACTTACTACAGTATTGATTCACAAACTTGAGACCAGTGTTAGTCAGGACATTGTTTCTTCTACTGCTAATGCTATTTCAGTATTGACCGCACAAGTTGTTGGAGTAGCAACAGCCATACCTATAACTAAATCAATGGCAATGTTGTTAATGAAATATTTTGCTGTATTAATGAAAGGAACGGTGGCAAAAGTCCTTGCCTCTGCTGCAGTTAAAAGTATGCTAGCCGCCACAGTAAAAAAACTTGTAGCGGTAAAAATATTAGGAGCATTGATTACTCTTGTAGCTTCTAAATTGGGACTTTCGGCCAGCGGTACCGTTATCGGAATAGTAGTAGCACCCTTGCTTATCGCTTTTATTGCACATGAGATTAATACGCTTCCCAAAAAATTAGCGGAAAAGGTTTCTAAAGAAGTGCGCAATGAACTTGACGGTCAATATACCTCAGTAAATAGAGATATTGTCACAAATATAGTAAAAAATGTACTTGGAACCGGAATTTCTGTTTTTGCCAATGATGTTGCAAACGATCCTGAAATGAAGAAAACAATATCAGAGTTAGCCAAAGAAATTAGTATAGGATAATAATATGAATTATATACTGATATGCAGTCCGGGCGTTCAGATGCGGTATCTGAACGCCCGGATTATACGAAACAGAAAATCTGACTCTCAGAGTGAGAATATGGCTCCATTAAACAGAATGGCATTTCTGTATTCGTCGAGAAGAACCGGAATTTCGGCATCAAGCTCAGAAGCTTCCTTCATTAATTCAGTCAAAGGCGTCTCCGGATCCACATAGCCGGTAAGCTGATGAGTGGCATTGATTTTGCCGTCGCTGATTGATCCTATATACGACCATGTCTCGGCCGGGAGAGTCCGCCCCGACTTGGGATCCATCCTCATCCATTCCATAACTATGAGCGCATGGGTAGCGTCAAGTTTAGAGACTGTCAGACTCCCGCTGAAACGTGTTTTATCCCACGCTTCCTCCGATTCCAGACCATTACCGAATAAATAAGCGGGATAAGGCTCCTGCGCTTGTATGGCGGCATAATCTGCGGCGACATACGCTTCTTTGCCCGCATATATTACTTTCAGCCATTTCGCTTCATAATCAGGCTCACCTACAATCAGCAGCGGAGCACCGACACTATACACCGTGCCTAATTTCTTCCCCGCAGTGGAAGGGGTGGCACGCACGTTCATACTTTTTCCCTGCGGATAAGCATAATATTGAGCAGAAGCACAGACTGTGCATATCAATGCGCTGAGAATTATAACTATCTTCTTCATGATAAATAAATTTTCTGCTAAGAAAATAAATCCCACCGAGATTTCCGTTCTTGCAGAAGTTAAAAAACGCTAACCTATATGTCACTTCGCTATGAATTTCTCATCTTGGCGAATATATAGGGATCCGGGAATCAGCTCAGTGACTTTTCTGCCATACAGATCATAAACCGGAGTATCCGCCGCCGGGGTATCAATACGTATACCGTTCACTCCCGAGCTGCGATCCGGATCATAAGCCAGCACCCCCGCATGGGTGTATAGATAAATCCTGCCATTGAACATAACCGACTCATGGATCCAGTAATCATGATCCTCAAATGGTTCGCTGCGGGCTAAAGGGGTCCATGTCATGCCTCTGTCCTGCGATTTGATGATACGTATGTTCTGTACTGTGCTGTCAGCTCCTACAACATAGACAACATCGGGATTTACAGGATCAAACATCACGTTATAGGCATAGCCGATTACTGAATCGTCATTGAACCTGTCCTGTTGATAGACAATGCGCCACGTGCTGCCACAATCGTTTGACCCGCATACAACCCCTTCACCCGAAAAAAGTATATGGTTGGAATTATCCGGATCAAACGCAAGGTGATGGCATGAATTGTCTCCTGCTATCGGAGGGTTGATTATATTCCATTGAGAACCGCCGTTGCCGCTTCTTAAAATCTGTGCGGCAAAACCCTCACTTTCTGATGTGTAGAACATCACCTCCGGATCCAATGGGTGCCATCCTAAAAATTGATTCTCATTGTATGTGAAAAGATAATCGATCTTAAGGCTCCATGTAGTTCCGAAGTCCTCCGATATCCATATTCCAGGATATGCGGCCACCATCAACGTTTCAGGACGTTCGGGATGCTGAGCAAGCCTCATTAGATACATAAGTTTTTTTCCATAGTAATCCAGTCCCATATCCGGGGCGGCAATGTCCTCCGGTTCAGGCTGAGAACGGTTTATCCTGACCAACCGGGCAGCCTCCACATTACGGAAATTCTCCCACCCTTCGGGAACTACAATTGCCACAACATTCTCGCCATAAACCTTGAAGTCGATCACATTAAAACCCTCCAATGCCCAACAGTGCCACGACGAGGTTTCTTCGGAGTATCTGTATATACCATTTTCAGTAGAAGCATACAGCCCGTTATCTACTATTTCAAGACGATGGCGCCCGTCACCGTCAGATTCAAGACCTGCAGGGAAGCCGGTGCTTTCAAAAATTCCCAATACATTGGCGTAAGTCATTACTGGAACAATGACTGCGAACACAACTGCCATAATAATATGGCGCATATTTAACAATTTCATCATATCACATCAGAATGCATTAAAAGACAACAACATCCGCTTTTGACCCGCACTTCCTGATATACATACCGGAAGCAGGACGGCGGTCTAATCTTACACCTTGGAGATTATAATATTCCGCATCTTCCGGCGAATATCCCTCCGGGACATTCACTGTGCCCGCTGACTGCCCGAGATCATAGTAAGAAACGTCCTCGCGTCCATGAAAATATATCCTGTTGTTAAAAAGTATAGCGTCATAATACACGGCATCCAATTCATCCGCATATTCAAAACGCTTTACTTTTGACCACGTCAGGCCGTTATCGGAAGAAGAGTATATACCCCTGTGGGGATAATAGCTATGCGCCTCCATGACATACCAACGATTGCTGTCGGACGGATCAAACAAAACATTATAGGCATAATCAAACTCGTCATCATTCGAATAGATGTAATGCCAGCTTCTGCCACAATCCAGGGACTCCCATATACAGCATTCTCCGGCTGCGAGAATACGGTCATGATCCGTCGGATCAAAGGCCAGCTGGTGACAGCTGCTGTCGCCATTGTTTTCCGGCACAATAACATCCCATGTAGCCCCGCCGTCATCGCTTCGGTATATCACCGCCTCATATATCGCGCTTTCGGAGGTCATGAACATTACCTGCGGATTGTAAGGGTGCCATCCTAAAAATGAATGGGCGTTATATGTAGCACTGAAATATGACACATTTCTCCAGCTGTCACCAAAATCATCGGAAATATATATTCCGCCATGCCCCATCACCGATATGGTTGAAGCCACATCCGGATGCTGGGCTAAACGCGATAGATAAGTCCTGTCATCCCCCTGATATTGATATGTCATTCCATCGGGCGTGATATCGCGGAACCCATCGTCTCCGGTCGTACCCTTAACAAGGCGGCATACCGGACGCATGTCTATATCGTGGCCCTTATATTCCTCTGGTACGATAATCGCCACAATATCGACACCGCACACACAAAAATCCACTACATTCCACCCAGCCATAGCAAAAGGCTGCCATTCGGCCCCATCCTCTTTGGAGTGACGGAATATACCGTTTTCACCTGCAGCATAAAGAAAATCACCGGTAACATGCAACCGCGGCACCCCGGTGCAATATGTTTTGCCGAAGCCGGTGTCATGCAGATTTTCGGACGCAACTGCCGCCGTAACAACGGAGCCGGATATAAAAGCCGCAAGCACACAGATCGCAGCATAGCATAGACAAACTTTTCTCATTTCCTTAATTTTGATTTATTAAGCCGTTGTTTTATCGAAATCCCAGCACAATGTGATCTCTGCCACAAATATACGGATAAAAAATAAAGAAAGACTAAAACAAAGTTTATTACATATATTTATATTATATATTTTTCTGGAATTGCCCATTCATCTCTCCGCTTTAGATAATTCCTAATTTCTTCGTATCTTTGTAATAAGTATGCGGACATACGCAAATATATGCTTCCCGGTCATGGCGTTTCTGATCCTTATGGTTTCAGTCATGCCATGCTATGCCGCTACAAAAGTGAGAGTGCGGGGGCTTGTGCGCGATTCGCTTACCCATCAGCCTGTGCCTCATGCCGCTGTAACACTCAAGGGCACTGACGCCGGCGCGCTGACCAACGAAGCCGGTGTGTTCGAAATCTACACCGCCTCACCTTTCAAGGCCATACAGGTCACGGCCTCAGGATATGAACCCAAAAGCATAAGCCCGTCCCAGGCTACTACCCACACCATAATATCGTTGACTCCGTCATCACTCGTGCTTGACGAAGTATCTGTAACAGCCAATAGAAAATATTCCAAACGAAACAATCCGGCTGTTGAGTTGATGAAACGTGTGCGAGAAAACATGAGGCGCACCGACCCTACCCTATTGCCCCAGTTCCATAGGCGCCGTTATGAACGGATCACGCTTGGTATCAACAATTTCGACACCCTGAAAAATAAGTTTCTCGTAAAACAGTTCCCGTTTCTTGTGGAATACGTGGATTCGTCGGATGTTACAGGTGGGCGTGTGCTGAACATCTCCACACGCGAGAAAGTGTCGTATCTGCACCACAGCCTTGAACCTCCCGCCGATTTCGAGATTATTGACGGAACCCGCCATGCCGGAATTGACGAAGTAGTGGATCCGGGCAATATGGAGCAGTTTCTCAACGAAGTGATGCGTGAAGTCAATATTTCCGACAACGATATAAACCTGCTCAAACAGCGCTTCGTCAGCCCCTTGTCACGCATAGCACCGGATTTCTACCGATTTTACATTACCGATACCATAATGGTGGGCGGCGACAGTTGCTCCGTGTTGAGTTTTGCCCCGAAAACCAAAGAAGCTTTCGGATTTACGGGACGCATGTTCATTGCCGGCCGCGACAGTTCGGAATATGTGAAGCGCCTGTCATTCAATCTTCCTAAAAGCGCCAATGTGAATTTTGTGGACCGGCTCTTACTTGTTCAGGATTTTTCGAAAGATGAAAAAGGCTGTGTGGTAAAACTGCGTGATGACCTCACACTTGAACTGAGCCTGATACCGGGAACACAAGGCCTTTATGCACGCCGCAATGCCGTTTACGACAGTTTCAGCTATGAACCTGACAGCATAGCCGCGAAGCATATGCTGTCAGGCGGCAATATTTACAATCCGGGGGCCGATGACCGTGATTCGCTCTACTGGAGCCTGAGCCGGCTACACCGCATATCACGCCCGGAAGCGGGCGTAGACAGCCTGATGACAAAACTGAGGTCAAACAAAGTATATTATTGGGTGGAGAAAGTGGTGAAAATACTTATCGACGGCTATCTGCCCACAGCCAAGCGCTCTAAATTCGACATAGGGCCTGTCAACTCCTTTATAAGCTACAACGAACTGGAGGGCGTTCGCCTGAGGTTCGGGGGCCTCACCACCGCCAATCTCAGCAAGCGGTGGTTTGCCGGCGGCTACATGGCATATGGCCTGCGTGACAACCGATTCATGTATCACGGTTCGCTGGATTATTCCTTCGTCGACAAGAAATATCATAAAGAAGAGTTTCCTGTAAGGTCAATAGGCATTTCACATACCTACGACATAGACCGTCTCGGACGTCATTTCATATTCTCGAACCCCGACAATTTCCTGTTCTCGCTCACACGCGAGCCTGACAGGCAGATAATCTACAAACGGTCGTCGCACTTGAAGTACACCCTCGAACAATCCTATAATTTCTCTATCACTGCGGCATTGGACCATTCACGTTATGAGACAAGCCGGCTGGTGGATTTCATAAACGGTTACGGCACCCGTATACCGCATTATAACGAAACGTCAGTATCCGTAACCCTGCGTTATGCACCCGGCGAGAAATTCTATCAGACACGCAGCCACCGGCTTCCGGTGTCAAAGGACGCTCCTGTAATGGAACTTACCCACACATGGGCTCCCAAATCGGCGTTCAACAACATGTGGGGCGTGAACAAAACGGAAATAAGCTTGTTCAAGCGGTTCTGGTTCTCGGCTTTCGGCTACACGGACATAATCGTGAAAGGGGGTCATGTATGGAGCCGGTCACCATTCGGGCAGCTTCTGATACCCAATGCCAATCTCACATATATCATACAGCCTGAGTCGTTCGCGCTGATGAATCCCATGGAGTTCATCAACGACAGCTATGTGTCATGGGATGTGACCTATTGGGCCAACGGCGCTCTGCTTAACTACATCCCCCTGATAAAGAAACTGAAGCTCCGTGAGGCATTCGCATTCCGGGGCGTGTGGGGGCACCTGTCACGGCGCAACGATCCACTTTGCAATCCCGTGCTTCTGAATTTTCCTGCCGGAGCCGGAGTACACACCGATACATCACGGCCCTATATGGAGATTGCCGTCGGGCTGGACAATATATTCCGCGTATTGAGGGTAGATTATGTGTGGCGGCTAAGCTATCGCAACACACCCGGAGCTTCCAACTCGGGTGTGCAGCTTGCACTGCATCTTACATTCTGAAACCGATCAGGCTTCCTCCACAATCCGCTTATTCTCCACCCGGAGAGTCCTGGCCGGATATTGGTCAACGATAGCACGGTTGTTGGTAGCCATTATCACGGCTGTACCCTCACGTGATATGTCGTGCAGATCGCCCACTATCTGTTCGGCAGTTTCGGGATCAAGATTGCCGGTAGGCTCATCGGCCAAAATAAGTTTCGGCCTGTTGAGGAGCGAACGGGCTATGACTATGCGCTGTTGCTCTCCACCTGAGAGTTCATGGGGCATTTTATAGGATTTATTGGCCATCCCTACTTGCGACAGAACTTCTTCGATGCGACTGTCAACGGCTTTGCGGTCATTCCATCCCGTGGCAAACAGTACAAAACTCAGGTTCTGATAAACGTTCCGGTCAGAAAGCAGCCGGAAATCCTGAAACACGATACCCATTGCACGGCGCAACATAGGAACATCGCGCCGACGCAAAGTCGCAAGATCATACGACAGCACCGATGCCTCTCCGGATGCCAAAGGCACCTCGGCATACATAGATTTAAGCAACGTGCTCTTGCCGCTTCCCACGCGTCCCATAAGGTAGACAAACTCCCCTGTGGATACTTCGAGATCCACATGCTTGAGCACTACAAGCTCACGCCGTGTAAGCTCCACATCCCGGTATTGTATCAGTACATCCTGCGCCATGAATCAATTGCCGACAAAATCAGTTACCAAGCTCGGAGAAGAACCGGATCCTTACAAGTCTTACCTCCTCCTCCGTGTAGTCGGGGCCTAATTCCTGCAAAGCCTCGTCCACGCCATCGCTCTCACTCTCCTTGAAGTATTCGAATATATCGTCCTGATGGTCATCGTCCATCACGTCATCAAGGAAATAATTGATGTTTATTTTAGTCCCTGAATATACTATAGCCTCCACCTGATCAAGCAGTTCGTTGAACTCAAGCCCCTTTGAGTTGGCTATTTCGTCAAGCGGTATCTTTCGGTCTATGGCCTGAATTATGAATATCTTCAGTTTACTCTTGTTGGCCACACCCCTAACCCTCATATCCACCGGGCGCTCTATCTCATTGGCTTCTACATGGCGGCGGATTATCTTGACAAATTCCTCGCCATAACGTTTTGCCTTGCCGGCGCCTACTCCGGGAATAGTCTGCAATTCCTCAAGTGTCACCGGATAAGTGGTGGCCATGGCCTCAAGCGACGGATCCTGAAAAATTACATATGGTGGAAGCTCAAGCTTCCGGGCTATATTTTTACGCAAATCCTTAAGGATGGAGAACAGTTCGGCATCAGCCGCGCATGTGGCGCCCCCCTTTAGATTTTCCGATTCCTCCTCGGATTCAAATTCTGTATCTTCTACAATCATGAATGATTCTGGTTTTTCAATAAATTCCTTGCCCTGCGGCGAGAGCCGCAAAATTCCGAAATTTTCTATATCCCGCTCCATGAAACCTGCCAAAGTAGCCTGCCGGAGAAGTGCTTTGATAAAACGCGGCTCACGGTCAGATACACATCCGAAACATTCAAGTGCATCATGTCCGTATGACTTGACCGCATTCGACTCCTTACCGGTCATGACATCCACCACATGATCGGCTTTGAACTTTTCTTTCAAGGCAAGCACCGTTTCAAGGGCCGCCACAAGTTCGTCGCGCGCCTCGACCCGTTTCTTTGGATGGATGCAATTATCGCAATTGCCGCAGTTATCCGGTTCAAACTCCTCGCCGAAATAATGCAGCAACGATTTTCTGCGGCATACGCTTGATTCGGCATACCCCGCTGTTTCCAGGAGCAGCTGCTTCCCGATCTCCTGCTCGGCAACCTGCTTTCCGAGCATGAATTTCTCCATTTTCTGAAGATCCTTGTTGGCATAGAACGTTATACATATGCCCTCACCTCCGTCGCGCCCCGCACGTCCTGTTTCTTGATAATACCCTTCAAGCGATTTAGGCATGTCGTAATGGATCACAAACCTTACATCAGGCTTGTCAATACCCATACCAAAGGCTATTGTGGCCACTATGACGTCAATTTCCTCCATCAGGAAAGCATCCTGATTGGCTGTACGGGTGGCCGAGTCCATTCCGGCATGATACGGCAATGCTTTTATATCATTTATTTTAAGCACCTCGGCAAGTTCTTCCACCTTCTTGCGGCTGAGACAATATATTATGCCCGACTTGCCGGGATGGTTCTTTATAAATTTTATTATATCCTTCTCTATGGAAGAGGTCTTGGGACGTACCTCATAATAGAGATTCGGACGGTTGAACGACGATTTGAACACCTTGGCATTGTGCATTCCGAGATTCTTCTGTATGTCATGCTGTACCTTAGGTGTGGCAGTGGCGGTCAATGCGATCACCGGACGGTTGGCTATCTCGTTTATGATAGGACGTATGCGCCGGTATTCAGGCCTGAAATCGTGCCCCCACTCCGATATGCAATGGGCCTCGTCAACGGCATAGAACGAGATGGGCACGGTTTTCAGAAACTCTATGTTCTCCTCCTTGGTAAGCGATTCCGGGGCCACATAGAGCAGCTTGGTGACTCCCGACACGATATCGGACTTCACCTGATCTATCGCCGACTTGTTAAGCGACGAATTCAGGAAATGCGCAATTCCGTCATCGCTGCTGAAATGCCGCATCGCATCCACCTGGTTCTTCATCAGAGCTATCAGCGGCGAAATGACTATGGCCGTGCCGTCGAGAAGCAGCGACGGCAACTGATAGCACAATGACTTGCCCCCGCCGGTGGGCATCAGCACAAATGTGTCATGTCCGTCAAGTAGGCTTGTCATTATAGCCTCCTGATTACCTTTGAATGTGTCGAAACCGAAATGCTTCTTGAGGGCTTCGACAAGGGCTTTATCATGTGTCATGGTGAAGATGGAAATTATGTGAGGGGAAATGTGATAATGCTTCCTGATCTTGGAAAATGGATTAAGTGGGATTTATTTCTCGGCCGCAGCTTCGGCCTGATGTTCGAAATTGGCCGCGGCAAGCCGTTCAAGGGCATATTCGGGAGTTATAATTATGTTTTTGATCTCGCTTCCGGGCACATCAAACATATGCTGCATCATTATAGTCTCCACAATGGAGCGCAGTCCACGTGCCCCGAGTTTATATTCCACTGCCTTGTCAACAATCAGATCCAGGGCTTCGGGAGTAAACTCGAGTTTCACACCATCCATCTCGAACAGTTTGGTAAACTGCCGTATGATGGCATTGTTCGGCTCGGTCAGGACTCTGCGGAGTGCATCGCGGTCAAGCGGATCAAGATGTGTCAGAATAGGCAGACGCCCTATGATCTCAGGTATAAGGCCGAATGACTTCAGATCCTGAGGGGCCACATATTGCAGATAGTTGGCATCTTTGACATGAGTGCGTGATCCTGCCGAGTATCCCACCACATGTGTATTCAGGCGATGGGCGATCTTACGCTCTATGCCGTCAAACGCTCCTCCGCAGATGAACAGGATATTCTTGGTGTTGACCTGTATCATTTTCTGCTCGGGATGTTTCCGGCCACCCTGCGGCGGCACATTCACAATCGAACCTTCAAGCAGTTTCAGCAATCCCTGCTGCACACCTTCTCCGCTGACATCGCGGGTTATGGAAGGATTGTCGCCTTTACGGGCTATCTTGTCAATCTCATCGATGAACACAATGCCCTGTTCGGCTTTCTTCACGTCGTAATCGGCAACCTGAAGCAACCGGGTAAGAAGGCTTTCTATATCCTCGCCCACATATCCTGCCTCGGTAAGCACCGTAGCGTCAACAATAGTGAAAGGCACATCAAGAAATCTTGCAATAGTCTTGGCAAGCAGGGTTTTTCCGGTTCCGGTAGGGCCTACTATTATTATGTTGCTTTTTTCTATGTCAACATCATCGTCAGAATTTTGGGCGAGCCGCTTATAGTGGTTGTAGACGGCTACCGACAGATAGCGTTTGGCGTCCTCCTGTCCGATAACATACTTGTCGAGATATTCTTTAATTTTACGGGGCCCCGGCACCTGCTCCATATCCACATTCTTTGCGTCGGTGGAGCCGGGTATTTCCATAAAATCCTTAAGAGCCGTGTGAAGATGTTCGACACATTCGTCGCATATAAACACATCCCCTGCCGGCCCGGGCACCAGAATCTGGGCCATATCGGCAGGGCGTCCACAGAACGAACAGGTGTTTTTTGTTTTCTTGGCCATATCGCTATATCAATGCTTAGCTTTGAAAAGAACGTCGTCAATCATTCCGTAATCCTTGGCTTCCTCGGCTGTCATCCAATAGTCACGGTCGCTGTCGCGCTCCACTTTCTCAAAGGGCTGTCCTGAATGGTCGGCAATTATAGTGTAAAGCTCTTTCTTGAGTTTCTGAATCTCACGGGCTGTTATTTCTATATCAGATGCCTGACCCTGGGCACCCCCCATGGGCTGATGTATCATCACACGCGAGTGGCGCAAAGCAAAGCGCTTGCCGGCTGTGCCTGAAACAAGCAGCACGGCAGCCATCGATGCGGCCATCCCTGTGCATATGGTCGACACATCGCTTGATATATACTGCATGGTGTCATATATTCCAAGGCCTGCATAAACAGAGCCGCCGGGAGAATTTATATATATAGACACATCCTTGCCGGGTTCCGCAGAATCCAGATAAAGAAGCTGGGCCTGAATCACATTGGCCGTGTAGTCGTTCACATCTGTGCCAAGAAATATGATGCGGTCCATCATAAGGCGTGAAAACACATCCATCTGGGCCACATTGAGCTGACGCTCTTCAATTATAGTAGGAGAAATATAGCTTGACGTTATCTTCGAGGCGGCAGAAACATACTGATCGAGTGCAAGCCCGTTCATTCCGAGATGCTTTACCGCATAGTTTCTGAAATCGTTATTGTACATATTGAATAAGTGTTGGTTGTTGCAAATCTATTTCTTTTATCAAAGTTAATGATTATTTTCCGATCCACCAAATTATATGCTCCCATAAAAATTCCACTATGAAAAAATAAAACGATGAAGCGTCTCGCACAAGCAAATACGCCTCATCGTCGTAATATTTTAAAATGCTTTCCGGATCAGGTCCGGGCAAACGGGATCATTCGCCGGCCTCGGCATTCATTTTGCTTACCATGTCGCGGAACTCGTCAATGGAAACTTCCTTGACGGGTACATTTATACGGTTCTTGATATCGTTGAAGAAAGCGTGTTCACGCACCTCTTCAACAATGCGGTTGCGTGTTTTCTTGTCCTCGAGCATACGCTTGCCGAAATCCTCGTAGACATCGTCGGTGAGGTTGCTCATGCCATATTGTGCAAACTGACGGCGGGCCATCATCACGGCATATGCCTTGAGATCCTCTTCTGTAACCTTGGTCTCCATCTTGGCGGCGATATTATCACGGATAAGCTGCCATTTCAAGCCCGGGAGCATAGCCTTGAAGCGCTCATCGGCATTTTCGGCGGTAAATTCCTTATCATATGAAATAAGCCATTTGGTGAGCACATCTTCAGCAAGGGCAAAATCGCCATATTTCTTGGTCATATAATTGTAGACCTCATCACGGAATATATTCTCGCTGTTTCCTGCAAGCTGCTGCGAGATCATGGCCTTGACACCTTCGCGGTATTCCTCTTCATTATGAACGCGATCCTTTCCGAACACATTGGTGAAGAACTCCTCATTATGTTCAGCCGGACGCACCACAATGATTTCCGATACTTCCATAATGAAATCGGACTTCATTTCCGCAGCTTTCTCCTTGTCAATGTGGAGCATTGAGGTCAGCTCGGTGGGATCGCCGTTGCATGTGTTCCAAGGATTGAATTTCACTTTATCGCCAACCTTGCAACCCTTGAACTTGGCAGTCTCATCAGCTGATTTGAAATACATGGGGGCTACAATGCCTTCGGCTACCCGCACGGCGTCAGCACCTTCCATAACATTACCTTCGGCATCAAGCTGCATAAGGGCACCTTTCACAAGCGCGTCATCCTCAAATTCCTCGCCGGGGCCCTGTGTGCCGAAACGACGGGTAAGAGCCTTGTCCTGCTCGGCAATCATTTCATCGCTTACTGCGATCTTATAGTAGGGGAGCTCGATGCTTTTGTCAAGTGTTATGTCAAGTTCGGGAGCGAGAGCCAGATCATAGCTGAAAGTATAATCTTTCTTATTGTCAAGATCAAGCGCCACTACTTCCGTGGGCACAGGTGCGCCGAGCACATTTATTTTATTCTCCTCAAGATACTTGCCTACGGCCTTGTAGACCTCCTGATTGATAACATCGCTTGTCACATCCTTGCCGAAACGCTTTTCCAGAATGCCGAAAGGCACATGTCCCTTACGGAATCCGGGCAGAGCATGGGTTTCTCCGACACGGCGAAGTTCTTTTTTTACAGTCGATGCGTAATCGTTTTCGACAACGTCAACCGTGAGTCTGGCCTTGGTGTCGTCAATCTTGTCAAATGTTAAGTTCATAACTGGTCGTAAATATTACGTTATTCTATAAGTTGTCAGTACGTTAATTTTTCAGTTTGCAAAATTAATACATCAGCTCAATATTAACAATATCTGAGGCGGAAAACGTAAGCCATACCACTTAAATTAAGTTTAAATCCGTGAATCCGCTTGTAATTATTGAGTCTGTCACGTTAAATATTTGGCAGGTAAAGGATAATTGGCTAAATTTGCGCTCTTGATGTGAAGTAATTTTGCTATCTATTAATGTACTTAAATATCTGAAAACAATTATGAGTTTAAACATCGTTGTGCTTGCAAAGCAGGTTCCCGACACCCGAAATGTAGGCAAAGATGCAATGAAAGAGGATGGCACAATAAACCG
>OGXX01000166.1_pt1 | contig 68776 bp, 54 predicted proteins | sample 1576301 | NCBI WGS metagenome assembly OGXX01 (sample SAMEA3541469, study PRJEB24748) | human gut metagenome | biome: human gut; feature: human-associated habitat; material: faeces | place: China | collected 2012
TAGAGCAGAGGACTGAAAATCCTCGTGTCACTGGTTCGATTCCGGTTCTGGGCATATGGGATATTAGCTCAGTTGGTAGAGCACTTGACTTTTAATCAAGTTGTCCGGGGTTCGAATCCCCGATGCCTCATTAAATAGCCGCTTTCATGGAATGTGAAAGCGGTTTTTTGTTGCATTGGAATTAGATTTTATTATGAATATAAAAAGAAGTAGAATGATATATCATTTTACTTCTTTTTGTTATGTAAATAATGAATGAAGGGTTAAACTTATGTGATATTTTAGAAATACCTAGGCATGATATATGTTTCTTTAGTCAGTATAGCATTTTAAATGGGTATTGGGGAGAAAATATAAAATATTAGTTTGGAAATCAAAAAGATTTTATTGACAAAGTGAGAAACTTATATTATACTTTGAAAGTCAAAACATTAGAAACTTAAACTATTGAAAATAAGAAGAGCGTGTAAAGGAGAAAAAAGATGTTAGAAGAAATGAGAGAGATGATCGCAGAACAGCTGAACTGTGAGGAGAGCAGTATTACAGAAAGCACTTCTTTTAAGGATGATCTGGGGGCGGATTCGCTGGATCTGTTTGAACTGGTGATGGCACTGGAAGAGAAGTATGAGGTTGAGATCCCGTCTGAGGAACTGGCTGAGCTGACAACGGTTGGTGCGGTTATGGAATATCTGAAGAATAAAGGTGTGGAGGCGTAATCCACACTTTTTCTGAAAGCAGGGAAGGAGACAGAAAGCAGATGAAGACAAGAGTAACAGAACTTTTACAGATTGAATATCCGATAATCCAGGGCGGTATGGCATGGGTAGCGGAGCATCATCTGGCAGCTGCGGTATCAGAGGCAGGCGGATTTGGTCTGATCGGTGCAGCAAGTGCACCGCCGGAGATTGTCCGGGAAGAGATCCGGAAGGCAAAAGAGCTGACGGACAAGCCATTTGGTGTGAATATTATGCTTCTGAATCCGAATGCTGATGAAGTGGCGAAAATTGTAGTGGAGGAAGGCATTCAGGCGGTTACGACAGGTGCCGGTAATCCGGAGAAATATATGTCGATGTGGAAAGAAGCGGGCGTAAAGGTGATTCCGGTTGTCGCTTCGGTAGCGATGGCGAAGCGAATGGAACGATACGGCGCGGATGCGGTAGTGGCTGAGGGTATGGAAGCCGGTGGGCATATCGGAAATCAGACGACAATGGCACTGATTCCGCAGATCGTAGATGCGGTAAACATCCCGGTGATCGCGGCAGGTGGTATCGGAGACGGACGGGGAATCGCAGCTTCTTTTATGCTGGGTGCAGAGGGCGTGCAGATGGGAACCCGTTTTGTGGTGGCTGATGAGTCGATTGTCCACGAGAATTATAAAAACAGAATCGTGAAGGCAAAAGATATCGATTCTGTGGTAACCGGTCAGAGTACCGGTCATCCGGTGCGCTGTCTGAGAAACCAGATGACGAAAGAATATATCAAAAAAGAGCAGGAAGGCGTACCGTTCGAGGAACTGGAACGGATGACGCTGGGATCGCTTCGAAAAGCAGTGATGGACGGCGATATTTTAAACGGCACAGTGATGGCAGGACAGATCGCCGGGCTGGTAAGTAAGAGACAGAGCTGTAAGGAGATTTTGCAGGAGATTATGGGCGAGGCTGAGAAGTTGCTGCACTGTTAAAATAAGAAAAATAAAAAGTGGCGATAAAAATAACAAGTGTGGAAACATAATTTTGTCGCCACAAAAATTTAAATAAATACTTTGAAAATCAAATTATAAAAAGGAGACATTCATGAGTAAAGTGGCATTTGTATTTCCGGGGCAGGGTGCACAGTATGTGGGAATGGGGAAGGATTTTTATGAGCAGATTCCGGTATCCAGGAAAGTGTATACGATTGCATCCGAAGTGACCGGGTTGAATCTTCCGGGGCTTTGTTTTAAAGAGAATGAGCAGATTGATATCACGGAATATACGCAGATCGCCATGCTGGCGACGGAGGCGGCGATGTTGGCGGCTTTACAGGAAAAGGGTGTGAAGGCGGATGTAGCTGCCGGACTGAGTCTGGGAGAGTACGGAGCCATCCTGACGGCTGGAGCGATGTCTCTGGAGGATGTTTTCCGGGTGGTAAGACAGAGAGGAATCCTGATGCAGAAAGCAGTACCGACCGGTGGAGCTATGTGTGCGGTTCTTGGAATGGATGGCGAGAAGATTGTGAAAATCTGTGAGGAGACGGAAGGGATCGTTTCAGTAGCCAATTATAACTGCCCGGGACAGATTGTGATTACTGGAGAGGAAGGGGCAGTTGCAGCTGCAGCTGAAAAGTTGAAAGAGGCGGGAGCGAGAAGATGTATCCCGTTGAAGGTCAGCGGTCCATTTCATTCGGAAATGTTAAAAGGAGCAGGGGAAAAGCTTGCGGGAGTGCTTGTGGATGTCGAACTGAAAGAATTTTCCATGCCGTATGTTACGAATGTGACGGCAGATTATGTGACAGATATTTCTGAGATTAAGGAACTGCTTGGCAGACAGGTGTATTCTTCGGTAAGATGGCAACAGAGCGTGGAGAGGATGATCGCGGATGGCGTGGATACCTTTATCGAGATCGGGCCGGGAAGAACGCTGACGGGATTTTTGAAGAAGATTAATAAAAATGTAACGGGATTGCATATCGAAAAAGTGGAAGAGCTGGAGGAGGTTGTAAGGCTGTTGTGTGACAAGCAGTAATTTTCGCATTAATGCATGCAACGAGTTATAAGCTACGTTTACACGGGAAGGTAATGAGTACGGTGAAAGGAGCAGCGATGGAGAAAAAGGTAGCACTGGTGACAGGGGCGAGCCGGGGGATTGGGAGACAGATCAGTCTTACTCTGGCAAAAGAAGGAATGTTTGTGGTTGTCAATTACTGTGGATCGGAAGCACGGGCAAAGGGCGTGCTGGAAGAAATCCGGGAAAATGGTGGTGACGGATGTATTTATCAGTGTGATGTGGCAGATTATCAGCAGACGGAAGCAATGGCAAGGGATCTGATTAAAACGTATGGTCATGTGGATGTGCTGGTGAATAATGCGGGAATCACGAGAGATAATCTGATCCTGCGGATGAGTGAAGAGGAGTTTGATGCGGTTGTGGAGACGAATCTGAAGGGATGTTTCCATACGATCCGCCATCTGTCACGGTATTTTCTGAAGCAGAGGAGTGGAAAAATCATCAACATCGCATCGGTTTCCGGCGTGCTGGGAAATGCAGGGCAGGCAAATTATGCGGCATCGAAGGCAGGAATTATCGGGCTTACGAAGACGGTGGCGAGAGAACTGGCAAGCAGAGGGATTACAGTCAATGCGGTGGCTCCGGGATTTGTCCATACGGAGATGACGGAGGTACTTTCGGAGCAGGTGAAAGAGGCAGCAGTAGCACAGATCCCGCTGGGGAGATTTGGAGAACCGGAGGATATCGCGAATGTGGTGGCATTTCTGGCGTCTGAGAAAGCGGATTATATTACCGGGCAGGTCATCTGTGTAGATGGCGGTATGGTGATGTAAAAGCAGATAGGATGCTGCAAAGGCATACGATTGTTTACATAATATAGATGTGAACCGTTGGCAAAATAAGATAAATTATCTGGACTGACAGTATGGAGTACATATTGCTGACTGGCAGTAGTAGTTATAATGTGGCAGAAAATATGTGCCGGATAAAGCTAACGGGAAGAAAGAGAAGGACAGAGGAGCGATTATGAGACGAGTAGTTGTGACCGGAATGGGTGCTGTGACACCGATTGGGATTGGTGTGGAGGCATTCTGGGAGAATGTGAAGAAAAAGACACTGGGATTTGGTGAGATTACCCGGTTTGATACGACAGATTATAAAGTACACATTGCTGCGGAAGTGAAAGATTTTGCAGGGAAAAACTATATGGACTTTAAGGCAGCAAAGAGAATGGAGTTGTTCTGCCAGTATGCGGTGGCTGCAGCAAAAGAGGCGTTTGAACAGGCGGGACTGGATATGGAAAAAGAAGATCCGTTTCGCGTGGGATGTTCCATCGGATCGGGAATCGGAAGTCTGCAGGCAGCAGAAACAGCATGTCATAAAATTGCGGAGAAGGGACCCTCCAGAGTAAACCCACTTCTGGTTCCACTGATGATCTCCAACATGGCAGCAGGGAATGTTTCGATTCAACTGGGGCTGAAAGGAAAAAGTCTGAATGTGGTAACCGCGTGTGCAACGGGAACCCATTCCATCGGAGAGGCATATCGCAGTATCCAATGTGGAGATGCGGATGTGATGCTGGCAGGCGGTACGGAAGCAAGTATCTGCCCGGTTGGTGTGGCAGGTTTTACCGCATTGACCGCACTTTCTACGGTAGATGATCCGGAGAAGTGTTCGCTGCCATTTGACAAAAACAGAAGCGGATTTGTCATGGGAGAAGGTTCCGGCGTGGTTGTTCTGGAAGAACTGGAGCATGCGAGACAGAGAGGTGCGAAGATTCTCGCAGAAGTTGTGGGATACGGTGCAACCAGTGATGCGTATCATATTACCTCTCCGGCAGAGGACGGTTCCGGGGCTGCGAAAGCGATGGAACTGGCGCTGGAAGAAGCAGGAGTGAAAAAAGAGGAGCTGATGTATATCAATGCACATGGAACTGCGACGCATCACAACGATCTGTTCGAGACGAGAGCAATCAAAAAGTTGTTCGGAGAGCATGCGTATGAGATGAAGGTAAATTCTACAAAGTCTATGGTAGGACATTTGCTGGGCGCTGCCGGGGCTGTGGAATTTATTACCTGTGTGAAAGAAATCGAGGATGGATTTATTCATGCAACGGCGGGGTACACGACAACGGACGAGGAAATGGACTTGAATTATGTGGCAGGTGACGGTGTAGAAGAAAATCTGGAGTATGCACTTTCGAATTCACTGGGATTTGGTGGACATAATGCGAGTATTCTTGTGAAAAAATGGGACATATAAGAACCAGCGGAAGAGAATTTGTGTGGCTGTTAAAAAAATAGTGTGATGAAAAATAGAAAAATCGGTTCATGTATGAACAGACGAAAAAATGACAGAAAAGGTTGAAGAATTGTGTGTATAGTGAGAATCACAAAAAAGAGGAGAATAAGAAATGGAATTTGAAAATCTTCTGACATTGATTAAAACAGTTTCCGGGTCGGAGCTGACTTCTTTTACCATGAAAGACGGCGATCTGAAGATCTCTATGGGAAAGGAAAAACAGGTGGTCGTGGAGCAGACCGGGATGCAGGTGATGCCTGCAGTGGCAGGAAACGCAGATACAGTATCGGCCGGTTCTGGCAGTTTTAATGGGAAACAGGAGCAGCAGGAGGAATGCCAGCCGGAAGGAAAGACAGTAAAGGCTCCTCTGGTGGGAACCTTTTATGCGGCTTCGGCACCGGATGCGGAAGCATTTGTCAGCGTGGGTGATACAGTGAAAAAGGGACAGACTCTGGGAATCATCGAGGCAATGAAGCTGATGAATGAGATTGAGAGTGAGTACGACGGAGTGGTAAAAGAGATTCTGATTGAGAACGGACAGATGGCAGAGTATGGACAGCCTTTATTTGTTATCGGGTAATGACTGAAAATACCTGAAAACCATATGTTTGTGTGTAGGAGGTAACAGAGTTTATGTCAGTGTTAACAACAAAAGAAATCATGGATATTATCCCACACCGGCATCCGTTTCTTCTGGTGGATACCATAGAAGAACTGGTACCGGGGGTACGGGCAGCAGGAAAAAAATGTGTGACATATGATGAGTATTATTTCCGTGGACACTTTCCACAGGAACCGGTGATGCCGGGAGTGCTGATCATTGAGGCACTGGCGCAGGTGGGTGCGGTATGTATCTTAAGCTGTGAGAAGTTCAAAGGAAAGACTGCTTATTTTGGTGGGATTAACAACTGTCGATTTAAGAAAAAGGTGGTTCCGGGGGATGTTTTGATGCTGGAGACGGAACTGATCAAACAGAAGGGACCGGTTGCGATTGCAAGAGCAACAGCTACGGTAGATGGAAAAGTGGCAGCAACGGCAGAACTTACAGTAGCCATTGGATAGGAGAACAAACATGTTTCGGAAAATATTGATTGCAAACAGAGGAGAGATCGCAGTGCGGATCATCCGTGCCTGCAGAGAGATGGGAATCGCTACGGTAGCAGTTTATTCGGAGGCAGACCGGGAAGCACTGCATACCCAGCTGGCAGATGAGGCTGTTTGTATCGGACCGGCAGCGGCGACAGACAGTTATCTGAATATGGAGCAGATTCTGAGTGCATGTATCGCAACAAAAGCGGATGCGATACATCCTGGATTTGGTTTTTTGTCAGAGAACAGCCGGTTTGTGGAAATGTGTGAAAAATGTAATATTACGTTCATCGGACCGACTGCGGAGATGATGGACAAGATGGGAAATAAATCGCAGGCAAGGTTGACAATGATAGAAGCCGGTGTTCCGGTGGTTCCGGGAACAAAAGAACCGGTCTATGACGCAAAACGGGGAGCAGCTATGGCAGAAGACATAGGATACCCGGTGATGATCAAGGCATCTTCCGGAGGCGGTGGAAAAGGGATGCGGATTGCCTTCGGACCGGACGACTTTGAGGAGAACTTTCAGGTAGCCCAGTTAGAGTCAGTACGTGGATTCGGAGATAACACCATGTATATCGAAAAATATGTACAGGAACCGAGACATATAGAGTTTCAGATCATGGCAGATAAGTTTGGAAATGTTGTGCAGTTCGGAGAACGGGACTGTTCGATCCAGAGAAATCATCAGAAGATGATCGAAGAATCTCCCAGTGTGGCACTGACACCGGAACTTCGCAGGCGGATGGGTGATGCGGCAGTGCGTGCAGCAAAGGCTGTACATTACGAAAGTGCCGGTACCATTGAATTTTTACTGGATAAGGATAAAAATTTTTATTTTATGGAAATGAATACACGGATCCAGGTGGAACATCCGGTGACAGAAATGGTTTCCGGCGTGGATCTGATGAAAGAGATGATCCGGGTGGCAGCAGGGGAACCACTCTCAGTAAAACAGGAAGATATTCACCTGCAGGGACATGCGATGGAATGCAGGATCAATGCAGAGGATCCTGCTCATCATTTTCGGCCGTGTCCGGGAGTCATCGAAGAAATCCATCTGCCCGGTGGAAATGGTGTACGGATCGATACGGCAGCCTATAACGGGTATGAGATTCCGCCATTTTATGATTCTATGATAGCGAAAGTAATTGTGCATGGAAGAACCAGACAGGAGGCCATCGATAAGATGCGCAGTACGCTGGGAGAACTGATCATAGATGGTGTGACAACCAACGTGGATTTTCAGTATGAGATATTAGATAATGAGGATTTTCAGGCGGGAGAGATCACAACGGATTTTATCCCGATGCATTTTAATCTGTAGGACAGAAAACCTGTCCGGGCAGACAGGAGGTTTTAACTATGGCGAAATTAAAACATATGTTTAAAAAGACGGCAGTTCTGTTCCGGGACAGAGAAGACAGGAATCAGGAAAAAAAAGAGCCATCGGCACCGGAAGGACTGTGGCTTAAGTGTCCGAAATGCGGAGAAGTGGTATACCGGGATGATGTAAAAGCACATGGATATGTATGTCCGAAGTGCGAGGGATATTTCCGGATCGGAACCAGAACCAGGATCCGCATGGTTGCAGACACGGGAACATTTCAGGAGTGGTTTACCGATCTGGAAACGGAAAATCCGCTGGAATATCCGGGATATGAAGAAAAGATTGCAGATCTGCAGGAGAAGACAAAACTTCATGAAGCAGTTACTGTGGGAAAATGCATGGTGAATGGTCTGGAGACAGTACTTGGTGTCTGCGATGCCCGTTTCCTGATGGGAAGCATGGGGTATGTCGTAGGTGAAAAAATTACGAGAGCTTTTGAACGGGCGACGGAAGAAAAACTGCCGGTGGTACTGTTTACCAGTTCCGGTGGAGCCAGGATGCAGGAGGGAATCGTATCTCTGATGCAGATGGCAAAAACCTCTGCGGCGATCCGGAAACACAGTGAAGCAGGTCTTTTTTTTCTTCCTGTACTGACCGATCCGACTACCGGCGGGGTGACGGCAAGTTTTGCGATGCTTGGAGATGTGATCCTGGCAGAACCGGGGGCACTGATCGGATTTGCAGGACCGAGAGTGATCGCGCAGACCATCGGACAGAAACTGCCGGAGGGATTTCAGAGGGCAGAATTCCTGGTGGAAAAGGGAATCATCGATGGTGTGGTGGAAAGGCAGGAATTGAAGGAGACTGTGTGGAAACTTTTGAAGATTCATCAGGATTCCATGCAATATATCCACTATGGGAAGACACAAAATGTGGAAAACTTCCCGGAAATCAAGAGCAGTCGTGGAAAAGCAGGGACAGACGGAAAAAGTGAGCTGACGGCGTGGGAGCGTGTGGAAATTTCGAGAAGTAAGGAGCGTCCAACGACGCTTTCGTATGTGCAGCAGATCTTTGATGAATTCCTGGAACTTCACGGTGACCGGGCGTTTCGGGATGACGGAGCGGTGATCGGCGGAATTGCCATGTTTGGCGGACAGCCGGTGACGGTGATCGGGCAGCAGAAGGGAAAGAATGTAAAGGAAAACATTTACCGAAACTTCGGTATGGCGTCTCCGGAAGGCTATCGGAAAGCACTTCGTCTGATGAAGCAGGCAGAAAAATTCGGACGGCCGGTGGTTACGTTTGTGGATACACCGGGAGCGGCCTGCGGCATCGAGGCAGAAGAACGGGGACAGGGAGAAGCCATCGCCAGAAATCTTCTGGAGATGTCCGGAATCCAGACACCAATGGTCAGCATTCTGATCGGAGAAGGCGGCAGTGGTGGTGCGCTGGGACTGGCAGTGACGGATGAAGTCTGGATGATGGAAAATGCAACATATTCCATTCTGTCACCGGAGGGATTTGCCTCGATTCTGTGGAAAGATGGAAAACGGGCGAAAGAGGCTTCTGAGGTGATGAAGATCACGGCGAAAGATCTGAAAAAATTGCAGATTATCGAAAAAGTGATCCGGGAGCCGGAACCGGCGAATGAGGAGAATCTTCCGGAGATTGCAGAAGAGATCCGGGAAGATCTGGATGGTTTTTTGCGGAAAAGCTGTCAGAAGACAAGAGAACAGATTGTGGAAGAACGGTACGAAAGATTTCGTCGAATGTAGGAGAAAAGATGAAAGCATTGAAAATAGGAGAACTTACAGCCAGGATTCCTGTGATCCAGGGAGGTATGGGTGTCGGAATCAGTCTTTCCGGGCTGGCGGGAAGTGTGGCAGCCTGCGGCGGTGTAGGAGTGATTTCCACGGCACAGATCGGGTATCGGGATCCGGAATTTGAAAAGGATCCGATCGGTACGAATCTGCGGGTGATCGGGGAAGAGATCCGAAAAGCCAGAGCGATTGCAAAGGGCGGGATCCTGGGTGTGAATATCATGGTGGCAACGAAGCAGTATGCGGAGTATGTAAAAGCAGCCGTGAAAGCCGGGATTGACCTGATTATTTCCGGTGCAGGACTTCCCATGGAACTGCCAAAACTGGTTGCGGGAAGCAAGACGAAGATTGCACCGATCGTATCCACGGTGAAGGCGGCGAGAGTGATCTGCCGCTTTTGGGATCATCATTACCAGCGGATGCCGGATCTTGTGGTGATCGAAGGACCGAAAGCCGGCGGACATCTCGGATTTTCCAGAAAGCAGCTCGAGGAATTTACCCCGGTAACCTATGATCAGGAGATCAGGGGAATTCTTGCCGAAGTGAAAAAATATGCGGACAAGTATGGAAAAGAGATTCCGGTGGTTGTGGCAGGAGGGATCTTTACCAGAGAAGATATGCTTCATGCAATGGAACTGGGAGCCGACGGCGTACAGATGGGAACCCGGTTTGTGACAACCTGGGAATGTGATGCCTCCGAGGCGTATAAACAGACCTATCTGCATGCAAAGAAAGAAGATATTGTGATCGTGGACAGCCCGGTAGGAATGCCGGGACGGGCGATACGAAACCGGTTTCTGGAAGAAAAAGAAAGCAGGCGAGAGCCGATCCGAAAATGTTATCAGTGTATCGCTACCTGTAATCCGGCGAACACACCATACTGTATCACCAGAGCGCTGGTGCATGCAGCAAAGGGTGAGACGGATGATGCACTGCTGTTTTGCGGGGAAAACGCATGGCGGTGCGAGAAGATGGAAAATGTGGCGGATATTATGGCAGAATTTGCCTGAAAGAAAAAAATAAAGAAATATAAATGCAGTAAGACGTGTGGAAAAGAAAAAGATTTTCCACGCGTCTTTTTTCTCGTTGTATTGCATATCAACAGTTGGTCCGGTGAACCAATTTTGATTGCGTGCATGATATAAGAATCATGGATCGGACAGGTCAGAAAAATATTAAAAAAGTATATAAAATTCTGAAAAAACAGAAATCTCATTGCCGGAAATCTGGAAAAAGAATATAATAAAAGGCAGAATACAGGGGAAATATATGGGGTATTTATCATGGAGGTGCAGTAATGATCAAAGGATTTAAGATGAAATTGTTTCCGGGAATGGAAGCAGAGTACGAGAGACGGCATAACTTGTTATGGCCGGAGATGAAGGAAATGATTCACGAACACGGGGGTAAGAATTACACGATTTTTCTGGACAGGGAGACGCTGACATTGTTTGGTTATATTGAGATTGAAGATGAGGCGCTCTGGGCGAAAGGCGCGGACACGGCGATCAACCGGAAATGGTGGGATTATATGGCGGATATCATGGAGACAAACCGGGATAACAGCCCGGTGAGCGTGGATCTGAAGACGGTGTTTCATCTGGATTAGTACAAAGGACAGATGCAGGAGAGAACAGCCGAAGCGGAAAGAAACGGCGTTGGCTGTAAAAATTAGAAAACAGAGGAATAAGAATGAATAAATTTTCAAGAGACAGAGTAAAAGGTTTTCTTCATACGGACGGAAGACGGATGGTAAACGGAGATGGAAAAACCGTTGTTTTGCGTGGCTGGGGCATGGGAAACTGGATGAATCCGGAAGGATTTATGATCGGTGGTGTGCCGTTGTTTGTGGAAAATGCGGATTTTAACGATTTTGCCCTGCCGAGACGGTTTGAGCGCGGAAGAACGATGGAGACAACGGTTCGGGAACTTTGCGGAAGCTGGTATGCCAGAGATTACTGGATCCGCTGGGCGAAAAATTATGTGACAGAGGAAGATATCCGGCTGATGGCAGAGATGGGATATAATTCGGTACGTCTGCCGATCAGTTCCAGACTGTTTTTGGCGGAAGAGCCGGAGATTATCTGGGTGGAAGAAGGATTTGCCATTCTGGATCAGGTGCTGGACTGGTGCGAAAAATATAAGATTTACGCGATCCTGGACATGCATGGAGCACCGGGCGGACAGTCAGCGCTGGCATGTGATGATGGACTGGATAACCGGCCACATATGTTTACGGAGCCGGAGAGCAGGGAGCGTGCGATCCTTTTGTGGGAAGAATTTGCCAGACGGTATGCCGACCGGTGGATTGTGGGTGGATATGATCTGATCAATGAGCCGCTTTCCGGTCCGGACTGCGCGTATCTGATTCCGGAACTGGGGAAATTTTATGATGAACTGATTCCAAGGATCCGAAAATACGATAAAAACCATATGCTGACGCTGGAGGGCGCGGTATTTTCGATGGATATGGATATTTTTGATCATGAATATGATCCGGAGTGCCATAACTGGTGCATGCATACGCATTTTTATCATTTTTCACCGGAGGTAAGGGATCTGTACCGTTTTCTGGATTCCTCGGTGCGGTGCAATGTGCCGATCTGGATCGGAGAGGGTGGCAGTGAACCGGTGGATAACAGTATTTACTATGAGATTGCGGCGACCTTTGATATCGGATACTCGATCTGGACCTGGAAATCCGCGGACGATCCGAAAGGAGAAGGCTCCGGTGTGGTAAGATATCAACTGCCGAAGGACTGGGAACCGGTGCGTGCCTATATCCGAAACGGAGGTCCGAGACCGTCTTACCGGGAATCTCAGAAAATCATGGATGAGATGCTGGAAAATATCCGAATGGAACATTGTTCTGTGTGGTGGGAGAAGAATTATTATAATCTTCGCCAGCCCGGTATTACGCTTCCGGCAGTCGGATTTGATGAGGGAAGCGAGAAGGCAAATGGATGGAGGTTTGGCAATCCATTTGGCTACCGGACAGAAACAGGGATGAAAATGGTACTGAAACCGGGTGTAAAACCGCCGAAACATGTGGTGGTTCCTACGAGAGAGGAGGTCCGTCCGTCAAATCCGCTTACCGATCTGTGTCTGGAACTGCGGGCAGGAGAACAGGCTTCATATACGATCCGTGATGTGGAAAAGACCTGTAATGTAACCGCAAAGCTACGCTCAGTGGACGGACAGGAAGGCAGAGTGAAAATACTCTGTACGTCACTGGATGGAAATGTGCAGGAACGGGAACTTACGGTGAAGGGAACAGAGACAGCCGGATATGAGCTGGCAGTGCTGGAAGCAGGCGCCGAATGGGTGGTAACGGTTGTTATGGAAGCCGGAAGCATGCAGATGGATGAGATTACATTTGCGAGATAACAGATAGGAGGGCAAAAAGTATGCAACGTATTGGGTTAGACAAAAACTGGGATTTTTATGAGAGTGATGAGAGCATGAGCTTCGTATTTGCCACACCGCCGAGTCAGAAGGTGGATCTGCCGCATGATTTTATCGTGGGAAAACCGAGAAGGGCAGATGCACCGGGTGGATCGGCAAACGGATATTTCGGAAACGGGGAAGGTGTGTATAAAAAGACGCTGGATATCCCGAAAGAGTGGGAAGGAAAGAAGGTCATTCTGGATATCGACGGGGCGTACATGAATCTGGAAGTGCTGTTGAATACGACATTGCTTGCGATGCATCCAAACGGCTATATTCCGTTCCAGGTGGATCTGACACCGGCGCTTCGTTTTGACGGGAAGAAAAACAAACTGAAACTGATCACCCAGAGCAGACAGCCGTCAACCCGTTGGTACAGTGGCGGCGGACTCTACCGTGATGTATGCCTGTGGGTGGGAGGTCCGATCTGTGTGGAGCCGTGGAATGTGTTCGTGACCACACCGGAAATCGGTGAAAAAGAAGCGGTGGTAAATGTGGATACCGTGATCACCGGAACCGATATCGAAGAGACCGTGGACTATCGGTGTGAAATCCTGGACGCCGGTGGAAAAGTTGTCGGAAAAGTGGAGAAAACCATGCAGGTATGTGGAAAACAGAAGGAGAATGTACAGGTGACTGTGGAAAATCCTTCGCTTTGGGATCTGGAGCATCCGTATCTGTATACCTACCGTATTACCGTCAGCAAAGACGGAGAAGTTACGGATCAGGCGGAAGATACTTTTGGTATCCGAAAGATTGAAGTGGATGCGGTCAACGGATTCCGGCTGAATGGAAAGAGGATGAACCTGAAGGGTGGCTGTATCCATCACGATAACGGATTCCTTGGTGCGTGCGCATACCCGAAAGCGGAAGAGAGAAAGATTCAGATTCTGAAAAAAGCCGGCTACAATACTGTCCGCATCAGTCATTATCCGCCGTCCATGGCGATGTTAAAGGTATGTGACCGCGTCGGTATGCTTCTGATGGATGAGGCATTTGATGTGTGGCGGCTTGGCAAGATGCCGTTGGACTATCATCTTTATTTTGAAGAGTGGTGGGCGAGAGATATCGAATACATGGTACGCCGTGACCGGAATCACCCGTGTGTGATCACATACTCGATCGGAAATGAGATCACAGAGCGTGATGGTGGAAACGACGGAGCAGAGTGGTCGAGAAAACTGGCTGCAAAGGTTCGTGAATTTGACAGCACCCGTTTTGTGACTTCTGCAATCTGCGGCGTATTTCCGGAGCCGGAAGTGGAAGATGATGAGGATGACAGCGCCGGAACCAACTTTGACCTGAACCTGATGCAGGATAATTCGGTGTGGAATAAGGCAACAGAAAATTACTGTAAACCGCTGGATATTGTGGGATATAACTATCTGAGAGATGTTTATGAGGAGAGCCATGAACTGTTCCCGGAACGTGTGATGATCGGAACGGAGACACATTCATTTACCACTTACGATTATTGGAAAAAAGTAGAGGAACTGCCGTATGTGATCGGTGACTGCATCTGGGCAGCTGTGGATTATATGGGTGAAGTCGGTGTCGGTAAGGTATACTGGGAAAATGCACATGAGGACTTTAATTTTATGGCACCATACCCGTGGAGAACATCCTGGCAGTCGGATATTGATCTGACCGGAGAACAGCGACCGCAGTCGGTGTATCGTGAGATCATGTGGGGAAATACGAAGAAGTCCGGTATTTACACCACGCATCCGAAACACTTCGGAGAGAACTTCCGGGGAACAGACTGGCATTGGTATGATGTCAATGACTGCTGGTGTTTTGCGGATGAATGGCTTGGAAGACCGGTGAAAGTGGATGTATACGGAGCAGGAGATGAGGCGGAATTCATTCTGAACGGAAAGAGCCTGGGAAGAAAACCGATCGAGAAACTGATGGCTTCCATGGACATTCCTTATGAACCGGGAATTCTGGAAGGGATTGTCTATAAAGATGGAGCAGAGATTAGCAGAAGTACACTGGTGACACCAGAAGAGGCAGCAGTACTGGAACTGATTCCGGAAGAAAAAAGCTTTGTGGCAGACGGCAAGGATCTGGCTTATGTCAGGGTAACTCTGAAAGATGCAGACGGAAACCGTCTGACGCAGGATGAACGGGAGATTCAGGTAGAGACAGACGGTGTAGGAACCTTCCTGGCAGTGGGAAGCGGCAATCCATGCACGGAAGACCAGATCACAGATACCAAGTGTCATCTGTATCGCGGAACCGCAATTGTGATCCTGAAGAGCAAAGAGGCAGGAGAGACGAAGATTACGGTGAAAGCGGACGGCGTTGCGGCTGGAAGCTGTGTGGTAGAGGCAAAATAAGAAGCAAGGTTTGCTTGATACAGGCATAAAATAGTAGTTTTTGGTTACGGAAAAATGCGACTAATCTAAAATCAGATATTAGGTTAGTCGTATTTTTGTTCTGATAAAAGTTACATAAAAACGGGATTTGTATAAGTACATAACGAGGGTTGAGGGACAACGTTTTGGTATGGACAGATCTGTGAATTCTATTATAATAGATTTTATAGAACAGCAGTCGGGAGGAATAGCGTGGAGAGATTAATTTTAAGTGAGCAGGGTTACCGGGAGCAGATGGAAAATGTTGTGGAACCGTATCTGGATATCCGCAAGTCCGTGCTGTGGCCGGAACGGGAAGAGGGGAAGAAAATCTACTGTGAGCGGTATCTGGCGGATAGTCCGAAGGGTGTGGTGATGATTTCCCATGGATTTACGGAAACTGCGGAAAAATATAAAGAAGTGATCTATTATTTTGTAAAAAAACAGTATCATGTGTATCTGCCGGAATATTGTGGGCATGGAAGAAGTTATCGGTTGATACCGGAGAGTTCGCTGGTGCATGTGGACGATTATCAGCGGTATGTAGATGATTTTCTGTATGTGGCAAAGATGGCAACAAAAGAAAATCCGGGACTTCCGGTATTTTTATATGGACATTCCATGGGTGGAGGTCTGGCGGCAGCGGAGGCAGCGCAGGAGCCGGAACTTTTCAGGAAAGTGGTGCTTTCCTCCCCGATGATTCGTCCGGATACCGGAAATATCCCGTGGCCGGTGGCAAAACAGATCGCTTTCGGTGCGTGCCAGCAGGGAAAAGGAGCGGAATATGTAGTCGGACAACACCCGTATGAGGGACGGGAAAATTTTGAAACCAGTTCTTCTACCTGCAAGGTGCGGTTTGAATATTATCAGGATAAAAAAGAGAAGGAACCGTTGTTTCAGACAAACGGGGCGTCATACAGCTGGCTGTATCAGGCGGGACGGCTGAACCGGTACTTGCAGCGGAAGGCGTGGAAGAAGATTCAGGCTCCGGTGCTGATCTTCCAGTCGGCGGAGGACCATCTGGTGTCAAAACCGGAACAGGTGCGGTTTGTAGTAAAACTTGCCAGACGGGGACTGACCTCGGGAACCATGATCATCGTGCCGGGAACGAAACATGAGATCTACGGATCCGGAAGCCGGATCCTGCGGGGGTACTGGAAACGGATTTTTGCGTTTCTGGAAGAATCTCAGGTGAGGAAGAACGGTTCGGGAAAATAAAGATACAGGGTAACTATTCAGTAGGTAGTATTCCGCGAGGTGTTTTGGCATGAATATACTGAACAGTTACGATACAGGAAAGTATTGGTAATACGAGGGGAAAAAGATGGCAGTCATAGGAATTGATCTTGGAACAACCAATTCGCTTGGTTGTGTCTATCGAAACGGAAAAGCGGAACTGATACCGAATGCATACGGCTCTTATCTGACACCGAGTGTGGTCAGTATGATGGAAGATGGACGTCTGGTGGTGGGACAACCGGCGAAAGACCGGCTGATCACTCATCCGGAGCGGACAGTTTCTTCTTTTAAGAAAGATATGGGAACCGGGCGCAGCTGGAAACTGGGAGAAAAAAGCTTTTTACCGGAGGAACTGAGCAGTCTGGTCATCCGGTCGATCGTGGAAGATGCACAGAATGATCTGGGCGAAGAGATTGAGGAAGCGGTGATCTCGGTTCCGGCGTATTTTCATGATGAACAGCGGGTGGCGGTAAAACGTGCCGGAGCACTTGCAGGGATCCATGTGGAACGGATCGTCAATGAGCCAAGTGCAGCGGCACTGGCATCTTATTTTACAGCAAATGAAGAACAGAATATGCTGGTGTTTGATTTTGGTGGAGGAACGCTGGATGTGTCACTGGTGGATTGCTTTGATACAATGGTAGAAATTGTGTCTGTGGCGGGAAATAACCGACTGGGCGGGGATGATTTTGACCGATTGATTGCGGAGCATTTTCTACGGGAACATGGAGTTGCAAGGCAGCAGCTGCGTGCGCAGGAATACGCGGTGCTCCTCAAACAGGCGGAACGATGCAAAAAGCTGCTTTCCGAGCAGGAAGAGGTCGTGATGCATGCGATGGTGGGGGATCAGGTTTATGAGAGTACCTATACGATGGACCGGTTGTTTGAGGAGAGTAAAGCTTTGTTAAAAGAGATCCGTCAGGTCATCGGAAGAGCATTGAAAGACGGGAAAATGACGATCCATGATGTGGATCTGGTGGTCATGGCAGGAGGATCCAGCAAAATGCCGCTGATTCAGAAGTATATCCGCCATCTGTTTCATAAAGCACCGATGGTGCAGAGAAATTGCGATGAACTGATCGCACTTGGTCTGGGACTTGTGTGCGGTGTGAAAGAGAGAAAAGAGGAGATTAAAGATTATATTCTGACGGATATCTGCCCGTTTTCTCTTGGTGTTGCCACAATCAATGAGGCAGACCCGGATCGGGCATATATGGCAAATATCATCAATCGAAATACGGTACTGCCGTGTTCAAGAGTGCGAAGATTCTATACGGCATCGGATCAGCAGGATTATGTGGTTGTGGAGGTACACCAGGGAGAAAATACTTACGCACAGGATAATCTGCTTCTCGGGAAGATCGAGATATCGGTTCCGCCAAAACCAAAGGGAAAAGAGGCGGTAGATGTCCGATTTACCTATGATATCAACGGAATTCTGGTGGTGGATACCCGGGTGGTATCTACCGGTGTTGTAAAAACACATATTATTTCCCAGAAAATACCGGAAGAGGAGCTGGAGCAGCGCGTCCGGGAACTGGAGAAACTGAAGGTGCATCCGCGGGATCTGTCGGAAAATCAGCAGATGCTGGAACGACTGGAAGCATTGTACCAGGAAGTGTATCCGGAGCAAAAAGACCAGGTGCAGCAGATGATCCGTACATTTGAGGGATTTCTGGACGGACAGAATCCGAGACAGATCCAGGGATACCGAAGGTATCTGGAGAAAGCGGTCAGCGTGCTGGAATATTATGATCCGTTTGAGGAAGAATTCGATGCATCGGAGTCTGACTGGGATCTGTGGGACGAAGAGGAAGCACAGGATTCGGGTGGTGAAGAAACGAGTGAGGAGGAGTTCTGGAAAAAGGAAGGGGATGATCATTCGTGGACCAGCTGACAGCATACCGGATCTTACAACTGATGCCGGGAAGCACAAGAAGAGAAATTCGGGAAGCGTATGCACGACTGGCGAAGGAATATCACCCGGAAGAACACCCGAAAGAATTTAACCAGATTCAGGAGGCTTATCAGCTTCTGACCGGCCGGGGGGAAAACTGGTCGTCAGATGCGGTGGATGACTGGTTTTCAGACGGAGAAAAGACGGAATCTGAATGGGAATCAGAAGAAACGTGTGAATCTGATACACGGTGGAAAGAGGAAGAAGAACAGGAAGAAAGCGAAGAGTCGGAAGAAGCGTTTGACGAGGATTTTGAAGAGAGTGATGCAACAGAAGAATCCTGGAAAAGGACAGAAAAAGACGCAGAAGATCTACAGGAAAATGAGAAGTCGGAGGCTCAGCAGAAAAAAGAAACTCTTGAACAGGAGAGAAAAAATACAGAGGCATATCAGGATATCAGTCACTGGGAATTCCGGTTTGATGCGTTTGAAGAAGCGGAGCGCCGGGAACAGTGGAAACGGGAAGCGGAAACACAGCGAAGAAAAATGGACTGGCAGAGAGAACAGGAAAAATTGCAGGAGCAGACCCGCCGGGCAATCCGGGATTCGCTGTATGAACTGGAACTGATCCTTGAAGATAAAAGGCGAAGAAATCGGACGGAACTGTATGAACCGTTCTTCTTCCGTAGAGAAAACAAGGCAGTGATGCTGCAGGAAGCATATGTCAGCGGACTGATTGATCTTCTGGAAAAATATCCGGTGAAGAGGAAAGTGTACCTGACGCTGCAAAAGATTTATTCCGGATCCGCTGCAGAGTCAGCGAAGGTGCTGATTCGTTATCTGGAACAGAAGAATAAAAAAGAGATTCCAAATGTATGGGGTGCGGCGGCATTTGCTGCGATTGGAATCAGTCAGTTACAGGGAATCTGTGGAGAAGAGTGGAAGTCCTCTTTTTCGACCATGCTTATGCTGATCGTTGTGATTCTGGGACTGGGAATATTATACGCAGGTCTTCGAACACATTACAGCGTGGGAATTTCTCAGATCTGGATTGCCGGGATCCTGTTCTGGCTGTCGTTTCTGGGATTGATTACGACAATATCCGACAATTTGTTTTGGGATGCAGACACCGGAATTTTTCTTGCGGTAATGGTTTGGTTCGAATCTATCATCTGGATGGTGATTCTTGGAATCAGGGCGATTGTGCTGAAGATAAAGAACCGGCGATAACAGGTTATAAAAAACAGAAAGGAAAATAAAAGTATGAGATTAGAGATGCATGCACATGACTGTGAAGTCAGCCCGTGTGCAGTGATTAAAGCAAAGGAACTGGTAGACGGATATAAAGAGGCCGGATATGACGGAATCGTGATCACCAATCATTTTGACAAGGGGATCATGCACCTGTGGGGTGAGACGACAGAGGAGCATTATCAGACTTATCTTCGCGGGTATGAGCTGGCAAAAGAAGAGGGAGAACGTGTAGGTCTGAGAGTGATCCTCGGTATGGAGATCCGTCTGGAATGCGGACCGGAGGATTATCTGGTATACGGCGTGACAAAGGATTTTATCCGGGAGCATATGGACATCTGTGGCTGCAGTCTGCAGGAATTATATGAGATCTGTGAGGAAAACGGATGTGTCCTGATACAGGCTCACCCTTTCCGGGAATACTGTCAGATACAGAATCCGAAGTATCTGCATGGTGTGGAGAGAAACTTTAATTCCGGACATGACAACCATAATGAAAAACTGGACGCATGGCTGAAGGAACCGGGAAGAGAGCACCTGATCATAACCCGGGGAAGCGACTGCCATGAGATTCCTCAGGTGGGACTGGTAGATTTTGTGATAGATGAGGATGTGAAAAACAGCACGGAACTGGCACAGGTGTTAAAGAAGCTTGTATGAAAACCATAGCGGAGCAAGATAAAAATTCCGTTAATGTAAATAGTATACATATATAAAGGAGAAGAACACGATGGAGATTATAAATGGCGAAAGACTGGTATTGGGGACTTGTTATTATCCGGAACACTGGGACGAAAGCCTCTGGCGAGATGATCTGAGAAGAATGCTGGAAAATGGTATCGAAGTGATACGAATCGCAGAATTCGCATGGAGTAAGATCGAACGGTATGAAGGTGTATTCAACTATGATTTCTTTGACAGATTTCTGGATGTAGCTGCTGATATGGGTATGAAAGTGATCTTTTGTACCCCGACGGCTACACCGCCGGCCTGGCTGACTGAGAAATATCCGGAAGTTCTGAATGCAAACATGGACGGTGTTCTGTACCGCCATGGCGGAAGAAGACATTACAACTACAACTCTCCGAAATATCAGGAACTGACCAGAATTATTGTGGAAAAATCTGCATCTCATTATGCAAAACATCCGGCAATCATCGGATGGCAGATTGATAATGAGCTTAACTGTGAGAAAAATGAGTTCTATTCTGAGAGTGATACCATCGCTTTCCGCAAATTTCTGATGGAAAAATACGGAAGTATTGATGCACTGAACGAAGCATGGGGAACGAACTTCTGGAATCAGACATACAACAGCTTTGAGGAAGTGTATGTGCCGAGAACCACTCTGAGCAACAACACCAACCCTCATGAAATATTGGATTATACCAGATTCGTATCTGACAGCGCATGCAGATTCGCAAAAATGCAGAGCGATATCATCCGCAAATACATCAAACCGGGTGATTTTATCACCACCAACGGTCTGTTCGGCAACCTGGACAACCAGAGAATGACAAACGAGAGTCTGGATTTCATCACATATGATTCTTATCCGAACTTTGCTTATTGTCTGGATGCGTACAACAAGGATAACTTCCTGAAAGACCGTATGTGGAGCTGTAACCTGTCTGAGGTTCGTGCGGTATCCAAAAACTTCGGTATCATGGAACAGCAGTCCGGAGCCAACGGATGGAATACCGGTATGGCAGCTCCGACTCCGAAGCCGGGACAGATGACCCTGTGGACCATGCAGAGTGTGGCACATGGTGCAGACTATGTCAGCTATTTCCGCTGGAGAACCTGTACTTACGGTACTGAGATTTACTGGCATGGTATCCTGGATTATTCGGGAAGAGACAACCGGAGACTGGCAGAAGTCAAATCGGTTCATGAGAAATTCCAGAAACTGTCTGAGATTGCAGGCTCCAAGTATGAAGCAAAAGTTGGTTTCCTGAAAGACTATGACAACGCATGGGACAGCCAGCTGGATGTATGGCATGAAAAAGTAGAGTGGAAGAGCCAGCTTGGCATCTTCGAAGCTGCACAGAGAACCCATACACCGATGGATTATATCTATCTGCGCGACGATGTAACCGCAGAAGACCTGAAACCATATAGCGTACTGTTCTACCCGCATCCGGTACTGATCTCAGAGGAGAGAAAAGTCGTACTGGAAGAGTATGTAAAGAATGGCGGCTGCCTAGTTCTGGGCTGCAGAAGCGGATACAAAGATATGTACGGCTGTTGTGTTATGGACAAACTGCCGGGCAAGTTTGCCGAGATGAGTGGTGTGGATATTCCGGAATACACACTGGTATCCCCGGACAACAAAGATATCGTGATCGACTGGGATGGCACGAAGCTGGAAGCTGCTGTATTTAACGATCAGCTGGTAGCAGTGGGTGAACATGCAGAAGTTCTTGGAAGATATGAGAACTGTTATTATGCAGGAGAACCTGGACTGATTAAGAATACTTACGGAGAAGGAACCGTATATTACTTCGGCGCAGCATTCTCAGAGAAAACAGCAGAAGTATTCCTGGAGAAACTGGGTGTGAAAGATCCACACAACGCAAAACTGGAGATCCCGGAAACCTGCGAACTGGCTGTAAGAAAGAAAGACGATACCGAGTATTGCTTCGTTCTGAACTACAAAGACGCAGAAGCCGAGATCCAGGTCAAAGAAGAGATGACGGATCTGTATACAGGGGAGAAAGTGAGCGGTACAGTTGTGCTGAAACCGTTTGAGGTCAGAGTGTTGAAATAAGGGTGTGAAAAGAGGCGGTGGAAAGAAAATCCATCGCCTCTTGAAAAATAAGATAGACAAAAAAATCAGCAGGTGTTAAGATAACTGCAAGGCATACGATTTCCATTCATTGAGGAATTCAATTATCATTTCTAAAAACATATCTTGATTCCATATTCGGAGAAGTCTCAATGCTTTTATATATTTCCAGAAGATAACCAATACACCGATTACAATACCAGAAGAAGAGGAGGAAATTGATATGTGTCAGGCAGTAGATGAAATGATTGAAGATGGAAGAGCAGAGGGCAGAATGGAAGGCTTCATTAAGGCATATGTAGGTCTTATAAAGGATGGCCTGCTCTCCGTGAAAGAAGCCGCTTTGCGAATGCACATGACGGAAGAAAAATTCGTAGAAGAGATGGAAAAAGTGAATGAAAAGTCCTGAAAGATATTCCGGTTTTGACGGAAACGTTGTACACTGGGTTATAAGAGAAACTGTACAAATGCAGTAGTTATTGGGAGGTAGAAAGCTATGGAGTTTCAGGCAAAATGGATCCGGACTTCGGAAGAGACCGGTGGGGTGTGTCCGGTTTTTCGAAAGGGATGGAAGACAGAAAAGAAGGTAGAACGTGCGACGTTATATCTGACGGCGCTGGGCGTGTATGAGGCGCATCTGAATGGAAAACGAGTTGGAAAGTATGTGCTGGCGCCGGGGTGGACGGCTTATGATAAAAGATTGCAGTATCAGGAATATGATATTACAGATCTGTTGAGAGAGGAGAATGAACTGACCGTAACACTCGGAAAAGGCTGGTTTCGTTCGCCGATGCCCGGATGGCAGGACACACCTGACAAGCTGCAAAGAATAGGGCGTCCGGGAGGTATTCTCGGAGGAGTGCATATTGTATACATGGATGGAAGTGAAGAAGTAATCGTAACGGATCAGAGCTGGATATGGGGAGAAAGCAGGATTCGTTTCAGTGAGATTTACGACGGGGAGTTCTGTGATGACACTTTTGTGACGAAAGAGTGGAATACAGTAAAAGAATTCGCATGGTCAAAAGAGATTCTGATTCCGCAGGAAGGGGAAGAGATCCGGGAGCAGGAAGTGGTGACAGCAAAATCTGTTTTCCGCACACCGGCAGGAGAAATGGTTGTTGATTTCGGGCAGGAAATCACCGGATATGTGGAGTTTACCGTGGACGCTCATGCAGGTGACAGGATCCATATCCTTCATGGAGAAGTTCTGGATGCAGAAGGAAATTTCTACAATGCAAATTACAGAAGTGCAAAAGCGGAGATAACTTATATCTGCAGCGAGGGAACACAGACCTGGCATCCGGCGCTGACGTTCTTTGGTTTCCGATACCTTTTACTGGACGAATTTCCGGGAGAAGCAACGCCGGAACAGTTCCGGGGAATCGCGGTGTATTCTGATATCCGAAAGACAGGAGAAATCCAGACTTCGGATCCGGCTCTGAATCAGCTGATCTCCAATATTTTCTGGGGACAGAGAGATAACTTCCTGGATGTGCCGACCGACTGCCCGCAGCGTGACGAACGGCTTGGATGGACCGGGGATGCGCAGGTATTTACCAAGACTGCAAGCTATAATTTTGATGTGGAGCGATTCTTTACGAAATGGCTGCATGATCTGGCAGCGGATCAGATGGAGAATGGCGCAGTCGGTCATGTGGTTCCGGATTATCTGGTTGGCGGAAATGCCAGTGCCGCCTGGGCGGATGCGGCAACGATCTGTCCGTGGCAGATTTATCAGACATATGGCAATCCACAGATCCTGAAAGATCAGTTTACCAGCATGAAAAAGTGGGTGGATTATGTGACGAATCACACAACAACCCCATGTCTGTGGACTGGTGGAGAACACTTCGGCGACTGGCTCGGTCTGGATGCACCGCAGGGAAGCTATAAGGGATCGAGCAGAGAAGCTTTTATCGCTTCAGCATTTTATGCACATTCGACAGAACTTGTGGTAAAGGCAGGGCATGTGATCGGGGAAGATGTGACGGCATACGAGGTGCTTCATGAAAACATCGTGGAGACCTTCCGAAACACTTATCCGGAGTACCGGACACAGACGGAACATATTCTGGCGGTGCAGTTCGGACTGGCAGAGGACTGTCAGAAAACAGCAGATGCACTGGCACAAATGATCCAAGATGACGGTTGCCAGATGCGGACCGGATTCGTCGGAACGCCGTATATTCTGCATGTACTGAGCAATTACGGATATACGGATCTTGCCTATACACTGTTATGCAGAAAAGAATATCCGTCCTGGCTGTATGCCGTGGGAAAAGGTGCGACAACGATCTGGGAACATTGGGATGGCATCATGGAAAACGGAGAGTTCTGGAGTACTGATATGAATTCCTTTAACCACTACGCATACGGCTCTGTGGCAGACTGGATCTATGAACAGGCGGCAGGTATCCGGGTAGTGGAGGAACATCCGGGATTTGAAAAAGCGTGGATCCAACCAAAACCGGGAGATCAGCTGGAGTGGCTGGGAGCATCGATTGAGACCAGACACGGAAAGATCAGTTCCCGGTGGACGCACACAGACGGTGTGATTCGGTACGAGATTGTAACACCGGTTCCGGCACAGATTGTGATCGGAGAAAAAGAATATGCTGTGGAGCCAGGAAAGTATATTTTCTGGGAATAACAAACATAGGCAGAAAAACATATAAAACAGGAAGCGAAAATTTTTTCGCTTCCTGAAGTAAAAATCATTTATTTTTTAGAGAGAGCCAGTATAATAGCTGTTAAATGAGCAAGGGTCTCTTTATCTATTTTAGTCAATGCTTCCAATAATTGCCGTGTAGTATCCGGCGATTCATTGTCATAATCAAAAAATTCTTTTGGAGTAATTCCCAAATATTCACAGATGTAGAAAAAAACTGTCATAGAAGGTAAATTATGTCCGTTTTCAATATTGTTGATGTACCCTGCATTTTGTCCAAGTGAAAGACTCATATCTCTGGCAGAGGCTCCTTTTTCCTGTCGAAGAGCACTAAGTCGTTTGGCAAAGTCTTCTTCTTGCATATCAGTGTATCACCTCCATACATAACCCAAATATAAATATAGCATTTAATATGACAGATATCCGATTGAAGAAGTAAATATCCGAATATTAGAAGCAAGTAGCTATATTTTACACCATACAAAAACTTAAATGTCAGATTTGACACGACATTAATAGTATTATCATTTATTAGACAGGATATTCGGAATGGGTTAATAAATATAAAAAATAAATAAAATTTATCTGTCGGATAAAATCATGGGAAAATCCTTAAAAATATAGTGTTTAATCTGATATAATTCAAATAATAATTGATTAAACATGATACAACGCGTATAATATTATAAAAAAAGTATAAAGAAGTCGAAACAGATACCTGAATATGGAAGAAACAGGAGAAAGGAAGATACAGAGGATAAGAATATGAGATATCTTATGGCGGCTCATACGGATGTAGGAATCAAAAAAAAGACAAATCAGGATTCCTACATGATAAAAGAAGCACAGACAAAACTCGGAAGAGTATTTTTCTGTGTTTTATGTGATGGTATGGGCGGATTGGCAAACGGAGAATTAGCCAGTGCCACCGTGATACGTGCGATGGAGCAATGGTTTGAGACAGATTTTCCTCAGATACTCCGGCAGGTCACGGATGTTGAGGAGATTCTGGAAAAAGTAAAAAATAACTGGTATGGAACTGCGAATGTACTGAATCTGCAGCTGACACAGTATGTGGAAGGAACCGGTAAGCGGATGGGGACTACGATTGTTGCGCTGCTCATGATAAAAAATGAATATTTTATCATGAATGTTGGAGATTCCAGGGCGTATGCGATCAGCAATCAGGTATATCAGCTGACGAAAGATCAGAGCCTGGTGCAGCAGCAGATTGATCTGGGACGGGTTCGTCCGGAGGATGCGGAAAGACATCCGCAGAGAAATGTTTTGTTACAGTGTATCGGAGCATCGGAGGAGGTTCTTCCTGATTTTTACCGGGGAACTGTTTTGCCGGGAACCCTTTTCCTTTTGTGCAGTGATGGATTCCGGCATGAGATCAGTGAACAGGAGTTATTTATGCAGTTAAATCCTTCCGGATTGGTGAATGAGGAAAGAATGAAAGAACGGCTTGTATATCTGACAGAACTGGTGAAGTCCAGAAGGGAGATGGATAATATCTCTGCTGTTGCGATCAAGGCTGTGCAGGAGGGGTGAAGATGCTGGAAATAGGATCCGTCATAGATGGAAAATACAAGATACTGAACCAGATCGGTCAGGGTGGAATGAGTGTTGTATATCTGGCATTGAATGAACGCGCCAATAAGACATGGGCGATCAAAGAGGTCAGAAAAGACGGTGTACAGGATTTTGCCACAGTTAAACAGGGGTTGATTGCCGAAACCGATACGTTAAAAAGACTGAATCACAAATATCTGCCGAGTATCATTGACGTAATTGACGATGAAGATACATTCTTGATTGTTATGGACTATATCGAGGGGAAATCCCTGAATAAAGTTCTGAAAGAAAGTATGGAACAGACGGGACTACCGATTGGAATCGAGGATGTACTTTCCTGGGGTATCCAGTTGTGCGATGTACTGAATTATCTGCATACTCGTGAGAAGCCAATTGTATATCGAGATCTGAAACCATCGAATATCATGTTGCGGCCGAACGGGGAGATCACACTGATCGACTTTGGTACCGCAAGAGAATTTAAGATAGAAAATATTGAAGATACGACAAGTCTTGGTACACCTGGCTATGCGGCGCCGGAACAGTACGGAAGCCAGGATCATAAAGGAAAGGCACGCCCGGAGAGTGATATTTACTGTCTGGGAGCGACGCTGCATCATCTGATCACCGGACGAAATCCGGCAGCAACGCCGTTTAATTTTCCGCCGATCACGCAGTGCAGAACAACATTGTTAGAAGAGACACCGCGAGAGTTTCGAAACGAACTGCTTGGTCTGGAGATGATCCTTACCAAATGTACACAGCAGGAACCGGAACAGAGGTATCGAAGCTGTGCGCAGTTACAGTATGATCTAGAGCATCCGGAAGAACTGGGACTGCCGTACCGGCGAAAGTTAAAAAATAAGATGCTTGCATTCTCTGTGAGTGTCGGACTTGCAGTTGTTATGGGGGTTGGTTCTCTGACTGGTGCGGTTCTGGCTAAGAAAACAGAGACATCAGGGTATGATTATTATGTGGAAAGTGCTCAGACAGCATCTATGCAGGATAAAATTACTTATTATAAGAAGGCAATCGCGCTGAATCCGGAAGCGGAAGATGCATGGCTTGGTTTGGTGAACGCTGTGGGGGAAGATAATGAATTTACCTCCGAAGAGGACAGCTACATTCTTTCTATATTAAGTTCCAGGGATAACGGCAGATCGAAAGATAATAAAACATTATTCCAGAAAAACGAAGCTGGGTATGTGCGGTTTGCTTATAACATGGGGATGCTTTATTACTACACCGAAGGAACGGGACAGAATAAAACTTCGGCCGGAGGCTGGTTCGACATCGTGAGTAAAGCAGATATGAACAATCTGGATCTTGGAGAAGATGAGGACAAAAAGACAGCCTGGAAGACACGTTCAGATATTCTGGGCAAGATCAGTGCTTACAACAGTAAGATCGGACAGACGAATCAGGCGGGAGACGCACAGGTTTCCTATAAGGATTACTGGGATGATCTGATGGGGCTGATGAGTGATAATATCGCAGGTCAGGACAACGTTATCACAGAACTTCGTCTGTATAATGAGATTGTATATCAGATCTGTACCCACTATGATGCGTTCCGGGAGGCAGGGCTTACTCAGGAAGAAATGAAAGAAGCACTGAATCGGATCACAACGGCGGTAAACGCGGCTGATGTGACGGATAATCAGGTAGCGAAAGAACTGAAGGACAATATTCTGGATGCCGCGGCTATCGGAGAAAAGCAGATTCAGGCGATGTTTGCAGCAAATGCAGTGACATCAGAAGATACACCTTCTGAAGGAGGTGAGGAATGATGACAGTAGTAGCAACAGCTGTACAGGGATTTGAAGAGAGATATACATTTTACAGAAATATTTTTCTGTACTGTGGAATCGCAGCTCTGGTTTTTCTGGCAATTGCCATCATTTTATTCTTCGTATTAAAGATCCCACAGGTATTCGGTGAACTGACCGGAAGAACGGCAAGAAAAGCTGTGGAAGAAATGGCAAGTGGCGGAACACCGACTATAAAGAAAAAGACAGATAAAAAGTCCAAAGGAAAGAAAGAAACGAAAAAACCGGCAAACGGAACACCACCGAAAAAACAGGTTTACAGTGATCTGATCGGGGAAAATGACACACCGGTTCGTCTGGTTACACACGATGATATACCGACACCGACGCTGATGCCAAGGAGAGAGGAAGAAACCAGTATCCGCAGCGAAGGTGAGACGGAGGTGCTTGGCGCGGGAATAACAGAGACCGAGACAGAGGTGCTTGGTACAGAAATGACGGAAGCCGAGACGGAAGTAATTGGTGCCGGAACACAAGAATCCGAAACAACGGTTCTTGGAGCTGTGGAAACGGAAACTGATATCCTGCAAATGCTGGAAACACAGGTTACACCTGAGGAAGCAGATTTTGTGATAGTACGAAGTATCGTGGAGATCCATACAGATGAGGTGATCGAACGATGAAAAAGAGGAAACAGAAAGCCCTGAAATATCTGGGATTATCCATTGTGTGTTTCGGGCTTCATGCATGTTCGATTTTTCTGGAACCCTTTGCGGTAAACAGTGAGAATAAGGTGGCAGCCGGAGGATATATCCTGGGAGTACTCTTCTGGGTAACACTTCTGGCGGGAGCAGTTCTTTTTGGAGTCTGCAGGGAAATCATTTCCAAAACGGCTGGTTATCAGGAGTGGAAACAAAAGAAAATTATTGGTGTGTTTGGATTCTTCCGAACACCGCCGGCACGGATCATGGATCCGATTCTGCTGGTATCCTTCGCCCTTACTATCGTGGGAAACCTGACGGGAAGCATCCCGGAAGGTGTTCTTCTGGTGGTTATGGCGATCATGTTATTTACCTTTTATCTGCACATGATAGTAAATGGCAGAATTTACAGATATATGACAATGAGTGAAAGGAAGGAAAAGAAAAGTGAAAAAGAAGGGAATTAAAAGAGCACTGGCATTTCTTCTGGCCGTGGTCTTCGCTTTCTCGACCTGTATGACGGCCGGTCCGTATACGGTACAGGCGACAGAAGCCGGTCAGACAGGAAGCGGTGAAGAAGAAGCAGGAGGTGGCACGACACCGGATCAGGGAGGAACGGTTGACGAGAAGCTTTCAGTGAATGTGGTGAACCGTGCATCGATACCGGCTGGTCCGGGATTTGTGGACGGTGTTAAAGTGGCACTGGAATACAACGAAAAGAATGAGGATATCATGATTGGGGAGTCTCAACTTGATATGCCTGTTTCTACCGATGTTAGCTATGATGAATTTGTTGCCGATGCTAATCGTACCATTACAGTCAGTGATGTAAAAGGTCTGTATCAGGTGGAAGCAGCTGCATCTGTTGATATGGAGAAAAAGAGTCTGAATGTAACTATTACGAAGGTAACAGTAAATGCAGAAATCACTGGTACGGATTCAGGTATTGTATATGCAGAGGAAGCACCAATATTTTCTGTGACAGACGCATGGAAGGATTATGTAACCTGGGAAATCGAAGAGGGTTCTAATACTGCGGAAGCATATATTGTAAGCGATAAACCAAAAGATAAATGTGCAATTCGGGCGCGGGATGGAAGAAATACTTCTTATACGATTGTGATAAAATCAGGCACTGTGGAAATTGCAAGAAAGACAGTGAATGTAGACAGAAAAGAGACACAGCTTTCGATAGCAACGGAAGGACGAAAATCATGGTTTAATCAAAATATAAAGTTTACGCTTACATTAAGAACAAAAGATGGTATTCCGGTTGCAGGAAGAATAATCAATTATACTTATGACGAAGGAAAACAACAGAGACAGGGTGAATGTGAACAATCAACAAATGGAGATGGTCAGACAACACTGAGCATTAAATTGAGCAGGTATCAGAAAGATGTCAATATGACCGGATATTTCGTTGATACAAATGATAAGGTCTATAAAGGCTCTACAAAAACGGTAACTTATAATCCAGATAAAGAAAAAGCTGATCTTACATTTAGCTCAAATTGTACAAAGAAAGATCCGCTGGAAGTGATTTATGGAACAGAGGATATAGAACTTACTGTTGGAAAGGAACATAATGGACAGAAACTGCAAGGTGAAAGTTTCAATAGCTTAGAGGTTTCTTACAAATCTTCTGATGGAATTGATGTAAAAACAGATACAACAGGAAAAATAATAATTACTCCGAAAAAAGCCTCCAGTGATAATGTTGTTGTGACATTAAAAGGAGAAACGGATAACTATACGTTTGAAAAAACAATTTATGTGAAAGTAAAACCGTATCCGCTGATTATCAAGAGCGATAGTGTAACTGTCAGTGCATCGGATAGAGAGGATTTCTCCGGAAAGAAGATTTATGATGGTACAAAAACTGTAGATGTAAAAGCAACATTAGTGGATGCAAAAGAACAGAATGTAACACCAACTGCAAATACGATTGCACAGATTGGTAAATTTGAGGCAGCTGTTTTCAAAGGATATGATAGCGGACTGAAAGATGTTCTGGGAGAGGAAGAATCTCAGAATATGACATTTGCTCCTGAAGATCTCAGTACCGTAGTATTTGCAGATACCACCCTGACAGAAGAAGATAAAGAGAGTCTGAAAAACAATTATAAGATCCAGAAAGCAAAAGATGACATCACAGTTCCACTGACAATTCAGAAACGAATGCTGAAACTTTCTGTTGAAGGTACAAGTCGTGGTTTCCGTGATCTGGATTATGCAAAACCACTGGATAAACTGGTTTTCGTGAACGCAACTACGGGAGAAACAGGATTTGTTACAGGGGAAGGAACTGATTTAAAAGGATTCAAATTCCCGAATGTAGTAGATAAAACAGCCACGGGTCTGAATGCAGAAAATGTGAAAACACAAGATAGTGCAAGTTATGGTGCGCACGAAGGTGCTTTACAATTGCGGGCGGATGATCAGACAAATCCGACAAATAACTATAAGTTTGATCTGAGTGATTATACGAGCGGAAATGTAACAATCACAGAAGAAAAAAACGCAGCTGGTTATGTGGAAATTAAAAATAGTACCAGCATACATGCATATCAGGCAGGTGATAAACGTTATTACGGAGAACAGGCAACGGTTAAACTGCAGGATAAGGATGGATATTACGACCATATTTATTATGTCAATGGGGAAAAGAATGAAGATATCACAACCTCTGGTTTGGGACTGGGAGATGAACATAATAATATCAACCGTTCTTTCTACATGACAAAAGAAGGAATCAGTGGTGAAATCATTGCAAAAACCAAAGAGTTTTCCCTAGATTTCGAATATGATGCAGAAGCACCAACGTGTGTTACCACACTTGATACGGATGATAATATAGTTCGTACTCTGGAAACATCTATTACGTTTGGTATTTACAAAAACCATGCGATTGAAGCAAAGGTAAAACTCAGTGATACTCAATCCGGCGTTAACGGAATGTCTTATTTCATTGCAAAGACGGATGCAGAAAAAGAAAAATATGAGGATCTGCTGACTAAAGATGATTATGCAGAAGCATTGGCTGAGGAACAATTTACGGATGCCGGAAAACCAGATGAAAATAATACCTGGACGATCAAAAATATTGGCAAACTGGAAGGTGAGGATAAACTTGATCCAAACAACTACATCATCTTTGTAAAAGCAAAAGATAATGTAGGAAATGTAATGATTTATGGATCTAATGGTATTGTTCTGGAGAACATGCATGATATTTCTGTAACATATACGGAAACGGAAGGTGCCGGTGTAATCAGTAATGAATGGAGAGATGTTACTTACTACTCCGGTGATGCGAAGTTGAATCTGACTGCAAAAGAGGGTGCATCCGATCCTAAGTTTTATTCTGGTCTGGAACAGATGGGATATCAGATATCTTATATGGATGGAGATGGAAAAACAGGAGAGGATAAAGAGGTAATTATTTCAAATAAATACCCGGAAGGTGTGACTCTGAAAAAACTGACAGATTACCGTACGATCACGACAAGTCCAGACATTGTATTCAAAAATGATCCGACGAAGTCCAGAGTTATCACTGTGACCGCGCCAAAAGAAGATACAAAAGATAATGCAGGAAACACTATGGAAGCCGATGCAGTACACACGCTGGTTCTTGACTCGGTAAGTCCTGCAGTAACATCTACTTGGATGCAGGAGAATAACGGAGGAAAATTCCTTCACGAAAAATATGCAAACAGCAACGTAACATACAAAGTTACTGTACAGGAACGTTTCTTGAAAGATCTGACTGTAACGATTAATGGTACAGCTTATACACTGGATCAGCTGGAAGCGAAGAAAGATACACTTGGTATTGGAACCATCACAAAAGATGAAGATGCTGATATCACAAAAACAACAGATAATACCCTGTATCACTTTACGCTGGTATTTAACAAAGATGGAAACTACAATGTCAAGACAACAGCAACCGATGCTGCAACTAACACTAAAAGCGATAACGATAATGGATTTGCATTTACTATTGATACCGTAGCGCCGGAACTGGAAGTAACTTATACTGCATACAACAAAAATCAGACCACTTCTTTACTGGATCCGTCTAAAGGACGTGCTTATGCAAACGAAGCAGTAGATTATATAACAGCAACAGCAGTTATGACAGAGAGAAACTTCTCTGCAGAAAATGTGGTTGCAGTTGTCAAAGCAGTAAACAGTCAAAATGCAGATGTGTCTGTTGCTGACTATGCAGCAGCGATTAAAAACAAATGGAATGATCTTGGAGAGGTAAGCGGTTCCGACAATCGCCACAGATATACAATTACCCTCCCGGTAATTAATATCGATGCAAATTACGATTTCACTTACGATTACACCGACCTGGCAGGTAATCCGTTAAAAGCGACTGTAAAACAGGCAGTAACTCTTGACCGTGTAAGACCGGAAGGAACTGTTACTGTAGAAGATCTGGTAAATGGTTCTATATCTCAGGTATGGAACAAACTGTTAAATACCATCACATTTGGATACTTCGGTAAAAACAGTGTACGCGCATCCATGACGAGTGAAGATGAGACCGCGGGTGTTGCAATAACCCAGTATCTGGTATCTCAGAAAGCACTGAGTCGCGCAGATCTGGAAAAACGGACCGACTGGACCGGATATTCTGCTAAGATTTCTCTGGCAGCAAATCAGCATCTGGTGGTATACGAAAAAGTTGCGGATAAAGCAGGAAATATCGAGTTCTTCAGCACAGATGGAATCATCGTGGATAACACGAACCCGACACCGACGGTAACAATCACACCGACCACTCCGGCATGGGGTAAAGGAGTGTACAGCGCGGGGGACAATCCTGGATTTGATGTGCGTGTGGAAGATCCGTTAGTGAATGATGCATATTCCGGACTGAAAACTATCACATACCGTATTGTAAACGGAACCACCGGCTATACAGAGAGCGGTACACTGGCTAACTTAGCCCAAGAAACCCATCAGCAGATATGGACCGGACATGTAAATATCAACCCGAACCAGTTCTACTCCAACGATGTACAGGTAAGTGTATACGCGGAAGACTGGTCCACCAACAGTGCGACTTCTCAGACTGCAACACTGAAAGTCGACAACAAAGCGCCGATCGTAAGCTTCAGCTTTGATAAGAGCGACGTACATAATGGAAAATATTACAAGAATGATAAGACACTGACGATCACCGTAGACGAGAGAAACTTTGATCCGTCTTACATGCCGAGAGTAACTTCCACTACAGGTGGCGGATACAGCATCAGCGGATGGAGCCATAACGGAGAGATCCATACGGCAACCGTTACCTTCTCCGGTGACAGTGATTACACCGTAAGTTATGACTGCTATGATCTTGCAGGAAACAAATCCAATACGGAAAACCTGGAAGAGTTCACTGTAGATAAGACTGTTCCGGTTATTAAAGTTTCCTATAATAATAACAGCGCACTGAACGGCAATTACTACAAAGCAGCAAGAACAGCAACGATCACCGTAACCGAGCATAACTTTGATCCGTCCAAGATCACGGTATCCACAACGGCTTCCGCAGGCGGAGCACCTGGCGTGAGCGGATGGTCCAACAACGGAGATACCCATACGGCAAATGTAGTCTTCAACCATGATGCAGATTACACCTTTACAGTCAGTGGATTTGACCTTGCGGAAAACAAAGCGGCAGATTATGCACAGGATAAGTTCACAGTGGATCTGAAGAATCCGGAAGTGAAGATCACCGGTGTCAAAGATAAATCTGCAAATAACGGTACTGTAGCACCACATATCAGCATCTCTGATACAAACTTTATTACGAGTGGTGTGAAAGTTACACTGAAGGGTGCCAACAGAGGAGATGTGAAGATCGATTCTCTGGCAAACATCACAAGCAGTGCAACCGGTATGAACGTGATCTTTAAGGATTTCCCGGAAGGCATGGATGATATCTATACCTTAACCGCGAAAGTAACCGACAAAGCAGGAAATGAAACAACCTCTTCGATCACCTTCTCTGTAAACCGTGATGGTTCTACGTATGAGATCGGAAGCAGTACAAAAGCCCTGATCGATAAGAAATATACAAATAAACCACAGGATCTGGAAATCACGGAGATTAACGTGGATGATCTGACAACGATTGAGATCACCTACAGTCTGGATGGAAAAGTCGTTACTCTGAAAGAGGGCGAGGATTACACTATCACAAAATCCGGTGAAGACGGACAGTGGAAGAAATACGTATATAAGATCAAAGCTTCCTGTTTTGAAAAAGAAGGAAACTATGTGATCAACATCTACTCTGAAGATGCGGCACATAACTCCACAACGAACAAAACAAAAGCAAAAACGATTGAATTTACCGTAGATAAGACGGCTCCTACCATGGTTGTATCCAACCTGGCAGACAGAGGACGTTACAAAGAGAACACTCATGAGTTCACATTGAATGTAAAAGATAATATTTATCTGGCTTATGTGGAAGTTTATCTGGATGGTGAACTGTTCAAACGCTTTGAAGAAGATGAGATCGCACAGCTGAATGGTGAGCTTCTGGTGGATATCGCCAGCAGCAACCAGTACCAGACCATTGAACTGGTATCCTGCGACAAAGCCGGTAATATTTCCAAAGAAGTATACGATCCGGAAACAAACGAACAGGTACCTGCTTCTTATAAAGTCCTGGTAACACAGAACAGCTTCGTACAGTTCATCAACAACACACCATTGTTGATCAGCGTGATCGTAATTTTTGTTGCCATCGTTGTTCTGATTATCGTACTGGTAAAACGCAAAAAAGACAAACAGAAATAAAACATCACAGACAAAAGCAAGAAAACGGGCAGGAGCATGAAAGTGCCCCTGTCTGTTATGAAAAAGGAGAAAGTTTATGATCCAGGAAGACAGAGCGTTATGGAAATATATAGTATTTGGATTTTTAACCTGTGGAATCTATAACTTTTATTTTATTTATAAAATGGCACAGGATGTAAATGAGATGTGTGCGGATGACGGAAAGAAAACCAGTGGTCTGGTAGTATTTATCCTGTTATCTTATCTGACCTGTGGAATCTATACTCTGATCTGGTACTATTCCCTGGCAAACCGTCTGGCAGAGAACGCACCGCGTTATGGACTGCAGTTCCAGGAGAACGGAACCACGGTTCTCATGTGGCATATTTTCGGTATGTTGTTATGCGGAATTGGAGCATTTATCGCTATGAACATTCTGATCAAGAATACGAATGCGATGGCAAAAGCATATAACGGTCATGGCGGAAACAGACCGGACGGAGGCACACAGCCGCCCAAAAGCCCGCAGCCGGCGATGAACGGACAAAACTTTCAGCAGATCCCACAAAAGTCATATAATGAAGGTGGATGGACAAGTCCACAGAATCAGGGATTCCGGCAAAATCAGAAACCGATGTCTCAGAAGAATAATTATGCAGAAAGCGAAACCACTGTACTGTCTATGGATCAGAATTCGAGTCAGGCAACATCTCAGATGTCGCCAAAAGGACTGCTGTACTTTGTACAGACGCAGCAGAGTGTTACTATCGAGAAAGACGAGTTTAAGATCGGTAAAAATGCAGGTATGGTGGACTATGTGATCGGTAATGACACGTCTGTAAGCCGTCAGCATGCAGTGATCCAGAGAAGAAACGGACAGTTCTTTGTGACGGATCTTGGATCTACGAATGGAACCTTTGTCAATGAAAAGAGAATCAGTGGTACCGTGCAGTTACAGGATGGCGATAATATTCAATACGCAGATGTGATCAGCGTGTTCAATATTGTGAGATAAAGGATCTGAGAGGGAAAAACAGTGAAGATTAAAGTAATTATTGTAGACCAGGATGCGAACTATACCAGTCATATGTTGCAGGTGTTTCAGACGCGGTATGCGGATAAAGTGGAGATGAGAGTATTTTCCGATGTGAACAGCTTTTATGCGAATATTCGGGAAGCATATGCAGATCTGGTCTTGTACAGCAGTAACCTGCAGTTAGATACAGCAGAACTTCCGGAAAGTGTGGTGATCGGTTGTCTGTGTGAACAGTCCGGGATCGAAGAAATCGGCGGGGTAAGTGCCATTTGTAAATATCAGAAAGTAGATATTCTCTATAAACTGATGCTTGGATTGTTTGCAGAAAAAGCTTCGGATATGAAGTTAAAGACCAGTGGCAATCTGGTACATGTGACATTATTTACTTCCGTGCAGGGCGGATGTGGTACATCGGCAGCAGCTGCTGCCTATGCACTGCGGATGGCAAAGGAAGGAAAGAAGATCTTCTATCTGAATCTGCAGAAGTTCGGAAGCAGCAACCTGTATTTTACAGGAGAGGGCACAATGAGCTTTTCTGATGTCATCTATGCGCTCAAGAGCCGTAAGAGCAATTTGCTGATCAAAATCGAGAGTACATTAAAGACCGATCCGAGCGGTGTGGACTTCTTTTCGGACTGCAGAAATGCCTTTGATATGATAGAACTGAAGGATGATGAGATCGTAAGTCTGATCCAGGCAATCGGACAGGTAGGCGAGTACGAAGAGATTGTGGTTGATCTGTCCGGTGACTTGACAGAGCGTCAGCTGAAACTGATGCAGGATTATGCGGACAGTGTGATCTATATATGTGACGGAACGATGACAGGTATCCGCAAATTCGAGAAATTCTGCGAGACCATTCGTGTCATCGAGGAGAGAAAAGAAGTACAGATCATGAATAAGATTCAGCTTTTATATAATCGTTACAGTTCAAAAAACAGCATGCAGATGGAAAAACTTCCGGTCAGCCTGCTGGGCGGCATCCATCGGTTCGAAAATGTATCGGGAAGACCGCTGATCGATCAGATTGCGAAGATGGATATTTTAAGACAGGTGCGGTAGAAGATGACAGACGAAAGAAAATTAGAGATTGTCAGACAGTTTAAAGAGGAAATCTATAAAAGATTTAATCTGAACGTGATGAGTGATGAGAACTTGGAGACGGTGATTGAGCAGATGATCGTGGAAAAACTTGGTTCGGAATACATCACGATCGAGGAACGCGTGGATATCATGGAACGGGTATACAGTTCCATTCGTGGTCTCGGTGTTCTGGACAGTATTATCAAAGATGATGATATTACAGAGGTTATGATCAACGGACCGAAAGATATCTTTATTGAAAAAGCAGGTAAACTTTCCAAACTGAATCAGACCTTTGACGATGAAAAACAGCTGGAGGATATTATTCAGAAGATCGTAGGTCAGGCTGGACGTGAGGTCAATCAGGCGAATCCGATCGTGGATACCCGTCTTCCGGACGGCTCCCGTGTCAACGTGGTACTGCCGCCGATTTCCCTGAACGGGGCTATCGTCACGATCCGAAAGTTTTCCAAAACCCCGATGACTGTACAGATGCTTCTGCGATATGGATCCATTACACCGGAAGTAGCACATGTACTGGAGATGCTGGTAAAAGCAAAATACAACATCTTCATCTGTGGAGGTACCGGTTCCGGAAAAACGACGTTCCTGAACGCGATATCGAACTTTATTCCACATGATGAGCGTGTCATTACCATCGAGGATTCCGCGGAGTTACAGATTGAAGGAATTGATAACCTGGTAAGTCTGGAAACCCGCAATGCCAATGCGTCCGGAAACGGTGCCGTGACGATTCGGGATCTGATCAAGTCTTCTCTGCGTATGAGACCGGAGAGGATCGTCGTCGGAGAGGTTCGAGGCGGCGAGGCTCTGGATATGCTGCAGGCTATGAATACCGGTCACGATGGTTCCCTGAGTACCGGTCATGCCAACAGCACAAGAGATATGTTAAGCCGTCTGGAAACTATGGTGTTACAGGGAGCGGACGGACTTCCGTTGGAAGCTATCCGTCAGCAGATTGCTTCGGCGGTGGATGTGATCATCCATCTGTCCCGACTGAGAGATAAGAGCCGACGGACGATGGAAATCTGTGAAGTGCTCGGATATGAGGATGGTGAGATTCAGCTGAATCCGATTTATCAGTTTGTGGAAGACGAACATTCCACACTGGAACATGTATCCGGACAGCTGAAGCGGACAGGGAATCCGTTTATCAACGACTATAAGCTGCGGCTTTCGGGAAACAGAGAGGAAATATAAAAATGGCGAAAAAACAAAAGAAAGAAGAATATGTAGAGTTAAATGGTGTTCTGGGAAATGCATTTGACTATCATGTATATCATATGCAGTTTACAGATTATCTGATCGCATGGATTCTTGGATTTGTACTGGCAATGGTTGTGATTCTGATCTTTTTCGGCAGCGTGATCTTCGGAGCAGTTGCAGGTGTGCTTGTTGCCATCAAGGCCCCGAAGTTTTATGCAGAGTTCCGAAAAAATCAGAGGTTAAAATCCCTGCGGGAGCAGTTCAAAGATCTTCTGGAATCCCTTTCGGCATCGTATTCTGCCGGACGAAATACGCCGGATGCGTTCCAGGATGCCTGCAACGATATGATCTCTATCTACGGAGAAGAGAGCGATATTGTACGGGAACTGGAACTGATCTGTACCGGACTGAACAATAACATTAACATCGAGGTACTGCTGACAGACTTTGCCGAGCGAAGCGGACTGGATGATGTGATGAGTTTTGCCAATGTGTTTGAGGTGTGTAACCGTCAGGGTGGTGACTTGAAACGTGTGGTAAATCAGACGAGAGATGTCATTAGCGATAAGATGGAGATTGAGATGGAGATCGACACGATGGTTGCCGGTAATAAAAATGAGTTGAATGTCATGATGGTTATGCCTCTTTTGATTGTGGGCATGATGAAAGGCATGGGGATCAGTTCCATCGGAACCAACACCCCGGCAAATGTCGTGATCAAAGTGATCTGTATCGGTATCTTTGGACTGGCATATGTAATGGGAGCCAAGATCACTGATATCAAAATCTGAGGAGGAAAAGAAAATGGATATGACCAGACTTCTTTTACTGATAATAGCTACGGTACTGGTTGTCCTGTGGATCTGGCTGGCAAAAAAGTATGAAGCCGAATTCAAAGATCTGACGGATTCCATTGATCCGAACGAATACCGATATCCGGAACTGTTCTGTGTCGGCTTCGGGATCATGAAGATCCTTCATATTGACAGCAGAAGTAAAAAAGCCAGAAAGAGAATCAAGGAAATCTCAGAAGTACAGGGCAAACGATATGCCGAATATTACTATCTGGTGATCAATGGAGCCAAATGGACCTATGGATTTACCGTAGTCGTGGGAATGGCGGTTCTTGGAGCGCTGGGAAACAGCGGGCTGGCAACGGTTGCCGGTGTGGGATTTGCCGGACTGCTGATGTGGTATGTAGAAGAATTAATGAACGATAAACTGGAAGCAAAGAGGGATGAACTTCTGGCAGATCTGCCACAGATGTTATCAAAGATGACGCTGCTGGTAAATTCCGGAATGGTTGTCCGCGAAGCCTGGAAAAAGATTGCTGAGAGCGGTGACCGGGCGCTGAACAGGGAGATGCGTCTTACCGTAGACGAGATGAACAATGGTGTTGCAGAACTGGATGCGTATAAAAACTTTGCAGACCGCTGTGCAATCAAAGAGATCCGTCGGTTCTCATCCACGATGATCCAGAACATGCAGAAAGGTAATTCCGAGATCGCTTACTTCTTAAAAGAGATGTCGGACGAGATGTGGGAGGAGAAGAAACATCTGGTAAAAAGAAAAGGAGAGGCAGCCAATTCCAAACTGCTGATCCCTACCGCGATGATCTTTATCGGGATCCTGATCCTGGTTATGGTTCCTACATTCATGAACATGTAAGTAACAGGGCAGCCTGTACTTAAATAAATAACAAAGGAGAGGGAGATTATGCTGAAAAAGGTAAAAAACATGATGATCAGCAAAGCAGTGAAAGTAGCAGAGGTATTCACCAAAGAAGAAAAAGGTGCATCTGATATTGTTGCAATTATTGTAATTATTGCAATTATTCTGGTAGTAGCAGCTATTTTCAGAGAGCAGCTGACAGCCGCTGTAACAACTGTATTTGAAAATCTGACTGATTTTATCGGTGGTTGATGCTGATGTCTTCCGCTGCAGGGAATCCCTGCAGCGGAAATTTGCACAAAGAAATCCGGTACTTACCGGTGGAGAGAATAGATGAAGATAAAAGATGAAAAAGGTGTAGCAATGGTGGAAGCCACGATCTATATGCCGATTGTACTCTGTGTAGTCATGTCATTGATTTATCTGGCCCTGTTTAATATGCAGGAATATATGATGCTTTATGAAGCCCAGCGTGTGGCAGCTGTGGCAGCGAGGGAAGACGCCTATATAGGATATGACGCGTTTGAAATGGGTGAGAATAATGAAATAGAATTTGGCAGTAGTGCAGATGTGACATCGGAAGCCAAAGTGGAAGCATATATGAAAGCCCATAACAGGTCGATAGGAGCACTATATCGAGGGGCAAGTAAATTAAAATCTATAGTTACTGGTGGACAGGCAAGTCAGCATGCAGATGATCTTGCAGGTACTGTAGTAGAGGCTTCGAGCTTAGTGGCGATTACAGCAATGGACACGCCGGAGATTGAAGTAAAGACGGGTTTTCTTGGAACGAATGTAACCGTGACAATCAAACATAAAATGCCAATGCCAGGTGTGATGGCTTATCTGGGATATGATGGATCAACGACTTTAAAAGCATCTGCATATACATTTTCTATCAATACCAGTGAGTTTGTACGAAATGTAGATCTTGCACCAGACATTACTAAAGCTTTGTTTGAGCGGTTAGGGCTTAACTATGATTCTTTCGTGTCGAAAACAGATCAGGTATTGGGCAAGGTTAAAAAGATATTGTAAGGAGGGATATGGATGCGATTATTTTGCGAAAAAAAAGGTGCGATTTCGGTATTCCTCACAGTTATTCTCCTTCCTGTGTTAATTGTTGCATTACTTGCGAATGATGCGGCCAGAATCTACTGTGCAAAATCGGTAATTGCTGATGCAGGAGAGATGGCGATGAACGCGGCATTGGCGCAATATAATGCAGAGCTGAAGGATACATATGGTCTGATTGCGATGGATAAACAGCCATCCAGTATGCAGGGAGAACTGGAAAAGTATTTTACAGCCAGCTTAAATGGAAACGGGCTGAGCAGTTCCGGAGATTATAAACAGATTTTAGATCTTGTAGAACAAAACTTTGATGCTATTGATATTGAAGCATCGAAACTCTATAAGACGGAAGTGGAAAAACAACAGATTCTGGAATATATGAAATACCGTGCACCGGTGTGCATAGCTGACTTAGTACTGGATAAAATAGATCAGATAAAGGAAACCAGCAAAATGATGGAAGCGATGACAGCGGAAGCGGACTTTGCGGAGGCTATGGAAGACTGTCAGGATGCTTTTGAAGAAGCAAAAAAAGCACTGGATGAGCTGAAAGAATGTGTTGAAATGTTCAAAGAACATAATGCGCAGCAAGTACTTGATGATACAAAAAGGTATTATCTTAGCGATATGTATAAAGCGGTGCTTATGTATGCTGTAATTGATAAATGCAAATCGAACAATGATAATCGTGATAAAGGTAAAGAATCACAAGCAAAAGCAGGCGATGCACAGCAAAAATATACAATAATGAATGGAGTGATAGATTCTTTCCTGGCTGAAATTAAAGATGTTAAGTTAGATAATCCATTATTAGACACATCTTACGAAAGCTATTTGGATGCAGTATATTATGAAAATACGCTTGCTTATATTGGAAAAGTAGATGATCTGTTGACCTGGTATGATGAAGCAAAAGCGAGTGCGGCATCTGGAGAAGAAACAGAAGGTGAGGAGACTAATACAGAAGATCCAGAAAGAGCAAAACTTGTAGAAAAAATAAATGAATACAAAACAAAGAGAAATACTGTATTTTCACCATATCAGCAGAAAGTACTCGAGGTTGCAGAGAATATTGTAAGTTATTATTCAGAACAGCTAGGTAACATTTATACCAGCGCACTAACTGGAGAAGAAGCTGCAAAAACAGCATATACAAAGCTGGAAGAAGTAGAGAAAAAATTAAAAGATGCGGCTGAAAAACATGCGATATGGAAAGAGAAAACAGAAGCACTTTCTAATCCTGGCAATATGACTGAAGAAGTAAAAAATTATGAAAATATGTTCAGTACTGAGAAATGCGATAAGTTAATGGAGAAGGTACAACATAATCAGGAATGCTTTAAGAATATCAAAGACGCAGTCAAGGCAGAAAAATTTTTTAATCAGTCTATTGAAGAAGTTGAAGTAGCAGCACAATTAAGAGCGTACATTAAAGGAGCAAAAGAGGAAATTGGAAGTTTGACGGAATATTCATATGAAATGATAGATGATTTAAGAAATGATACAGGGAAAAATCATTATGACCATGTTTCTATCAGTGATATGTTTTATTCGATTGAGGATGATGAGTTTTACATAGAATTAGAAAAATATTGTCAGAGTACGGAGTCGAAAGATAAAGAAGAAGAAAAGAAGAAGGCAAATAAGAATCTCGAAGACGGTGCAAAAGGTTCAGAAGAGGCTAAAAAAGATGATGAACAGTTACAGTTCGATTGGAGTAGCGTACAAATGACACTTCCGTCGCGTTTATTAAGAGTGAGTTCGCATGGTACGGTAGATGGTGACAAGTTAACGAATACATCAGGAGGTGATATTGATAGTAAGAGAGAAAGAAGAAATATTATAAAAAGAGTAAAAGAGTCGATTACAGAAGCGAGCAGTTTTCTGAATGCTGTAAGCAGTATTATGGAGAAAGGTTTGGAAGATTTATATATTGCTGAGTATGGGATGCAAATGTTTACGTATTATACAGTAGATAAACGAGTTAATGATCAGCATAAAATAGATACCCTTGAAGGGGATGATTTGACAAGCCTGAGTGGATATAAATTTAATACAGATAATGATAAGGCTTATAAAGCAGAAACAGAATACATATTATGGGGAAAAAGCACATCGAAGCAAAATATACAGACTACAATAGCATTGATTTATGGTATTAGATTGTTATTTAATTCGTTTTTTGCATTTACAGACGGAGCAATCAATGATGCAGCGGGAGCAATAGCACGACCATGGGCTGTAATTTCTCCATATTTGGAACCTATTATAAAAATTGTTTTCAAATTTGGTTTGGCATTATGTGAAACTACAGATGATATAAAAGATATAAAAGATGGCTATGGAGTTTCCGTTGTAAAAGATGAAAATACATGGGTCAGTGGTTGTACATCACGTACAATGCTGGGAGCAGGAGGTCTTGGCATAGAAGAACCAGATAATACAAAGGGAAAGGTTACTTTTGATTATTCTGAATATCTGCGAGTGTTTTTAAATGTAAGAATGTTAGGAGATTACACACCTGTATTGGCAAGAATTGGAGATTGTATCCAGGTGAATACGGGAGCAGATACGGATATTACAAAACTGTACACAATGTTATCTGTACAGGCAACGGTAACTAACAGAACCACATTTATGCGGAAAATTGCAGACTGGAGTGGTACTGGATGGCAATATGGAGATAGGTATTCGATTGAGTATAAGAGTGTGTTAGGATATTAAAATATGGAGGTTTAATAATTATGAAGAAAAAAGTTTATATGGCATTAATGATGACAGCGGTGATTAGTCTGGCAGGGTGTGGAAAAAAGACTACTACAACAGAGGTTCAGACGACACCGGAACCGACAGAAGCACCTGTTACAACGGAGGAACTGGAACAGGAGGAAATACAAACGGAAGAAGTGACATCTGGGACAGATGATACGGGTGTTTATTATGGAAACAATGAAATAACTGAATTAAATGTAGGAATTGATACAGTTAAATGTACAATAAAAGTACCTTTAAACTATATTATAACTGGGGCGGCTTATTTTCAGGATGATACAGAAAAATGGTTGTCAGATACAGGAGCAACTGTTACTGTTGAACATGCGTTAAAAAACGGAGGACTATCGGATATTAATGCAAGTACATTTTCTATTATGTCACAAGGATCAGATTCAACATCAATTAATGCTTTAATATATGCTACTGCTGGTGTGGGAAGTTATGAAGACTTGAAGCAAGCATTTTCCGATGGCAAAGATGTAGGGACAGAAGATAACCCTGTATGGATGTACGATGCACCAGAAAGTTCTTATAATCCAGACGCAGATTTTGTCGTACTTATGCCGATATCAGATGACTCAGTTTTGACGGTATATTATAAGGGACCTTTAACAGATGAAATCGGAAAAGAAGCAGCAGCGCAGAAGGTAAGTAACCTGGTCACGAAAAAATAGTGAGGAAGTAGGAAAAGAGGAATTACATGAAGAAAAAAGATACATGTAAAGGTGCTTTGACCGTAGAAGTATTATTGTTTTTAATTCCTTTCATGATGGCTTTTTTAACAATTGTTAATGCGGGACGATTTGTTCAGACGGAGATGCTGATTCATCATGCAATTACGCAGACTGCAAAACAGATCTCGGCATATGGCTATGTGTTGACTAAAACAGAACTTACACAGACTATGATCAATACAAATAAAAAAAGTGCTGAGTTTCAAACAGATGTGAACAAAACAGTTGATTCGGTAAAAGAATTTTCGAGTGCTATCAGTGATTTCAGTACCAGTGGAGATTTGCAAAACGTAATAGATGCAGGAGATGCGGCACAAACACAGCTTACTGAATTTTTCAGCGATCCGGATGCAATAGCAAATGGAGTTTTGGCGGCGGCAAAGGTGAAAGGACGTGAAGGAATTGTAAAATGGGGAGCAAAACAACTTGGAACTGCATCCATTAAAAACTCGCTGGGAAAGATCACCGATGATGTAGATACATATCTGAAAAATGTCGGTGTTGTAGATGGACTGGAGGGTCTTGATTTTAATCAGTCTGAGTGGGTATCGGTAACAGAAGGAAAAGGTAATGTTCAGATTGTTGTTACATACACAATGAAAAATAACATCTTTCCACAGTTTGATTTCGGCGAGTATGAAGTACGGCAGTGTGCATCTACGCTGATGTGGTAGGAGTGAATATGAAATTTTTAAAGAAAAGCAAACGCTGGATGAAAGCACACTGGCAGAATAAGAGTTTCCGGATTTTCCTGGCTGTAAATATCCTGCTGATGGTGCTGTTATCTGTGGAAAATATGCTGCTGTTTTCCGTCGGGGTACTGAAGATGCTGCGATACGTGATCCTGCTTTGCGGGGTTGCGGTGATCGCATGCATCGACCGGAGGAGCAAACGGATCCCGAACGAGATCCTGCTGACACTGGTGTATATTCGGGCGTTGGTATTGATCGCGGAATGTGTAATGTATCCGTCGTATGCGCTGTCCATGATCATATCCGCACTTCTCGGAAGTATCCTGGGAGGCGGTATGTTCCTGATCTGTTATTTTATTACAAGGGGCGGTGTCGGCATGGGTGATGTCAAGCTGTTCTTTGTGGCAGGTCTGTATCTGGGATCGGGAGGCATTATGGCGGTGATTGTAACGACCGTATTTTCTTCGGCAGTATACAGCATCGTACAGCTGGTACGGAAGAAAGCAAAATTAAAAGATGAGATAGCTTTTGCCCCGTTTGTATGGATCGGTCTGATTCTGGCCATGGCACTGGGGATTTAGGAGAAAAGACAGATGAAGAGAAACGTAATACTGGGTCTTGTCGGACTGCTGGCGGTATCCTGGCTGGCAGCGGTCAATGACATGGTATCCATACCAAAGAAAATAAAAGAGCATATCGCAAAAGCAGAGATCCTCGAGGATAAACAGATCTATGTGGATGCGGTAGACGAATATCAGGGTGCTCTGGAATATGAGCCGGACGATGTAGAACTGTCCATGAAAATGGCAGAAGATTACTTGGCTTACGGGGAGAATAAAAAGTTTATCTCCACCTGCCAGAAAGTGGCAGAAGAGAATCAGAAAGATACTATGGCGCTGGATACACTGATGAAATATTATCAGGATAACAAACAGGAAGACCGTGCGGTGAAATACCTGAAGACTTTTACGAAGAATTATCCGAAAAATGAGAACGCACAGAAATGGCTGAAAGAGCTGCAAGGTACCTACACCAGACTCTTCTGCAAATACGATCAGCTGAGTGCGATCTACAACGATTCCATGGTGGTCTACGATGAAATCAACAATCTTTACGGAGCGGTAGATGCCAGTGGCAGGGAACTGGCAGCCTGCCAGTACAAAGAGATGCATCCGTACTCCGAGGATGGTTATGCACTGGTACTTCGGGACAATGATACCTATGCATATCTTGACCGGGACGGACTGGCCAGAAAGGCTCCGGATGAGGGATATACGGATCTGGGACTTCTGAACGATGACCGGGTACCGGCCTGCAAAGACGGCAAATACGGATTCCTTGATGATACGATGGAAGAGAAGACCGATTTTTCCTGGGAGGCGTTAAGTTCCGTGAGTAACCGGCTGGCGGCAGCTGAAAAAGACGGTAAGTGGGCAATTATTAACCGGAACGGAAAGACAAAGACCGATTATATCTACGATGATGTTGTAATGGATGAAAACGGTATCTGTTCGAACCAGAAAGTATTTATCGTAAAAGAAGGCGAGAGTTATCATATTGTCAGTTCAAAGGGAAAAAATGTCGGAGAAGAGACCTTTGACAATGCAAAAGCATTTACCCGGGACGGTTATGCGGCGGTAGAAAAAAACGGCAAATGGGGATTTGTCGATGCTGAGGGAAATCTGGTGATCGACTGTCAGTATGATGATGCGCTTTCCTTTACCAGCGGTTATGCAGCAGTAAAACAGGGTGATGTCTGGGGCTATATCGATACGGAAAACACAATGGCGATCGAACCGGATTTTGCGTTGGCTACAGCACTGTCTACAGAGGGAACTGCGGCTGTCAAAATGGTCAATGAAGACGGTGAAATCTGGCAGCTGATTCAGCTGAGCATATTTGAATAAGGACAAACAGGAGGAAACCCGTATGATTACATTTGATATAGACGAACAGGAGTCCGGAAAATATCTGGTATATTATAAGCAGGAAAGAGACGAAGTGGATTCCCTGGTGATGGGAATGATGGAGAATAATAAGATCGAAGGAACCGTGCCGTTTGTAAAAGTGCAGGTGGATACGGTGGTAAGTTATCGTTATGATATCACCGGACTGCAGCCGTTGAATGAATATTTCAGCGGTATCGTATCAAAAAACAAGATTCTGACGGTGATCGAAGAGATTCTGGATGAGAGAACTCTGCTGGAAGAGTATATGCTGGATCTGGAGGCTGCGGTACTGGAAAGTAAATATATGTTTGCGGATCCGGCTACCGGACACGTAAAACTGCTGTTACTGCCGGTAAAACATAATAATCTTTCAATGGATATGTTTTTCCGGAGCATGATCTTCTCTATTCAGTACGATCCTGCTGAGGATGTTTCGTATGTGACAAAGATCCTGAATTATTTTAATGGTGCAGAGACCTTTACGATGACAGGTTTTGCGGCTCTGATTCGTGAGCTGAAAGGACAGAATACTTCGGTACAGCCACAGAAGATTCCGCCGGCTTCTACTCCGGTCAATCCACCACAGACAGGGGTTCAGATTCCACCATGCCCACCGGTACAACAGGAACCTGTGCGCCAGACACCGGTACAGCAGAATCCGATACCGACTCCGCCGGTACAGGTGCAGATGGCTCCTCTTCGGAATGTTCCGCCGGTACAGCCGGATAACGTACAGGATCCGGGAACCACAGTGCTGAATGGAGCGCCGGTTGGAGGAAATGTACAACATTACGTCAATCCAAATCTGACACGCAATCAGAACCCGGCACCATTACCTGTGCAGAGCCATGGTGTGAATATCCCGAAAACATATCCGGGAACAAGCCAGTCTGTATTTGTCAGTGAACCACAGCAGGAGCCGAAAGTGGAAACTGCACCGGTAAAAGAGAAAAAAGGACTTTTTGGAAGAAAAGAAAAGGTAGAGAAACCGCAGAAATCCGGCGGATTGTTTGGAAAGAAAGAAAAACCGGAATATACCACGGCTCCAAAAGTGGAAACACCAAACAGACCGAGGAACTTCCGGGGAGTAGCAATTCCCGGCTCCGATGTAGTGCCACAGCAGGAAAACACTGCAACAACACCAACCGCGATTCCGGCACAGAATGTGTCCATGCAGGTGCATGCAGCTCCGATCCAGAACTTCGGTGAGACAGTAGATCTACAGTCCTATACGAATGCTACCCAGGGAACAACTACGGTTCCTCCGACACCGGCACCGGTGAAAAAACCGTGTCTGATCCGTAAATCAACCAGAGAACAGTTTGTTCTTACAAAGGAGATGACCCGTGTAGGAAGAAGCCGTGAAAATGTAGATATTTACATTACAGACAATACAAGTATCGGGCGTGTGCATGCGGTACTGTATCTGCGAAACGGCCGCGTATATGTGGAAGATCAGAACTCCAAAAACGGTACGTTCTTAAACGGACATCGGGTAAGTGGTCAGGAAGAACTGATTCCGGGTGCACGGCTGAGCATGAGTAATGAAGAATTTGAAATCGCCTTTTTATAAGAGCGGATCACAGGAAGAGAGATGTCATGAAAATATGGCGGTTCTCTTCCTTTTTTGATAAAAAATATTTTGTTGTGGAATATGTTCCATTAAAAATAGAAATCGCATATTTCTTTTCAGAAGGGGATCCTGTATAGTGAAAGAAAAGAAAAACAGTCAGACAGGAGGTATCTGTATGAAATATACATATAATAAAGAATATCTGATGAGGGACGAAAAACCCTGGTTCCCGGTCATGGGAGAGTTTCACTATAGTCGTTACCGGGATGATCTGTGGGAGGAATCTTTGCGGAAAATGAAAGCAGGCGGAGTCACCGTGGTGTCAACTTATGCATTCTGGATCCATCACGAGGAAGAGGAAGGTGTGTATGATTTTACCGGATGCCGGAATATCGGGAAATTCCTGAATATCTGTAAAAAACTGGATCTTCCGGTGTTCCTGCGGATCGGACCATGGTGCCATGGAGAAGTGCGAAACGGTGGATTTCCGGACTGGCTGCTGGAAAAGCAGATCCCGCTTCGCTGCGATGATTCGGCGTATCTTGCGCTGGCGAGACGGTACTGGGAGGCGCTGTATCAGCAGGTAAAAGGGCAGATGTATGAGGACGGCGGACCGGTCATCGGGATCCAGATTGAAAATGAATATGGTCATGTAGGCGGTCAGACCGGAGAAGCCGGTGAGCAGCATATGCGGACCTTACAGAAGATGGCAAAAGAGATTGGCTTTTGCGTGCCATTGTATACAGCGACCGGCTGGGGCGGTGCGGTGACGGGCGGTATGCTTCCGGTGATGGCGGGGTACTGTGAGGCACCGTGGGACAGCCGGTTGACGGAACTGGAAGCAAATGAGAACTATGTATTTACCGGTAACCGAAACGATACACTGGTGGCAAATGATCATCATGTTTCGGAACAGCTGACCTTTGATCCGGCAGAATTTCCTTATCTTACGGCAGAACTTGGCGGCGGACTGCAGCCTACGGAGCACCGAAGACCGGTTCCGGTAGGAACCGATATCGGAGCAATGTCACTGACAAAACTTGGTTCCGGGGTGGCGATGCTTGGGTACTATGTGTATCACGGAGGAACGAATCCCAAAGGAAAATTCTCTACGCTGGAAGAGAGTAAGGCTACAGGATATCCGAATAATGTATCGGTACTGAGTTATGATTTCCGTGCACCGATCCGACAGTTCGGGCAGGTATCAGATACTTATAAAGAGATTAAGCTGCTGGCACTGTTTGCGAAAGACTTTGGACAGGATCTGGTGACACTTCCGGCGGAAATTGATCTGGTGGGTGTGGACCCGGAAGATATGCACACGCTGCGTCTGTCCTGGCGGCATGATGACGATCATGGGTATGTGTTCTTTAATAACTATCAGAGAAAACGCCGGATGGATGCGCATAACGGTGTGACACTGGAAGGCAGATGCAAAGAAGCACCGGTGGAGTTTCCGAAGCTGGATCTTTTGCCGGGAAGCTATGGATTTTTCCCGTATCATTTCCGGGAAGGAGACGGGGAACTGCTCTCGGCAAATGCAACACCGCTTTGCAGACTGCGGGGAGAAGACGGAACATCGTGCGTGGTATTTTACGGTGATTGGGATCCTGCATTTGTGTGGAAGGATGAAAAGCATTTTCCGGTGCTTCATCTGGACCGGGAACGTGCACTGCAGGCGTGGAAAGTGACGCTGGATCGGGAGTATCTGATCCTTTCGGATGACTATGTGTGGGAGGAAGATGGAAAGCTGCACATAGAGGGAGGGAAGGAGACGGTGATCCGGTGTTATCCGAAACTGAAAGATTTTTCGGTTCTTCCGGATGGTTTCGAAGCGTGTGGTCTGGATCACGAGTTTACCCTGTATCGGAGAAGAGAAAAAGCGGAGGATACCAGGGTAACCGTGACAGAAGGAACTGTTGGCGAGGATTCACGGATCTACAACCTGAAAATAACTTCACCGGAAACCTGGCGGGATACGATACTCTCTCTGGACTTCGGCGGAGACAAAATAGAGATTTTCCGGGATGGCGAGATGCTCACCGACAGCTACTACACCGGCGAGCCAGTACAGATCAGCCTGCGCTACTTTGATTTTCCACAAGAATTGCAGGTAAAGATCTACCCCCTGAAAGAAGACGCCCCAAGATTCCTGGAACGCTGGCCACAGATGAAAGACGGGTGTGCGTGTGAGTTGTATGGAGTTGGAGTGAAGAATCTGGTGTGGTAAATGTAAAGATGTAAACTGAAAAAAAGGAAAGTTGTTGATAATATTCTTGTGGCACAACTTTCCTTTTTTGTTACAGTGCATATCAATAATTGGTCCAGTGGACCAATTTTGATTATTATATCCTTGCACAGAAAACAGATTTGAGATAAAATGTTTAAAAGGTTTAAAATAAACCGTTGTCAACTGAACTATAAAAACCGTTGTGATGAACAGACAGGGGGCTTCTACATGAATGTAAAATCCATAGATATCGCCAGGGCACTTGGCATCTCTAAATCCACTGTATCTCTGGCATTGAATGGAAAACCGGGCGTGAGTGAACAGACACGGCAGGAAGTCCTCGCATGTAAGAAACAGCTGGAAGAGCATGGGGTAGTGCCGCCGGGAATGTTTTCGAGACAGCCGGAACAAAGAAAAAGACAGCAGATCAAGATTGTCAAAATTACAAATGGAATGAAAAATATACAGGGAGCTGAGCTGGATCTCTGGACAGATGTGAATCAGGTATTTGAGAAAAATCTGCAAGCAAATGGATATTCGCTTGGATTACTGTATGCAGATTTCAGGGAGGAAGATCAGTCCCGCATGATTGCCGAATGTAATGCGGATGATGTGGCGGGTGTAATTATTTTCGGAACGGAATTAAAACAGGAAAACAGTCCGTTGCTTGACGGAATCCGAAAACCGTTGGTGATTTACGATGCGGCGCCGGACATTGAAAAATATCCGGTGATTCTGATCGATAACCGTCAGGGAGTAGAACTTGCGGTGAACGAACTTCTGGCGAAAGGAAATACAGATATTCAGTATCTGTGTAATCCATTACCGATGTATAATTATCTGAGCCGGCGCAGAGGTTTTCAGGAAATTATGAAACAGAAGGGGCTGGGAGATGCTTCTGATCGTATCATCAATACGGGAAGCAGTATAGAAGAAGTTCATCAGATGATGCGAGAGTATCTAAAAACAGCAAAGCTGCCTCAGGCATATATTATGGAGAGTTATCATGTTTCCATGGGAACGATTATGGCAATGAATGAATTGAATATTCGTATTCCGGAAGATGTGAGTCTGATCGGTATTGATGCTCTGCCAAGTTTTCTCACCGGAGGCATTGATATGACAAGTATCCGTGTCCCCCATACAGAAAGAGCATACTGGGCAATACAGTTGTTATTGAAGGAAATAGAACACCCGGTAAAAGAAAAATGTAAGTTGTATACAAATTGTGTGTTTGTAGATGGTGAAACAGTTAAGAAAAGATAAAAGAGAACAGTAAGTGAAAAAGTTCAGATTCCGTGTGGGAAGCTGAACTTTTTTCTTACTTTACAGGAAAGCAATTTCCTGTAAAGTAAGAAACGCTCCGCGAGGATGTACCGAGGCACGTTCTTAGTTCTATGGACAATGAGCAAAGACATATATTTACAGAAAAAAGTTGAAAATAAAAATGAAAAGGTTTAAAATATAAACAAAAAATAAATAAAATAAACATAAATTTAAATAAAAGAGAAAGAATATGAGAAGATACAATTATGAAAAACAGGTGGAAAAATGGGATGTTCTGGAAGTGACTGTAGAAGGTCATTCTGATAAGAACCCATTTGTAGATTATGAGATTCAAGGAATCTTTACAGGAAAACATGAGACAGTAACTGTGGACGGATTTTATGACGGAGAAGGTGTGTACAAAGTAAGATATATGCCGTCTTTCGTGGAATTATATACATTCGAAGTGACAGGGAGCGCGATAGACGGGGAAGTGCTCACCGGGAAATTTCAGGTAACACCGGCGAGCGAGGAAAATCATGGACCGATCCGTGTGGCAAATACCTATCATTTTGCCTACGAAGACGGAACGCCGTATTATTCCATCGGCACAACCTGTTATGTGTGGGATCTGCAGTCAGATGAAACGAGTGAAATAAGATAAGTAACCTGTTTGTGGAAAAGTTACATGATAGTGAGTGATCAGAGAATGATACAGACAGAAAAATACTGGAAGTAAGAAAAAGTATCCGCAAAGTACTTTGCTATGATGAAGTTTATATGCCAAGGAATTCCTTATGTGTGGGCAGAGCGCGGTTTCAGATGCTGCAGTCAAAAGGTATTTTGCCCCTGAAAAAGAGGCGTCATTGCTTTTATGTGAAGAACATCACAGAGAGCAATGGCGCTTTTTGAATTGGCAGGAAAAGGCCTTTTCTTTGTTATTAAGTAGTCACATCAGGTATACCAGATGTAGTGACATAGAAAGATGAAACACGATATGTTGATAAAAAATATTGTCACATGAGAAAAGTTCGTTAAAATAACGACAAATAGCACTAAAATAAAATATTTATTGTGCAAAATGATAAAATAAAGTATAATAGTGATAATGACATCTGTATAAAATGCAAAAGTGAACGGCAGCAATATGGAGGTTGAAACTGCGGTTTGCGCAAAACTGTTCAGAGGGGAAACTGAACAGGTACGGAAAGTTATCGAAATCAAAAAAGAAAAGGGCAATGAAGTGAAAGGAGGAAACTACATGCTGGATCAATCTTATTACCAGAAAACGGATGAGATTATCGAACACTACGGCCGCAAGGCAGCTTCCCTGATTCCGATCATGCAGGATATTCAGGCAGAATATCGTTATCTGCCGGGAGAACTGCTTACTTATGTGGCAAAAGAAATCGGAGTCAAAGAGGCAAAAGCCTACAGTGTGGCGACATTCTATGAAAACTTTTCCTTTGAACCGAAAGGAAAATACGTGATCAAGGTCTGTGACGGAACAGCCTGTCATGTAAGAAAATCCATGCCGGTAAAAGAAGCTTTGATGAAAGAACTGGGACTCAGTAATAAGAAACACACAACGGATGATATGTTATTTACCGTAGAGACCGTATCCTGTCTGGGGGCTTGTGGACTGGCGCCGACTCTGACCGTGAATGACGAAGTACATCCGAAGATGACACCGGAAAAAGCTATCGAGCTGTTAAATGAATTGAGAGGAGAAAGCGTATGAGTATAAATTGCCGTGAAGATCTGTTAAACAGACAGGCAAAGGTAAATGAAGAAATCAAATCGTATACCTGTCGCGTTCTTGTCTGTTCCGGTACCGGCTGTATCGCATCCGGTGCTCAGAAAATTTATGAAGAAATGGAAATCCTGTGTCGTGATATTGACGGTGTCACCGTGGAGATGCAGAAAGATGTTCCACATATCGGAGTCATCAAAACAGGTTGTCAGGGTCTGTGTGAACTGGGGCCTCTGATGCGTGTCGAACCATATAATTATCAGTATGTACATGTACAGCCGGAAGACTGTAAAGAGATTGTGGAGCGCACGATCCTGGAAGGACAGCCGGTAGAGAGACTGTTCTACCGCGATCATGAGACCGTCTGTCCGCATCCGGACGATATTCCGTTCCTGAATCAGCAGACGCGTATCGTTCTGGAAAACTGTGGAAAGATCGACGCAGAGTCGATTGACGAATATATCGCAGCCGGTGGTTATCAGGCACTGGCAAAAGCACTTGGATCCATGACCCCGCAGGATGTCATCGAAGAAGTTACCAAATCAGGACTTCGCGGACGTGGCGGTGCAGGATTCCCTGCAGGAAAGAAATGGTCACAGGTAGCCCGTCAGAAAGAAAAAATACGTTATGTGGTATGTAACGGTGATGAGGGTGATCCGGGTGCATTCATGGATGGTTCCGTAATGGAAGGTGATCCGTATAAGATGATCGAAGGTATGACCATCGCCGCTTATGCAGTAGGTGCAGAAGACGGATATATCTACGTGCGTGCAGAGTATCCATTATCCGTAAAACGTCTGCGCATGGCGATCGAACAGGCAGAGACAAATGGTCTGTTAGGTGATCATATCCTTGGTTCGGATGTGAACTTCCATCTGCATATCAACCGTGGTGCAGGTGCTTTTGTATGTGGTGAGGGATCGGCTCTGACGGCATCCATCGAAGGAAACAGAGGTATGCCGCGTGTAAAACCACCGCGTACCGTTGAAAAAGGTCTGTGGGAGAAACCGACTGTACTGAATAACGTAGAGACATATGCCAACGTACCGAAGATCATTCTGGAAGGTGCAGAATGGTTCCGTACCATCGGTACCGAGGGAAGCCCTGGAACAAAAACCTTCTCGCTGACAGGTGCGATTGAAAATACAGGTCTGATCGAAGTACCGATGGGAACGACGCTTCGTCATATTATTTATGATATTGGCGGCGGACTCAAGAGCGGTGCAGCCTTCAAGGGCGTGCAGATTGGCGGACCGTCCGGCGGATGTCTGATCCAGGATCAGCTGGATGCGCCTCTGGACTTTGATTCTGTAAAGAAACTGGATGCCATCATGGGATCCGGCGGACTGGTAGTTATGGATGAAAATACCTGTATGGTAGAAGTAGCCCGTTTCTTTATGAACTTTACCCAGCGTGAGAGTTGTGGAAAATGTGTTCCGTGTCGTGAGGGAACCAAACGTATGCTGGAGATCCTGGAGCGGATCGTAGACGGAAAAGGTGAGATGTCCGATCTCGACGAGCTGGAAGAACTGGCACACATGGTACAGAGCATGGCTCTGTGTGGCCTTGGAAAGAGCGCACCGCTTCCGGTTATCAGTACATTAAACCGGTTCCGGGATGAGTACGAAGAGCATATCCGGGATAAAAAATGCCGTGCGAAAGTCTGTACAGCACTCCGTAAGTTCCATATCAATCCGGAATTCTGTATCGGATGTGGAAAATGTGCGAAGAACTGTCCGGCAGGAGCGATTACCGGAGCTATCAAGCATCCGCATCAGATCGACAACAATCTGTGTATCAAGTGTGGTGCCTGTAAAGATAACTGTAACTTTAATGCAGTATATGTGGAAATGTAGGAAGGAGGGTGTCTTATGAGTCATATGATCATCGATGGAAGAAAAGTTGAATTTACGGATGAGAAAAATGTCCTGTCAGTGATCCGAAAGGCGGGTATCAATATCCCGACACTGTGTTACCACTCCGAGCTTTCCACATTTGGTGCCTGTCGTCTGTGTACCGTGGAAGATGACAGAGGAAAGATGTTTGCATCCTGTTCGGAAGAGCCGAGAGACGGCATGGTGATCCATACCAATTCCGGACGTATCAGAAAATACAGAAAACTCATCGTGGAACTGCTTCTGGCAGCACACTGCCGTGACTGTACCACCTGTGTAAAGAGTGGAGAATGTGTTCTGCAGGAACTGGCACATCGTCTGGGGGTTGAAAATGTCCGGTTCCAGAATACGAGAGAACAGAGAGAACTGGATCTGAGTTCTCCGTCTCTGGTGAGAGATCCGAATAAATGTATCCTTTGTGGAAACTGTGTCCGCGCCTGTGAAGAACTGCAGGGTATCGGTGCACTGGGATTTGCATTCCGTGGTACCGAAGCGATGGTTATGCCGGCATTTGACCGGAAAATTTCCACGACGGACTGTGTAAACTGTGGTCAGTGTAGAGTATTCTGTCCGACCGGAGCCATCTCTATCCGAACCAACATGGATGAAGTGTGGGAAGCTCTGGCAGATCCGAATGTGCGTGTGGTAGCGCAGGTAGCACCGGCTGTCCGCGTAGCAGTCGGCGATCATTACGGACTGACCAAAGGAAGAAGCGTGATGGGCAAGATCGTCAATGCTCTGCATCTGATGGGATTTGATGAAGTATACGATACTTCCTTCAGTGCGGATCTGACGATCATGGAAGAGAGTGCAGAGTTCCTTGACAGAATCAAAAAAGGAGAAAAACTTCCGTTACTGACTTCCTGCTGTCCGGCATGGGTCAAATTCGTAACCGATCAGTACAAAGATTATATTCCGAACCTGTCCACCTGCCGTTCCCCGCAGGGAATGCTTTCCGCAGTCATCAAAGAGTATTTCCGTGATCCGGAACATGCACAGGGCAAGAAAACCGTGATGGTTTCCATCATGCCGTGTACTGCGAAGAAGGCAGAAGCCGTTCGCCCGAACAGCTATACCAAGGGAGAACAGGATACCGATGTTGTAATTACGACCACAGAGCTGCTTCGTATGATCGATAACTTCGGTCTTGATTTTGCAGTTCTTGAACCGGAAGCATGTGATATGCCGTTTGGATTTGGTTCCGGCGGCGGCGTGATCTTCGGTGTGACCGGTGGTGTGACTGAGGCGGTTCTTCGTCGCCTGACCAACGATCACAGCAAGGAAGCGATGCATGAGATCGCAGAGAGCGGTGTCCGTGGAGAAGAAGGTATCAAAGAATTCTCTGTAGATTACCAGGGAACCGAAGTGAAAATCTGCGTGGCAAGCGGCCTTGCCAATGCGAGAAAAGTTATGAATCAGGTAAAGAACGGAGAAAAAGAATATCATCTGATCGAGATCATGGCCTGTCGTCGTGGCTGTATCATGGGAGGCGGACAGCCGACCAGAGCCGGTGACAGAACAAAATCACTCCGTGCGAAAGGTCTGTACAACGCAGATAATACAACGATCATCAAAAAATCCGATGAGAACCCGCTGGTTCAGGAACTGTACGCCGGATTATTAAAAGGCAAAGAACATGAACTGTTACATAACGAAAGTTATGAATAAATTTTAAAATCATATAACTCCTGGAACTATTCCGTATTTGCATAGGTAGAGGCGACCGGAACTGTTGAATTCTGACAGAACGGATGCTATCATTTTTGAGAAAATATTTCAAAAAGAAAATCTATGAAAAATGTATAACGGAAAATCAGGAGGAAAAATGAGAGGACTGTATTCATCCAAGACAGAAATCAGACACAAAATATTTACGGAGATTGCCCGTATGGCATACGAAGAGCAATCTCCGGAGGAGGTACTGGAAGAACTTCCATATAAGATCATCCCGGGAGAGGTTGCAACTTACAGAGACAGTATTTTTCTGGAGCGGGCAGTCGTTGGTGAGCGTCTGCGTGTGGCAATGGGAATGTCGCTGAGAAAAATCACAGAGCATGCGCCAATCTCCAAAGGTGTGGAACCAAGTATTATAGAAGAAAAATATTACGAACCGCCGCTTATCAATGTGATCAAATTCGCCTGCAATGCCTGTCCGGAGAAGAGAGTCATGACAACAGAAGGATGTCAGGGCTGTCTGGAACATCCATGCGTGGAGGTCTGTCCGAAGAAGGCTGTCCATATGGAAGGTGGAAGATCCCATATTGATGAGTCTTCATGTATCAAATGTGGAAAGTGCGTGGAAGCCTGTCCGTATAATGCGATCATCAAACAGGAGCGTCCATGTACAAAAGCATGCGGAATGAATGCGATTGGTTCCGATGAATATGGAAGAGCGGAGATCGATCAGGAGAAATGTGTATCCTGTGGTCAGTGTCTGGTAAGCTGTCCGTTCAGTGCCATTGTGGATAAGGGGCAGATTTTTCAGACAATCATGGCGATAAAGAGCGAGACACCGGTTTATGCGATTCTTGCGCCGGCGATCGCAGGTCAGTTCCAGGATATGAAAAATACAAAGATCCGTGGCGCTTTTCAGGCACTGGGATTTACCGATGTGAGAGAAGTTGCGATCGGAGCGGATCTGTGTACGGTGGAAGAAGCAAAGGATTTTCTGGAAGAAGTTCCGGAAAAACTGCCGTTCATGGCAACATCCTGTTGCCCGTCCTGGTCTATGATGGCGAAAAAACTGTTCCCGGAACAGGCAAAATGCATTTCCATGGCGCTGACGCCGATGGTTCTGACTGCGCGACTGATCAAACAGAAAGAACCGGACTGCAAGATCGTCTTTGTTGGTCCGTGTGCAGCGAAAAAACTGGAGGCAAGCCGGAAGAGTATCCGCAGTTATGTGGATTTTGTACTGACATTTGAGGAAGTTGCCGGAATGTTTGATGCGAAAGGTGTGGACTGGAAGGATATTCCGGAAGGCGAACCTTTATTCCGTGCAAGTGCAGATGGACGCGGTTTTGCAGTCAGCGGAGGGGTTGCACAGGCTGTCGTACATGCGATAAAACGGATCGATCCGGAACGGGAAGTCAAAGTGGTCAATGCAGAAGGTCTGCAGAACTGCAAGAAGATGCTCCAGATGGCGAAAGCCGGTAAGTACAATGGCTATCTGCTGGAAGGAATGGCATGTCCTGGAGGATGTGTGGCCGGAGCAGGTACGCTGCAGGTGGTAAAGAAAGCAGCAGCAGCGCTGGAAAAGATGAAAGGTGAAGCATCCTTTACAGAATCTTCTGACTCCAAATATCAGTCAAGACTGGAGAGTCTGGAAAAGTTTGATGTGGAATAACATACAGATACTACAGCTACAGAGAGCAGAATTTTCTGCTCTCTGTATTGAAAAGAAGCAGGCACAGAAAGTGCAGATATAAGGGAGTAGGTGGAACATGAACAGAATTGCCGTGATTGGAATTATCGTGGAAGAACCACAGGAAGTCGAGAAACTCAACCAGCTGCTTCATGAATATGGAAGTTATATTATAGGAAGAATGGGGATTCCCTACCGGGAGAGAAAGATCCATGTGATCAGCATCGCGATGGATGCACCGCAGGATATGATCAATGCCCTGACCGGAAAGATCGGAAGACTGGAAGGAATTTCTGCAAAAGCAGTTTACTCGAAATAGGAGACATGCATGAACAGAGACATACTGAGTAAGATCGAACAGGAGCAGATGATCAGCCGTGAGGAGCTGGAAGAACTGCTGACGACAACCGATCAGGAACTGATCGAGGAACTGTACCGGCGGGCGAGAGCGACAGCCGGGAAATATTATGGAAAAGAGATCTACCTGAGGGGGCTGATCGAATTTACCAATTATTGCAAAAATAACTGTTATTACTGTGGGATCCGCTGTGGCAATGAAAAAGCGCAGAGATATCGGCTGACCATGGATCAGATCCTTTCGTGCTGTGAAAGCGGATGGGAACTTGGTTTTCGGACCTTTGTACTCCAGGGAGGAGAAGATCCTTATTATACCGATGAGCGGATCTGTACGATCACAAAAGAAATCAAGAAACGATATCCGGACTGTGCGGTGACGTTATCGATCGGAGAGAAAGAACGGGCAAGCTATCAGGCGTATTTTGACGCGGGGGCTGACCGGTATCTGCTTCGGCATGAGACGGCAGATGAGGTGCATTATCAGAAACTTCATCCGTCACAGATGTCACTGGCACACAGAAAAGAGTGTCTGAGGGAACTGAAGGAGATCGGATATCAGACAGGGTGTGGCTTTATGGTAGGATCGCCGGGACAGACGCTGGATACCTTATATGAGGATCTGGTGTTTATCAAAGAACTCCAACCGGAGATGGTGGGAATCGGACCGTTTATTCCCCATCAGGATACCCCATTTGCAGAAGAAAAGGCAGGAACGCTGGAAGATACCTTACGGCTTCTGGCAATCATCCGGCTGATTCATCCGATGGTACTGCTGCCATCCACCACTGCACTCGGAACGATCCATCCGATGGGAAGAGAAAAGGGAATTCTGGCAGGAGCCAACGTGGTGATGCCAAACCTGTCACCGGTTCAGGTGCGGGACAAATACACACTGTACGACAATAAGATCTGTACGGGAGAGGAAGCGGCAGAATGTCGCGGCTGTCTGGAACGGCGCGTGGCTGCGGTCGGCTACCGGTGCGTGACGGATCGCGGAGACAGTGCAATGTGCCGGTAAAAACCGGAAAGCAATACTAATTGGAAAGATTGCGGCGAAACAAAAGACGCAGCCTGACCAAAAAGAAAGGAAGAGAGACTTATGTATAATCCGAAATCATTGAAAGCCGAGGAATTTATCTCAGATGAAGAGATCAGAGAGACCCTGGCTTATGCAGATGCAAATAAAGATAATATAGAACTGATTGACCAGATCCTTGCGAAAGCAAAGGAATGCAAAGGACTGACACACAGAGAGGCTTCTGTGTTGCTGGCTTGTGAGATGCCGGACAAGATTCAGGAAATGTATGAACTTGCGGCAGAGATTAAAAAAGAATTTTACGGAAACCGGATCGTGCTTTTTGCACCGTTGTATCTGTCCAATTACTGTATCAACGGCTGTGTATACTGTCCGTATCATAAAAAGAATACACATATCGCCCGGAAAAAACTGACCCAGGAAGAGATTGTAAAAGAAGTGACAGCTCTGCAGGATATGGGACATAAACGACTGGCGATCGAGGCAGGAGAAGATCCGGAAAACAATCCGATCGAATATATTCTGGAATCTATCAAAACGATTTACAGTATCAAACATAAAAACGGAGCTATCCGCCGTGTGAACGTAAATATTGCGGCGACCACCGTGGAAAATTACCGAAAATTAAAAGAAGCCGGAATCGGAACTTATATTCTGTTCCAGGAAACATATCACAAAAAGAGCTACGAAGAACTGCATCCGAAGGGACCGAAACACAACTATGCATATCATACCGAAGCCATGGACCGTGCGATGGAAGGCGGTATCGATGATGTGGGTCTTGGTGTGCTGTTTGGACTGGAACTTTATCGTTATGAATTTGCAGGGCTTTTGATGCACGCAGAACATCTGGAAGCTGTACACGGTGTGGGACCGCATACGATCAGTGTACCACGTATCAAACATGCGGACGATATCGATCCAACGGTATTTGATAACAGTATCAGTGATGACATTTTTGCAAAAATCTGCGCGCTGATCCGTATCGCAGTGCCGTATACCGGTATGATCATCTCTACCAGAGAGAGTCAGGCAGTTCGTGAAAAAGTACTTCCGTTGGGTGTCTCTCAGATCAGTGGTGCGTCAAAGACGAGTGTTGGTGGATACGATACACCGGAGACGGAAGATGAGGTTACTTCTGCACAGTTTGATGTCAGTGACCAGAGAACGCTGGATGAGATCGTGCAGTGGTTAATGGGAATGGGAGATATCCCGAGCTTCTGCACCGCCTGTTACCGCGCCGGAAGAACCGGCGACCGTTTCATGTCCCTGTGCAAGAGCAAACAGATTCTCAACTGCTGTCATCCGAACGCACTGATGACACTGATGGAGTATCTGCAGGACTACGCATCACCGAAGACAAAAGAAATCGGTATGAAACTGATCGAAAAAGAACTGGACAATATCCCAAGCGAGAAAGTCCGCAGAATCGCAGAAGAACACCTGCGGGATATTGAAAACGGACAGAGAGATTTCCGGTTCTAAAAAGAACAAAGCGACTGTTTGAACGCTGAAATAAGCGGGAAACACAGTCGGAAAATATGACACAGCAGATAGCAACTGCAAAGGCGCAGGGGTTGTTTGCTGTGTCTGTTAGATTTACGCGAGTAAAATTCACGAAGCATATTTTATCTCGTTACGGAAATGATGAGCAGGAGTTTGAGTCTGCACGTTACTATAAAGGTGTGTAGATTATTGTGAAAACAAGTTTACATAATGTTAAAAAATAAATATGGAAATTACAATTTAGGAAAAGGAGGAACACAGATGGGAACAACATTACAGGAAACGCCCTCCGGCAACCGATTACATATAGGAATATTTGGAAAAACAAACAGCGGAAAGTCCGCCTTTATCAATGCATTTTCCGGGCAGGCTGTCTCCATCGTGGCAGATGTAAAGGGAACCACCACCGATCCGGTCTACAAAGCAATGGAGATCGCACCGCTCGGTCCGTGCGTGCTGATCGATACGGCAGGATTTGACGATGAGGGAGAACTGGGAGCCATGCGTATGGAAAAGACGGCGCTGGCTGCACAGAAAACAGAACTGGCACTGATCTTATTTGCATCCGAGGATATGGAAACAGAACTGGAGTGGTTCCGGTATTTTCAGGGAAAAAAGACACCGGTAATCCCGGTAGTAAGCAAAAGCGATCTTCGTTCTGAGAAAGAAAATCAGACATTTGCAGAAAAACTCAGAGAACAGACGAAAGAGAAAGTCTGCATCGTGAGCGCAAAAACCGGAGCCGGAATCGCAGAACTGAAAGAGCGGATGATCCGCATGGTTCCCGAAGGCTTCGGCAGCCGGACGATCACCGGAGATCTGGTATCCGAGGGAGACGTTGTCTTCCTGGTAATGCCCCAGGACATCCAGGCTCCCAAAGGCCGCCTGATTCTCCCACAGGTACAGACGATGCGGGAATTGCTGGATAAAAAATGCATCGTTCTAAGCGCCACCACCGACAAACTGGTGGAAGCCCTGGAACAGCTGAAAAATCCACCAAAACTGATCATCACCGACTCCCAGGTCTTTGACTATGTCTACGAACACAAACCGGAAGGAAGCCTGCTCACCTCTTTCTCTGTCCTCTTCGCCGACTACAAAGGCGACCTAGACTACTACAAAGAGGGAGCCAAAAAACTGATGAACCTATCCGCCGACTCCCGCGTCCTGATCGCCGAATGCTGCACCCATGCACCACTGAAAGAAGACATCGGCAGAGAAAAGATCCCGCGGATGTTGAAGAAAAAATACGGCGAAACCCTGGAAGTGACTGTCGTAAGCGGCACCGACTACCCCAAAGACCTGACCCCATACGACCTGATTATCCAGTGCGGCGCCTGCATGTTCAACCGCAAATACGTCCTCCACCGCATCCAACAGGCAAAAGACCAGGGCGTAGCCATGACCAACTACGGCGTAGCCATCGCCCAACTGAAAGGCATCCTGGACAAAATTGTCTGCTAAAGATAACTCCAAAAGATACTTTTAAAAATCGATCACCGGAAAGTTACATTTTCGATGGTCGATTTGTTTATCTATGCAAAACGATGAAAATAGCAAATGTCAGAAAGAGATAATAAGAAAAACCAGAGATAACTCAAAACGGGCGTCCGTATCTCCATCTCCTTCCACTTGTAAATATACCCCCTTTTTGATACAATAAATAAAATAAGGCTTTTTATGCCCAACGGATCAAATAAGGAGAATGCATATGAAAGTAGTAATACTGGCAGGCGGTTTCGGTACCCGGATCAGTGAGGAGAGTGTACTGAAACCAAAACCTATGGTGGAAATCGGGGACAAACCGATTCTCTGGCATATCATGAAACTTTATTCCTACTATGGATACAATGAATTTGTGATCTGCTGTGGATACAAGCAGCATATGATCAAAGAATGGTTCGCAGATTATTACCTGCACAGCTGTGACGTGACATTTGACTTTACGCAGGGAAATAAAATGACGGTGCACAACAACATCTCTGAACCGTGGAAAGTAACCCTGGTAGATACCGGACTGAATACGATGACCGGCGGAAGAATCAAACGGGTAAAAGAACATCTGAACGGTGAACCGTTCCTTCTGACATATGGAGACGGTGTGGCAGATATCAACATCGATGAACTGGTAAAATTCCATCAGGAGGGCGGCCGCATGGCAACGCTGACCTCCGTACAGCCGATGGGACGTTTTGGTGCGCTGGATCTGCGGGAAGACGGAGAAATCACAAACTTCAAAGAGAAAAAACAGGAAGACAGCGGATGGATCAACGCAGGATTTATGGTACTTGAGCCGGAGATCCTGGATCTGATCGAGGGAGATGCGACGGTATTTGAAAAATATCCGCTGGAAGAGGCAGCCAGAAGAGGGCAGTTGGATGCGTACCGGCATAATGGTTTCTGGCAGTGTATGGATACGATGAACGAGAAGAAAAAACTGGAAGAAATGTGGAGAAGCGGAAATGCTCCATGGAAAGTATGGGAATAAGAGACATGAATAATCTGGCATTTTTTAAAGGAAAAAAAGTATTTCTCACCGGACATACCGGATTCAAGGGATCCTGGCTTTCCCGGATCCTGATCCTTGCGGGAGCCGAGGTGACCGGATATGCGATGGAAGCGCCAAAAGAGGCAAAGCTGTTTGATACGTTACAGCTGGAAAACAACATGCATTCCGTGATCGGGGATATCCGCGATCGGGAAAAACTTATAAGTACCATGCAGGAGGCACAGCCGGAGATCGTTCTTCATCTGGCGGCACAGCCAATCGTGCGGGAATCGTATAAAGATCCGGTGGGAACGTATGAGACGAATGTGATGGGAACGGTAAATATTCTGGAAGCGGTGCGTCAGACGAAAAGCGTAAAATCGTTCCTGAATGTGACAACCGACAAAGTCTATAAAAATAACGAATGGGAGTGGGGCTACCGGGAAACCGATGAACTGGACGGGTACGATCCGTATTCCAACAGTAAGTCCTGTTCCGAACTGGTGACACACAGCTATGAAAAATCCTTCTTAAAAGAAGCCGGTGTGGCGGTGTCCACGGCGAGAGCGGGCAATGTGATCGGCGGCGGTGATTTTGCTCCGGATCGGATCATCCCGGACTGTGTGCGCGCAGTTGCAAAAGGAGAGAAAATAGCGGTACGGAATCCACATTCCACAAGACCGTACCAGCATGTACTGGAACCGCTGGGGGCATACCTGATGATCGCGCAGGCGCAGTATGAAAATCCTGCGTGTGCAGGCTCCTATAACGTGGGACCGGGAGATGACGACTGTATCACCACCGGTCAGCTGGCAGATCTGTTCTGCGATTCCTGGGGAGGGGACGCCGCGTGGGAAAATCTGTATCAGGGCGGCCCGCATGAGGCGAATTTCCTGAAACTGGACTGTTCAAAGATCCGTACCGCATTCGGATGGAAACCGCACTGGCAGGTAGCGCAGGCGGTGAAAGAGACTGCCGTGTGGTATCAGGCATGGCTTGCGGGGAAAGATATGACCGCATTTACGGATGAACAGATCCGAAAATATTTTACCCTACAGGAAATTGCTTTCCTGTAAAGTAAAACGCTCCGCGAGGATGCGCACTGCGACGTACAATGTAGATGTCGCAAGCGACCGCCGCAGGCGCGAGAATGTGCCAAGGCACATTCTTTAGGAAAAATAAAATGACAGCCGGGAAATGACAGAAAGAAAATAGAAAAGGATAAATGTGAAAAAGGAAGAAAAATATGAATAATAATCGAAAGATTCTGTGCGGGGCGGCAGCTTTGCTGGTGTCAGCAGGAGTCTTTGGAGCATCTTTTCTGATACCGGAACTGTCGGATCACATCAACCGACTGGGCAATGGAAATCTGCTTGTTTATGCTGCCATGTTATTAATATTCTGCCTGGTATTTCTGGGGAGCATGCTTCTGACAGAACGGTGGGAGACAGGCACATGGCTAAGCAGAAAAAATAAAAAAGTCAATGAACTGGTATTTGCAGTATTGGTTTTATCGCAGATGATCTTTTACGCCATCGGAATATCCATGGAAACCGGTCAGGTAGGAAGCGTATCGGAAAAATATGGCTGGCACACACAACCGTTGCCACTGATGAATCTGCTGTTTCTGGCAGAACTGGTTGTATTTTTCCGGGTGTATGCAAACATACAGATCAGAGAAGAAAAGAATGACTGGATGGTATGGCTTATATATGCAGTTTTGACGATTCTGATATTTTATTGCATGGATACGCCGAATATTTTCGGGCGTGCGGAGGCGGGGGATCATTTTCACGCTCACGCGTATTATAACTCTGTATACAATGTATATCAGGGCTTGCCTTATACAGATACAATGACAAGTATCTATGGGCATTATGGGCTGTTATTTAAGATACCGATGAAACTGGTGGGCGGAGATTTCCGGATGTTCGTGCTGATGATCGCGGCACTTGGAACACTGGCACACGTCTGTGCATTTCTGGTGCTGGAACTGACGGTGGAAAGCCGGATCCTCCGGGCACTTGGCGCAGTTGCCGCGGCATTTCCGGTACTCGGGATGCGGGGCGGTTATTACTGGCAGGTCTGGCCGCATCGGATGATCTTTCCGATGATCCTTCTGTTGTATGCGGCGATTTTAATGAAAAAACAGTGGTGGAATAGGTGGACCGATTTGGCCGGATATCTGATCTGTTTGCTGGCGATCCTCTGGAACACGGAAACCGGCGTGATTCTTGCCGTGGCATGGATGGTACTTTATATTTCACGGTGTCTTGCCGGGGGAGAATGGAGGATCGGGCGTCTGACCCGAACCGTACCGGTACACGCGGTCTGTGTGGCTGCATCATTTTTCGGAGCCTATGGAATCGTGAATCTCTATAATCTGTCCAAACACAGTCCGGTCAATACACTGGGCGAATTCCTGATTCCTTTATTGTCGGATTCTTATATGGTGGATATCCTGCATCTGGATCTGCCGATGTATCCGAGTGCCTATATGGGTGTGATCGCGCTGTTTCTGATCGGGACAGCGATGGGCATCAGTACCTGGTTTTATGCGAAACAGAAAAATGACGGACAGGTGCAGCTGATCTTTTTCCTGAGTATCAGTGCACTGGGAAGAATTACATATTATGTCAACCGACCATCCTACCATAACCTGGACTGCGTCAGCCTGTCGGCAGTGATCCTGCTGGCATATCTGGGGCAGAGGGGAATGACATTTGTTAAGAAAAGAAAATGGAAACACTGGGAAGAGATGGATCTGGCGGGAGTCGTGAACGGTACACTGGGACTTGCCTGCGCAGCTGCAGTGCTTGCCATGAGTACAGGAACGGTGCTGCAGTTTTCCCAGAACAGTAAGATCAAAGAAAATTATCATAATGTGGGCGAGCTGGAAGCATTTGTACAGGAAATTGCAGAAGTGGTTCCGGAAAACACGCATGGTTTCGGGTTAAATGTGGCAGAAATCTACAGTCTGCTTCACTGGAATACCCAGTGCTTTACCATGGATTTCAGCGATATGGCGGTGATTCCGGAATCCTTACAGGAATTACGGGAACAGCTGACAGAGGCGGATGCACCGTATGTATTTACCAGTCGGTCGTCACTGCCTATCTGGGAGCGGAATGATCCGGAGACTTACCAGTGGTTTAGTGAAACGTATGAGCTGGATCAGACCTTCCCGTACTATGAGGAAGAATTCCAGTTTTACCGGAAGAAATAAAAAGGAAACGAAGTAACTATTCAGCAGCCATTATCCCGCGAGATGTTTTGGCATATTTATGCCAAAATCCCGAGACATACAAGCAAAAATGCCATCAC
>OGXX01000167.1_pt1 | contig 68676 bp, 54 predicted proteins | sample 1576301 | NCBI WGS metagenome assembly OGXX01 (sample SAMEA3541469, study PRJEB24748) | human gut metagenome | biome: human gut; feature: human-associated habitat; material: faeces | place: China | collected 2012
ATCCACTGCTCCTTTCCGGGTTCGTCCACAATGAGTATGTACAGGGTAGGCATGCGGAAACTATTGATTATTAACTAAAGGGAACTTGTAAGAAAAACTTTACAGTTGGAATTAATCTCGCTGTTTAAGCTGTTGCTGGTGGTAATTCTCCAAATGCTGGAGACGGGTATCCATCGTCCGCAGGATCTCCGCCGTATGGGCCGCGTTGGTAGCCTGTTCTTTCACCACCTCGCGGAAATCCAGGTAGATGAACACGGCTATCACAAAACCGCCGAAAGTGACGATCTCACGCGTATAATCGCGGATCACTCCCAGATATTCCTTGAGGGGTTTGCACATGATCTTATTTCTTGAGAGTTTGCACAACGGGCGGAACATCCGTTTCCGGCTGGGCCTGGCTGTAGGAGATATGCCCCGGTTCCAGCACCAGGCAGGAGCCGTCCTTGCAGACCACCGTTTTTTCCGGCGTCACGTCCACGGAGTGCCCGCAGCCGGAGAGGGACATTCCCAAGCCGCCAAGGATGGCGCCAACAATGCCGACCCCGGCCCAATAGAGCCATTTTTTCCAGCCGGTAGCCACGGAGGCTTTAAGGTCCAAATACACCCGGATGTCATTAGCAGCATGCTTTGCGATAATAGGGAGGGCCTGTTCTGCGACATTCCGCCATCCGGCTTTATCATCGTCGGGAAGCCCTTCCCAATTCGTGCCCTCCTTCTGGTTTTCCAGGAAGGCATAATACATATCCTTGGCGATAGCCTCGGCATGATTGCATTGATTATCTTTAGTCATTGTCTTTGTTATTGGTTAGTAGTGAAAAACTTGAAAAACTCCACGGCGGCGGGGTCATCAATGATGAACTCCGGATATTGATACGGGGTGAAAAACCGGCGTCCCCCTTGCTCATTAACCGCCTCAACATTCAGCGCAACCTCATCCTTCCGCCCGATGGGGGTATACGGGTCATCCTCATTATAGACAGTCGCCGTCATTAGATGTGCCCATACCTGAACGGCCTGCCACGGCGCCGCCAATCCCACCAGCGCGGCAACTACGGCGGCCATGGCCGGAGCCTGATCCGCTGGTATTTCGTCCGCCGTATAGCGGGCCGGAGGGCGATAACCGCCCGCGTCCTGGTAAATGGCCGTCAGGGTGAATTCCTGCCAGTTGCCGGGCTTCGGAAACTGTATCTGTATCTCTGCATTATTCATGATTAGAGAGGTATGTTAATATCCACAAAATCCGCCGTTTCCTCGGATTCAATGGCACTGACGGCCATTGCTTCCAGTCCGTAAAAGACCGGGTTCGTGCCTCCCGGCTGGTAATAGGTGTGCTCTCCGTCACCTGCATTGATGTAAGTGTCACCAGTCGAATTATTCACCACATCAGTTACCCAGCTGATAATGCCGGAGTTTGTCTCAAAAGTGGAGACGCCGCGGCATGTGGCAATTTTATACAGATTATTCGCCTGACCCCCGGTGAGCATGAGCCAGAGTGCACCTAGATTCTCATACTGGGCAATATTGGCCGAAGATTTCTGCTGGTAAATAACCTTGGCAATCGTCCAAGGGACGGGTTCGTTTTGACTGGCCGGGATGAAGCTGGTGGTGGTTTTCACCTGCCAGCCAGCCGTGGAATTGAGCGCGTAAATCTCACGCACCCGAACCGTATAACCGTTTCGCTGTGTGTCTCTGACGTTGTCAAAGGTAATATCCAGAATTTCGCCATGATTGTACGCCAAATCGTTTGCCGGGATAATACTGTAAGAATCTATGGAAAGGTCTGGGCGAACCGTCTTCGCGCCGCGGCCGATACCAAGGGTCAACTTTGCGGCACCAGTAGCACGCCAAACGAAAGAGAACCCTGCGAAACTGGAATAATTCCATCTGGCATTAACTCCCACAAAGGCCGCCTGAATGGTCGAATGAGTACTCGGTGGAATCTTAATCGTAGCCACATGGTAGGGAACTGTTTGGGTCACCGTCGAAGTCCCTGTCTTGGTAATGGTCGTCGTATTGAGGAAAGCATTAGTGGTCAGGATGTTCGCCTCGCCAGCCAATCCTATCGCATAAAGGCGGTTAACCGCGCCCGTATCGGTCGGCGCACCCACGGCCAGCGGAATATTGATGCCGCCGTTGGCATTGACGGAACCGTCAAACGTTCCTCCCGCAGCAGTGATATTGCCGGCCAGCGTCATGTTTCCTGATTCATCCGTCAGGTTATCCTGCTTGCCGTTCCACTTCTCACGCTCTTGAGCCGTAACGTGGACAGTAGTATTAGCTTGATGCGCGTTGAACGTGGAAACATTAAGCTTGGAAGCCAGAGAGGCGGAAACTTTTTTAATGGAGCCCCAGACGGCAGACAATCCGGCGGGGGCGCCCTTAAAAGACTCCGTCACCAGGGCGGAATCTTCACTCACTTCCACTTCCGCGCCGGGGGCGACAAAAAGCGTCTGCTCCCCTGCTGCGCAGGAAGCAATCAAGACACCGTCCGTAGTGGAAACGGTGCAATCTGTAGCCGTGGTAACGGCATAAGTGGTTCCGGGAATAACTATAACTTTCATAACTGTCAATCAATTCAATGTTCTTCGCATGCCATTAGATGCAAACTTATTAACCGTATCACTCACGCTCATCCTTCTTTTGGCTGCTGTTTGGGTGGAGCGTTCGCTTCCTGCCTGGGTCTCCATCGGGGTGGCTGCCGTCTGGGACGTGCTCACAGTGGCAGAAGTATCTGCCGCTTCTGCTGCGGCCTGGGCCGCGGCGCGGGCCGCTTTTTTCTGGTCTCTGGAACTCTTTATTGCCGTTGCCCCGCTCACGAGGGAACCTAACAATGCTGTTCCCAATGCTACTTCTGTTCCCATAATATTTTAACTATTAAAAACTTGATTCGCCTACTCTACCCATATCGGCAGAACTGTCCTGATTCCCGCTGCTGCCCCAATTATATTTCATTCCCACTTGCCCCAGGGTGGACAACCCGGAACCCACCAGGGCCCAGCGGGCATACTTGCTGCTGATTCTGGACATCCGGTTCAGATAATCCGCCTGGATATTACCCAAATTCAAAGAAGTATCGCCCTGCCTGCGAAAAGCATTAGCCTGCATCCTGGCGTTCTGGTCGCTGATCGTGTTGGACCTCATCATATTGGCGATAGCCTGTTCAAACACATCCGCCACGGACTGTTCCGCCTGGAGCTTGCTGCCCCCGGACGCGTCAAACCCGCTGGCTCCATTAGCAAGCCTGGCTTCATCTACGGCTGCCGCCTGATTCCGCCGCATCGTCATCATGTTATCCGCGGCAAGATAGCTCTGGTTGGCCGCATCGGTCTCCAGCTTATAGGCATGCGCATACGCCTGCTGGCGCTGGGCAATCCCGTTGGCCCTGGTCGTCGCCGCCTGGCTGGAATAATTGGCCCCCTGGGCGGACATATTGAGATAATCACCCACGGCGCCACCTCCTTTCCCGGCTGCCGCCAGTCACGGTATCCGGATCCTGATCATTGCTCGCCGTAGAGCGCACAATCTTCAACTTGGCCCGGTACAACTTCCCGTATGCCTCCTGTTCCAAACTCTGGGCCAGTTTCATATTGGAGGTAACGCGAGGCGCAGCCTTGGAAGCCAGCAGCAGAACGCAACCTTCGCAGAAAAACGGCTCGTAATCCGGCAGGCATACTGTATCCGCCAGCACGGAACTCTTATAAGTCAGCGTTACACGGGCATGCTCCATGAATTTCCTGGCATAAAGCTTGCGCCCGATCATCTCATAAGCGGGCAAAGAACACTCCCTGATCTCCAGGCAATCCGCAGGAAGAGCAAAAGCGCCGTCCGCGTCAGGCGTCAGCGTCACCCGTGCCAGCGCAAACGGCCAGCTCGTATAATCCAGGGCCAGCCCAAGGGCATGCTGAACCACGTCGTTCAACGCCTGATACACAGACGTATCCTCCTTAACGCAATACTCGCCAAGGTAAGATGCCGCCAATCTGTACAACGTCCCTTTGTCCATCTGCACGCCCATCCTGCCCGCATCCGCCTGATTGCCGCCATATATAATTCCCTACATTACTCAAAGCTGGACGGCCAGCAGCGAAAACGGAGCGTCGCCCTTCACCTTAATACCAATGCGTGTCCTGTCAGACCACCCGGCATTGGCTACCATCTGAACCCAGCCCGTACGAATAATCCCCGTGTAGGAAATCCCCACATACTCCGTCTTGGCCGTGGCAACGGCAATATTATCCGCGGGCGTATCCGTCGCAATATAAGCGTGCATGACGGACGAAGGAGCCTTCCTCTCGTTGTACTCCATGGAAGAAAACGCCGTGGTCTCCATCGTGGAAACGTAATCCAGACCGTCCGAATCGAAATAAGGGGAATCCTCGTCCATCACCTCCAGGCGTCGCCCTCCCTCCCGGTTCACCAGTAAAAACATCCGGTCCGCGTTATTCCCGTTGGGCAGCACGCAGGCACTTTCAATCCTGCCTTCCGTAACGTAGCGGTGCCACGCATTCACATTATGGAACGTATTATACGTCATCAACGCCATCGTCCCATCCGCCAGCACAAAGGATGCCACGCAACAGGGCTTCCTTTGCAGCGTCCCGGAAACAATGCCGCCCGCATCCTTGGCGATATGATCGGCAAAAATCGTCAAATCCTCGGACCTGTAACCCCTCATCTCATCGTTGTACCCGTACTGGTACACGCGCCCGGAACCCCGCTCACAATAAAGAACGCGGTCCTGGGCCTGGATGACCGGAATATGGGCCGAACCGGTCCGGCCATAATTGACAATGCGCGCGGTCTTGGCCGCGAGCCCCGAACCATTGCCGGGAATCACCCACTCTCCGTCCTCCGTGCCCAGAAGAAAATCATCCCCCCTGGAATACAGCCAGCAAATAGCCGCCTGCGTGGACGTGGACATCGTAAGCATCAGGGAAGAATCATCCGTTTCCGAATCGTCAAAATTATCTAGGTCATCCACGCGTGACATCCAAATCGTCTGGGGTTGCCGTGCGGTAGAAGCCAGCACAAGGCGGGACTCATGCAATTCTGCCAGGGAAGCGTACCCGTAACGGGAATTAAACGCGCCCCAGGACCAGTCATCCGTCACCAAAGGAGAACTCAACTGTACGGGCACGGCGGATCTGTCCTGATAAAAACCGTCCGCTGCCACCCTCAACAGCATATCGTGCTTGTAGGCGGACACAATCAGCCGGTTGGAACACTCATCCGGCGGCCAGCCTGCGGCTAGGGAAGCCCCTTTATAGCGAATGGAAGTCAAATAAAGGCGAAGAAAACACTCCTCCTTCTCCTCCGTGCCCGTGACAATATTATTTTCCGGGGAACCTATGTAAGAAATGGATTCCCCCAGCGTCTCCCAGGAGGCCGTGTGATCACCGGAATCGTAGGAGCGGCGCACCTCGTAAGCCCCGTACCAGGTGCCGGAACAATAAAACTTCCACGTCCCCTTGCAGGGCAGCGCATCCCCCACAGGGCAGCCCCGGACAAAATGAGAAGAATAATCCGCCGGGGAACTATACCCGGCTACATAATCCTCCGGCGAAAACTCCCGGATACAGGTATAAAGGGACCAGTACCCGGACTTGATCCGCACCTTATCCCCCCTCTTGTAAGTCTGCCCGCTGGACAATTCGAAAATGGCGTCCACATCGTCAAACCCCGTCAAATCCTCCGCCCTCAAAAAATTCTCCTTATAATTAGCCGGAGAAGAACACCCCTGCGTGAAATCATTGGCTCCCTGCCAATCGGCAATGCACACGAAACACTCGTGAACCAGATCGGACGCTACGGCAAGGCGATCCCCTACGGCATGAGAAGACGCCGGAGTAATGCCGGCTGACCCCGGCCCGAACGTAAACCAGTCTCCCCCCCGGAGTTGGGAGGAAGTCTCGAACGCCTCCGCCCTGGTCGTATAATAGGAAGCGCGCAGCAAATCCCCCGCATCCGGCTCCGTCTCGTCCTCCTCTTCCTCCGCGTCAAACTCTACTGAATAAATCCCCCCGTCATCTGTCGGCTTCACCGTAACCTCCCGGTCCCTCAAATCAGAAGTCTGCCAGGGAGGGCACTTGAACTCATAAGGAGCAAATGACCACTGGCCGCCCGCGTCCATCTTAAGCTGCATAAGCGGGCAGGACGACGAACAAATCAACAACAGGGAATTGATCTGCAACCAGGTCACGCGGTCGAGGTCAGAATAACTCCAATCCTCCCCGCCGTCGAAAGCGGCCACCACATCAAACGGAGAATGCCCGTCCCTCACCTGGATCCTATTCGCCGACAGCTCCACCAAATAGACAATCTCGCCGGAATACGTATAAGGAATCAGCCTGGAATACCCCTCCATAGCCTCGTCCACATGGCGCATCCCCCGGCGCCGGGAAATGCCGCCTGTGGCCGCTACGTCAAAATTCGTCAACTCGGAACAGGATCGGGCGTAAACATCCATGTCCGCCCTCAACGCCATTGCGGGGGAAATCTCCCCACCGTTAAATGCAAGTCTTTTCATATCAATCAATCGTGGTTAAGAAAGCATCCTGTCCACATAAGAAGAGCGCTCCTTGCGCCTCGGCTTATTGGCCCAGCCCAGCAGCGGAGACACCAGCCCCTTCTTGACGGCATCCGCAAACGTGCGCAGGGAATCCGCCGCGTGGGAACACAAATCATGCAACGGCTGGCGGGCCAGCGTCCCGTTAGGGCCGGGCGGAGCCAGCCGGTAATTGGACAGGGCATCCACCCCGGAAATAAACTTCACGCCCTCGCAAACGGACGGTTCGGAACACCGCTCATGAATAATGCACGTAAGCAGAAACTCCCGCGTATTATCCACAGAAGCCCACAAATTACTGGTCCGTGGAACCCGCGTAACGGAATACCCGGCATCGGAAAGCGCCGCGTCCTGGGGAATCAGGTGAATATCCCTTCTGGCGCCGTCATGCGGCACGATACACCCTGCGCAGCGCCCCCACATGGCTTCATGCTCCCTCAACACGCCGATATAATGGGAAATGGGTTGCTGGTGCGCCGTGTAATTATCCAGCAGCAGCCACTTCCCGCGCCCGTCAGGCTGCACCCACCAAATAGACATGTAATCACCAATGCCGAAATCCCAGACTGTATAAATGGGCCGGTGTGGATCCGGCTCGAACGGGGCTTTCAAATGACCGCGTTCCCGCAGGGCATTTATCTGTGAAGAATAAATAGTGCCGTCCGTAATGGGATTCAGCGCCTCGTCCGGCGTGGAAGGATACTCCTGCTTCATCCGGCTGCGCTGCACGCGCTCCATAGAGCAATACCAGGCCCGCTGCCCAGGCGATAGCGTGGTATGGCATTCTTTTTCGATAGAGGAAAAATATTTGAGCTGTTCCGCTGTTGGATGGGGTTCTCCTTCCAGCATATATTCCGGGTGCCGGAACCAGGGGAAAAAATAGAACTTAAAATCCAGGAGGGAAAGCGGCTTGCCGATCATATCCATAGCCCCAATAATCTGCTCGTAATTGATGCCGTACTTCCCGCCCTCATGCGTGGACTCCATGTAAATACGGCAATTCTTGCCTACCGTATTAAGCGACCCGGTAATAATTTCCGTGGCCCGCACCGGATCATGCGCCGCAATGTACCCCAGCTCGGAAACATGCAGCAACTGCATCGTGCCGCCGCGCCCGGATGCGCTCACAATCACTGACGAGCCATTGGCGAATTCAATGGACTGCTGCTTGATTTTAATGCCGGCATGGTACGCTTTCAGCATGGATCCAATCCGGGCCAGCTCCACATCCAAATCCGTCGGATTCTCCGGCAGGCTGTCCAGCCGTTGAAAGGCAAACGCAATCTTCGCAACCTTCGCCTCCGCGTCCGTAAGAGTCTTGTCCACAATAGCCGCCTTAAACTGCGGGCGAAACAGGCACATATCCAGAATCAGCATGGCAATATACGTAGAAAGCCCCAACTGGCGCACTTTCAGAATATTATTGCGCGTATGGGCCGTATCGTGCAACTCCCGCTGCGCCCAATTCATCCTGAACCGGACGGGGCGCCCATCCTTGTCAATAATCCAGTACAGGTGATTCAGCCGGGCGGCAGAATCGGAAAGAAACCTTTTCAGCACATCCGCCTGATCCGGCGTCAAAGGAGTATCATTTGCATCCACAAAGTCCACCATGCCACGGGCGCCCACACCCCCGCTATATAGGGAATCCTACAATCTAACCGGACAAAAAAAGGGCGGCTTTTCTATTGCTCCCCTTTCTCGATCGACTCCATCACGGCGGAAAAAGAAGTACCCACGGCCACATTCACCTGAACGGCCTGTTCCGGCTGGGAATATCCAGCCAGCTTGCTATAAAGCTCCAGGCCCTTCAATTTATCTCCGTCCCGCTCCGCATCCTCCACCACATCCAGCACCCTCTTCATTACCTCCTGCCGCGTCAGAATGGCCGGAAGATCCTTCCGCAACGCCGGCGCCTGCTCCGTTGCCTGTCTCAAGCGTGACAACTCTGTGACAATTTCCGGCTTCCGTGACAGCCTTGACGCCTTCTGCCTTGCCGCCGCGTCCGATAAATCGCTTCTGTTAAACGCCTTTTTAACTGCCTCGCCCTTTGTCACACCTGTAACAACCAGGGCGCACCAATCCAATTCCTCCTTGCTCAACCCGCCATCCGTCATATCTCGCCAATTTGATTCCGCATCCGATTTAACACGCCTCGTCCCTCCTTTGTCAACCTCCACATCTTGCCGCTGCCCGGTTCCTCTCTGTATGTAATCCAGCGGTCTTTCCGGTTCTGCGCTTCGTGAATAAGCATCCGCACAGCCTTGATTCCAAGGCGGCGCTCCAAAGCCAAAGAAGAAAGCTCCCCTTCGTCCAATTCGAGCAACAAAAGATACATGGAAATGGAACACTCCCTGTTCTGGCGCAACAGAGCACGCAGAACATTTTTCAGCCTCATCCTTTTTGAGAAAAGAAACTCTGACTGCTTCATCTCCCTTCCTCCCTTCTCATATACCGTTCAAAACAATAATCCGGCGCATCCTTGACCCGGCACACCACGTTATTGCCGCGGTAGAGTCGTGAGGCAATCCGGGCATCCAAGGTCTCCCTGATATTGTCCGGCAGCAGGTTGGACGTGAGCATCGTCCATTTCCCCAGCCGCCCATCGACAACACGATTCAGGGCGGAAAGAATAGCGGGGGAAGTATTCTCCGCGCCAATATCATCCAGAATCAGCACGTACACCTCTTTAACCAAATATTCAATAAACGCCCAATCCCCGGAACGAAGCATGGAAACCACCTTCTGCCACTTCCAAAGCTGAATGGGCAACGTGGGGCGTGATTTAGTCAGCGCATCCCTGGCAGCCTCCGCCAGATGCGTCTTGCCCACCCCGGAAGCCCCCAGCAGGGACAGCCAGCGGCGCGGACGAACCTTATTAACGATATCGTTAATAAACCACTGCACTTCCCGGTGCATGGCCTGCACCTCCGGGTGAACGGACTCGTCAAACCCGCCCATATCGTACCGTACCGGCTTGTAACTGCGGACAATCCCGTCCTGGGAAGGCATCACGGAAACCTGCCCGGCCAAACGTTGAATATCATCCCTCATTCGTACCTCCTTCCCGCGTTGGCGTCATTCCGCCCAGACGAACCTTGATGTCCCCGCTGCGCATTATTCGTGACCCAGGAACGGGCATACTTCCGGGCTGCCGGCTTCCAATCGGCAAGAGGAATCCCCTTGCTGTCCCGCCAGCCACGGGCGCTGAAATCATCAAAAAACGACTCTGCGCACCGTTTCAACTCGTCTCCCTTGGGAGCCATAAGCTGGGCCGCCATGAAAAGCCGCACATCCTCCGCGTCCCGCGGGAACTGCTCTATGCCTCGGCTTACAGGTAATTTCTTCGCATTCGCATCCGTATACGTCTCCGTCTCCGAATACGCATTCGCATAAGTAACGGGTTGAAGCGAATCGTTACGACCTGTTACGAGTTTCCGAAGTTCGTATTTCTTGTCGGAAACTTTCAGCACTTCGTAACCGTTCGGAAGCGGCCATTTGGGCATGGACTTCCCCTGCTGGTCGAACCCCAGAATCATCAAGTATGGCTTCTCATTGTGAGAATAAAGCAGAATAAGCCCCGCGGCCTCACACGCGGAGAGGCAGCGTTGAATATTGCACTCGCTCATCTTGTCGAGTTGGAGAGGATACAGCGCAGAACGGAGAATGGGCGTCCTGGCGTCATAAAGGCCGTAATCGTCTGCCACAGACATCAGGCGTCGGTAGAACACCTCGGCCTCCCACGAAAGAGAGGCGACGCGCCCTGATGTCAAAATAGCATCTCTGATCAATCGTGTAGGCATATCAAAAAAGCGTCAGTTGGGGGTTGTAGTTCATCCACAGGCATTCGATTTTCTTGCCGCCCTGCGTGTCGTGAGAGACCTTGCATTCCTTTCGCCAGCCGGAAAGGTAATGGGAATAAAGCTTGGAATCATAACCTGACAAGATAACCTTGCCTTTCAGCGTCTTGAGAAAGACAAGAAGCCGCTCATGATCCTGTTGATCGTACTCGTGTTCGTATCGTACCTGGTTGCCGCGGGTAGATTGCACATAGGGAGGATCCACGTAATGCAGCGTATCCGGTGAGTCATAGCGAGCCATGACCTGCAGGGCGTCCATGTTGTTGATCTCGATATTCCGGCTTCGCAGCTCGGCGGCACATTCCCGAACGATTTCGGGATATTCCCTCCATGTTTGAGGATAGGGAGTTGTGCGGAGTAAGCCGTTGCGCTTGAACCCCGGCTTGTGGATTCCTCCGCCGTAGCTCATCATACTATTGACGGCAAAGCGGAGGGCATCTTCCACGGGGTCTTCCGCAATCTCAAATGACCGGGCATAGGCCGTTTGAGCGTAGGGCGTCAATTCCAACAAACTGGCCAGCCGTTCGGATTTCTCCGGGTTCCGCAATACCTCGAAGAAATTCACCACCCGGTCATAAAGGTCGTTATAGACCTCCATCCAGGCGGGCTGTTTATTCAGCAACACCGCACCGGAACCACCAAAGGGTTCAACGTAGATTTTATGAGGCGGGAAAAAGCTGATAATCCAAGGGGCAATGCGGTTTTTGCCTCCAAGATACCGGGCCAGAGCCCTTTTCCGTGGTGCTCTAGTGTTCATTCCCCCTCCTTTCAAACACGATTTCCACCTTGCCGGCGTGGGCCAGGTCATGCACGCGGTCAATCCCGGCGCAATCCAGCGTCCGGTCGTCAATGCCCAGGGCTTTGCAAGCCCCGTCCAGATACGCCTTGCAACGTGCCAGGCAATTATCCGCGTCCGGCTTATTCCCCTTGTAAAACCAGACCACCCGGTAATGCGTCGGTTGCATCCTCCGGCCATTCAGGGCTTCCAACGTCACGGCTCCGGCCATCGTCCGGGCGCGGCTCTTGGCAGCCGTCTTCTTATAACCGGCCACAATGGCCCCCCTCTGCGTGAGAGGAGCCTTGGCATTGGGGGACAAACACCGGGGAGTGTGAGGCAAGGTAATGGTCAGCGTGGTCATCATGCCGCACCTCCTTCCACTTCCTTCACGGATCCTTCGGAAACCTTCACTTCCGCGCATCCCGCCAGCGTCTTACGCAGCCAATCCCTGGACTCGGCCACCCTGGCGCCGGCATCCGCGGCCTTCCGCACGGAATGCACCAGCTTATCCAGATCGGTAATCCCCACCTTGCAGCAGCCGGTGAACGCCTGTGCCGTGATGCCGTCGGGGAACAAACCGTTAAGAATTTGAAAAGCCGCCGCGGCATCCGTCACCGTAAACGCCTTCTTGCCGGGAGCCAGAACCAGACCGGGAATCTCCACCTCGGCCCGCAGATCCGCCTTCACCTTGGACTCCACGGATGCCGCCCACTTCTTCGCCAGTTTGGCAAGATCGTAGGCTTCCCGCCGTTTTTCGGGAGACCATTCCTCCCAGGCCGCCGTCAAATCCCCGGACGTCACCTGCACCAAAGCCAGCTTCACCGCCGGGCAGGAAGACTGGGCCCGGCAATACCGGCAAGCCTTCTCGCTGGGCTTCAACGGGGCGTGCTCATCCTTCGCCTGCTCAATGCAGGCCCGGAAAAATGCCCGCGCCTGCTCCACGCTCTCGCGGGTGTACCGGCAAACGGCAGGCTCCTTCCGGCTCGCGTAAGGCTGCAAAATGCACACAAACACCTCATCCACATGGTACGCCTCGTGCCCATCCATCACCAGCACGGCCAGGGCGCTCAACTGCAAATTGCACTCTGCTGGAGAAACAGGAATGCGTCCAAATTTGTAATCCACCACCAAAGCCTTGCGGTCCCAAACAGCCACCATGTCCGGTTTTCCGGAAAACAGACGGTCCCGTTCAAATAGACGCACTTCCCGCACCGTCTGAACATCGGTCCAGTTTTCTTTCATCCCCAAGTGCTTTTCACACAGGGCCTTTTCCATCTCGCGGCACCAGGCCACAGCCTCGGCGTCCTCCGGGTCTTCCGGCGTTGTCCCCTGTTCCATGCAGGCGTGCAGCATGGTTCCCATGGCGGCGTCCTCGCTCTCTTCGTCTATCGGGCATTTCCTTTCTGCATTCCAGCTTCCGGGGCAGAGGAAAAGCCGCTGCATCCCGCTCGCGCTGGGCAGCCCCTGACGTTCATCCTTGATCATTTCCATTGCGTCCATCATCGTCAACAAGTCAGGAGTTAATGCTCAAAAGAACCAAAAGAAGGCACATCCTCCGGCACATCCAGTCCGGGAATACCGTCTTCCGGCGCCGGTGCGGTTACAGGCGGCGGGGCCTGCGTCGTCCTGGAAGCTGCCTTTGGAGCGGGGGCAGATGCATGAGTCTTCGGCAGGGAGGGGTCAAGGGCGGGCTGGTCGTCATCCGGGAACACGTCCTTCACCCGAACCATCCCGTCGGCAATGCTGTTAAACACCTTCCCCAGCTTCACCACCTCCGGCTTGGTCGTCTCTTCCAACTTGTGCCCCAAATTCGCCTCCAGCATCGCGCGGGAAACGCCGTACTCCCGGAACTTCGCCTCCAAAGACCGGATGATATCCGCCAGAGGCCGGGAATCGCCATTCTCCAGCGTCTTCCTGGTTGCAGCCAAAGCCTCTTCCGTCAACCAGCCGGGAAGCACCTGTAAAATGCAGGCGCGGATGCGGCGGGAAGCCATATTCGCGCATAACTCATACACGTCCCGTTCGCTCTCCAGGGCAACGCGCTTCATCACCTTCCTGCCCCCCTCATACTCGTTCTTGTCGCGGGTATGATTCACGGTAAAAGAAATCTCGCGGCGCACGTTGGTCTCCTTGTCAAAGCAGAAAGCCACGCACTCAGAGACCATGCAGCCCTTGCCGTCCGCTCCCTTCGGATCCCAGTGCCGGGCAACCTCCTTCCAGCCTGCCTCCGCATTCCCCCAGGCCCCGATCAGCGCCTCCGCCAGCCGGATGCTGGGCCCCTCCACCGTCGTTCCCCCGCGGGGAAAAGCATACGTGGCGGACTGCGCCAGCGTCAGCCGGGAACAAGCCTGGTTCATGCGGGCCGTCACTTCGGCCAAATCCCGCGGAAACTGCTTGGCAATCCAAATGGATGCCAGCACGGAAGTAACGGCTGCATTGCTCGTCATGGCAGCCAGGGCCCCGCCTCCGGCGGAAGCCTGAACGGCAAACGGATTGCCCGGCGCTTGATTGGAAAGTTCGTTTGTTGTATTGGTATTCACGTTATTAGTATTCTATTGGTTAGCTATTGATAACAGGCCGGGGACCAGTTGGCGCTGGCCCCGGCCAACTCACTTTATCGGTCGATTTCTCCGGTGAAGGAGGATTTTGTACACAGGCACACATGCCCGCGGTGAATCCGGTTCTCCGGCAAATCCTTCTGTAACTTGTCGGCAATATCCTTAATCGCATTGCGTTCCGGGATGTCCGCGCGGACAAGCTGGTACACAAAATACAGCTTCCCGTCAGCCAGGCGCACACGCAGGCGCACCTTGATTTCATAGGTGGTATCTCCTTCGGCGCCCCGGATAACCGGAATCGCAATCGTGAACTCCGTGGGAACATTCAGCTCGCCGCTCTTGGAATCCACCGTTTCGTTATAAGTCAGCTTCGTTTCGCCGTCGGATGCCCGGTAGGCAGACTTAAACTCCACCTTGCGGTGCATGTCGAACTTGCTCGCCAGCGTCAGCATTGCAGACGGGGTGGGCTCCATCACGTCCTTGCTGTTCTCTTCGAGGAATTCCACAAAATCCTTCTGGCTCATGCCCTGGCCGTCGTATTTGGTCCAATTCTCCCATTCCACCGTCTTGTTGAGCTGCATGGTGGCTTGGTGGTCCCCCCATCCATTACCATCGGGGGAATAATAATTGAGCACGGCGTGTACTTCTTTGTTGCTCACGTAAATCACGCTCTTGACGCCATTTTCGGCATCTTCCGCCTTCACGAAATCTGCCAGCGTTTCCAGGTCCAGCAACTGAACACTGCCGGCCTTGCGAGGGGGCGTATTGCCCAGGCAATCCAGATGATACAGGGTATATCCATCCGGCACGACGGCGGCACGGCCATGCGCTACTTCCTGCACGCGGACGGCTGCCAGAGTTTCTTCGTTCAAGTTATCCATATAATTTAATTCTATGATGTTTATATTGTTATACAGGGTTGTTGAAAACTTAAGCCTGCTTCACCTTCCTGGGAGTATCGGCGGCATCAACATCGGCAGCAGCCGGGAATGTCACCTTCACAGGAGCATCCAGGTCCAGTTTCCCCTGGGCGGGGTCGTCCGTATGCAGGGCGCCGGAGGTATCGGCAAACATAATGCGCGGGGCAATCGTCGGATCCGGGATGCTGGCCGTAACCTTCGGCTCAATCACCACCTGATTCACGCCGCCCTTGCGCTTCACGGACAGCTTAAGAGTCAGGGAACCATTATTCCCGGTTGCCAGCACGGCGGAAACAAGGCTGGTCATCTTGGTGTCCAGGGCTTCCAAAAGAGCCCCTTCGTTAATCTCGGAAAGTCCTTCGAAAAAGACATCTCCGGGTACTTGTCGTTTAGTTACTTCACTCATAACTTATTATTTATCTAGGGTTTGAGTATTTAACTATTCTTGATTTTTTTGTATTCGCGGTTCAGTTCATCACAGACTTTCTGTGCCATGCGATCGGCATTGTCCCTTCCGTATTTTCCGTAGGAAAAACACATAATAATGCCGCCGTCTCTTCTTTCTACCGCGCCAGTATCCACCAGATAGGGCTCTTCCTTCTCCATCTCCTCGATGGGCTTGATCAACACGAGATGGTCAACATTGACAAACATCCATCCGTCAGAATCAATATGCCTCTCAACTTTGACTTTGATGTGATAAGGGTCGCATTCATCTTTTAAGACTTCAACTTCGGTCCCTTCGGGGATTACAGTATTCCTCACGCGTCCTTTGTAATCGACCTTTGCAATATCCCCTTTGCGGAATTTCCGCTTCGGGTCGTAATGCGGCGTAGCTGGTTCGAGATTTTCCGGGCTGATGTATTTCGTGCTTCCGTCGTCGGTGCGAACGTGCACAGATGTTATATCATTCAATCCGTCAATGATTGTTCCTTTGAATTGTACTCTGGTTCCTACTTTGCATTTTTTAATGTCCATTGTATTGGTATTCTATTGGTTATTGCGTTCCACGATCCGCGTGGCGCGGGACGGTTTTTCCAAGCCGTCAAAAGCTTTCATGGGAGTGGGAGACTCCGGGCAAAACCCGGAATGCGGGCTCTTGCCGGCCTGCAGCTCGGCGTTATCCAGCTCCACCGCCAGCCAGAACAGGCACGCAGCGGAAAAACCAAAGGAGCAGGCCCCCAAAAACTTGAAAAAGGTATTCATTTGCCATTTGTTAAAAGAAATTGTTCGACCTGCCTCATATTGTAGCGGTAATCACTCCGTCTGCCGCCTGGTTGGAGTTGGCCGCCGAACCTCTTGATAGCTCCTTCTCTCACCCCTTTTTCCAGGTAAGGAGTAATTCCGCTCAAAGAGTAATGGAACCGCTCGGCAACATCTCTCGCACTCCCGTACTCGTCCACCGTGCAGCACATTCCTACGCTCGCTGCCTCCGGGGAGGACGGAACAGGAGAAGAAGCGGCCTCCTTAAGCACCCTGGCTATGGTTTCCAGGGCATCCGCCAGACTCTTCAACGTTTTTTCATTCGTGCTCATGTTCGGTTAATTAAAATGGCCGCCCGGACGGGTATGCCCCGCGCCTGCCAGACCGTATTATTCTTATCTACCGATTTGTGTATTTTGGTTTTTAGGCCCCACCTGGGCCGGGCGATTGGTTAAAGCTCGTGCCAGCCGAGCCGGATCAATTCTTCGATCAGGGCTTCTTCCATGGTTCAGTCGTCGTAGTGCCCGTCGGGTTCATCATTGGTTATTTGTTGGAAATTGGTGCTGCCTGCTCTCGCTTTGAGGGAAACCACAATGGCTATGGAAACGGTTTCCCACCGGCAGCATTTATTATTTGTGAAATCTTCTTATTCTGTTATTCTTAAACAGCTATGGATGAAAAACAATTTCAGCAGAAAGTTCTTGAAGAACTCATCAACATTCGTCATTGCCTCAATGAAATTAAGAACCTTGTGGACAACAGACATCAGGTTCCGACGACTCTTCCAAAGATTCAGAAACTCGTTGAAGACATTCATGGAACTCTTTTAAAGAAGCCTGGGGAATAACCAGCCTTCTCCAGCCTTCACATCCTACATCTACCAAATCCGTACCTTTAATGAGGCGCGGAATATTGTAGCATCGTCTTGTAATCTCTCCGTCGGAGACAATAAGTTGATCTTCTTGCTTTGCTAACTCCACCGCTTCCTCCACGGTAAGCAGCTTTGCATTCTTCGGTAATTCAGTATTTGTATTCATGGTTCTTTCCTGGGGGGGGATTCATATTCATGCCGCCGGCTTCTTGGGTTCGGGGTTGCTGGACTTCCTTTCTTCATCCTCCATCATGGACAGGATGGTTCCGGCTGCCTTGAGTGCGGCTTCTGCGCTGCTCTTCATGAGTTTTTTCATCTCATCAGTCTGGTTGGACAGACGGCTCAAGCTGCAAAGAAATGCCGCATGATCTGCCAGGTATTGAATGTGTTCGTTCATATTCATGCCGCGGGCTTCTTGGGGTTCTTCGGGCGGGGGAGATCGCGGGCTGTGGTTATTACAAACCCAAGCCTTTGAGCTTCTCGGATAAGAAGAGACTTCATCACTTCTTTGGGCCGAATGCCTTGCTCGGCATAGGCCAGCAGACAATTCTTGATGCCGTCCTCCATTTCGCTGAATTTGATGATTGAGTACATGGCGTGTTACATTTGATGAACACAAATTACTGCAAACATCTACGTTCCGCAAGAAAATTATTCTGCATTTGTTGATATTGATTCATTTTTTAATGTTGCAATATCAACAAAATGTAGTAATATCAACGCATGACACCGACCAAAGCAGACATAAAAAGATGGCTCAAGGACTCTGGGAAATCCCGCGATTGGCTCGCGGAACAATGTGGAGTCGATAAAAGGACTGTTGATCTCTGGTTGAGTGTCTCTCGTAAAGTGCCTTCAAAAGCCCTGCTCATCATCCAGCGTCTCATGACGGAGAAGATTTCCCCCATTCCCCCCCAAGTGGAAATTGATTTCACGGACGAGGAATGGGAGGTGATAAGCGCAGCCATGACTGCCACCCAGCAAACATTTATGGAGTTTATCAACAGCGCCTTCCGTAACGCGCTCAAAGATTTTGCGGATATAGCTCTTCAAAATGCCGCTAAAGAAAAAGAGGCCACCCGTAAAAAGTTTACCCCAGTAGAAACATTTCCAGCAGTCGCAGCTTCTTTGGATTACACCACTCAAGTAGCTGGCAACACGGCAGCCGGCAAACCTTCGTCTGGCGAGACTGTCCCGCAGGACATCCGTATTTATCGTCCTCTTGAATGGGGCGAATTCGTCTTACGAGTCAACGGCAAATCAATGGAACCCGAAATACCGGACGAATCCCTGGTCATCATCAAAAAATATGAAGACTACCTGTTCCCAGCACTGGGATCCCTGGTAGTCTATAACGAAGGTAATGACTACACCCTGAAAAAGCTTGCCAAGCGTAAAAACCCGGAAACCGGGAAAATGGAATATGTCCTCAAGTCGATCAACCCTGCTTATAAAGATGTGGAACCTATAGCGGAGGGTAAAATCTCCGGCATCTATGTGGAAACCCTGGACAGGTGGGAAAAAATTTAATAATACATAAATTATATGGATATATCACAATTTGTATCAGAAACTATTAAGCAAATTTGCACAGGGATAAAAGAAGCCAAGGAAGCTTGTAAAGAAGAAAACGATCCTGTAGCTCCTGTTGCAATTAAGGGGGTACGATTAGATGAAAGTGTCCAAATGATTCATTTTGATATTTGTGCTGTTGCTACAGAAGAGAAAAAAGGCGGTGGCGGAATCAGTATTCAAATACCAACAATAATAAATGGCGAAATAGGCAAGAATACAAATATACAAACTTCATGTACTCAGAGGATTCAATTCTCAATTCCATTTATCCCTTCTGCATGTTCTTCCAAAAAAGAAACAGCTCTTTCTCCAGAGGCCTCTAATTACTTTAGGACATCCTCAATAAGTGAAAAAAAATCTAATTTGGGTAGATATTAGCATCCTCCCAGAAAAGCGCTCCTGTTCAGCCCTTGGCCTCCGGGTCAGGGGCTTTTTTTGTTCTTTTCAAAAAACTGAACTTATTTCCTTATTTCGGAATCTTGAGTTGTATCTGCTTTTTGAAAAAGTTTTTAGCAAAAACCTCGGCTCCGTTACTATTCCAGTCATCAGCGTTGATCGCGTTCATTTTCTTTTCTACCTCCACAACACATGCATTCCTCCCCTGAAAATCCTGCCACACCTGTTCCGGGGAGACAATGCCCTTGCCCCACAAATCATGAGTATTCTTGTAAATCTGAAATCCAACATCTCTATCTCCATCTCCCAGAACTTCTTCCAACCACATGCCCAGCATATAGGAACGATCTTCCTCATTAGCGGATTCAAGGCGGAAAACAGCATCTTCGCCCCAACGTACGCGGAATCTCTCTTTCGCCCCTTCATCTCCGGCAGCAAACAGCACAAGATCCATCAAGACCATCTCCTTGGTATTCGATCCTTTCCTTGCTCTGTAACATTCCATCTTCTCTTCCTGCTTTGCTCTCTCCCGCTCCTGTTGCATTCGCTCATGGGTGGCCACCTTCTCCAGCCTTTCATTCTCTCTATATTTGACGACAGCAAAAGCGACAGAAGCGATCACCAGAAGCACAAACAGGACTTTAACCGGACCCTTCACCTTCTTCCAGATAATTACCCATGGCGCCATGATTGATAAAAAAAGAGCGATGGTCCCGGCATTCACCCACATCCAGACATCCTTCTCCAAATGCACCCGGAAAATGGGATTGTAAAGTAGAGCTATAGCGGCCGTTGACACGCTCCCGAAACACACTCCTTTTTTCTGTTCCTGCAGAAACACGAAAACCGCGTAGGCACACACTGCCAGCCGCAGGAACATATAATACCCGTAAGGCATCGGCAACAATGCCAGCCCCAGGAGGGTACAAACGGCAATCAGTAAACCTTTCATTTCTCCAAGGTATTCCTATATCCTCAAAAACTCAAGTCCTCAAGTACTTGACAACCAGTCGGACGAACATGAAGCTAAGTACTAGACAGAAAAAATCACGCAAGACAATCGGAATATTCCCTGAAATTTAGAATAATGCTACAATATATAGTATATATTAAAAATAACTGTGCGATAATTTCTTGAAATTATAACCTTTTTTCTTTAGCCTTTCATTCGTTGTCACCGCCTTGCCTAAGGTATGTGACAACCACCTTTACCGTATTCGGCAATGGCTGTCGAAACTTTGAACATACAAACATTTTTGACGAAATGGTTCAACGGCAATGATGCGCGGTAAACACCCCTATTGCTAAAAATATAAAACTATGGAAAATGGCATTGAAACTACCATTTGGCTACTTCAAGGATTTCTCCTCATCCTGAAGATATTCAAATAATGTAGTAATACGCGCCGCCCGTCTGTACTGTTCATCCCCTATAACGTATCAGACGGGCGGCGTCAACATAAAGACGATGCTTGACTCCTTTTTGTTCACTAGCTAATATGATGCCTGTCATCTTCCATAGATGATGTTTTTAGCAAACTCCCAAGCTCATAATCACCTGTATCTGATTACAAGCTTCACCCCTCCCGGTGCGTCAACACTGTGGAGGGGTTCTTTTTGTTCTTAATTCGTACCGTCTTCACCAGATTCATCTTCCACCCCACTTATCCAAGTCTGCTCCATTTTGAGCAATATCATTAGTAATGATGTTGCTCAAATCAATCTCACTTCCCATCCAATCTTAAAGGGAGTCCTTTCATGGCGCGAAGGAGGAACTCGGTCAGGTTGACGAAAGCGGCTGCGGAAAAGGCGGCGGCTTTGAACCTGGCCCCTTTAGGAGTGGAAGCTCCGCCCAGGGCCGCGCCGAAAGCGGCCATGCGCAGGGCGCCCATGAAAGCCAGCGGAAAATCCACCCAATCTTTATCCTCCCCGTCAAAAAGTTTGGCGAGATCTTTTCCGGCCCGTTCCAGGTTATCCCAGGAAGCGAACGGAACAAGGGAAGTGGTAGCCTCGTAATAGCGGTAGCCGCACAGGGAAGACATGCCGCGGACAGCACCTCCCGCCAGCGCGCCCAGGAAGGGGATCCCCTGCAGGGGCCCCTGGAGAGCATCAATAAAAATGTGCCACCATTCCCGGCGTTTGCGGCGCCTTTCATCATCCGTGAAAAAATTAAGCATGGCGCTCATGGCCGCCAGCAGAAGGCCGTGGGCGTAAAACATGCTGACGGACTTCGCCTTATTCTTCATCCCACCCTGCTTCCAGAGGGCAACAGTCTCCGCAAAAGTATTGATGCTCTCACCCCCCAGGAAAAGCATGCCGACATTCCAGACGGAGCGCGTCTGCGCCGCCAGGGACCGCTGCTGGGGCGTCATAGGCTGGGCCTTGCGGGAAAGGGAAAGCTCCACCTCCATCATGGCGCGCCTGTCCGCCTCCTCCCTGCTTAATCCGGGGTTCCTCTTCATCTCCTTCCGGTAAACGGCATCATAAAGAATGGCGGAACTCACGGCATTCAGGCCGACGTCCGTCCGGGTCAGCAGGTTCATCCCTTTCACGTTCAGCCTCTTCCATGCGCCGGAGGCGGCCCGGCCCGCCTCGTCCGCGCTCATCGCCTCCCGGATGACGGCCGTCTCCGTCGCGTCTCTGGCGTCCAGGGCGGCCCGCTTCATCAACTCGCGCGGGGAAAGCGCCAGCTTGCCCGCCGCCATGCGGGCCATGCTGGCGGCCCATTCATGGGGATCAATCTCATCCGAGCTGAAAGCCGCGTTAATCAGGGCGGTGGACTGCTTGAGCCACGTGCCCACGCGGCCCGGCAGCAGGGTAATGGCCGCCGCGGAACTGATGCGGTTCAGGCTCTTCTGCATCTCCAGAAACCCGCGGACATTCCCCGCCATCCCCTTGTCGAAGGAATCGCACCAGACCAGCAGCTTATTAAGCGCGTCCCGTCCAATAACCTTCTCCAGAACGCGCGCGCCCCGCGTCCCGTTTTCGCCGCGGTAATTAATAAGGGCGCGCATATCCCGGCTGATTTCCGAGCCATACAGGTAAACATCCTGTTCATTCATGGCGGCGTAATAAGCCGTCAGCACGTCAATACTCAAATCAAGACTGGCATGATGTTTCTTCCGGGCGTGGATAAGCCCGAACTTCCCGCCCGTGGCCGCGTCCCCATAAGAAGCCGCGTCCATGATAGACTGGTCAATCGCCTCAATGCCCACGTCAAAAAACGCCCGGAAATAATTCTCTATCAGCGGGAAAGGGGCGCCGTAACGGCTCTCGGTCACCTCCTTCACCTCCTGCCCGCGCTCGTTCAGCTTCTCCCGGAGGGCGCGGGAAAACTCCATCACCTCGCTCCCGGCAAACTGCTCCAGCCCTTCCAGTATTTCCTGCGTAAACCCTTTCAGGCGCAGCATCTCCTGATAATCCTCCTGCTGGGAAAGCAGGATAATATAAGCGGCCTCCATCCGGCTGATATGGTCAAGCTTGTAAGACTGGGCCTGATACGGACTCTTCCCCTTGCCCCACTTGCTGGCCTTTCGGGCTCTCGCGGCGTGTTCCTCAACGTACTTCTTCTGGCTTCCGTAACGGTCAAGCTCCTTCTCCGTAAACACGGCGGCATCCTTCTCGCTCCACACTCCATCCCGCGCATCCGGCCAGACGCGCCTGATTTCTTCTTTCAGCTCCGCGTCCATATCCTTCATCAAAAAGGCGACATGGGCGAGGGTCCTGGCCGCGCCACGCTTGCGGACTTTACGGCGGATCAAATTCAGGACGCCCGCGCGATACTCCTCGCGGGCCTTCCCCTGCCAATCCGGTTCCTGTTCCGTAATGGTCAGGCCTGTATCCAGGCCCCTGCGCTGCTCGTAAATCCAATCCGCTATCTCGTATTCATCCTCGGTCTGGAGAATGCGTCCTGCGGCCTTCTTCACGAACGCCAGCGTATCTTTCTCGCAAGCCTGCTTCTGCACGGCAAACCGGGCCGCCCGGCGTTCAAACTTTTTGGCAATCCCCCTGAACGCGGGCACGGACTGCAACCCCTGCATATACTGGCTGAAATTGAGCAAATAACCGGTCAGGGACATGGGGCCGGACGGCAGCGTTTTCAGGCGGGCCTGTTTCCGGTGGGTAGCCATGGCCTGGTCATCCGTTCTCCCGGCGGCCTCCAGCACGGGCCGGAGCAAATCCTCAATCTCATTCTTTTTACTTTCCGCGGCATTCTCCCAGGCCTCTCTTCTGGTGGCGATAAACTCGCCCAGGGCGCGGGCGGCATTCTCCGCCGTCTCCACACTCATCTTCTCATAACAGGCATAAGCCTCAAAAGTGGCCTTAGTCACCGTCAGGGCAAGCGCGCCGCCCTCCGCGTCCGTCGTCTCCACCGTCACCAGATCCTGCGGCTTGACGTCTTCCCAAAGCGTGCGGCCTTCCTGTTGCCCGGCGGCTTCTTCGTCCAGAACTTCCGGGAAATTCTTTCGGAAAAAGGCGTCATACTGGGCGGGGGTCATCTCCATCAGCCGCAGGCGGTCTTCCAGCCTCCGGTAACTCTCCGCGTCCATCTTCCCGCGCAGCGGCTTCCCCTGCGGACTCGTCCGCGGAGCCACGGACGCCGCCACGCGGCGGATGCGCCCCAGCGTCCGGTCCTTACGGAAACGGTCAATCTGCTCCACCACGCGGGCCATAAACTTGCTAATCAGCCGGTACACCTTCTGCTCCCCGTACTCCTCCAGAAACTCGGCCCCGTGCTCCTCAAACAACCGGCGCCACACCTCCTGTTCCACCCCCTTGCGGGCCGCCAGGGCGGCCCTGTTATCCGCGTCCGGAGCGGAATCCAGCTCGTAATCGGCCTGCCGTTCGGCAATCTCCCTACGGGCTTCCTCCACCACATCCTCCAGCTCCGGCCTCTTCTCCGCCCAGTTGACAAAACTCCTGCCGATGCTCCCCTCCATAATCTCCGGCCACCTCTTCATCGGAATCGCTTCCAACGCGCTGGCTACCGCATCGCCCGGCGCCATCTTCCCGCTATTCCCGTAAAGCAGGGAAAACACATTCAGCCAAATCTTATACGGTTCCAGCCCGAACCCGTAAGAATCAGGCAAATACCGCTCCACCGTGGAAATCAGCTCCTGCGCCTCCGCCAGCAGCTCAAGGCCGCGCTCCCGGTCCCCGGTCTCAAACAGGCGCAGCTTACTCACGGACCGCTGCGCGGCGGCCCGCATCCTGAACACCATCTCATCGTAAAGCCAATCCCCGTTCGGAGCCAAAACCCTGCCGGCCACCCGGCCAAACCTCCCGGCCCCGAACGTAATGCCGCCAAGTTCCGTAATATCCCCCGTCAGCGGAATCGAAAACTGCGGAGCGTCCAGCAGGCGGAACCCGTTCAGGCCGCTCATCAAGACCCCCTCGCTATTCTTCTCAAACGACCCGGCAAGCCGCGCCTCCTGCTCCCCGTGGGAAAAAACATACACAAACGCCGGCTGCAGCGTCCCGGCCTCCAGTTCCTGCCTCATCCGTTCCAGGCGCGGCAGGGCCTCCTTCGCCCAGGCGTCGTCCCGGCCCGCCAGCTGGCTCATGCTCTCGCCCAGATAAGCAAGCGCCTGCTCCCGGCTCATGTTCCCGGCGCCCACAGCAAACCCCTCATACCCCTGAATCACATGCTGCACCTCGTGCAGAATCGTATCCAGCACCATGCCGGGAGCCGCGTTCTTCCCGCCCCGCGCCACATTCACGGCAATATAATGCTCCTGCGGATCGGTAAACCCTCCCGTGCCGCTCCTGCTGTCCCGGTAAAAATCCACCCGCAGCTTCCGCAGCTCCGGGTAAGCCCGGAACAACTCCGGGAAATCCAGGGCCGCGGCCAGGGAAACATTCACATGCCCCCCCTCGCTCACGCTGACGTGCTCCTTCCTCAACCGCACCCCGCGGGAATCAATAATCGCCTTCCGCTTCCCGTCCGCCGGATCCGTGTAGGACAGGCCGTTATTGTGGTACTCCTGGAAGGACTCTGCCTTCTCCCCGATAATAGAAAACGTCGCCGTCGGATCCTCATAATCCGCCCACGCTCCCCCGGTGGACTCGTCCGCAAACGCCGTAATCTTGATGTCGTTCCCGTTAAAAATCACGTAATTATACGTCTGCTCTTCCTCCGCTTTCCCGCGGGTATAGCCGTCTGCGTACCTGATGCCTTTAATATCGCTGGACAGCAAAGACACGCTGGCGGCCTTCTGTGCCTCCTGTTTCGTGCCATCTTCTCCATCCCAAAAAGCATCAAACAACTCCTGATAAACATCTTTGCCGCTCACGTTTTCGCCGCGGTAATCCGCCCGTCTTTCGGCATGTTCCAAAGCATACCGCACCTCTTCCACCGGGGAATCCTTCAACAAGGCAAGAACCGTCTCGTCCACGTAATCCCAGCCCAGCAGCTCGGAATCCTCTACATTCAACTCTACCTTGTAATTGGAAGGCATGCCCGGCCTGACCTCTATCTCGTCCAGATGGTCAAGCAAATATTGGTAAGCTATATTTTCAGCCTCGGCCTGTCTTTTTGCCTGGGGATATTGGTCGGAATAACCTTCATTGATACGGATATCTTCCCTCAATTCCTCCTTAATCGCTTCTATCTTCCCCTTATCCCCTCTGGCGTCAGACAAATCGCCAAGAACACTATAAACGGCATCCAATACGCCTAATTCAAACCGATTGACATGTTCCGGGAAAGGTATTCGGTCGCGCAACCCTCTGGCCATATCATCCACATTGGAAGCCTCCAACTCCCTGAACCTCCATGTCGCCTTGTCCTGCGCGAACTGGTTCAGATAACTCCGGTTCACCTCCGGATTTTCCGCAAAATAAAGTCCCCAGCCATACGCCTGCGCTCCTTCTCCTTTACCCATGAAATCCGTAGAAAACTTCCGGAAAGAATGAGGGGAGGCATGCAGGGCAGTAATGGAGAACGTCACGCCCGGTTCCGTGATGACAGCGTTATCCGCCTCAAAATGGCCGGACTTGAACAGGCCCTGTTCCTGTGCCGAGGCAATGGAAAAAGAAACAATCGCCTCACCTGGGAACTCCAGCGTATCATTAAACGGCTTTGACTCTCTGCGCTCTCCATCCCACAGGATGCGTTTCTCCACATTCCGGCTCTCAATCTCACCAGCGGAACGCATATAGTCATCAAGGCTCCTACCTTCCTCCAGATTGCTCCCTCTGGCAAAGCCTTCAATATCCTGTATGGCGTGCTGAATCTCATGAAGAAGGGTGGAAAGCTGTGCCCCTATCGGCCCGATATGGGCCAGATTGATCGTAATGGAGCGTTCTTCGGAATCATAATAACCACGGGCTGAATCCTTTTTATTCTTGTACGCAAAAACATACATCTTCCGTAAAGAAGGATAAGCCTCATACAGCTCATCAAAATTCAGCACATCCTCAAGAAGCCCGCGCCATACGGGATTCTTCCTGTACCCCATTCCCCTGGACCACTCATCAAACATGCTTAAAAACGGAAAATTCTCCGGAGCTTTCAAGCTTGCCTGGCTCGCGTCAATCTCCGCCCGCAACTTGCCGTCATCCCTTCCGGCGAAAGCCTTATCGGCATACTTTCCCCAAGTGGCCGCATTCGGGCCTATCACGGAAAACGTAATGTCCGAATTCTTCGGATCAAACGTTCCCCGGTTATCCGTGGCGGACTTGATCTGATTCGGCTCAAAGGCAATGTACTCCGTCCATTTACCCAGTACAGCAATGAGTCCATCATGTCCTCTTTCTTGAGCACTATCGGCTATCTGGGCCGCTCCTGTCGCATACGGCCGGAATATTCCAAACCTGTCATCTTCATGAAAATTCCCATCCCAAATATTTAAATAATCGCCTATCTCTTCAGCAGACTTGTAATCATTAAAAATAAACGGATTCCTGATATTCAGAAACAGAGCCAGCTTCTTGTTCCCGTACGGAGTATTCTCCATATTGGTAAAATAAAATCCTCTACCCCATATACCATAATCAGTAGCAGATCCAATCTTGGCCTTGTCAAACACCGTGAAATCACCGTATGTCCCATGATACACCACCCTCGGCTCCCCGTTCTCGTCCACCACCTTGGAAGCATTCTGCGGATCCTTCTCCCAATCGCCAAACCAATTCTTAAACGCCGCCGTGCGCACGGAAAGCCACTGGTCTTCCGTCAGATTCGTATTCGCTCCGTTAGGTGCCTTCATGAACGTCCCGTCAGCGACCGCCTTCTTCCTGACAGCCGCCTTTTCCTTCTCGACAAAAGAACGGTAGGAAGATAAATTACGGGTAGAAACCCCGTCCTTAAAGGGTGTAGGTAGGCGGCCTTCCCGGCTAGCAGCTCCCCTAGTGGCGGGGTTTTCTATAGTCAATTCCAGCGTGTAAAGAACGTTACCTTCCTGTTCCTTAACGTATTTGATTGCTGTAACATTAACATCAAACGCTCCTATCCCTTCAATATCTACTGTATTGAAAAAATGATAGGCTCCGGCTTTTGAGGCATCTTGTTTATACGCCTCTTCAAAAAATCCATCCTCCGCGTTCTCGAACAACTCGTGAATGCGGGCCGTAGCCGTATAATGAACCCTCCGGGCCTCCTCCGCGGAAAACCCAAGCGCCTTCAAATTCGCCACGGACATCTGGGCCGCCCCGGCCTTGCCCACCGTCTTGCCGGAAACGCGCGCCTCAATCACGGCCTGGATCCCCGTATTCTTATTAACGAACACCTTGCCCTGCAACGGCTTCAACCTCGCCCGCATCTCGGCGGCGGTAGTGATCACGTCGCCGGAAGGAATGGACACCAGGGAAAAATTCGCTGCGGGAGCCTCATCTTCCGCAGGGGCGGCCCCCCTCGCCAGCGCCGCGTCCAGCATCCGGCTCACATCCTGGGAAAGCTGCAACATCCCCGTATCGGCGGAAACCGCCTCCTGTTCCGGCGCCTCCAAAGGAAGAACCCCGTTCTCCCGGTCCACCTCCTCCCGCGTCTTCACCCCCAGCTCCACCATCACGGCGTCATTGGCCTCCTTAATCAAATCCTCATGCAGGCCAAAGTTCTGCCATCGGGCCCTCTGCGCCTTCAAATCCTTCACCACGGCCTCCAGCGCGGCGGCGTCCTTCACATCCACGCCATACTTTTTAGCCGTCTCCGGGCGTCTGCTCGCCCCGCTGATGGAAGAAATCTCCTTCGTCAGCTCGCTCACGCGGGCGGCGGCGTACTGCGCCAGCCTTGCAAAATACTCCTCCGCGTGGGAATTGCCGAACAAATCCGTCTCAAACGTCATCCCGGCCGCCTCCGCCAGCCCGCGGATGCGGTCCATATTCGCGGCCACCTGCATCACGGCAAAAGCCTGTTGCCAGCTCTTCCCCTCCATCAGGGCCCGCAGCCCGGCCCGCTGCACCTCGGTCTGATTGCGGAACGCCATCGCCACCCGCCAGGCGTCATCCGGGGAAACCAGCTCATTGCCCAGCGCGTCCAGCAAATCGGAACAGCCGTACATGCCCAGTTCCACCCCGCGCCGGGACTGTCCCTTGCGGAAAATCCCCCTCTCCACAGCCTCCTCCTTCGTCAACCCTTTCTGGCTCACGTACCGGGCAATCTCAAACAGGGAAGCCTGCCCGTCCCGGATATTATTCTCCACGTCATGCGTCTGCGCCCAATCCAAATCAAACCCGGCCGCCTCATCATACACCGTGCAATTAATATCCTCATCCGTGCAGGCGTTAAAACGGTGCCGTCCGCTGATCACCTGTAAAGAACCATCCTCCCGCCGCCACACGGAAATCGGCGCGGCGTTGCGCTGCCACGCCCCCACAATCGGATTCACCACCCCGGTCTGCTCATCCGCGCCCTGCTTAAACTGGGGCACATCCGGGCAAAGCGTCAGCTTATTTTTATCAATAAACCCAAGGCGCACCCCCTCCTGAACCTCAATAAACGCCCCGTTAAACACCCCTGACCCATCCGGCTCGCCCAGCGCCTCCACGCGGGCCTGCTCCCGCTCGCGCCGCGCCTCCTGCGCCTCCGGGGAATTCTCCGGCGCCCGCGCCTCATCCTCGGCCTCCTTCCGGCGCTCCTCATCCTCCTTCCTGCTCTCCGCCAGCTCATCCTCCAGCGTCCGGGCCTCCGTCGCCACGCCCGCGCCAAACATCGCGTCCAGCTCCGCCTGCGCTCTGGCCCGCTCCATGGACAACTCCATCAAATCCCCCTGCTGGTCCCGGTACAGGGCATTCCCCGCATCCAGCATCACCGCCAGCACCTGCCTGACCGGCAGGGTAAACACTCCCTGTTCCTCCGCCTGGCGCACCATCTCGCCCAGCTGCACGCGCGCCTTGAAAGCCCCCAGGAACTTCACCAGGTGATTCAGCAGCTTCCGCAGCCAGGAGGGCAGGGAAGGATGATTCACCGCGTCCGCCAGCCAGCGGGAACGCCCAATCTTGGAAAAAGCCTCAATCGCATCATGCCCCGTCACCGGCTTCCCGGCGTCCAGGTGAATAAACTGCATCTCCTCCCCCCGCGCCTCCGGGAACAACTCATTCATTGCCCTCTGCGCCTCCTGGAGCATCGCGCCGAACTCGCCCCAGGTCAAACCCTGCTCCGCCTGCCAGGAGATGACAGCCTGTTCCATCGTTTCCTCCATCAAATCCTCTACCGTCGCATTCCCGCGGGCATACCTCAACACCCGGCGGAACGTATCTCCCCGGCGGACCTTCGTCACATAAGCGTTGGAAAACGGGGCATCCATGGCCGGAACCTTGAACTCCGGGTTCCGGGCCTGTTCCGTCCTGATGCGTTCCTGGGCTTCCTCCCATGTCTTCACAAGAGTTCCCAGCGGAAGATGCTCGCTCAACGAAGCATCCATGCGGGCGGCGGCATCCTCATAACTCACCCCCTCCGCCTCCAGGGCGCGGATAGCGGCCATCGCCATATCCGCGCGGGCCTTCATCTGCCCCAACGTCTCCGGGGCAATCACCACCCGTTCGGCTCCGGTCTTCTCATCCGTCACTGTGCGCGTGATCACCTCCGCCGCGTCAAAACGCCCCTGGGCCAGGGCTTGGTTCACCGTCACGTCCCCGGCCAGCAAATGCTGCGTGTAAAGGATGTCACTCTCCATCTGCTCGCTCACAAACGCCTGTAAATAAGCCGTCATCTGCTCGCCGTCCATCAGCGTGTAAGAGGGTTGATTGCTTTCCTCCTGCTGGCCGGTGGTGGCAGTGGAATCCTCCCGCTTCGCTTTCGTGCTGCGCGCCGGAGCATACACACGGAACATCCCCTCCTGTTCCGCCGGCTCCACCCGCGGCACCATGCCGGCATCCTCGGCAGCCCGCCACGCGTCCAGCTCCCGCAAAGACTCAATGCGCTCCCCGGAAAGGCGTTCTCCGGCAGCCGCGCTCGCCCGCTCCAGGGAAGACTGCGGATCCTCCATCCAGGAATCATGCAAATTGGCAAGGGCCTTATTCAAAAAACCTTCGGCGGTCTTTTCCTCCCTGGCCTCCAGATACCCCTGGGCCGTGCCTCCCAACGCTTCATAATTCTTCAGGGAAAGCCTGAACTCCCTGGCGGCCCGGCTCAACTGGGAATAATTCAATCCGGACAATCCAAAACTGAACGCCAGCAGGGCAAGCCCCTGTTCCCCGGAAGTCATCTGGGAAAGCTCACTGGCGTATTGATCCCATGTCTGCTTGCCGCGCTCATCATCCAGCAGGGGATTGATGGCCGATCTCATTAAATAGCCGGCCGTGGGTTCCAAAATGCCTTCTTCCACCGTCCCGGCCACCCCTTGCAGCGCATACTGGGCCGCCGGACTGCCGGAAACCTGCGCCCTCACTCCGGCCCCCTTCTTGGTTCGGAGCAGCTTTCGGACTCCCTTGTAAAGAGGCGTTGCCCTGAACAACCCGTGAAACCCGATCATTTCCTCCGCCGCGTCCGCCGCCCCGAACCAGAAAGCGCGCTTCTCAATCTCGTCCACGTCCAGCCCCAGCATGTACCCTTCTTCACGCCGCCTTTGCATGGACGTATTCAGGCCAATGAGCGGTCCGGCGTAAGGAAGAAACCAGGGCGCCGTGTCCCCCGTCATGCTGCCCAGGTGGTAGCCCACCTTGCTTAAAGAGGAAGCCTCGTCGCTGGAAAAGTAATCATCTTCCCCTCCCTCAAGAGCGGTAGTCAGGGCGGAAAAAATCCTGCTGCGCTTTTGCTGCAATTCGCGGCGCTCCTGCTCCTGGACTCCTGCCAACTCAAAAGCTTCCGCGTCGGACAGTCCCATCTGCCGGGCCTTGGCAACGGATACCTGTAAAGCCGCCGATTTCATTCGGGCATCCTCATGGGAACGCATATTCTGCAACGCCCTTTCCAGGGAACGCTTCGTCTTCACCCCAGCCACCTTGCCGGTCATGAACAAGCCGGAAGCCATCTTAGCGTTCTGAATCGGCTGACCAGCCACGGCCATCACCCATGGATTGGAATTCTCCATCACCTCCTGGTACGCCTCATCCGCCCTCTTTTCCGCGCCGCCCATGCCCAGCCGGTCATGGGCCGTGCTCCTGGATCTGTTTCTCAACAAATTGCAAAGCATCATCAAGGCATCGTCATCATTCCCGATGATGCCAAACAAATCATCGGCAATGTCATCATGATACAGCCTGGAATCCTGCTCAAACGCTTCCATGAGGCGTACTCCGCGCCTGGCCTTCTCCATGCTCGCCACACTCACCCCGGCATGAAACAACGCCATTCGCTCATCGGCGGAAAGAGAATCCTGCTCTCCGCTCACGTAGCGGCTCACCACTCCATTAAGATCGCTGATCCTGCGTTCACGCTCCACACGCTGGCGGTCTTCCCTCTCCACAATATCCTTGCCGCGTTCCGCAAAGTCCTTCCACACCTGTTCCGGGGAGACAATGCCCTTGCCCCACAAATCATGAGTATTCTTGTAAATCTGAAATCCAACATCTCTATCTCCATCTCCCAGAACTTCTTCCAACCACATGCCCAGCATATAGGAACGATCTTCCTCATTAGCGGATTCAAGGCGGGAAACAGCATCTTCGCCCCAACGTTCAGCAATACGCTTCAACGCTTCCTGATCGTTTCTGCCTGCGCGCAGCAGGTTCATGACCATGTTCTGCCGGTCGCGCGCCTGTTCTCGTTTCCGTTCCTCCACACCCTTCATCAACATGGCCCCCTGGCGGCGCACGGAATCCATATCCCCCAACTGAGGATTGAAGGATTCGGAACCTTCTTCCTCCGCCGCTTCGGCATCCAGGGAAACCCCGGCTTCAAGACCGGCGCGTTCTTCCAGCCCATTCAATCCGCCGTCGTCAAGCATCTGGACATCCTGCCGCCATTCGTCAACCAGCTTTGGAGAATCCGCCTTCGCCTGTTCCTGCGCCGGCGTTATCTCCGGCAGGTGAAATCCGGCGGCAGCCTCGCCCTCCGGCAGCGGCAGGGAGGAAAAAGAAAGATCCAGAGGCATATCCGCAGCGTCGGCCCCGTCAAAGGAAAAATTGTCGTTCATGGTGAAAAATATTTATAATATGTTCAATGTTAAAATGATTTGTAATACTTGCTTACGCCGTTGACCCAATGCTTATTCAATCCGCGCGGATCATTCCCGGCTCCTGCCGGAGCGTACTTCCCGCCAATGGCGGCAATCGTCGTCAACCCCTGGTCCAGATAATGCTTCCTCAACAGGCGGGCGGCGTAATTAATGCTCTCTTCCACGGAGGAAAAAGTGCGCGGGCCGCCTCCATTCGGGCTGATGCCCATGGCGTTATTCTTGCGCAGGAAAGCGGCGCTCGTTCCCTTGCCGGTCTCGTGCATGGCAATAGCCATCAACAGCTTCGGATCCACGCCATACTTCCTTCCCGCATCATAAAAAGCCTGGCTATACTGTCCCAGCCCCCCCAGCTTGGCGGCAGGCACCCTGGACTCTCCGGCATCCTGCTTCCAATCCTGGCTTCCCGGATATTCTCTCTTGAAAAACTCCCTCATTTCCGGGCTGGCAGGGGAAATCGTCACATTCGTATCCATCTTGGAAGAAAACGTCATCCGCAGCTTGCTGGCGCCGGACAGGGTAAGCTGGGGGGAACTCCCCCTGGTGTAGCCCACCACGGGCAGGGGCTTCCCGCGGCGGGAAGAAGAGGAAGAAGGAACCAGGGCGGCCAGTCCGGAAACGTCGTCGCCAAACCGCTGCCTCATGCTCTCCGGAAGAAGAATGCCGGCGGGCGCGTTCGTATTCACGGTATCTACGGAAACCATGGCAGGGAACGTAAACGGCTTGCGCAACATATCCTTCCGGCGCAGCGTCTGCTTCTCCCCTTCATTCAATAATTTGGGGCCAGCATTAAGCCGTTCGTCGTCCCCCCTCTTCCAGATGATAGACACTTCTTCCTGCTCCCGGTCTATCAGAGCGCCCCGTTTGGGAATGATTAAATCCCTACGTCCTGTTACTTCTCTTAAAATTGTTTGGAACTTTTCTTCCTGAATAATTGAAGAAGGTTCCTTGCCGTTGTTCATGCTCTTGTACCCTTCGTACCACACCTCAAACGCATCACGTACGTCGCCTTCGGTTTTGGCGGCAAGATTCTTTTGCAGGTTCTCGAGCTTCTCCTTTTTATACTCTTGCATCCATTCTTCCTTGCCCTTGGCTTTCATACCGGCCCCAAGAGCGGAATCCAGATACAGTCCATAGGCTCCCGCCGCTTCACTATGCAGCGTGCCTATAGCCTGATTGTAATCCGCTTGCCGATACAGCGGCATTTCAGCAATTTCCCTCATTCGCTCGGACACCTTTAATACGGGATATTCGTTTTTTCTCCCCGCCCACTTATCCATGCGGTTCAAAATGTCTTTCTGGAACTCGGCTGACTTCCCGTAACGCTTGCACAGAAGGATCACATTTTCCTTCTTGCCCGCCAAATCGGGCCCTTCTTCTCCAGCCCTCACCATATCCGCAACCCGGTAAATGAAAGAATCAATCTGCGGAGCGCAGGCGCTGTAATCCCCGTCGCGCTCATAAACCGCATGAAACCCCAATTCTTCCTGATAGACGGGACCGGACAGCAAAGCATTCGTCACGGCCTGCCTGTCATTCTTTGACTTAGGACGGGAAGCCGTCTGCTCGACTATCTCCGTAAGCCTGTTGTCGTCCTGGCGCCGCAAAGAACGCATCATCTCATCCTGTTCGGCGGCGGAAAAATACCCGTCCAGATCCCCGCGGTTAATCATATCGGCGGCAAGATCCGGGTTAGTCGCGGCCAGGTTCTTAAAATGATGGAGGGCAGACGTCTTATCCACCTTCAACCTCATTTCATCCCCACGGGCGCGCGTAATCTGTCCCGCCTCAACGGCCCGGTCAATCACACGGTGAGCGCCGGGCCAATCCTCCTGCTCTACCGCCAAATCGTAATTATCCTGAAACGCCTGCTTCCGGTTCTTAGCCTCCGCGTCCAGCGTCATCAGCTCCACCCTGGAAGCCAGGGCGTCATTAGCCTGCATCAAATCACCTTCATCCCGCATGGCATTCTTCTCCAGCCAGAACGGGCGGGGAATCCCGTTATTCTTCTCTTGCCACTTGATAATAAACGCTTTTACTTCGTCCTCCCGCCGGTTACCTTCGGAATCGTAAAAACTCCCCTCGGATCCCCAGGGAAGCCGGAGCCTGCTCTCAAACTCCTTCCGCATCTGCTGATCATGAACCCTGCGCTGGTGTTCCGTCTGCTGGCTCGCCCCAAAATCCTTCAACTCCGCGTACTGCTCGCCAGCTCCCAAACCTGCCTGAACCGCGGCATCCAGCATCCCGCCCATCGGCTGAACGTGGGGAGTAAAACCGGGCCCCTGCATCTGCTGCTGGGGAGTCTGGGGCGTAGCCCCCTGGTACAATGGCAACTCTCTCGACATAACTCTAACAATCTTTCGTTAAACCTGTTCCGAAATCCTCATGACGGCAGAAATCCGCCACCGCCCGCTCCCTGGTACCGTACCCGTCTCCACGTCCGGCCATGCCGCGCCCCCAGCGCACCCGCTCGCACCATCCCAGGCTCAACAACACCCTGCGCAGCGCCGGAAGATGACTGCACTGAAACACCACATACAGGCAGCCCGCATCATCTGCGCACGGAACCCCGGCCAGAAAACAATCGGGAGCCGCGTGAACCACGCCGCCATGCTCCAGGCAAAACCTCACCGTGGCGGAAAAACTCCCCGCCTCCCTACCTTCCAGAAAATCAAAAGCCTGTGTCACCCTATTCTTCATCAATCGCTACCCCCTTCTATACACTGCCGTTACCTTAAAACGCCACGTCCGGCGGAACGCCGGGTAGTGTGGCCTGAACCGGAACGTTGTATTCACATTGCTGACGGAACACGCAAGAAAACCGTTCCCATTCACCAGGGCATTACTGGCCGTATAAACGCTTCCGTCCGCCAGCCTGACGCCCGCCTGCGCTGGAGCCTCGCAAGTCACCGTATCCCGGTTATGACCATTCTTATGGACGGCCCCCGCAACATGTACGGCGCCGGAGGGAACCCCCTTCAACGTAAAATCAGCATGGGAACTCACCCTCTTCCGCCACTTATCCAGCTGCGCCCACAACCGCGTTCCCGGCAGCCAGGGAAGGGACCATTCACCGGAACCGCTGGAACCGGAATCCGCCGTCACCGCAAACTGGGCATCATACCTGTCGGGAACCACGGCCTCCACCGTCACCATATCCCCGGCCCTCACATCCTGGAACAAGGGCCCTTCGTCACCAAAGCGGAATGCCCCCATGCCGTACTCCGCCCGGTTCCAGGTTCCGTACACGGAATTGACCAGATAGGACCTCCCCCCGGCCGTCAGCTTCATATACCGGTTCCGGGAAGAAAAATTCTCCACGGCGTTCAGAGCATGCAGCCAATAGGCTTCATCCTCCGTCCCCGGAAAAAAAGACATATCCACCGCCAGGGACGCCGCCCGGTCGTCATTGGACGGCCAAATCTGGCGGCCTCCGTACATCACGCGCTTGACCGGCGTTTCCCCGATCCTGATGCCGTAAACGTAAAGCCTCTTCCTGTTGCCAAGCGTCACCCTCATCACTAAACAATGTAATACTTAATCTTCGGGTTATGTTCCGCCATGCCGTTATACTCCTCCTCCGTCACCACCATATCCCCCTCCCACTGATCCGTCTTGTGGATCGCGTCTTCGTCCAGGGCCTTCAATTCGGAATTCGTCGCAAACGTGGAATCCGCGTAAGCCCTCGTTACATACTGCTTCAACGCGGCATCCGCTTCCGCCTTCGTATAGACTTGGAACTTATTATAATAATGTTCATTCAAATACTCCAAAACCATGGCCGCGCCGGGAACCGCGTTCCCGCGTTCGTCCGTCATGGAAGAAGCCAGATAAACCCCGGCCATTAAACCCGCCGTGGCGCTCTCCAGCTCCAGCCCGCGTTCCTGGCTCTGCGCAAACTGGCCGGACGTCGCCAACCCCAAATAATAGGCGTCTCCAAACCACTGCGGCGTCTCGCTCATCTGGCTGTCCAGCCAATCCATGTGTTTGCTGCCCCATGCCGACGGGCTCATGTGCTGCAACGCTCCGCCATACACCAGATTATTAGCCAGCTTGTGATCCTTCGTAGCTCCAACCCCCTGCTGATACGGAATCGGATTGCTCTGCCCGAACTGGCTGCCCAGCTTGACGACGCCCGCGCTATTCAGCCCGGCCCAATTAACCCCTGCCGTGCCGTCGTTGTTAATGCCGATGCACCATGTGCCGGGTACACTGCTGGTCGAAGGCTTCATTGCCCCATAGCGGCCATAAGCCGCAGCCTGGGCCACCATGCGCCCCTCCGCGTCAAACCCTACGGCCCCGCCGTCTGCAAGCACATCCGCCGTCGCGGGCCTCACCGTGCCCGGCGTCGTGAAATCCGCATGGGGCACGCTCATCTGACCGGAAGAGTCATTGCCCACCGGCGCCCCGTTCTGAACGGTCATATCCGTACCCAGCCGCACCAGGCCGTAAATCTCCGCCGTCGCAATATCATTGGCTTCGCCCACGCATACCCAGCTCCCGGAACCTCCGCTGGCTATCAGCCAGGCATAAACGTCAAAATGGCGGTTGCCGTCGTCGTCATAAAATGGGGTGTAATAATAATATCCGCCGTTGCAGGTGGGCCCGCTGGTTGGTATCTCCTGCGGCCCCGGAACGATAAGACGCTTGACCGCTGTACCGTCAACACCGTCCTTTCCGGCGGCGGCAAGCCCCGTGTCCTCATACTCGCCCGTCAGCACGTTCCAGGTGCACCAATGGCCCGCGGCATTCACATACGGGCTGTGGCCGTCCTTTCCGGCAGCGGAAATCTCCGTATCGTCCCACTCCTGCGTCTCCACATTCCAGATCATCCACGTCCCGACAGCGGAAAGCCTGGGACTCTTACCCGGATCTCCCGTCACCTGGTAGCCGGTATTGCTCCCGCAAATCCACCACGTATTCGTCTCCGGGTTCGGCACGATAGCGGACATGATATGCCCCTCCACCTCCGCCAGTTTGGCGTCCAGCGCGTTCAGTTTGCCCAGGGCATCCTGGGCCTGCTTCACGGCATCCTTCGCATCGTTCCTGACCTGCGCCATTTCCTTGAGGACGTCCGCGGCCTCTCCGGCAAAATTTTCCGCATCCTGGGCCGCCTTCTGGGCAACGGAACATCCTTTCCACCTCAATTCCAGCGGGGAAATCACCTCCTCCGGCAGCCGTGCGAGAAGCGTTCTCTGCGTGGCCTGTTTGGCGGAAGCCGCCAGGGAAGCCGCATGTTCCGCTGAAACCGCCGTCAGCGTGCCGTACAGCACCCGCTGCACGTCTCCTTCGGTATCTGTCGCGTAGAATTCATACTCGTACTCGTCAGCCCGCAGCTCTGGAACCGTCAAATACAAAAAACCCGTTTCCGCCCCATGCTCCACAGGCAAAGACAACACGTCTCCCGTCATCCGTTCCGTAGCCCGGCACGTAAAAGCGGCACTGCTTAAATCGACTCCTTCCGTGGTCCCAGCCCGGCAAAACTGAATCGCCACGATCTCGCGGAGGTCGGAACACACCGTGAAATCAAACCGTGTCCCCGTAAAATCAAACATGCAGCCACCTTAGCCTGCACCGGAGGCGGCAGCCTATATATAATTCCCTACATGGTCAGCCCAGCAGGCAAGATTCTCCTATTACTGATTCATGACTGGACATCTTACTGAACACCAAAGTTCACAAATTATTGATATTCTGTAATAGTAATCCCACTCTCTCCGCCAGTTTTTCAGTAAGAGCCCCGTCGGAAGACGAGGCTCTTATTTTCGATAGGAAGAGAACAGGCGGGAATTCAGATAGGCGGCTGTTCAGTGATAGAGGGTACGTTCTTGACTGGGGTCCTTAAGGCGGTCTCCACCAGGATGGTTGTAACTATAATAATTTTTGTTGGTTGTTTCGGTCGGCTTACCAATGATTACATGATCCAGAAAACGAACGCCTAATAATTTGGAGCATTCCCGCACGCGTTCGGTCAGGAGGTCGTCCGTACGGCTGGGGGCTGGATTTCCACTGGGATGATTGTGGGCAAGGATGAAGCCATAGGCGTTATGGATGACGGTGGGGCGTAATATGTCACGTGGATGAGCAATGGATTCGTTCAAGGTCCCGATGGATATTTCCACAGGTTTGATGAGGCGGCACTTGGTATCCAGCAGCAGAACGAGCACCGTCTCCTTTTCCTTCCAGCGCATGGCTGTGGTCAGATAATCATAGACATCTTCCGGTGTTTGAATGGGTTGACGTGACAGAGTTTCACGGAGAGCCCTCGCTCCCAGTTCAAAGGCAGCACTCAGCGTAGCGGCTTTCGCCATGCCTATTCCCTTGCAAATGTTCGCTATTTCAGCAGCTTCCATATGAGCTAGGGCATCTAGAGAGCCAGCAGACTGAATCAGATCCGAGGACATGTCCAACACATTTTTCCCCTTGATCCCCATTCGGAGAAAGATAGCAAGCAGTTCCGCGTTGCTGAGGCTGTGCCTTCCTTGGCGGAGCAGTTTTTCCCTGGGCAGAGACTGTGAGGGCAATTCCTGAAGTTTGCGGTAGGTCATTTCAATAACAGAGGCGTGCGGTAGAAAGAATGGCGGAAGGCAGATGTCGCAGCGTATCCCCTGCCGTCAATGTTTGCTGGGTGGCTTCTCCGGCGGAGATTGCCATTTCGGAAGCTCGGCCACACAGGTAGACGCCCAGAACGGCGGAAACCAGCAGGGATTCCCCCTGGCTTATGAAGCCTCCGCAAATACCTGCCAGAACGTCTCCCTGACCGGCAGTTGCCATGCCGGGATCCCCAGTGATGTTATAAAAAAGAGGTTTTCCCCGTTGGGTGACGATGGTGCGTGCTCCCTTGTAAATCAGGGCGGCTTCATGTTCTGCCAGAAAGCAGTCGGCAATGTCTGCTCGGATGGCATAGTTGTCTGCATCTGGCAGAAGTCTGCGAATTTCTCCATGGTGGGGAGTAGCCAGAACGTGTTCTCCCAAGTTCCACTGCATGGCCGCGGCCAGATTCAGCCCGTCCGCATCCAGAACAGTGGGGGTACCTGTTTCCAGAATGAGGCGGATGGCTTCCGCATCTTCCTCCGATACGGAACCGATACCTGGGCCAATGAGGAAAGCACTGAATGTACGAATGGAGATATCTGCGTAACTGTCCACGGGCCTGACCATGATTTCCGGAGGCATGGATGGAGCGATTAAGGGATAGACGTCTTTGTGAACGTGCAGTGTAACCAGACCGGCTCCTGCCCGGAGAGCTGCTTCACAGCAGAGACGGGCCGCACCCAGCATTCCTTCAGAGCCAGCTATGACGCCAATGTGCCCGCGTTTGTTCTTATAATCCGTATAGGGTCTTGCAGAGAGGAATTTGGTAAGCCGTGAGGAGGTAATAAGTTCCGTGGCGGGGAGCGCCTGTACGTGAAGGCCGGGAAGGTCAATGCAGACTAAGCGTCCGGCAAACAGGGTGGCGTCATCGTCCAGCAGGCCCTGCTTAACGGCTCCTATGCACATGGTGAAATCTGCTTCCACTGCATTTTGCTGAGGCATTCCCGTGTCTGGATCCACTCCGGTGGGGATATCAATAGCCACGGTACGTACAGCCCCGCAACGGTTTCTTATATAGTTCATTTCCGCGCAGAGAGCGGAGATTTCCCTCCGGAGCATTCCCTTTGCCCCTATTCCCAGCAGGCCGTCCAGCAGGATCATAGGTTTTCCCGTACGGGGAAGGGGAGGGGCCTGGTATTCCTGAGGGGGAGGAGATATTTCCGCCAACTGCCGCACGGAAAGTTCACTCCATTCGTTGCGCGGGTAAGCGGTTCGGAAGCCTATTTCCCAGCCATGTTGTTTCAGTATGTTAAGGACGGTGAGGGCATCTCCCCCGTTATTCCCTTTGCCTACATAGGCTACGCACAATCCCGGGTCGGGGAAGAACTGCATGAGAGATTCCGCAATACCGGAAGAGGCCAGTTTCATCAGGGTTCTGGCTGGTGTTCCGCTAACGATGAGCTCGCGTTCCGCGATCTGCATATTTTCCGTGGAGCAAACTTTCATGGCATACTGATAGAGGCAGCCTTTACTGTAAGCTAAAAAACCTTCTCCTGCAAGCCGGAGAAGGTTTTTAAAAAGAAGCGGACCAGGGAGCAGCTAACCGATGCGGAACGTGATGCGCGCTTTGGTCATGTCATAAGGAGACATTTCCATACGCACTTTGTCCCCTACCACGATTTTAATAAAGCGTTTGCGCATTTTGCCGGAAATATGGGCCAGCACTTCGTGCCCGTTGGGAAGGCGCACCTTGAACATGGTTCCTGCCAGTACGGCGCAGATGGTGCCTTCCACTTCAATTTCACTTTCGGAGTTTTCTTCCTTGGACTCTGATTTATTGAAATTCTTTCTGCCCTTGGTGTGGCGTCCTCCGCCTCCTTGCGGGCGTTGCCTGTTGGCGTTACCTCCGGGGCGGCTTCCTCCCCCTGTTCTGGAATTTCCCGGTCCTGCAGACTGTCCGACCGACCGTGCCGCTCCTGTGCCATTGCCGGAAGGCCTGGATTGTCCGGGACGGTTACTGGTGCCGGTCGGTCTGGAACCGGGGCGGGAATTTTGTCCGCCGCTGGGGCGGCTGCTGGATCTTGGATTCGGGCTGATAGGACTCTCCTTGTAAAGTTAAAATGAACGCGTGTGTACAAATCCCGCGCAGGCGAATGATAAACCATATTTTTGCAAGGGCAAGTCCTGAATGCGGAAGTTGTGCAAATAAAACACAATTCTATGGAAAGGGACGGGAAAAAGGCTGTAAAAGAGAAAAAGTATTTGACATTTACGTGAATAATCATTAGGAATGCGCCCCCGAATTGGAAGATAACGGCAGGATGCCGAAAAACGAGAACGAAGAATTGAACCATGAAGACCTTCTCAGCCAAACCGCAAGAAGTAGAGCGCAAATGGTATGTTATAGACGCTGCCGACAAGGTGCTCGGCCGTGTTGCCGTTGAAGCGGCTAACATTTTGCGTGGCAAGAACAAGACAATTTTCACCCCCCACGTTGATTGTGGCGATTTTGTCATTATCGTGAACGCGGACAAGGTGGTGTTGACCGGTAACAAGGAAAATGCCAAAATTTATACCCGTTTCTCCGGTTACGTTGGCGGTAAGCAGGTGGACACCCCCCGTAAGATTCGTGCTCGCCGCCCTGAACTTCTTCTGGAACTGGCTGTTAAAGGCATGGTTCCTCACACCCGCTTGGGCCGTCAGCAAATGACCAAGCTGAAGGTTTATGCCGGCGCCTGCCATCCGCATGAAGCCCAGCAGCCCACTGCCATTACTCTCTAATTGATTTTTCAGACATGAGTCAGACAACCCCATACAACGCCACCGGCCGTCGTAAGACCGCCATTGCACACGCTTGGCTTACTGAAGGTTCCGGCCGCATCACGATCAACCGCCGCGGTTTTGAGGAATATCTTCCTACCGTTCAGTTGCAGAATGCTGTTCTTCAGCCCTTTCAGGTTACCAATACCATGAACAAGTTTGATGTGAACGTCGTTACCAAGGGCGGCGGTATTCACGGACAGGTGGGAGCCATTCGCATGGCGATCGCCCGTGCTCTTGTTCAGGTTGATGAGGCTTCCCGTGCCCAGCTTCGTGAATTCGGTCTTCTGACCCGTGATTCCCGCATGAAGGAACGTAAAAAGCCCGGCCGTCCTGGAGCCCGCAAGCGTTATCAGTTCTCCAAGCGTTAAGCTTGGCTGGTTGCGAAGGAACTGGCTTTACCATTTCTTTCTCGGAAAAGGAGTACTCCCTGTGGAGTGCTCCTTTTTTGTTGCAGGAAGAGCTCTGTTTTTTTACTGCTTCACGCGTCTTTAAAAAGCTTTTTCTGGTTGGATTGCTTACGGCGGCTTTCAATGATTTTCCTGCATTTGCCGTGAAGGGAACAGGTTTTCCTGTACAGGAATGTTTGGTTGACGAGGGTTACCGATGGTACGGTGTTCCTGCCAGAATAGTGTGGCAACGGTAAAGCTGTTCCAGCAGGACAACAAGCGCCAGTTCATGTTGAAGGGTGAATTTGCTCAAGGACAGGATATGATTGCACCGGGACCGCAATTCTTCCGTATGACCGTCTGAGGCTCCGATGAGAAATGCTATGCGGCGCACGGAATGCATTTGCCAGTCCTTTGCCAGGTCGACCAGCTTTTTTGTGGTCCAAAGTTCTCCGCGTTCGTCCATGGCGATGCGCAGGCAACCCTCACTGGCGGCCAGCAGACGTTTTGAAACGTCTTGGGAGTTTCCATCCCTGACAAGTTTGAGTTCCGTTTTGCCGAAGGGCCTGAGGCGGTTGAGATAGAGTTCCACGCCTTCCTTGGCGTAGCCTAGAGAAGGCTTTCCGGCGGCCAGAATCAGGAATTGCATGAGGAGTCAGGAGTTGGAAGATGAGTTAAGGTAGTTCAGCAGGGTGCGGGCCCAAGTTTCCGAAATGCCGCGGATGGCGGCGATAGAAGCCGGGTCCGCCTTTTTAATGGCAGTTACGGATTTGAATTTTTCCAGCAACAGTCTTTTTTTTGAGGCGCTCATGCCTGGGGCGTCGTCCAAGGCGCTTTCCCGCATGCGTTTGCGGTAGAGCAGTTCATTATAGCCGTTGGCGAAGCGGTGGGCTTCGTCGCGGATGCGCTGCATGAGTTTGAGGGCTCCCGTGTTGTGAGGCAGGCAAAGGGGCTGGGACTGGTGGGGGAAAAATATTTCTTCCCTCTGCTTGGCCAGGCCTACGATGGGCATGTCTCCCAGGCCGATGGCTTCCAAATCGGCCAGAGCGGAGGAAAGCTGTCCTTTACCTCCGTCCACTACTACCAGATCTGGAACTTTGATGGGGGCTTTTCCTTCCGCGCTGAGTTTCTTAAGCCACTGGTACAGGGTCATGTCCGCCTGCCGTGAGGCTACGGCATCGCTCTCCGCCAGAATGCGGGAGTAACGCCTCCGGATGACTTCCGACATGGAGGCGAAGTCATTTTGTCCGTCTACAGTGCGTATACGGTACCGCCGGTAGGCCTTGTTGTCCGGCCTGCCGTTGGTGAAGCGCACCATGGAGGCCACGATATGGTTGGAAGAGACATTGGAAATGTCAAAGCATTCCATGATGGTTGGGGGAGATTCTAATCCCAGTGCTACCCCCAGTTCCTTCATGTCTTCTTCCGGGTGAACGGTGCCGGGAAGATCGGGAGTTCCTTTTCGGAACCTCCGGGCGGGTTCCAGTACCTTGACCAGATTGTCCCGGATGTCCCGCAGATATGCCGCGCGTTCAAAGTCCAGTTCATCGGCGGCTTCCATCATTTCCCTGGTAAGTTCGTCCAGAGCGCTTTTTTTTCCCGTCCCTTCCAGCAGACGCACCGCCTGGTCAAAGTTCCGGTTGTAATCATTGATGGAAATGCGGCCAACGCACGGAGCGGAGCAGTTGCGAATCACATCCGCATGGCAGTGCCTGAAGTCATGGATACCCGGATTTTTTGTCTTGCAGGTTCGCAGCCGGAAATGCCGGTTGAGCCATTCCTGCGTGGCGTAAAGAGCCTGGGAGTGGACAAAGGGGCCGAAGTAGCGCGCTCCGTCATCTTTGCGCACCCGCGCCAGCTGGAAACGAGGCAGTTTTTCCCCCTTCGGAATTTTCAGCAGGGGGTAGCGCTTGTCGTCCTTCATCTGGATATTGTAATGCGGGCGATATTGTTTAATCAGTTTGCTTTCCAGCAGAAAAGCCTCCTGGTCATTTCTGGTTTCAAAATAATCAAATGACGCAATAGCATTAATGAGCGCTCTTGTCTTATGATTGGAGAGTGTGGCTCCCGTAGGAGAAAAATAATTGCCCAGGCGGCGGTGAAGGTCCTTGGCTTTGCCCACGTAGATGGTATTTCCCCGGGCGTCTTTCATGATATAAACGCCTGGTTTGTGCGGAGTTTCCCTCCAGAGTTCTTTCAGGGTTGGTTGCTCGCGGTCTGCCACGCAGGCATTATGCCATATGAGGCAAGAAATGGAACTGCGGAAACGTACTGTATTACGGCTACTTGGCTTGCCTAGGAAAACTTCTTCTGTATAATCCCCTATGTCTTTTGTATGAACCCTGTACCGTTTACCACGCTGGCTGCCGCCATGGATTTTGTGGTGGGAGATAGAAATTATCCCCTTTCTGAGCTGTTCATGAAAGGCGGTTTCATCATGTGGCCGCTGCTTCTGTTATCCATCGCCGGAGTAGTGGTGCTGGTCATGTGCTGCTTTTCTACCCGTGCTGCCGCCGTTTTGCCTACCAAACTGGTGGAACAGGCGGAATCTTTCATCCGCAAGCGGGATTACACGGGGCTTTCCATCCTCTGCAAGAATGGAGATTCCTGCTACGCTCGCGTGATGTTGACTGTAGCCAACTTCATGTTGCGCAACCCCTCCGCCCAGTTTGAGGAGGTGAGGGAGATAGCCTCTGCGGAAGGAGGACGGCAGGCGGGGTTCCTAAGCCGCCAGATTTCCTGGCTGTCGGATATTGGCGCCGTAGCCCCCATGCTGGGGCTGTTGGGGACCGTGGTCGGGATGATGAAAACCTTTTTTGAGATTGCCAACGGTGATTTTTCCGGGGGCAAGCAGCGCATCGACATGGCGGGCGGCGTGGCGGAAGCCTTGATTACGACGGCGGGCGGCCTGATGCTTGGGATTCCCGCCATCCTGGCCTATGTATATTTCCGCAGCCGTGTACACAAACGGGTAGGAGACCTGGAGGCAGCCGTCACGCACAGTGTTTCCGTAGTTGCCACCCAGCTTCAGAAGCCACGAGCCGGTGCAGCTGGGGCTTTTCATGAAGAGGAACTTCCCAGAGTCCCCGTAGATCCCACTTCCCTGCGCGATGTGCGTGGGCTCTAGCCGGAACGCATCTACTTCTCCACCTCACCGGAAGATTGTATGAAATTTCATTATAAAATGCCCAGTCCCATCGGGTTCCAATTGGCCCCCATGCTGGACATCGTATTTCTGCTGCTGGTGTTTTTCATCGTAACCCAGACATTTGAGGATGATGAACCGGATCTTTCCATCAATCTTCCTTCAGCAGAGACTCCCAAGCCCGGTGAAAACGTGTCCAATGAAATTATCGTGAATATCCGTAAAGATGGTACCGTGGTAATCAACCGCCAGCCGTACACAATGCCGCAGCTGGAAGACAAGCTTTTTTCTGTCGCCCGGTTGGACAAAACCATGCTCGTCCGTATCCGCGTGGATGAGAAGGCGGAATCCGGCGTGGTGGTGCATGTGATGGACGCATGTCTGAAGGCCGGGCTGAATAACGTTTCTTTTTCCACGCGTCCTCCGGCTCCATCTTCCATCAATGTTTCCAATTCCCAGGCTTCATGAAAGCGTTCTTTTCCATTAATGCAGGTTTAATAACTTTGGCGATGTTTTCCGCCTCCCAGGAAAATATTCCGGATGCCGCTCCCATCGCGGATGGTCCGCTGGTCGCTAATCCGGAGCAGGATACGCTGGATATGGCGGACATGCTGTACAAGCAGGCCCAGGCTCCGGCTACGAAGGAGAACCGGCAGGAATATGGACGCCTTCTTGATTTAAGCTTGCGTAAATATCTGGAATTTACCCAACGTTTCCCCCAGTCCGCCCAGGCTCCTCTGGCGGAGTATCGTGCTGCCATGTGTTTGGAGGAGCTGGGCAGGAAAGATGAGGCACATGGCCTGTTCCTCAGATTGATTCAGACGGGCAGCCCCGCCCTGGTTGCCGCCTCCGCCTACCGTCTGGCGACGGATGCTTCTTCTGCCGGGGAGATAGATAAGGCCATCCAGTATTACCAGCTCGTGATTCGCAATGCGGAACAGAATGATTTGAAGGTGGACGCCCAGTACCGTCTGGGACGCCTGTTTCTTTCCAGCGGTAATCCGGAGGCAGCCGCCACCATGTTTTGTGCGGTGATGGGCAATCCGGAAGCGGATGCCAAGTTTGTTCTGGTGTCCCGGATGGGATATGCCGCCCTGTGTGCGGATACGGGACGCTTGGGAGAAGCTTATTCCGAATATCGCAAGGTGCTGGAAACGCCCGGTGTGGATAACAGGAACAGGGGAATCGCCACTCTTCAGGCCGCCATGCTGGCCACCAAACTGAAAAAGACTGCGGAAGCCCAGGGCCTTTATGAACGGCTTTTGAAGGACGAGTCCCTGAAGGAGATGGCGCCGGAGGCCCGAATGGGGCTTCTTCTGGGGCTGTACAATATGGGCAAGTACAGGGAGATACTTTCCCAGTATGAGCAGCAGAAGGGAATAAAGATGCCGACAAAGGACGGCCAGGTGCGTCTGTTGATGCTGCTGGGGCAGTCCGCCTATAAATTGAAGGAGTACCGGAAAGCGGCGGATTTCTTTCTGGAAGCGGAAAAGTCCGTTCCTTATACGCAGGAGGCCATGCAAGCCTCCTTTTACCGGTTGTTGTGTTATAATGAACTCAAGCAGAAAGATCTTCCCCAGCGGGCTCAGAGCTTCCTGAACCATTATGCCAAGGCTTTTCCTACCAGTGAACTGCATGATATGGTGCGCCTGATGGCTGCAGAGAACCTGTTCAGCTCCAATCCGGCGGATGCCGCCCGGTTTTATGCCAGCATTGATTTTGACAAGGTGCCTCCGAAGATGCGCGCGGATATTTTATATAAGAGCGCGTGGGCGATTGCCCAGGCCGGGAACAGAGGTGTGGCCGCCAAGCTGCTGACTGATTTTATCAATGATTTTCCAAAAGATCCCCGCATTTGCGAGGCATTGACGTTACGCGGAGACATGTATGCCAAGACCAAGAAGGAAGCTGAGGCTCTGATGGATTTTGACCGTGTGATTGCCCGTTGGCCGAAAGCTGAATCAGCTGCCGCCGCATGGCAGAGAGCCGCTCAGATTTATGCGGGACGCCAGGATATGGCGAACATGGCGAAGTATTATGAAGGCCTGATCCAGAATTTTCCGAAGGCGTCTCCTGCCGCTCTGGCTGAAGCCCATTTCCTGCTGGGGCGTGCGGCGTTTGACCAGGGAGATTTCAAGTCTTCTATCAGCCATATGGCGGAGGCCAAGACGCTGGATCCCCAGAAATACGGAGAACAGGTTAATGTGCTTTCCGTCCTGTCCTATCACAAGCTCCAGGACATGAATAAACTGAAGGAAGCCCTGGAAACCCTGCAAAAGGAAAATCCTTCCGCCGTGGCTCGTGTGCCGGATGTCATTCCCGCATGGCTGGGTCTTCAGGCCTATGGGATGAAGGATCTGGAAACGGCGGACAAGTATATGACCTGGGCTACGCAGAACGACCAGCTTCAGAATGTGAAGAAGGTGATTTGGCGTAATTTGGCGAAGGTGCGCCTGGCGCTCAGAAAGTATGACCGCGCCTTGGTGGCTTCCAACAATTTCCTGAAGGATGAGGATCAGCCTTACCGCCGTGCGGACGGCATGCTGGACAAGGCTTCCATTTTGCTGGGGCTGGGCAAGTATGCGGATGCCAGAAAGACGGCGGAAGATGCGCTGGCTCTGGGCGTGGAAGGTCCTTTGATGGCTTCCTTGAAAATTGTTCTGGGGGATATTTCCTATGCGGAGAAAAAGTTTGATGAAGCGGCCAAGCATTACGGTGTTACGGCCGAGCTGTTTGTCAATGACGCTGAACTGAAACCCAAGGCTCTGTTCAAGGCGGCAGAAGCTTTGGACAAGGCCGGCCGCAAATCGGAGGCTTCCCAATATCGGGGCCGCCTGCAAAAGGAATTCCCGGATTGGAAACAGGATGGAGAGTCTTTGCCTCCGGACGCACGATAAGCGTTTTAAAGATTGAAACCGGAAATGGAGAACAGGCGTAAAAGATGGTATGATCTGTTTGGATTGCTGCCTCGCAATCTGGGCCGTCTGTTGCTGTGGTTCAGCCTCATTCCTATCGCTTTCATCATCGTTCTTCTCGTTTATGCATGGAGGGCGGACCAGTATGAGCTGGACGAGGTTTTGGCGCCGTTGGAAAATTGTGCCGCATATGATCGCAACGGCCAGTGGATAGGCACCTTGACAGATCATGACCGGGTGTATGTAGCGCGCAATGAACTGCCCGATAATCTGGTGAATGCTTTCATTGCGCGGGAAGATGAAGACTTTTTCGAACATGGCGGCATTGTGTACTCTTCCATTATCCGCTCCATTTGCCGGAATCTGACTACGTTGTCCTATGCCCAGGGTGCTTCCACGATTACGATGCAGCTGGCGCGGAATTGTTATGAGCTGGGGGGGAAGACCCTGGATCGCAAGGTTTTGGAAATGGCCGTGGCCCGCCGCATTGAGGGCAAGTATTCCAAGGATGAAATTCTGACGGCTTACCTGAACCGCATTTATTTTGGCCAGCAATGCTATGGGATTGCGCAGGCGGCGGATTTGTATTTCGGCAAAAAAGTGGCGGATCTGACACTGGCGGAGTGCGCTACCCTGGCCGGTCTGGTGCGCGGACCTTCCATCTACAATCCTGTTTACAGCCCGGAGGCTGCTGCCAAGGTCCGCAATGCGACGCTGGAAAGGATGTTTGAGTGTGAATTCATTACCCAGGAACAATTATGGCAGGCGCTCCGCGAACCGATGGCGGTGGCCGGTAAACGGGAAGCTCGGCCCGGTTCTTATCCCGTTCTGGTCGTTTCCCGCGAGTTGGGAGACCTGGATTGCTGCGACGAGCAGGAGGGAACCTCCAGCATTTTTGTAATGACCACGCTGGATTTGGAATTCCAGCGGATGGTTGAAGATGTAAGCGAGCCTATGCTGGCCGCTCTGGAATCTTCTTCTGTGTGGGCAGGGTTGCCCAAAAGGGTGGACAACCAGTTGAATCGTTGTGTGCAAGCGGCCATATTGTGTGTGGATTCCCGTAAAGGGGAGTTGCTGGCCGTAACAGGGGGACGCTCCGCCCAGGACGGTCTGGACCGATGGCAGTCCAGGGTAATGCCCGGCGATCTGTTCACTCCCATCGTCAATTTATGCGCCGTCGACCAGCGTAGAACCGTTATTCGCAGCAATCCGGAAGTCACTGGCCGCGGGGTAGGTTTCAATACAGTAATAGAAACGGCACAAAAGGCCGGTTACAAAGGGGAACTTCCCCGTTCTTCGGACTTGTATACCGGCAGGTTTTCCGTGCCTCTTTCGCATGCCGTCAATGCCCTGTATCTCATCGGCAATGACGGGCTCAATGTGAGTATTTCCTCCGTCAGGCAGGTGGGCACCACCAAAAAGAACCTGGTGATGGTGAATGCCCCCTCTCCGGAAGAAAGCCGCCGGGAAATCCTGCCTAGGGAATCCGCCCACCTGGTGGCGTCCCTTCCTCCCTTCCGCTACGACGAACGAACCAGGAAAACCTTCGTCAATGTCAAACTTCCGGGAAATACGGGACATTTTTCCGCCGTCATGGGGCGTTATTTCACGGTTTTTGCCTGGGTGGGCTTTGATTCTCCGGAGGCCGCCGTCTATGAAAAGAAAGGGGTTTCCGCGGCGTTGGCAAAAACCTGTTCCTCCCTGGCCGGGGAGGTGTATGACCGTGCGGAGGAAGGCCGCAGAAAAGCTGTCCGGGAACGCCGGGAGCGGGAAAATGCTGCAGAGCAGGGCCCCCAATGAAGTTCAATTTTCCATTAGTAGAAGCATCATGAGACACTCACTTGAAATGACCACGGCCATCCAGGCCGCCAAATCCGCCGGAGCTTTTCTGAAGAAGCATTTTTATGAGCAAAAGAAGGTGGATGAAGCCAGCCAGAATGATATCAAGCTGGAGTTGGACAAGCTTTCCCAGAAACTGATTACGGAGGAAATTCTTTCCGTGTTTCCCAACCACGCTGTTTTGGGAGAAGAAGGATACACCGGGGACAGGAACAGCGAGTGTGAATGGATTGTAGACCCCATTGACGGGACGGTGAATTATTTTTACACGATTCCCTGGTTCTGCGTCTCCATAGCTTTGCGCCGCCGCGGGGAAGTGGTGTTGGGCGTGATTTACGATCCCATGATGGATGAATGCTGGCATGTGGAAAAGGGCGGGATTCCGTACATGAATGATCATCCCATGCATTGCAGCCGGCGGGAACGCATGGCGGAAGCCGTGGTATTCGTGGGGCACGGCAAGACGGACGGTTCCAAAGAAAAGGGGATTGAGCGCTTCGCTAGGATCGCTTGGCAGGTACGCAAGGTGCGCAATAACGGTTCTGCGGCTCTGGCCCTGGCTTATATTGCCTGCGGCAGATTTGACGCCTATGTGGAAAGCGTCATTTCCATCTGGGATGTCGCCGCTGGGGTTTTGCTGGTGGAAGCAGCCGGCGGCAAGGTTGTTTTGGAACCGAAGGAAGATAATCCGGAACAGTTCGCCATTGCCGCATGGAACGGCCGCATCCCTATCATGGAGGCGCTGGGAGAATAACCCGAACATTATTGCCGCAGTACCGTATGAAAAACATGATCGCTTTGACCGGGATCGGGTATGATATTCACCGTTTTGCGGAGATTCCTCGCCCCTTGATGCTGGGCGGCGTGCATATTCCTTCCTCCCGCGGCCTGGACGGCCATTCCGACGCGGATGTTTTATGCCACGCTATTGCGGATGCCCTGCTGGGTGCTGCCGGGTTGCCGGACATCGGCTACTGGTTTCCGCCGGGCGATCCTGCCTGCAAGGACATCCCTTCCCTGGATATTGTGGCGAAAGCCGTTTCTCTGATTCGGGAGCGTGGAGGTCGCATCGTGAATGTGGACTCGTCCCTTATTGCAGAATCTCCCCGCATTTCTCCTTATTTGGAGCAGATGAAGGGAGCTTTGGGAACCGCTCTGGGAATCTCTCCGGTCCGCGTGGGCATCAAGGCCACTACCAATGAACAGCTTGGCGCGCTGGGCCGTAGGGAAGGCATTGCCGCTTTTGCCGTAGCGGCTATTCTGATGCCGGAGGATTTGGCCATGCCGTAAGGCGAACGCTCCGGTTCCGTTTCTGGAAGCCTTTTTTCAAAAAAGGAAGCCGGTACGGGGCTTTAAACAAGGAATATGCTTCAGAAATAACGGGGCAGGTGGAAATGGCGCTTTTTTGGGGAGCCTTTTCCAAGCAGTTTTAATGAAATGACAGGAAATTTTTAACCGTTCCCTGGCGGAAAAGCCGTTTTTGGCTGCATAATAATATTACCCATTTCCCTGCACAGGGAAGAGGCGTTGCCTGATGTCAGCTGATGCAACGGTAATAATAATCCACGCGGGAGATGAACCAAGACCATTTGAAGCCGGGTTTGCCATTGTCCAGCAGAAGGTGGGGGCAACGCTTGCCGGTCCAGTAGTAATGGGGCACGACATTCCGCAGGGGAATATCGTGGGCATACATGTTGTAGGCCGCCAGCTTGGCGGCGCGGTCAAAGGTTTTGACGATGCTCTGTCCTCGCTTCTCACACATTTCAATGCCGATGGAGTACATGTCTCCGGGGCCGCCCCGGTCCGCATGGCGTCCCGTTTCATTCAGGGGGATATGCTGCATGGTCACGTACGGGTCTACCGTATAATGCCAGTTGCAGCGCAAAGCTCCATTATTCAGGGCGCGCGCATGCTGCATGGCGTCTGCGGACGGGTTTTCCGTGTTGTGCATGGTGATGAAGCGTGGCTTCATTCGGGAAGAACGGCGGCGGAGCGGAGAAGATTTAGGCATGAACATCGGCCGGACGTTACATTCCGCCAGCAATTGGCGCGGAGAACGTTTCACCACGGGGACCCCGGAGGGCTTAAAGGAGATCATGGGAGCCATTCCTGCTTTTCCGGAAGGTTCCGAACAACTGGTCAGGGCAAGCAGGGCGGCGGTTTCCAGCAGAAAAGTTCTGCGGTCCATGCCCTGGACTTTCTCCAGCATGGGCTGGAGCTGACCGGAAAAGCGGGCAAGATAAGTGGCGATGGTGGAAATATTGCTCATACGGAGGCCGGGGGATGGGGAATTTTCAGCACGGATGCGGGAAAAGTTAAGTTCACGCTAAGATTCGCTCTTCTTCTTTGCAACGAAAAAGTGTGAAAGCTTCAGCATTGTGCCGAATTCTTCGCTCTTTTTGTCATATTGGTTTGCTTAAACCGTTGTTGAGAGCAGAACAGTCTCTGCTTCTGCGGCGGTGACGGCATTCGCGCCTGCCGGGGACAGAATGAATTCTCCCTTCCGGGCCGTTTTCCCGTCCCAGAGCACGGAACCGCAGAGGATCGTGAAGACGGCAAAGCGGGAGGAGTCCGGCTGGGTAAACCGTTCTCCCTTATCCAGGCGGTATTCCTTTGTGGTGAAATGCGGCATTTCCGTCAGGTATCCGGGGCGCTGGCAGAGTTCCCGGAATTCCCCGATGGAATCCAATGCCTGTTCCAGGTGCAGTTCCCGTCCTCGTCCGGAGTCATCCGTGCGGTTCCAGTCATAAAGGCGGTAGGTGGTATCGCTATTCTGCTGGATTTCCGCAATGAGGTGCCCGGCGCCAATGGCGTGAACCAGCCCTGCCGGAATGTAAAGGTGTTCCCCCGGTTCCAGATGGGTGGAGCGTATCAGTTGCTCCATCTGTCCTGTTTCCGCCGCATGACGGATGTCCGGGAGTGTGGCGTTTTCCTTCATTCCCCCGTAAATCAGGGCGTCTGGGGATGCATGCAGAACATACCAGATTTCATTTTTTACTTCTCCCTGCCGGGCTGCCGCCGTGCGTTCCGGGGGATGCACCTGAACGGAAAGATTTTCGCGGGCATCCAGAATTTTGCAGAGCAGGGGAAAGCGGGGGAAACGCTCGTAGCCGGGACCGAAAATTTCCTGCCGATGTTCTTCCCACAGCCGGTGCAGGGACATTCCTTCCCATTCGCCGTCCTTGACTATACTCATGGCTTCAGGACGGTCGCTGATTTCCCACGCTTCTCCATAAGCTGTTTCCCGGTCGGGCAGTTCCCGTCCCAGCATGGTTCTCATACTTTGTCCGCCCCAGATGCGCGGCTGGTAGATGGAATGGAATCGAAAAGGCTGCATGGTTGTAGCGGAAGCGTAGGATATCTTTTATGGACGGGCAAGCAAAATGCCCACAGGGTTTCCTGTGGGCATGGAGAGGGAGGAAGACGGAGAATTGCCTGTTATTTGATGGATTCCCAGACAATGCCGATTTCGTCAAATGGCACATGTTCCTTGTTCTTGTCCGGTTTCGGAACGCCGTAGTTGGTCCGGAACAGGGGCAGGATGGGAGCTCCCGTTTTAGGATCCTTGCTCATGGGGGCCATTCCAACTTCTTCAAGCAGAAGAGTCATGCCGAATTCACCACCAGGACCTTCACTAACCAGGATTTCAATGGGGTAAACCTTGCCCTGTTCCACCGTGAACTGCTTGCCGGCTGCCACACCGCGCATAGTGTTGTTCCAGTGCCCGGAAGAACTGTATTTGTAGAACGTAACGGGGGGGACATTGATGCCCACTTCCCGGAGTTCCTTTTTCAAGTCGTCATTGCCGGGTTTGCCTTCCATGGCATCAAGCCATTTGGCATTGTTTGCCGTCATTTTTCCCAGAGAAGCGGATTCCCAGCCGTAGTCGAAGACATTCTGTTTATTGAACCGTACTACTAAGTAGTCGTCTCCCAGCCCCACGAATCGGAACGTGCCGGACTTGGGGGCGCGTACTTTTCCCCGGTAAATGGCGAGCCACTGGCTAGGCTTTACTTTGTCATCGCAACCGTAGGCCTTGGGAGCGTCTTTGGCGGGAGTCCTGGGTATGTAGAACTGGGCTGCGTATAATTGTTGCGGAGCCTTGTAAAAACGGTTCAGTTCCGATTCGTTCCAGCCTTTGTTCACGAAGCGGGAAAGGAACTCCCTGTACTGGTTCGTGTTCATGTTGGTAGGACGTCCGCCAGGAGTCTGCTTGGTGTCGTAAAAGGTACCTACCAGCGTGCTTCCGGAGGGTTGGGACGTGCCGAAAGCAGAGGTGGAGTCTCCCAGGTCGGGGCCGAAGCCGTCCCCCATGCCGAGGGTGGTACCCTCTTCCAGCATGACAGGTTCATCGGGCGGGTCAATGTCGATCTTGGGGAGGCTCACCGGAGCGGCGGCCGCTGCCACCACGACCTTGACGGGCGTCTCCGCATGGGAGGAAGAGGAAGTTTCCCTCTGTACTTCCGGCGGCGGGGGCGTATCCGACGGCGGCGCATCGTCCGGCGTGATGTAGCCGACGACTTTGGGTTCTTCCGGAGGGGCGATGATGATGGTCAGGGAGTAGAGAATGGCTCCTGCCAAAACGACGGAGAGAATGGATGTCGCTAATGCGGCAATATAATTTTTCCGCCTTTCCTTGCGCAGGGTTTCCACTGCGTCTTCCGTGGGTTCTATATGAAGGCTCATGCATGTATGATAGCACAAGAATCCCATATGTTGAGTAACATGAAGATAACAGGGATAACATGTCGGTAACAAAAAAGGCGCCCTTGCCGTCCTTTCTCCGTATGGGCTTTTCAGCGTTTCCCCCGTCTTTCCGTCCCTCCCGGTGCCAGCGCAATGGCAAGGGTGGAGCAGATGCCCAGAATCAGGGGATAATACAGGTATTTCATGACCAGCAGGGGAGAAACCTGGGAGATTCCGGCGGCCATGAGCATTTGAGCGCCGTAGGGGATGACTCCCTGAACCAGGCAGGAAAAGGTGTCCAGAATGCTGGCGCTGCGTTTGGGTGAGATATGGAATTTGTCGCTTATTTCCTTGGCGATGGGGCCAGCCGTGATGATGGCGATCGTATTGTTGGCCGTGCAGAGGTTGGCCAGGGAAACCAGCCCGGCAATGCTGAATTCCGCGCCGCGCCTGCTGTGGATATGGGCCGTAATTTTTCCGATAATATACGCGATACCTCCGTTGAAACGGATGATGGACAGCACGCCGCCGGCCAGCAGAGTGACGATGATCAGTTCTCCCATGCCGGTCATGCCGCTGCCCATGGCTTGGAACCAGGCCATGAAAGAGAAATACCCCATGCCGATGCCAATCAGTCCCGTTGCAAGGAGCCCCATGGTCAGAACGACCATGACGTGGATTCCGGCCAGGGCCGTCACCAGTACGAGCAGATAGGGGAATACCTTCATCCATTCAATGGAGATATCCGCTGTGGAGGGGGACTGCACGTTCCATCCGAGCAGGATGTAGCAGGCCAGGGCCAGCAGGGCGGCGGGGAGCGCCACCTTTATGTTGGCTCGGAATTTGTCCCGCATGGCGCAGCCCTGCGTACGGGTGGCGGCGATCGTGGTGTCTGAAATGAAGGAAAGATTGTCTCCGAAGAATGCTCCCCCCACCACAATGGCCGTCATCATGCCGGCGCTGACCTGCGTGGCCTGTGCCAGCCCTGTGGCTACGGGAGCCAGAGCGACAATGGTGCCTACGGATGTTCCTACGGAGAGGGAGATGAAACAGGAGGCGATGAACACGCTGGCAAACAGCAGATTGTCCGGAAGAAGCCGCAGCGTAAGCTGCACGGTGGCGTCAATGGCTCCCATATCCCTGGCAGACTGGGCGAAGGCTCCTGCCAGCACGAAAATCCAGACCATCATCAGGATGTTCCGGTTGGCCACTCCGGAGGAAAACAGATCCACCCGTTCCGCCATGCTTTTTCCGCGGGTGATGAAAACGGCCCAGACAGCTGCCGCCATAAAGGCTACCGTGACCGGCACAGCGTAAAAATCCTGTACGGCTATGAAGATGACCAGGTAAAGCAAGAAGAAAACCAGCAGGGGGCTCAGCGCCCACAGGCTGGCTTTGGCGGGGGGCGTGTCCTGGTTGTCCGGGGGGCCGGTCATGGAGTGAGGGGATCTGGCCGAAAAGTCAGTTGCCGACGGCTTCCATCCGGCTCAGATACCACCGGTAAATGCGTTCCACTCCCTCTTCCAGCTCCACCCGGTGTTTCCAGCCCAGGGAATGCAGCTTGGAGACGTCCGTCAGCTTGCGCATGGTGCCGTCCGGCTTGTCTGCGTTGAACGCCAGATTTCCCCGGTACCCTGCCGTAGCGGCAATCAGGCGGGCCAGTCCGCCGATGGAGATTTCTTTCCCGGTGCCGATATTGATGTGGCAGTTCCGCACTTCCCTTCCTCCTTCTTGCAGCTGGCTGAAATCCACTTGCTCCATCACATGGACGCAGGCGTCCGCCATGTCTTCGCTCCACAGGAACTCTCGCAGGGGAGTTCCCGTACCCCACAGTTCCACGGAACCGGGGGTAATGCCGTATTTGGCCAGCACGGCCAGGATTTCCTTTTCTTCAGCCGTGCCGTCCACCTGTTCCACTGGGCGCGCGTTCAGATCTTTCCGCACGGCGTTCCAGTCTCCCTCCATCAGGCACTTGGCCAGGTGTATCTTGCGTACCATGGCGGGCAGCACGTGGCTGTTTTCCAAGTGGAAATTGTCATTGGGGCCGTACAGATTTGTAGGCATGACGGCGATGTAGTTGGTACCGTATTGCAGGTTGAAGCTTTCGCACATTTTCAGCCCTGCTATTTTGGCAATGGCATAGGGTTCGTTGGTGTATTCCAGCGGGGAGGTGAGCAGGGCGTTTTCCTTCATGGGCTGGGGAGCTTCGCGCGGGTAGATGCAGGTGCTCCCCAGGAAGAGGAGCTTGGATACGCCATGCCGGAAGCTTTCCCCGATGACGTTCTGCTGAATCTGAAGGTTGCGGAAGATGAAGTCCGCCCGGTAGCGGGAGTTGGCGATGATGCCGCCCACAAACGCCGCTGCCAGAAAGACGTATTCCGGCTTTTCCCGGTCAAAAAATTCCCGGACGGCCGCAGGGTCTTCCAGATCCAGTTCTTTGTGCGTCCGGCCAATCAGGTGGGAATAGCCTTTGTCTTCCAGGGATTTCCAGATGGCGGAACCGACGAGGCCGCGGTGTCCGGCCACAAAGATTCTGCTGTTTTTTTTCATCTCAGAAATGAACGGGAGTTTTTACGTATTTCATGTCGTGGCGCACCATGATGCGCACGAGTTCCTCAAACGGAGTGGAGGTGGGGTTCCATCCAAGAAGGGTTTTGGCCTTGGTTGGGTCTCCCAGCAGTTGTTCAACTTCGGCAGGGCGGAAATATTTGGGGTCCACTTCCACCAGAATATTGCCCGTCTTCCTGTCGCGTCCGCGTTCTTCCACGCCTTCTCCCTCCCATTCCAGCTCTATTCCGGCTTCACGGAAGGCCAGCGTGCAGAATTCCCTGACCGTGTGCATTTCCCCGGTGGCGATGACGAAATCCTCCGGTGTGTCATGCTGGAGAATCAGCCACATGCATTCCACGTAATCCTTGGCGTAACCCCAGTCGCGCAGGGCGTTCAGGTTGCCCAGGTAAAGCTTGTCCTGCATGCCCTGGGCAATGCGTGCCGCCGCCAGCGTGATTTTGCGGGTAACGAAGTTTTCTCCGCGGCGTTCGCTTTCATGGTTGAACAGGATGCCGTTAACGGCAAACATATTGTAAGATTCCCGGTAATTTTTGGTAATCCAGAATCCGTATTGCTTGGCTACGCCGTAGGGTGAACGGGGGTAAAACGGCGTGGTTTCCTTCTGGGGGACTTCCTGCACCAGCCCGAAAAGCTCGGACGTGGAAGCCTGGTAGATGCGGCATTTCTTTTCCATGCCCAGAATGCGGACGGCTTCCAGCATGCGGAGGGTTCCCACGGCATCCGTTTCCGCCGTGTATTCCGGTACGTCAAAGCTGACTTTCACATGGCTCTGGGCTGCCAGATTGTAGATTTCATCCGGCTGCACGGTCTGGATGATGCGGATGAGTGAACTGGAATCCGTCATGTCCCCGTAGTGGAGGTTAATCAGACGGTTTTTCTTCATGTCCCGCACCCATTCGTCCAGGTAAAGGTGTTCGATGCGGCCCGTGTTGAAGGAGGAGGACCGGCGCAGGATGCCGTGTACTTCATACCCTTTGTCAATCAGGAACTCTGCGAGAAAGGAACCGTCCTGTCCCGTAATGCCGGAGATTAATGCGATTTTGCTCATATGGTGTATCAGGTGGTTTGCTGGCGGGAGAGGTTGATGGAATGAAAAGAAACTTCTCCCGGAGCCGCAATTCATGGGCTCCGGGCATAAATAACGCATTTTTCCCAGCGAGGCGAGGAAAATGCTCTGGTCCGTAGGAAGGGGGCGGAACCGTCAGCGGGCATGCTGCTGCTTGCTGGCCGCAATCATTTTCCTGAAATCCCGGAACAGATACTGGGGGTCCCTGGGGCCGGGCGCCGCTTCCGGGTGGTATTGCACGCTGAATACGGGAAGCGTCCTGTGGGCGATGCCTTCCACGGTATTGTCATTCAGATTGATCAGCGTTATTTCCACGTCGTCCGGCACGGTGTCCGGATCCACGGCAAAACCATGGTTCTGGGACGTAATGCTGATTTTGCCTGTTTTCAAATCTTTGACCGGATGGTTCGCTCCACGGTGCCCGAACTTCAGCTTGAAGGTTTTCGCTCCCAGCGCGTGGGAAATAATCTGATGGCCCAGGCAGATGCCGAACATGGGCACTTTCCCAATCAATGCAGCTACTTCCCGGTGAATGTCCGTCAACGTGGCGGGATCTCCCGGACCATTGGAAAGAAAGACGCCGTCCGGGTTCATGGAGAGCACTTCCTCCGCCGTCGTGTGGGCGGGAACTACGGTTACGCGGAAGCCATTTTCCCTCAACTGGCGCAGGATGTTGTATTTAATGCCGAAGTCAAAGGCGACGATGTCGTATTCCGCAGGGGGCAGAGTTTTTCCCGTAACCAGCGCGTCCACTTCCTCCGGTGTCATGGGATGGGAACCGATTTTGTCCACGATGTTGCAGCCTGCCATGGAGGGGGCGTTTCTGGCCGCTTCCACGGCTTCTTCCGGAGTCAGCTCCGTGGTGAGGCAGGCTCGCATGGCACCGGCGGAGCGCAGATGTTTGGCGATTTTGCGGGTATCCACCCCTTCAATGCCGATGACGCCCTGTTTTTCCAGCCACGGGCCCAGGGATTCCGTGGCCCGCCAGTTGGAGTGGACTTTCGCCAGCTCCGCCACCACAAAACCGCTGACCTGCGCTTTGCCTGATTCCCCGTCTTCCGGATTGACGCCGTAATTGCCGATGAGGGGATAGGTCATGGTGACGATCTGGCCGCTGTAGGACGGATCCGTCAATACTTCCTGATAGCCGGTCATGGACGTGTTGAAGCAGGCTTCCCCCACTTCCGTGCCCGTGGCCCCGAAGTGCGAACCGATGAAGACGCTTCCGTCTTCCAGTGCGAGAATGGCTCTCATGGTGATGTAAGTATGCTGTAGGTGGTGCGGGATTAAAGATTTTGGGCGTGGTATTCCTGAATGGTGCACACCTGAAGATTTTTATTCTTCAGCGCCTCAATGGCATTCACGCAGGCCTGCGCGGAAGCCAGGTTGGTGCAATAGGAGGTTTTGGCGGCAATGGCGGAGGAACGGATGATGATGTCGTCCGCACGCGCGTCGTGGGAACCGGGCGTGTTGATGATGAAATCAATGTCCCCGTTTTTAATATGGTCCACGATGTTGGGGCGGCGCGCCTCATTGACTTTGTAGGCGCGTTCGCATTCAATATCGTGCTGGAGCAGGTGAATCATCGTGCCGCGCGTGGCGCACAGCGTGAATCCCATGTCCGCCAGCTGCCGTGCCATGTGAAGCACCCGTTCCTTGTCCCGGTCATTCACGGAAATGAAGACTTTGCCTTCCGTCGGCAGGGGATTGAATGCGCTGACCTGGGATTTTGCGAAAGCGATGTCCGGGTCCGGATCAATGCCCATCACCTCTCCGGTGGATTTCATTTCCGGCCCCAGCACCACGTCGATGCCCGGGAAGCGGCCCCATGGGAAAACGGCTTCCTTCACGCAATAGTATTCCGGAGTGATTTCCCGGGTAAAGCCCAGTTCCGCCAGCGTTTTGCCGGCCATGACCTGTGCGGCCAGCTTGGCGAGGGGCCTCCCAATGGATTTGGAGACGAACGGCACGGTGCGGGATGCGCGCGGATTCATCTCAATGACGTAGAGTTGTTCGTCTTTTACGGCAAACTGGATGTTCATCAGCCCGCAGACGTTCAGTTTGCGCGCCAGCTCCTTGGAAGCGCGCGTGATTTCCTTGTGCATTTTCATGGAAATGCCCATGGCGGGAATCATGCTGGCGGAGTCCCCTGAATGGATGCCCGCCGGTTCCACATGCTGCATGATGGCTCCGATGACGGCGCGCTCCCTGTCCGCGATGACATCCACGTCAATTTCCACGGCGTTTTCCAGGAAGCGGTCAATCAGCACGGGGCGTTCTTCGGAAGCTTCCACGGCTTCATTCATGTACCGGCGCAGTTCTTTTTCCTCATATACGATGATCATGCCGCGTCCGCCCAGCACGAAGGAGGGGCGCAGCAGCACCGGGTAACCGATGCGCGCGGCAATGGCGGCGGCGTCCTCCACATTGGTGGCCGTTCCTGCGTCCGCCTGTTTCAGCCCCAGTTCCTTCAACAGGGCGGAGAAATGTTCGCGGTCTTCCGCCAGGTCAATGGCCTTGGGGCTGGTGCCGATGATGGGTACGCCGTGGGCTTCCAGAGCGTTGGCCAGGTTCAGCGGAGTCTGGCCTCCAAACTGGACGATGACGCCGTCCGGCTTCTCCTGCTCGCAGATATGGAGCACGTCTTCCAGCGTCAGGGGTTCAAAGAAAAGCTTGTCGGAAGAATCGTAGTCCGTGGAGACAGTTTCCGGGTTGGAGTTCACGATGATGGTTTCATAGCCCATTTCCCGCAGAGCCATGGAGGCGTGCACGCAGCAGTAGTCGAACTCAATCCCCTGGCCAATGCGGTTTGGGCCGCCGCCCAGGATGAGGATTTTTTTCCTGCCTGTTTCGCGGGCTTCATTTTCATCTCCATAGGTGGAATAAAAGTAGGGGGTGTAGGCTTCGAATTCCGCGGCGCAGGTATCCACCAGCCGGTATCCGGGCACAATGCCCCGTTCCTGGCGTTCCTTCCGGATGTTTTCTTCCGTGGTTCCCCGGGCCAGGGCGATCTGCCTGTCGGAAAAGCCCAGCTTCTTGGCTTCCCGCAGATCCAGCTTGTCCAGGCTGTCTCCCGCCTTGGCCAGGTCCTGCATTTGTGCCAGGAACCAGGGATCAATCTGGGTAAGCTGCTGCACTTCATCCAGGGAAAATCCGTTGCTGAACGCCGTTTGAATCCAGAAAATGCGTTCTGCCGTGGGAACAGCCAGTTTCCGCGTGATTTCTTCTGCGGAAGGCGCCTGCGGGGCCTTCGCGTCAAATCCCCAGCCCCAGCGTCCCGTTTCCAGGGAACGCAAGGCCTTTTGCAGGGATTCCTTGAAAGTACGACCGATGGCCATGGCCTCCCCTACGGATTTCATGGATGTGGTCAGGTGTTCGTCCGCCTGCTTGAACTTTTCAAACGTGAAACGGGGAACCTTGGTAACCACATAGTCGATGGTGGGCTCAAAGCAGGCGGGCGTTTCCCGCGTGATGTCATTCCGCAATTCGTCCAGCGTATAGCCCACGGCCAGTTTGGCGGCCAGTTTGGCAATGGGGAACCCTGTGGCCTTGGAAGCCAGCGCGGAAGAGCGGGAAACGCGGGGGTTCATTTCAATGACAATCATGCGGCCGTTGGCCGGATTAATGGCGAACTGGATGTTGGAACCGCCCGTTTCCACCCCGATCTCCCGGATGACGGCAAAAGAAGCGTCCCTCATGGCCTGGTATTCTCGGTCCGTGAGTGTCTGGATGGGGGCTACGGTGATGGAATCCCCGGTATGCACGCCCATGGGGTCGATGTTTTCAATGGAGCAAATGACGACGCAATTGTCCGCGCGGTCCCTCATTACTTCCATTTCAAACTCTTTCCAGCCGATCAGGGACTCTTCAATCAGAATTTCGGAAACGGGGGAAAGATCCAGCCCCCGGGCGCATATCTCTTCAAATTCCGTTTTGTTGTACGCTACGCCGCCTCCCATGCCGCCCAGCGTAAAGGCGGGGCGGACAATCAGGGGAAAGGTGCCAATATCCCCGGCCACCCGGCGCGCTTCCTCCATGGTATGCGCAATGCCGGAACGCGGCACGTCCAGGCCAATGCGGAGCATGGCTTCCTTGAACAGGTTGCGGTCCTCCCCGTGGTCAATGGCGTTTGCGTTGGCGCCGATCATACGCACCTTTTCCCTTTCCAGCACGCCGCTGCGGTGCAGTTCCATGGCGCAGTTCAGGGCTGTCTGCCCGCCCAGGGTCGGGAGGAGGGCATCCGGTTTTTCCCGGATGATGATTTTCTCCACGAACTCCGGAGTAATCGGTTCAATATAAGTGCGCGGAGCTGTCTCCGGGTCCGTCATGATGGTGGCGGGATTGGAGTTGACCAGCACTACTTCATAACCCTCTTCCCGGAGGGCTTTGCAGGCCTGGGTGCCGGAGTAGTCGAATTCGCAGCCCTGGCCGATGACGATCGGGCCGGACCCGATCACGAGAATCTTTTTGATGGAGGTGTCTTTAGGCATAATGGCGATGGAAGAATCCTGTAGTCCTGGACCGCGGATTTCCGCCGGGGGAATTAAGTGCCCGCCGGGCTCCGGAGGAAAGTTTTTTTACGGTCAATGACGCGGATTTTTAGAGCGTGGGGAACGGTGGAAAACGGAGGAGGAAGGAGGCCGGAACAAGGCGCGCCAAGGCTCCGGAGCCGTGCCTTCCCTGCGGGCAGAGGCTTGACCCGCGAGGGGGGCGGCACAACTCCGGAGCTCGTCGGTGCACCCACTAATAGATGAACAGCATTTCCCGGTACTTGGGGAGAGGCCAGGACCGGTCGTTCACCAGGGTTTCTGCGGCATCGACACTGGTTCTCAATCGGGACATCGCGGCAAGGATGTCCTCATGGCAGCTCGTAAGCGCCGTCTCCAGGGTATCCAGGTCGGATACGATGGAATCCAGGGCGTCGCCCAGCTTGTCCGCCAGCTTCTGCAGGGCGGCGGTACCGTTGGTCCGCCTGGCTTCCAGCGCCCTGGAGAGCGCGGCAACGGTTTGCCCGTATTCGTTGCGCAGGGCGGGGAGGATGATGGTGGCCGCCATTTCCCAGGACAGGCGCCCTTCAATGCGGATGCGTCTGTGGTATTCTTCCAGGAAAATCTCAAACCTGGATTCCAGCTCCCGCCTGGAAAAGACGCCGTACTTTTCAAACAGGGCCACATTCTTTTCATTCACCAGGGTGTGAAGAGCCGTCATCGTATTTTTCAGATTGGGGAGGCCGCGGCGTTCCGCTTCTTTCACCCATTCTTCCGAATAATTGTCCCCGTTGAAGATGATTCTCTTGTGTTCGGAAATCCTGCGCTTGAGCGTTTCCTGGAGCTGCGGCAGGAATGTTTCCGGAGCGAAGGAGGAAAGTTCTTCCGCCAGGGAATCAAGGGATTCCGCCACAATGGTGTTCAGGGTCATCATGGGGCCCGCGCAGGATTGGGAGGAGCCCGGAGCACGGAATTCAAACTTGTTGCCGGTGAAGGCAAACGGGCTGGTGCGGTTGCGGTCCGTCGCATCCCGGGGAAGAACGGGAAGCGTGTCTACGCCGATCTTGAGCGTATCGTTGCGCTTGCCGCAGCCGGAAGAGCCGTTGATCATATTCTCAATCACTTCATTGAGCTGGGCGCCCAGGAAGATGGAGATAATGGCGGGAGGCGCTTCGTTTGCTCCCAGGCGGTGGTCGTTCCCGGCGCTGGCCACGGAATTGCGCAGCAGGTCGCTGTGCTTGTCAACGGCCTCAATGATGGCGGTCAGGACGGTCAGGAAAATGGCGTTCTGCTGCGGGTCCGAACCGGGGTCCAGCAGGTTTTTGTTCCCGTAGGAAATGGACCAGTTGTTATGCTTGCCGGAACCGTTGACGCCTGCGAAGGGCTTTTCATGAAGCAGGCATACCAGGCCGTGCTTGCTGGCCTGCTGGCGCAGAACTTCCATCACCAGCATGTTGTGGTCGATCGCCAGGTTCACGTCCTCAAACAAAGGAGCCAGTTCAAACTGCGCGGGCGCCACTTCGTTGTGGCGGGTCTTGGCCGGGATTCCCAGTCTCCAGAGTTCCTGTTCCACGTCGCTCATGAAATTAAGGATACGGGGCTTGATGGAGCCGAAATAATGGTCTTCCAGCTGCTGGTGCTTGGCGGGAGGGGCGCCGAAAAGGGTGCGCCCCGTCTGGACCAGGTCCGGGCGGTTCAGGTAGAAGTTCTTGTCAATGAGGAAGTATTCCTGTTCAGGCCCCAGCGTAATGGTCACGTGTTCATCCGGAAGGCCGAAACTCTTCATCAGCTTCTTGACGGCATTGCCCAATGCCTGGCGGGAGCGCAGCAGCGGAGTCTTCTTATCCAGCGCGTCTCCCGTATAAGAACAGTAGGCGGTAGGGATGCAGAGCGTGGCTCCGTTCCCGTGCCTCTTGATAAAGGCGGGGCTGGTGGGGTCCCATGCGGTGTAGCCGCGGGCCTCAAAGGTGCAGCGCAAACCGCCGGAGGGGAAGCTGGAGGCGTCCGGTTCGCTCACAATCAGGTTTTTGCCGGAAAAACTCATGATGGGTTCCATTCCCTTGGGATCCAGGAAGGAATCGTGCTTCTCCGCCGTGGAGCCCGTCATGGGCTGGAACCAGTGCGTATAGTGAGTGGCTCCCCGTTCCAGAGCCCACTGCTTCATGGCGTGGGCTACATCCGCGGCAATATCCGCGTTCAGCGGAAGCCCGTCCTGGATAGTGGCCAGGAGGGTTTTTGCCGTGTCTTTGGGCAGGTACTTCTTCATCACTTCCGTGCTGAAGACATCCGCTCCGTAGTAATCAATGCTGACCGGAGCGCTCTCGCTTGCTCCGCCCACGGGCAGGGAAGCGATGGCGCTGATGGCTTGTGTTCGTGTCGAGTCACTCATCATGGTTAACTGTTGTGCCTTTTCTCCAGCAAGAAGCGTGCCAACTTTTCAGATAAACTTTCGCATGAATGTGCTGTTCATTTTAATATATTGATTATTAGTTAGATATGGATATCCTGACGGAAGGGCTGCAAAAAAAGGAAAACAGAGCTGCGAACGAGAATGGATTACAAAAATGTAAAACCGCAACAAAAGGATGATTACAAAAATGTAAAAAATTCTTCTTGGAAGAAAAATATTTTTTATTCCGCTGCCAAATGACCTGTTGTGCCGGAAGCCGCGTCAGGCTCTGTAAAACAGGGACAAAGCAGTTTGAAAGCGGGAAGATATGAAGTGTGGACAATATTGGCACGGTTTTTGCTGCAAATAAATCAGCTTAACCCAAACAAAACAGCAAACTGATGAATAGCGATCAATTTGAGACAGGCATTCCTGCGCCGCAGGGATTGTATGACTTTGAACAGGAGAGGGACGCCTGCGGCGTGGGCCTGGTGGCTGACCTGAAGAATGAACCGAGCCACAAAATCATTGAAATGGGGATTACTGTCCTCAAGAGGCTCATGCACCGCGGAGCCGTGGGTAGCGATCCGGATACCGGGGACGGCGCAGGCATTCTGCTGGCCCTTCCGGATGAATTCTTCCGCCTGGTTCTTCCCAACAAGCTTCCCGCCAGAGGCAAATACGGAGTAGCCATGATGTTTGGCGGATGCGGCCATGAAGAGGAATTGGAAGCCGCCGTTACGGAAAACGGCGGCAGCGTGATTGCGTGGAGGCAGGTTCCTGTGGACCGGGACAGCATCGGCAAAAATGCCCAGCGCACGTGCCCCCTGATCCGTCAGCTGTTCATTGACGGCAGCGGTTTTGCGGATCAGGCGGAATTTGAACGCAAACTGTTCGTGATGCGCCGGGAAATGGAACGGCGCGTGGAAGGCTGTTATGTGTGCAGCTGTTCCAGCCGAAGCATTGTGTACAAGGGGCTGTTTCTCGGCACGCAGATTGAAGGATTTTATGGAGACCTGGCCAGCGAGCATTTCAAATCTCCCCTGGCCCTCGTCCACCAGCGCTACAGCACGAATACTTTCCCAACCTGGAGCCTGGCCCATCCCTTCAGGTATCTGGCCCACAACGGGGAAATCAACACCCTGCGCGGGAACCTGAACCACCTGAGCGTGCGTGAGCCGCATTTGTCCTCCACCCTGTTGGGGGATGACCTGCAAAAGCTGCTGCCTCTTATTCCCCCCGGTCAGAGCGATTCCGCCTGCCTGGACAACATGGTTGAGCTGCTGGCCGCCGCCGGGCGGGACTTGCGCCATGTCATGCTCATGCTCATGCCGCAGGCCTGGGGCGTCAACTACCATTTAGGGCCGGATGTACGCGGCTTCTTTGAATACCACTCCGCCATGATGGAGCCCTGGGACGGCCCGACCGCCGTCGTTTTTTCCGATGGTATCAATGCGGGCGCCATGCTGGACCGCAACGGCCTGCGCCCTGCGCGCTATACGCTGACCACGGATGATATTTTCATTCTGGCTTCGGAAACGGGCGTAGCTGATATTCCCGCGGAAAAAGTAGCCCGCAAAGGCCGCCTCCGTCCCGGGGAAATGATTTACTGCGACCTGGTGAACCACCGGCTGGTATCCGATGCTGAAACCAAGAATGAAATGGCCAGGCGCATGCCCTACCGCCGTTGGGTGGAGAAAAACAAAATTTCCGTCCGTTCCCTGTTTGATTCCATTTCCGCCTCTGCGGAAATGCCGGACCTCGTGGGCCGCCAGCGCCAGTTCGGATTTACTCAGGAGGATGTGGAGCTGATTATCCGCCCCATGATGCTGAAAGGCGCGGAGCCTCTCGGCTCCATGGGAAATGACGCGCCGCTGGCCGTCCTCTCCGGAAAGGCGCCTCTCCTGTTCAATTATTTCAAGCAGCTGTTTGCCCAGGTGACCAATCCGCCCATCGACCCCATCCGGGAGGAACTGGTCATGAGCCTGACTACATACATAGGCAACCATCCCAACATTCTGGAAGAAACGCCGGAGCACGCCCGGCTGATCAAGATGGCGCGCCCCGTCATTACGGATGAAGAACTCAACCGCCTCTGCAATATTCGGGAGGCCGGCTTCCCTTCCGCCAGGCTTTCCATCCAGTTCCCGGAAGGCGGGGACGGGAAAGCCCTGCGGGAGACGCTGGAAAGCCTGGCGGAATCCGCCGTGGGCCTGGTCAGGTCCGGCGTGCGCATTCTGGTGCTGACGGACCGCAACATAGGGCACGGCTACCTTCCCGTTCCCAGCCTTTTGGCCTGTTCCGTGGTGAACCGCGCGCTGGCGGCCGCCGGGCTGCGTTCCGACGTAGGGCTGATTCTGGAAACCGGGGAGGCGAGGGAAACCATGCACTTTGCGCTGCTTCTGGGCTTCGGGGCGACGGCGGTCAATCCGTACCTGGCTCTGGCGACGGTTACTTCCCTGGCCGCACCGCAGGACTGCCCTCTGGATGTAGTGAAAGCCTCCGGAAACTACATCAATGCCATAGACAAGGGACTGCTTAAAATCATGTCCAAGATGGGCATTTCCACGTTGCGCAGCTACCGCTCCTCCCAACTGTTCGAGGCGGTGGGTCTGAACCGGGAACTGATTGACGAATTCTTTCCCGGCACCGTCAGCCGCGTAGGAGGCATAGGTTTGGATGAAATAGCCGCGGAATGCAACCAGCGCGCCGCGCAAAACGCGGAACACGGGGACAAGCTGGATGCGGGAGGGCAGTACAAGTATAAGAAAGGAGGGGAGAACCATCTCTGGAATCCGCAGACACTTCAGGCTTTCCGCGCTGCCGTGCGTGACAATGACGAACGGAAATACCGGGAATTCGCGGATTACAGCAACCGTCAGGCGCAGCATCTCTGCACTTTGCGCGGCCTGTTTGAATTTGCTCCGGCGGATGCTATCCCCCTGGAAGAAGTGGAAAGCGTGGATTCCATTTTGCGCCGTTTCGTTTCCGGAGCCATGTCTTTGGGTTCCCTCAGCCCGGAAGCCCATGAAACCATCGCCGTTGCGATGAATAAAATCGGAGCCAAAAGCAATTCCGGGGAAGGGGGGGAAGATGAAGCCCGCTATGAACCCAACGCCCGGGGCGAAGTCCGCTACAGTGCCATCAAGCAGGTGGCGAGCGGGCGTTTTGGCGTGACCATTAATTATCTGCGCCATGCTTCCGAGCTCCAGATTAAGATGGCCCAGGGAGCCAAGCCCGGGGAGGGGGGGCAGCTCCCGGCGCACAAAGTGGATCCATACATCGCCCGGCTGCGCCATTCCATGCCGAACGTCAGCCTCATCTCTCCTCCTCCGCATCATGACATTTACTCCATTGAAGACCTGGCCCAGTTAATTTACGATCTGCGCAACTCCAATCCAGATGCCCGTGTTTCCGTCAAGCTTGTTTCCGAGGTGGGCATCGGCGCGGTTGCCGCGGGAGTGGTGAAGGCCCATGCGGATGTGGTTGTGGTCAGCGGCCACGACGGCGGCACGGGCGCCTCTCCGCTCACCAGCGTGAAGCACGCCGGGCTGCC